>ENA-OQCL01000544-OQCL01000544.1-human-gut-metagenome-genome-assembly--contig:-NODE-544-length-17538-cov-2.821664_pt1 | contig 17538 bp, 20 predicted proteins | sample MGYA00242502_ERZ504586 | MGnify/ENA primary metagenome ERZ504586 (study PRJEB26092, sample SAMD00036316) | human gut metagenome | host: Homo sapiens | study: EMG produced TPA metagenomics assembly of... | reverse complement strand
GCCCCAGCTGGGTGGCGCGGATGCTCAGATACGCCAGCAGCTCATACCCACCAAAGACATCGCGCAGCGGGCGGACATCGGGGTGGGTCAGATACTCGCGGCTGTAGGCGCGGTAGGCGTTGGTCGTGTCGGTAAACCACTGGTGCGCACCAAGGCTGACAAGCGGCGCATGGACCAGCCGCACGGCGGCATAGCGCACCGGCGGCGTGTTGATCGCATGACCGCCGCGGATAAAGCGGCTGCCCTGCACAAGGTCGTAGCCTGCCTGCAGCTTGGCGATAAATTCCGGCACATCCTCGATCGAGTCCTTGTTGTTGCCGTCGATGGTCAGGATACCTTTATAGCCGCGGTCCAGCGCAAAATAGATGCCCATGCGCAGCTGTGCGCCCTGCCTGCCGGGGCCGGTCTTGGTCAGCAGCGTGTTCACATGGTAAAGCTGCAGCGTGTCGTGCTTCATGCTGCCGTCGGTCGAGCCGCCGTCGCAGATAACGATGTCGCACACGCGGTCGATGCCCGCCGTCTGGGCGCGGCCCAGCTCGGTCAGGATGCGGGCGCCCTCGTTGATGACGGGGATCAGCAGGCAGTAATCGCTGCGGCGGCCCTCAAACTCGGCGGCGGTAAAATCCGGCACACCGTTCAGATTCCTGCGCTCATATTCGATCATGCGAACACCTCCGCGATATAGTCCATCGTGCGGCGAACCGTGTCAAGGTCGGTGCGGGCCATCTCGATCGAGACAAAGCCGCTGTAGCCCACCGCACCCAGCAGCAGTGCCAGCTCCTTATGCTCGGGGCGGCGCTCGATGGGGGCCAGACCCGGCTCACTGATATGTACATGACTGACATACTGCATGTCGTCAATAAAGCTCTGCAGCTTTTCGCCCTGCGCCAGCACGGTGGACAGGTCGAGGTTTACGGACAGGCCGGGGTTGTCAAGCCGCTTGACCAGCGCAAAGGCGTCTGCCGTGTTGTTCAGGTAGTTTGTATACATCGGGGGGTTGGCCTCCAGCGCCAGATGCACCCCATACCGCGCCGCAAGGTTGCCGGCCTGCATAAAAAAAGGCCTCGGCCGTGGCATCGCTGCCGCCCAGCGGGCGCATACGGATTTTTGGGGCAGCCGAACACCAGCGAGGGGCAGTTCAGGCTGTGGGCAAACTGGAACGCCTGCGCCGTGTAGTCAAGCAGCGGTTCGGTGTCGGCGGCGTTGAAGATATTGCCCTGCTGCCCGTACCAGATGCTTTGCAGACTGGGCACCGAGAAGCCCCAGCGGTTTTTGAGATAACCGCCGAACAAGAGCGCGCTCGTCAGGTTCTCATACGGTGTTTCGGAGAAAATGCGGGTCGGGGCCAGCTCCAGACCGGTAAAGCCTGCCTGCTGCATGGCTGTGTAGACTGCCTCGTCATCCTCCTTATGCCATGCAATGTTGGAGATGGAAAGCTGATAGTTCGGCATGGGTCAATCCCTCCAGTCGCGCAGAAAGCGCGTAATATCGTCCAGTTCCTCTTGTTTTGTGCAGAGATACGCCCTGCTGCCGCCCAGCAGCTGCGCATAACGGCTGCGCAGGTCGTAGTCAAACGGCGGCTTGGCCAGCTCATTGCGCCAGTCGGCTTGCCCGGTGACGGCGGTGTAGACCTCGGCAGCCGAAACCGGCGGCGTGCAGAGGTGCAGCATTTTTATACCTGCGGCGCGGGCCCTGCCGATGTCGGCCCAGAGCCGGCCCAGATCGTAGAACTGGTAGCGGCTGCGGGAATCGGTAAACGCCAGCGCGTTAAAGTCGTTGTGTGCAAAGAACTCCTTGAGCGCGGCGCGGTCGGCCGTGCCGTTCAGTTTGTAAAAACCGTTGTCCGCCAGCGTGTACGCCGCCTTGACAAGGTCTGATTTTGACGTCAGCTCGTCATATTTCTCTGGACGCAGCATGGCCGGGGTGATGGTGTGCAGGTCAAAGAGGAAGTTTTTCTTCAGCCCCGCGCCGTAGAGCGCCGGCAGGCGGACGATGAGGGCCTCGGGGAAATCCTCGCGCACCCAGTTTTCCAGCTGCAGACGGTTTTTGCCGTAGGCGGGCAGTCCGTCAGGCAGGGGGGTATCGTCCTCATATTTGCCGCGGCTGTCCAGCCAGACGGCGATGGAGGAGATCAGCACCAGCTCCTTCGGCGCGATCCTGCGCAGGTTTTCCCGCGCGGCGCGCATCACGGCAAGGTCTGCCTCCGGGTCAGCGTTGGCCAGAAACATGGCGGCGGGCACCCCGGCGTAGACACAAAGCTCCGGCCGGGTGCCGTACTGCGCGGCAATATCGCTGCTGTGGCAGGCCGCGGCAAATGTATGCTTTGCCGCCAGATTGCCCCCACAGAGACCCGGTGGAGCCGACAAGCAGATCAACGGACATGGTTCATTCCCCTTTGCACATTTATACAAAATACATTATAGCGTATCGCAGGGGAAAAAGCAACGCCCTGCGCAGAATCGCGCAGGGCGTTGCAGATGATTGCTCTGTAGGGGCCGGACATGTCCGGCCCTCAACCGTATGGCAGATGCGCTTTTGCGGGAAAGCCGCGGGCCGGGCATGCCCGGCCCCTACCGTTCGGCCGACTTCAAAACTCCTCAATAATTTTGAGTCCGACCGCCCCGGATTTTTCCGGGTGGAACTGGCAGCCGAGGACGCTGCCGTGGGTGGCGGCGGCGCAGATCTGCCGCCCGCCGTAGGTCGTGTAGGCCAAACAGTCCGTGCCCTGCAGGGGCTTTGCCTCATAGCTGTGGATAAAATAGCACTCCTCCCCTGCGCGCAGCTGCGCCAGCGCGGTGCCGGCAAAGTCGGCGCGGCCCCCGCCGGGACGTAGAGCGGCTCCCAGCTGATGTGCGGCACCCGCTGGGGGTCAGCCGTCCGCATCGGTGCCGGGGATTTTGACCACGCGACCGGGGATCAGCCCCAGCCCCTTGTGCAGGCCGAATTCCTCCGACTCGTCAAACAGCATCTGCATACCAAGGCAGATACCCAGCAGCGGCGTACCGGCAGCAGCCTTCTGCCGGATCGGCTCGATCAGGCCCAGCTTTTCCAGCCCGGCCATGCCGTCCCGGAACGCCCCGACCCCCGGCAGCACCAGCGCATCGGCGCGCAGCACCTCCGCCGGGTCACTCGTCAGCAGCGTTTCCGCCCCGAAGCGTGCAAAGGCATGCTGCACGCTGAGCAGGTTGGACAGACCGTAATCAATGATCGTCACCTTCATACCTTACGCACCCCCACACCGCCCGCGCGGATGTCATCCTTCAGCTCCTGCACGGTCTCTTTTTGGTAATGCAGCACCGCAGCACAGGCCACGGCGTCCGCACCGGCCTGCGCAGCATCTACAATGTCATCGCCGCAGCCCACACCGCCGCCGCAGATGACCGGCACATTCACAGCACTGGTCACAGCCTTGATAAGCTCCAGATCCATGCCCTGCTGCAGCCCTTCGCAGTCCACGCTGGTCAGCAGGATCTCGCCTGCGCCCAGCGCCACACCGCGCTTGGCCCACTCGACCACATCGTAGCCGGAGTGGGCGCGGCCGTTGTCGTAGTAGGCCTCCCACTTGCCGGGCCATGTACGGCTGCGCTTGGCCTGAATGGACAGCACCATGCACTGGCTGCCGAAGGCCTCGGCCACCTCGGTGATGAGCGCAGGCCGCTTGATGGCCGCCGTGTTGATCGCAACCTTGTCCGCCCCCATCGACAGGATGTGGCGCACATCCTCCACGCTGCGCAGGCCGCCGCCCACGCAGACAGGAATATACACATCATCGACTGTTTTGCGCACAATATCACTTAGATTATTGCGGTTGTACAGGCTTGCCACAATGTCTATGTAGAGCAGCTCGTCAATGCCCTGCTCATAGTATGCTTTCGCAAAGCTGTTCGGGTCGCCCAGCTTGCGCAGCCCCTCCAGCTGGATGCCCTTGACAAGGTTGGTGTCTTTGACATCAAGACGGGCGATCAGTCGTATTTTTTTTTCGCATAAATGAACCTCGTTAAAGCCTTCTCCCGGGGGAGAAGGCGACCGAGCGAAGCGAGGTCGGATGAGGGGCGCGTATGCCGCGATTGCCCGCAAACGAGCTGCCGCGGAAAGCCCCCCTCATCAGTCCGCTTCGCGGACAGCTTCCCCCAAGGGGGAAGCCTTGTCTCAAATTTCGTGGTGCGTGCCTCTCGGGTCGCCCCACAGCACCTCGCTGTCGCCCTCGTAGGGGGTGTAGCGCAGCTTCCACATGTTGTCCTCCCACTTCCAGATGTGGGGAGAGCGGAACCGGTCGGCCAGATCCATAAAGTAATCGCGGTCCATCTTGGGCTGCTCAAACAGCTGGCTGGCCCACGGGAAATGCTGGCGATCCAGCGACAGATACTTAAATGATCTCGTTTTTCAAAGCGGTCGGGGTACTCGCCGTCAAACTTCTTGCAGAGCGCCTTGCCCTCGTCCAGCGTGATCTCCTCGTTGCGGATCTCCTGCGCGGCATCGTAGGTGGTGCGGCCGATGCCGTACTTGATGTAGGTCGTGTAGTAGAAGAAATCATCGATCTTGTCATCAATGGAGTTGTACTTGGAGTAGGTGCCCTGCGTGCGCTCCGGTGCGGGGCGGAAGCCGCCGTGCTCAACGCTGTAGTAGTAGGCGCCCTGCGGATGCCACTTTTCGTAGTAGCCCAGATACCGCACCTGAATGTGGTTTTTCTCAAGGTTGGAGGTCTCACTCGGCAGATAGATGGCAAGGTCGGCCTTGTCTACCTTGTAGTCCTCCTCCAGCTGGCGCAGGCTGACGCCGCCCAGATAAATGTGGTCGTAGTCGTTCACGGCAAAGAAATGCTCATCGCGCAGCGCGGAGTTGTTGTCGGCGATGGGGTTGCCGAACTCGGCTTCGTTCTCGCCGTAGAATACCAGCGGAATGCCGAATTTCGCGGCCATCTTGGGGGCAAGCTGCTTTTGCCCGAGGATGAACGGCTGGAACGGATGGAAGAGGTTTTCCGTGGCCAGACGGGTCAGCAGGCGGTGGGTCATGCCGTTGGGGGTACACAGGTAGTTGTCAAAGCCCGCATGAATCCATGCCTGCATATTGTCCCACCCCCACGGGGTGTAGATGTGCGGCGCCCATGTCACCGTCAGCGGGTGCATGCCGTACTTGTATTTCAGCAAGTGGGCGGCGTAAAAGCTGTCCTTGCCGCCCGAGCCGGGCACAAGACAGTCATAGCTGCCATCGTTTTTGCGGTACTGGTCGCACAGCTCGCGCAGCTCCTTTTCGCGCAGCGCCCAGTCGATATGGCCGTTGGCCTTGTTGTGGCAGGCGTGGCAGGCATCGCAGACCCCGTCCTCCTGAATAACCATCGTCTTTTTGATGGATTTGATCGTATGCTCAAACTCATAGCAGGAGTTCGGCTTCTGGTTGCTCATCACGCACTCTTTGCAGAACTGCACATGCTTAGGCAGACCGTAGTAGGCCTCCCGCTGGTCCTCCGGGATATCGGGGGCGTATTTGCTGTAATCAATGTCCACATGGCGGGGAATCTTTTCCATATTCTTTACACTCCAATCGGCTCTGTATCAAAATGAAAAGGCGCCGTCCGATAGCAATGCTATCAGACGGCGCCTTTGCCGTATGCAGGTATTATAGCACAGTTTTGTACGGGATGCAAGAGGGCATCAGGCAGATTTCGCACGGCGGAACTGGGCGCAAACCCATAGAACCAACAGCACCGGCACAGCTGATACCGCTGCCGCACAGCCTGCCACCGCCGGAGCGAATGCGCTGAACCACTGACAGAACAATGTATAACCGATATCCCCTGCCGCAGTCCAGCTGCGATATCCGCTGCCAAAGGTCAGCCACAGCGCCAGTATGACACCTGCTCCCAGGCAGCCATCCGCCATGCGCAGCAGCCCACTGCAAAACATACGCCACCGGTCGGCCAACAGATATTGCAATGCAATGCAGCCCATAAGCAACAGGCCGGAGAGATACATGGCAATGGCCACAATGCCCCGGTATTGCAGTACCATACTCAGCGCCGCCGAAAACGGCGTTGCCATCGCACTCTGCCACTCCATTTGGCAGTTATACTGTAAAATGCGGTAGCCATCGTAAGTAGGCGGCTCGGGCGCAACGGTGTCCTGATAGGTTGTAATCAGGCTGCCAAAGGGGTCGGTCTCATCGTTGGTACTGCCATGCCACAGACTGTCGGCGCGGTGCATCACGCCTGCGTACACAGCGTCAGGTGTTATGGCGTTGGCAAGCGGATCGACAGTCGTTCCAATGGCAGCAGCGTACTGACTGCAGGTGTCCAACACAGCAGCGTGGACGGTGTCCAGATAACCGGATTTTTTCAGACAGGCGGCAAAATGTCCTTCCCGCAGGAGCGTAAAGGACAGCGCCAGACAGACCGCCAGCAGAAGCGCACAGACACTGCCTACCAGCTGAACAGCCACAGCCAGCCGAGCGGCTGCAGCCTGCTTGCCGGGGCGGCTCAAGACAGCCCCTCCAGCCGCGGACCGCTGACATACTTGCCGTAGATAAAATAACGCATATCCGTCAGGGACACCTGTCCCAGCGGGTAGCAGGTGTACAGGATAATATTTTCCTCCGGCGCATCCATGTCATAGGCGGAGGTATCGTTGGCGTTGGCCACGCGCATATCCGTGATTTCGTAGGTGTAGGTGCCGTAGGCGGTGGTGACGGTAATCATTGCACCGTTCTGGGCATGCTCAAAATCGCGGAAATAGGTTGCCGTGTGGCCAGCCACCAGAATCGTGCCACCCTCACCGGGGATCTTGCCGCCGGTATAGATGCCCGCGCCCGTGTCCAGCTGGGGATCTTCGTCACCGTAGTAAATCGTGCAGTCCACCGATGTGCCGGAAATCGTGATTTCACCCAAAGCATCCCCCGCCGCGGGGTAGCCGCCGAAATCATTGATGTTGACAGTCTCGGGCTGGGCGGGCGTTTGCTCCGGGGCCGCGGTGGGCTGGGCATCAGACACCGCCGCCACCGATGCAGGCAGGGCGGTTTCAACTCCGGATCGTGCCGCCGCACCAGCCAGCATACGGCCCGGCCCCACCAGCACGAGAAGCACTACACAGAGTGCAGCCACACAAAAAACAAGAGAAAGAACCAGGTTCTTTCTCTTGCCGTGTGCATGCACTGCTTTGTGAGAATCAGAACTCTTCATAAGCAGCATGTTTCCTTATTTTTACTTGCCGAGACCCTGCTTGCGAACGATGCAAGCGAAACCGGCAACCAGAGCGGCAGCCAGAGCCAGAACAGCCAGAACGACCATACTCATATCAGCACCGGTCGCCTTGATGATGTTGTTGGAGGCAGCAGCAGAGGTGGCAGTGGGCAGCGTAGCAGTACCCTTGACATTGGGGTAGCTGCTCAGATCCTTCGCCTCGATGTGGCCGCAGTGGTCGCACTTGTAGCCGCCCACAGTGCCAGTCCAGTTGTGGTAACCGCAGGCCTTGCAGGTATAGAACTGAGCATCAACAGCGGCAGCGTCAACCGTGGTGGTAGCCGAAGCAGCGGCGGCCGGGGCTGTATCTGCAGCAACGCTGACCTTTACGATCTCATAGGTAGAGAAGTGGGAACCCAGAAAACGACCACGCCGTCAGCAACCTTGGATACAGAATCAATCGTTGTACGGTTTCCGGCATCATCCACAAAGACGATCTGGTAAGCTGCGCTGGTATCCATACCATAGACGGCAATGTTGGCACCCGCAGACGGCTGCGTACCGGTCCAAGTAGCAGACAGTACCAGCGTATTGTCATCCTTCTTCGTCAGGGAAAGATTAGAAATCTGACTCTTCTCGATTGTCTGGACAGCAACGGCATTGGTAACGCTCCCCGTGCTGGGATATACCTTCTTGATGGTGTCCTTATCAAAAGTGCCGTCCGCGATAGCCTTGTCCGCATGGGCATTGATAACAGTCGCAGCTGCGTTAGCGTTCTGCTTGGTTACAGGCACGGTGGGGTTGGCGGTGTAGTAATTGGCAATGCTATTCGCAAAGCCTGCACCTTCGTTTGTAGATGCGTTCTTGGCAGTAATCTTTGTGGCAGCCGTGTTAGCAGCCTCACCGGGCGTAGCCTCAGCGAAAGCGGGCACGGCGCACAGGGCAGCCAGCGCTACTGCGCAAACCATAGAAAGAAACTTTTTCATTTCGGGTAGGACTCCTCTCATAATTTAAATGGCTGCATTCACAAGCCATATAGTCTAATGAGAGTATACCCCCGCCCCGTCATCTTTGTCAATGGACATTTTCACCAATTATTCACTTTTATTCTGCCATAACAGCAAAGCTTTAGACTGCCGCCAGCAGCAGTATCGGCGGGGCAGCCATTGCCAATCCCAAAAGGCTGCGATACCACCCACGGGCAGCCAGCGGCTGCGGCTTTACGCAGAGCGCCGCCAGCACAAAAACCAGAGGCAGTACGCCCGGCATGCTGATGCTGAAAAATGCCTGTACTGCATACCCAAGGATTGCTGCGGCAAGCCCCGGCGCTGTCCGCAATCCGCGGCGGACATGTAATCCCAGAAAGGCCAGCCAGGAAGTCAGCCCAACTACCCCTCCACAGATCAGGTGCTGCAGATACTCGTTATGGGCCGAGTCAAAAACATCACCGTTGAGCAGCATCATATATTTGACAGAGTAGTCATCTATGTTCAGCCGTGCATTGGCAGCATCGCCGCCTAATCCAAAGAGCATCTGTAACGGTGTCAAATCATCCCGCCATACCGTCCAAAGCCGCTTCCATGCAAAGCCCCGGTTGGAGCCCACTGGTCATCAAAGAACAACAGCCTTGTCAACGGCTGCGGCAGCACCACGGTAAAATTGGCAAGCAGCATCAGAACAGCGGCCAGCACCACGGCCGCGACAGCCAGCACGCGCACAGCACGCCAGCTGTTTACCTTAGGCCGTCGGCGCAGCAGACCGCCAGCGACAAAGCACACCGCAGCCAGTATAAGCGCCACCATCGGCTGTGTAACAAATTTCGACACGGTACGCCACTCTGCGCGGGCAGGCAGCAAGCGCGCCAGCAAAACCCCATTGTTCCTGTGCAAAGCGCCCAGACGACCGCAGCATAGGCCAGCCGGGAAAGCCGCCCGGCTGTAATGCGCCGCGCCATGCAAAGCACCGCCACCGCACTTACAGCCCCCAGCCAGGCCGCATCACTGCCTGCAACCACAAGGCCTGCCCCCAGGCAAACCGATGCCGCGCCCCATAGCCGTGCCGAATCGCTGTCTGGTGTCACCAAAAGCTCCCACACGGCAATAGGCAGGCAAAGGTCAAGAAACGCCCCATAAAAATTGATGTTCCCCACTGTACCGAGGAACAGCTCCCCGCTTTCGGGCAAAAAGCTGTAATAGGCATCCAACGGGTCAACCATAAAGAAGTTCATCCCGCACAGCAGCGTAACAGCACATCCTGCTCCTGCCAACAGCCGTCCGAACCATGCAGCCGGAATCCCGCCGCCTGTCAGCTGTACTGCAAAGTACAGCATCGTACAGGCCAACAGCATGATAAGGCCGTTGTAGCGCCCCTGCAATCCCCACAAAGCCACGGCAGGATTCTCCGCAAAAAACCATGCTACTGTGTAGCTTAAGCAGAGCAGCAACAGCGGCAGACCGGCAATTTTGCACCTGCTTTGCCGGATGCTCATTCCTGCGCAGGCTTTTTTTGCAGGCAGCAAAGCAGCAAAGCACATCCAATCCCTGCCAGCCACAGCAGCAGATGAAATTTAGCACCCACCAGCCCAACATAACCATTCGGCATGTAAAGCGGCGGCAGCAGCAGCGCTGCCAGTGTCAGTACATTTCCGGCGGTAGCCATTGTGGGGCATTGCAGCGGTTGTTTTGGCAAACGCATGGCCTCTACGATCCTTTCCACTAATCATGCCTGCTCGATACGCACCCCGTCAATAAAGACTGCCTTTACCTCGGTCAGCACCTCAAAGGGGCTGCCGGCGGTGATGACGAGGTCGGCATCCTTGCCTACCTCCAGCGAGCCGACGCGGTCGGCCACGCCGATATGCTCCGCCGGGTTGAGGGTGATGGCCTTCAGCGCATCAAACGGGTCCATGCCCGCCTTGATGGCCATACCGGCGCAGAGCGGCAGATATTGCTGCGGGATGACCGAGTTATCGGTGATGATGGAGACATGGCAGCCCGCTGCAGTCAGCACCGCAGGGGTGGACCAGGATTTGTTCTGCAGCTCAAACTTGCTGGCGAAGGTCAGGCTGGGGCCGACCGCCATCGGCACATCCTTCTCCCCTGCCAGCTCGTCCACAATCAGGTGGCCCTCGGTCACATGCTCCAGCGTCAGGCGCAGGTTGAACTCCCGCGCGATGCGCAGCGCCGTGAAGATGTCGTTGGCCTGATGGGCGTGGGCCTTCAGGGGGATCTCACGCGCCAGCACCGGCAGCAGGGGCCTCGAGCTTCTGGTTGTAGGCGGGCATTTTGGTTATATCGCCGTTGGCCGCCTGCTTGCGGGCGCCGTAGTCCCGCGCCTGCATCAGCGCGCCGCGCAGGAACGCCGCCGTGGACATGCGGGTGGAATCGCACTTGTCGCGATAGCAGCGCTTGGGGTTTTCGCCAAAGGCACATTTCATGGCAACCGGGTCGCGCACGACCATTTTGTCCACGCGATCGCCCACGGTTTTCATGGCCAGAAAGGTGCCGCCCAGCACATTGGCGCTGCCCGGGCCGGTGCAGACGCAGGTCACGCCGGCCCGGCGCGCGTCCGCCAGCGAGGGGTCGCGCGGGTTGATACCGTCAATCGCGCGCAGCTGCGGCGTCCAGATGTCGTTCATCTCGTTGTAGTCGCAGCCCTCGTACCCGATGCCGTAGCCATCGAGGCCGATATGGGTGTGGGCATCGACAAAACCGGGATAAACCTCCAACCCATCGGCGTCAAACACAGCAGCGTCCGCCGGGGCAGTCAGCCCGCCGCCGATAGCGGCAATCTTACCGTCAGCCAGCAGAATATCCGCGACATAGGCCTCGCGGTGGACAGCATCGTGGATACGGCCGTTTTTGATTATAGTTGCTGCCATAACCCTTTACCTCCGTTACATCGTAGGGGCGCATTCTATATGCGCCCGCTAAGCCGCTACGACCTGCGGGCGGATATGGAATCCGCCCCTACATTTCATTTATTGCATTATACCGTAAAATCCAAACAAGTCCTTACCGCGGTGTACGGTCTCACCTTGCCGTTGGCTACAGCGACATGCGCCGGGTGGGTGGAGTAGCCCTTCAGTGCCTCGGCATCGGTGAAGGTCGTGTCCAGCATCAGGTCCGCATTCGCGGAACTGGGCAGCGCCTCGGTGTAGACACGGACTTCCAGCAGGCCGGGGATCTGGCCGGCCAGCCCCTCAAGCCCTGTCTTGATGCCGGCCTTGACGGCGGCCTTCTCGGTCTCGGGCATTTCCTTCAGCTTCCAAAGAATGACATGCCGTACCATTATTTATTTTCCTCCCAGATGGGGTGCTTGAGCTGCCACTCGCCGCAGTCATTCTTCTCGAACAGGTCGCGGTTGTAGAACTTGTCCATGATGGCCCAGAACTCGCTCTCGGTATAGCCGCAGAAGTCGCAGAAATCACGCACGCAGAGCGGATCCAGCTTGCCATCGCGTTCCTTGATGATGGGGATGGCCTCCTCGCGGGTCATCATGCCGTAACGGATATAGCGGGCGGTGTAGTCGGTTGCAGCAGCGTGACCGAACTTCGGGTACTTCAGCCAGCTGTGTACCAGATAGGCGCGGGAGTCGATCTGGTCGAAGTTCTCGGCGTGGTGGGTGCGATCCCACTCATGGGTCAGGTCGTGGAAGCCGTGCGCCTTGGCGATCTGGTAATTCTTGTAGCTGTTCCACGGCACAAAATAGCTCATGTAGAACGGGTCAAGCTTGGCGCGCTCCTCGGCGCTGGGTGCCAGCGTCAGAGAGAGATCTTTCTCGGTCACGCCGTCACCCAGCAGTTCCTCCATCGGCATGCCCACGGCCACGCCGTTCTCGATCTGGCCCATGGCGGAGTAGGTCTCCTTGTCGGCGTTGCCGCCGTACTCAAAGCTGACATTCTCGCCGTAGCAGAGCATGGGGGTGTTGAATTTGGCCGCCATGTGCAGCGGGAAGGTGTAGATCAGGCGGTCAACATACCAGGTCGGCTTGCCGTACTTCTCAAAGAATTTGCGCATCAGGATTTTCTGCACCTTGATGTTGGGCTTGCAGGAGATGATCGTGCAGCCGAATTCCTCGCTGATGTTCTTGAGGTTGTGGATACCCGCCTGTGTCATGGGGAAGTTGTCCTCGACGCTGAACAGAATCGGGTTCATGTGCATGACCTCTTTCAGCATCCAGACCTGAAAGTGGCTGTCCTTGCCGCCGGAGACAGCAACCGCGCAGTCATAGCCGCCGGGGCCGTTCATGCCGCGGTATTTGTCGCAGTAGGCCTCAAACTCCTTGAAGCGGGCGTCCCAGTCGACATTTTTGCGGTTCTCGTAGTGGCGGCAGGCGCTGCAGACGCCCTCGGCATCAAAGGTAATACCGGGGCGGGTGTCGGGCATCGTACATTTTTTGCAGTAACGCATAAGAATACTCCTTATATTTATATAAAGTATCGGATTCGATTACAGAGGGCGGCGTCCTCAACGCACCGCGGGCGGATGCAAGCATCCGCCTCTACATAGCATGGCACCTTATATCTTCTTATTGTTTTGCTTCTGCCGCCTGTGCTGCCTCGTGCGCGGCGGCCGCATCGGCGAAGTCATAGATCACATAGCGTCCATCGTTGTAGACCTCGGTGCAGCTGCCGTATTTGACCAGCTGCGCGTCATCAGCGGCGTAGTCGGTCTCGGTATCAATGAGCAGGAACGGATGCACCGGGTCGGTGGTCAGATGCTCCTTGGGCTGCAGCCAGTCGGGCACGACTAGGCTGTTCAGATTGGCGATCGTCCAGACATCCAGCTTGCCGCTTGTCAGCTCGATCATCGCATTGCCGTTCCAGAAGGTGGAATACCCCTCGGTGTAGCCATTTTCCACCAGCCAGTCGGCGGCGTTTTTCAAGCCCTTATGCGCAAGGTAGGGGTGCTCCTGCTCCTGCCGCACCGTATTGACGGCGCAAACCGTAAAGCAGGCCGCCAGCGCAGCGGCCAAAAGCCCCCGCGCCCCGGGCAGGTGCAGATCCTCGGTCTTGATCTCCACCGCCATGACCGCAATGGCCACCGGCATGTTCATAAGCCAGAAGTAGAGATAATACTCGTGGAAGTAGGCATAGCACATGCCGCAGACCGCCAGCATGCAGACCAGCAGCAGCACCAGCAGCTTGTCGTTGAGCTGCAGCTTATCCAGCCGCAGCAGCAGCCGCACGATGCAGAAGAACATCCAGCAACCCAGCAGCAGGCCGATACCCGCCGCAATACCGCCGAAGTGGAACACACCGGAGCCGTTCTGGTAGCCGAACTCATGGAAGAAGTCCATCAGGATGCGGTCGAGCGTAAACCCAGTTTTCGTCCCGGTCCCATGTGATGAAATTGTAGGATTTGAAGTCGTACAGGCGGGACAGCACCGCATTGCTGACGAAGTAGCCCGCCGCACTGGCCACCGCCGTCACGACAGAGGCTGCCAGCAGACGAACCTCCTTGCGGCAGCTCTGCAGAGCTCCCTTCCAGTCCGGCTTATCGCTGCCGTGCAGCGCCATGACCAGCAGCACCGCCGCTGCCAGACAAAGCGGCGCATGGAATACCATAAGCTGCTTGACGCCGTTCATGCCGGCCACCGCCGTAATAAGGCAGGCCAGCAGCCATTGCAAGGCGCAGTGCTTTTTGTCGGCAGTCAGGCTGCGCAGCACAAGCGCCAGCACCAGCATATAGAAGAAGGTATATACCAGATAGTACCCGCCATAGATAGCATAAACCAGATAATGCTGCCCGAAGGGCCAGAGCAGCGTGCCGACCATCCAGAGGCCGGGCCGCCCAAGGCCTGCGCATTTGACAAAGAACAGCATGGCTGCCGCGTAAAGCGCCAGCGCAAGGGCCATACCGAATGCGCGGGCCAGATGCCAATCATTGGGGAAAAGCAGCAGACCCAATCGGTAGAACCACTGCAGGTTGACGACCTTCAGTTCGGTCGAGTAGAACCAGTTGTGGCTGATGACCGAGCCTTCGCGGTTCAGCAGATCCGCAAGGATCATCTCGGATGCCAGATCGGAATCCACGATCCACCGGCCCGGCACAAGCTGATACCAAAGATCCGTCAGGTATGCTGCGGCCATCCACAGCCACGGCAGGCTCTGCCACAGCTTATGCAGCACCCCGCCCTTTGTTTGTTGTTTCATGCGGTTTCTCCTAAATCGGATATGTTTAGTTAAGATAACTATATCGCATTTGCAGAAAAATAGCAAGGGCAGGCGGTGCATTTGTAGGGGCTGCGTGTGTAGGGCGAATGATTTCTTATGGGAAAGCTGCGGGCCGGGCATGCCCGGCCCGCGACCTTCCCGTAAAAAAGCGGCAGGCCAAACGGCCCGCCGCGGGAATTGCCTGTATTTGCATTGATTTTTCTGTAAAGAGGTGGACACTTTTTTTGCCTGATAGTGCAAACCCTTCCCGCGCCCTTATTCGTTGAGCCAGTCGTTGGCGTCCTCGTAGGCGTATTCGATGCCGTTGTCCCGCGCGTAGTCCCTGGCATAGGAGTCCCGCTCCACGGTCAGCACGAGGTTCTGCGGGCAGAGTTCAAAGGCGTTCTGCCCCGATGAAGGAAACGCTTGCCGGCAGCGTCACTTCCACAAGGCTTCTGCACCTTGCAAAGGCCTCGCTTCCGATGGACGCCACGCCCTCGGGGATGGTCAGCCGCGCAAGGCCTGTGCAGTTGGCAAAGGCGTTTTCCCCGATGGAGACCACGCTTGCGGGCAGGGTCAGGCTTTCCAGGCCCCCCGCACTCGCAGAAGGCGTAGTCTCCGATGGCGGTCACGCCTTCGGGGATGGTCAGGCTCTCCAGATACACGCACTCGGAAAAGGCGCTTTCCCCGATGCTGGTCACGCCCGCGGGGAAGGACCAGCTCCGTGAGGCCGCACCGGCTGAAGGCGCAGACGCCGATATCGGTCAGCCCGTCGGGCAGCGTCACGCTGGCCAGTTCATAGCAGCCGTTGAAGACATCGTCGGGGATGGCGGTGATCTCCGGGGGAATTTCCACGCCGGTCAGGCTGGAACAGTTGCCGAAGGCGCCCTGCCCGATGGCCGTCACGCTGTCCGGCAGGTTGATCTGCGCAAGGTTTTCCGCAATCTTCGAAGGCCCGCGCCCCGATGCTGGTCACGCTGTCGGGGATGACCACGCGCTCCAGATTCCCGCACGAGGCGAACGCGCCGTCGGCGATCGCGGTAATCCCCTGCGGAATCTCGTAGGAATCAGCCTCCAGCCCCGCCGGGTAGCACAGCAGCCGTTTTTCCCGTCTTGTCAAAGAGCACCCCGTCGATCAGCGCCAGCGTCGGATGGTCGGGGGATACCTCGATGGTCCTCAGCGCGGCGCAGGAGGTGAAGGGATTCCCCTCGATATGGGTGACGCCGTCGGGGTATGACCACGCGCTCCATCGCGCGGCAGGCCGCATAGGCGGACGTGCCGAGGGAAACGACGGGACAGCCGTCCAGCTCGCCGGGGATGACTTCCTCCGAAGGCCCGTCATTCTGGTCCCGCCGCGGGTGATCCGGACCGAGCCGTCCTCCAGCAGGATGTAAGTACCGTCCTCTCCCCACCGGCGGGTTTGCTCCTCCGCCAGCGCCAGCGTACCGACGCACACCAGAAGCATCATCACCGCCACGCACCATACGATCCGTTTCATGCTCCAACCACCCTCCGATCGGTTTTTCACAAACGTTCCCGCAGTCCATGGAATGCGGTCAACCGTTTTTCCCATCCCAACGCTCCGCCGCCATGCCCACGGCGGGCCCCGTTTCACTCGAACAGCCAGTCGTCGGCGTCCTCGTAGGCGTATTCGATGCCGTTGTCCCGCGCGTAGTCCCTGGCATAGGAGTCGCGCTCCACGGTCAGCGTCAGAGGACAGAACTCGAAGGCATCTTCCCCGATGAAGGTAATGCCGGTTGGCAATGTCAACTCCCTGAAGCCGCATCTGGAAAAGGGCCTCGGCCCCAATGGACGTAACACCCTCGGGGATGGTCAGCTTCTTGAGTTTCTCGCAGGAATAGAAGGCTTTCTCCCCAATGGTAACAAGGCTGTCGGGCAGCGTTACGGCACTCAGGTTGTCACATGCCTCAAAGGCACCCCAGGCAATATTGGTTATCCCCTCCGGCAACGTCACACTCTCCAGTCTTACGCAGTCTTTGAAGGTGCTGGTAGAGATCAGCGTCATCCCCTGAGGAATTGCGATGTCCGTAAGCTCGTAGCATGCCGAAAAAATCGCCTACTCCCATGGAGGTAAGGCTCTCAGGCAAAGTCACCTGCGTCAGACTTCTGCACCTGTAAAAGGCTCCCGTGCCGATGGCGGTAAGGCCCTCCGAAAGGTTGATTTCAGTAAGGCCGCTACATTCCGCGAAGCTTTCATCGCCGATGGTGACAACACTGGAGGGAAGGGTCAGGCTCTCAAGTCCCTGGCACCATTGAAACGCCTTGCTGCCAATGGCGGTGACGCCCTCCTCAATGGTCACGTCCGTCAGCGTCTCGCACCCGTAAAACATACCTTCGCTGATGGAGGCAAGTGTGGCGGGAATGACCGCTTTGGTCAGTCTGTGGCATTGTTTGTAGGCATAGCTGCCGACGGACGTAACGCTGTCGGGAATGGTCACTTTGGTGATGTTGTCACATCCGTCAAAGGCATAGCTGCCGATGGACGTAACGCTGTCGGGATAGATCAGGCTGCTGATCTGGGTATGGTTGAACGCACCGTCTCCGATGGCGACAATCCCTTGCGGGATTTCATAGGTTCTGTCCTCCAGCCCGCCTGGGTAACTCACCAGTTTTTTGGTCGTTTTCTCAAAGAGCACCCCGTCAATGATAGCCAGCGTGGGATGATCGGGGCTCACCTCGATGGTTTTCAGGCTGGGGCAGTTGCCGACAGGATTTCCCTCAAGGCGGGTGACGCAGTCGGGAATGATCACTCTATTCAATTTAGACGTGTAGTAATCAATAGCGGATGGAGCAATGGAGGAGACAGGATGGCCCTCCAGTTCTTCGGGAATCTCAAGCCAGTATGCCGACGGGCAATCCGTGATTTGAGCCGTTCCATCCTCCAGCAGCACATAGTTGTAGCCCTCGCTGTAGAACTCGTAGAGCTCCTCCGCCAGCGCGCACGCGCTCAGGCACATCAGAAGAACCATTATCGCGCATAATGTGATCCGTTTACATGATTTCCTCTCCCCTTTCGAAAACACTGCCCGCTCCTTTTTTTGGCGTTGCTCCGCCGCCCCGCCCGTTTTTCACTCGTACAGCCAGTCGTTTGAGTCCTTCGTAGACGTAGTCAAGATCGTTTTCCCGCGCGTAGTCTCTGGCATAGGAGTCGCGTTCCACGTGCAGCATCAGGCCGTCGGCGCAGTCGCG
>ENA-OQCL01000543-OQCL01000543.1-human-gut-metagenome-genome-assembly--contig:-NODE-543-length-17548-cov-3.400608_pt1 | contig 17548 bp, 17 predicted proteins | sample MGYA00242502_ERZ504586 | MGnify/ENA primary metagenome ERZ504586 (study PRJEB26092, sample SAMD00036316) | human gut metagenome | host: Homo sapiens | study: EMG produced TPA metagenomics assembly of... | reverse complement strand
GACCTGGCCGTGTACCGGGCCGGGGCTGTCGGGCTGGCTGAACTGACTGTCCGCGGCGTGCCGTCGATACTCATTCCCTATCCGTACGCAGCCGAAGACCACCAGCGCTACAATGCCCAGGCCCTGGTCATGTGCGGTGCGGCCAAGATGATCCTCGACAAGATGCTGACTGGCCGGGAATTGTTGGAAGAAATCATTCATTTAAAAGACGATCCGAAGGCGCTGGCAGCGATGGCACAGGCCAGCCGCTCCATGGGCAAGCCCCAGGCGGCACATGATATTGCTGAACTGGCCCTGTCCATTGCCCGTAAACGTCGTCGGTAACAGGTAAAGAAGGGTGTGGAATAAACCTATGGTTAATCTGAACGAGGTTACAAACGTTCATTTTATCGGCATTGCCGGCGCTGGAATGCGGGCAATTGCCAATGTTTTCATTGAAAAAGGATATCATGTATCCGGTTCGGATCTCAAAGCGTCGCCGGTGACGGAACAGTTCGCGAAAAAAGGGGCCCGTATCTGCATCGGCCAGCGTCCGGAAAATCTGAAGGATGCCCAGGTCGTCGTCATTTCGTCGGCCATCCGCGATACTAACGTAGAACTGGCCGAAGCGCGCCGCCTCGGGATTCCGGTCATCCATCGGTCCGATGCCCTGGTCCACATCATGAGCTGGGGGAAGGGGATTTCTGTAGCCGGTGCCCATGGCAAGACGACGACGTCGTCCATGCTGGGCCAGGTCTTCGAAGAATGTCATCAGGACCCGACCATCGTCATCGGCGGCGAAGTCGATTACCTGCATAGCAATTCCATCCTGGGGAAAGGCCCTTATGTTATTGCCGAAGCCGATGAAAGCGATGGGACTTTCCTCAAGCAGAACCCTTATATTGCCGTCGTCACCAATATCGACGCCGACCATATGGACCATTATGGCTCGCTGGACAACGTCATCGACGCCTTCAAGCAGTTCATCCAGAAGCTCGATCCTCAGGATGGCCTGGCTGTCCTGTGCTTTGAAAACGATAAGATCCGGGCCCTGGCTCCGAAGACGGAACGGCGTTATGTATCGTATGGCCTTGAACAGCCGGCGGACTATCAGGCCAAAGACCTTCATTACATCAAGGGCAAGCTCCATTTCTCCGTCTATAAGCATGGCGAAAAAATGGGGGACATGGTCCTCAACGTACCGGGGCGCCATAACGTCCTCAACGCACTGGCGACAACAGCCGTCGCCGATGCCTGCGGCCTTCCCTTTGAAGGCATCGCTTCGGCTATGAGTCATTTCCACGGTGCCAAACGGCGTTTCCAGACCAAGGGCTTTGTCGGCGACGTCTGGGTCGTCGATGATTACGCCCATCATCCGACGGAAATCAATGCGACCCTGACAGCAGCCCGCGATATGGGGACGCACCGCGTGGTCTGCCTCTTCCAGCCGCATCGCTATACGCGGACGAAACTGCTCCTCGACCAGTATGGCAGCGCCTTTGCCAAGGCTGATAAGCTCATCATCACCGACGTCTACAGTGCCGGTGAAGACCCCATTCCCGGCGTGTCGGGAGAACTCATTGCCCGGAAGGTCAAGGAAACGACAGGGCAGGATGTCACCTATATCCCGCATAAGGAAGATTTAGTGGCTTATTTGAAGGAAAATTCCCGTCCCCTCGACCTGGTCATCACCATGGGGGCCGGAGATATTTATAAAGTCGGCGAAGCCTATCTCGCTGAAGCTAAAGAAATGGAGAAATAAGGAAATGGAAGACATGAAAGATAAAAAAATTGCCGTCGTCGTCGGCGGTCCTTCGACAGAAGCAGAAGTATCGCGCCGCACTGGGGCTGCCATTGCTGACGCTCTGACGAAAAAGGGATACCACATCGAAATGATGGAACTCGTACCGAAAGAATTTGCCAAGACCTTGACGGAAAAGGGCATCGACATCGTCTTCAACGCCCTTCATGGCCGCTACGGCGAAGACGGTGTCATCCAGGGCTTATGCGAAATGATGGGGATCCCCTATACCGGCCCGGGCGTCATGGCCAGTGCCGTCGGTATGAACAAGGTCATGAGCAAGGCCGCTTTCCAGGGCGCCGGCATCGCCACGGCTCCTTTCGCTTATTACTTCGCGACGCAGGACCGCGATGCCATCGTCTCCGATATTGAACAGCGCTTCGACCTGCCTGTCGTCATCAAGTCGTCTGGCCAGGGTTCGAGCATCGGCACGGTCATCGTCCAGACGAAAGATGAACTCCGTCCGGCTTTGGAAGAAGCCTTCAAGTACAGTGCGTCCCTGGTAGCTGAAGCTTTCATCGACGGTGATGAATTTACCGTAGCCGTCATGGACGACGTAGCTTTCCCGGTCATCCAGATCGTGTCCAGCACGGGCAAGTACGACTTCTATTCCAAATATGCACCGGGCGTAGCAAAGCATCTCTGCCCGGCTCCGATTTCGCCGGAACTGACCAAGGAAATGCAGAACCTGGCTTTGAATGTCTTCCACCTGTGCCACTGCAGCGGCGTATCCCGCGTCGATATCATGACCGACAAGGAAGGCCACCCCTTCGTCCTGGAAATCAATACCGTACCGGGGATGACGGCGACCAGCCTGGTCCCCGATGCCGCCCGGGCCATGGGCCTGTCCTTTGAAGATTTGTGCGAAAAGATTTTGCTGGAAGCATCGGTAGGTAAGTTTTAATGAGAAAGAAATCATATCATACGGGGCAGCGACGGGTCGTGCTGCCTAACGATCCTCATGATGTGTTTATTCCTCCTCATCTTGAGAACGACCCGCTGAACGAACCGGACCGGGAAGCGCTGGCTGCCAAGAAAGAAGCCAAGCGCCGCCGCAAGGCCCGTCAGGCTGCGCGGCTGAAGAAGAAACGGGCTCATCAGAAAAAAAGTCTGGGCCCGGCGCCGCCGGATCGGCTGCATCTTTACGATCCTCGGCGTCTTCGTCCTTTGGCTGTTCCTGCGGCTGGCTCCCGTTCCTTTCGGGACGATCATCGTCGATGGCAATGAAAACATGTCCTTTGAAGACGTCTACCGGGCCTGCGGGGCCTATTCCTATGTCAATGTCGTCCAGCTGTCGACAGACGAGGTGGAAGACCGGCTGAAGAAGGACCTGCGCATTGCCGATGCGACGGTTACGCGGGAGTTCCCGGCGACGATCCACGTCACCTTGACGGAACGCAAGCCGGCAGCTGTCATTACGACGCTCTACGGCTTTGCCTATGTCGACAAGACGGGGCGGGTCATCGAACTGGGGCCGCAGATCAAAGGCGTATCCCTGCCGATCATGACGGGCAAGAAAGTCGATAACCTGCTCTTAGGGGATACGGTGACCGACCCGACGCTCCATTCGGCCATGGTCTATCTCCAAAGCCTGCCGCCGGATATCCTCAAGGATATTGCAGAAATCAACGTGGGCAATCCCGAAAGTCTCGTCGCCTATACGACCGATTCCGTCCCCATCCACCTCGGCAGCGGCGATGAACCGGCAGAACGGGCGAAACTGACAGAAACGCTGCTGGCTGAAGTTCAGGAAAATCATCTGGCCGTCCAATACATCGACACGGATGTGCGCTCGCCCCTTGTCAAGACGAAATAAGACGCATAGGGCCTTGATTTTCAAAAACAGGTAGATAAATTTTCTAAGATAGTGTAAAATAATAAGGAATCCTACTGCACAGGGTGTGCGTTATAGAGTCTGAAGGAGGAAAATGCGATATGGCAGAGTTTGCAAATATAAAAGTAATAGGTGTCGGTGGCGGCGGTAACAACGCTGTCAACCGTATGATAGAAAGCGGCTTGCAGGGCGTCCAGTTCATTTCGGTCAATACGGAAGACCAGGTCCTGGAAGTATCGAAAGCCGATGTCAAGATCCAGATCGGTGAAAAATTGACGCGCGGCCTCGGTGCCGGCGCCAATCCCCAGGTCGGTGAACAGGCTGCCCTGGAAAGCAAAGAAGAAATCGTCAAGGCCCTGCAGGGTGCGGACATGGTCTTCGTCACGGCCGGCATGGGCGGCGGTACCGGTACCGGTGCAGCTCCTATCGTTGCCGAATGTGCCAAGGAAATGGGCGCTCTCACGGTAGCTGTCGTTACCAAACCGTTCTCCTTTGAAGGGAAACGCCGTAAGGAAGTCGCTGATAAAGGCGCAGACTACTTGAAAGAAAAAGTCGATACGATCATCACCATCCCGAACGATAAATTGCTCCAGATCATCGACAAGAAGACGCCCCTCAAGGATGCCTTCCTCGTCGCTGACGATGTCCTCCGCCAGGGTGTACAGGGCATTTCCGACTTGATTACGACGACGGGTCTCATCAACCTCGACTTCGCCGATGTCAAGACGATCATGTCCGACCAGGGCGAAGCTATCATGGGTATCGGCGTCGGCTCCGGCGAAAACCGTGCTGTCGAAGCTGTCGATGGGGCTATCCACAGCGCCCTCCTGGAAACGAGCATCGACGGTGCCCAGAGCATCTTGCTCAACGTTACCGGCGGCCCAGACATCAGCTTGTACGAAATCAACGAAGCAGCTGAAAAAGTGGCTGAAGCTGTCGATCCGGAAGCCAATATCATCTTTGGTTCCGTCATTGATCCGGATATGGAAGATTCCATCCGCATCACTGTCGTAGCTACTGGTTTTGGCAAAGAACCGTCTTCGATTCCCGCATTTGGCCAGGGCAATGGTACGGCTGCGAAAACCGGCGATACGAAAGACAATGCCGGCGGCGTAGAAATTCCTACGTGGATGAGATAATCAGCATGAAAAAGCGGATCCCGGCGGACCCGCGTTTTTTTAAAAATATCGTCGAGAACAAGGTTGGAGGAAGAAACATGAGATGCCCCTTTTGCCAATGTGCAGATACAAAAGTAACGGATTCGCGGGCTACCGATGACGGCAAGGCCATCCGCCGCCGCCGCGAATGTCAGAAGTGCGGCCGCCGTTTCACGACGTATGAAATGGTCGAAGAAGTGCCGCTCATCGTCGTCAAGAAGGATGGCCGCCATGAATTGTTCGACCGCAACAAACTGCTGAACGGCCTGCTCAGGGCCTGCAACAAGCGGGAAGTCAAGCGGCAGCAGCTGGAAGACATCGTCACCAAGGTCGAACGCAATATCCGCAATACCCTGGCCCAGGAAGTGTCCAGCGAGAAAATAGGGGAGATGGTCCTCGGTGAACTGCGCTCTGTCGACGAAGTGGCTTATATCCGCTTTGCCTCTGTCTACCGCGAATTTGCCGATTTGGAAAGTTTCATGGCCGAACTGCAGCACCTCATGGGAACGAAAGAAAAGAAATAAGAGACTGGAATCGAGGAACACTATGACAGAAAATTATATCGATCATTTTTTGAACCATGTCCTGCCGGAATTGCGCATTGCCGTCATCGGTGACATCATGGTCGACCGCTATGTGTTCGGCAAGGTCGAACGCATTTCGCCAGAAGCACCGGTGCCTGTCAATAAAGTCGATCACATGACGTCCGTCCTGGGCGGGGCTGCCAACGTAGCCTCGAATCTGGCCAATCTCGACTGCCATGTCTTCTTGGCCGGTCTCATCGGCGATGATGAAAATGCAGTCCTCCTGCACCAGTTGCTGGAAGATGCCCATATCGATGGCTCGGGCCTGGTCGTGCGCCAGGACCATGCGACGACGACCAAGATGCGTATCCTCGGCGCCCGTCAGCAGATGGTACGCCTGGATTTTGAAGAAGTGACGCCCTTGGCCGTTACGGAAGAAGAAAAGCTCATGACCTGGCTGTACAACTGTGTGGCTGCCGGCCTGGACGGCATCATCTTATCGGACTACAAAAAAGGCGTCCTCACCGATTCCCTGGCCCAGAGCATCATCAGAGAAGCCAACCGGGCCGGAATCCCGGTCCTGGTCGACCCTAAGGGCAGTGATTGGACGAAATACAACGGGGCCGACTTCGTGACGCCGAACATGAAAGAACTCAGCGACTGCCTGGGCCGGTCCGTAGCCAATGAAGGCCAGGCCGTCGTGGCAGCGGCAGAACTCCTGCATGAGCAGTATGACTTTGCCCACCTCATGGTGACCCGGTCGGAAAAGGGCATCACCGTCATCGGCAAAGACGGCAAGGTGTGGAACAATCCGGCGACGGCCCGGGAAGTCTTTGATGTATCCGGTGCCGGCGATACCGTCGCCGCCGCCTTTTTGTCGGCCATTGCCGGTCACTTATCGATCCGCACGAGCCTGCAGATCGCCAATGCCGCAGCCGGTATCGTCGTCACCAAGGTCGGGACTTATCCCATCCATCGCCACGAATTGCTCAAGCTGTGGCAGGAATGGCAGCCGACCCACTGGCATCCGTACCAGGCACTGAGCCGGGAAGAAGCGGCTGCAAAGATACGCCAGTGGCAGAAGAAAGGCGATACCGTCGTCTTTACCAATGGCTGCTTCGATATCCTGCACCGCGGCCATGTCCTCTATTTGCAGCAGGCCGCCATGCTGGGCCAGCACCTCGTCGTCGGCCTCAATTCCGATGCCTCTGTGAAACGGCTGAAAGGGGAGACGCGGCCGCTGGTCAAACAGGAAGACCGGGCGATCCTGCTCAGCGCCCTGGCCTGTGTCGATGAAGTCGTCATCTTCGAGGAAGATACGCCGAAAGAATTATTACAGGTCCTGCGGCCGGATATCCTGGTCAAGGGCGGAGATTATAAAGCCGATGAAGTCATCGGCCGGGAATCGGTCAAACGCGTAGAAATCATTTCTTTTGAAGATGGTTATTCTACGACGGGACTGATCGAAAAAATAGCTGATTTAGTAAAGAAGGGGAAACTATGAAAATTGTAACAGGTGGTGCCGGTTTTATCGGCAGCAATATCGTAAAACAATTGAACAACCGGGGCATCAACGATATCCTCATCGTCGACGACCTGACGGACGGCCGCAAATGCCGCAACCTCCAGGGCCTCGATTTCTTTGATTATATGGACTATGCCGACTTCGATGAACAGATGGCCGACGATACCTTCGACTGCGGCTACATCGACGTCGTCTTCCATGAAGGGGCCTGCTCGGATACGATGAACTACGACGGACGCTATATGATGAAGAACAACTACGAAGGCAGCAAGAATCTCCTGCGTTACTGCATGCAGCGCAAGATTCCCTTCCTCTATGCGTCGTCGGCTTCGACCTATGGCAGCGGCAAGAATGGCTTCCGCGAAGACCCGTCGTGTGAACAGGCTTTGAATCCCTATGCCTATTCCAAGCTCCAGTTCGACCGCTTCGTCCGCCGCGTCCTGCCCCTGGCCAAGAGCCAGATCGTCGGCTTCCGCTATTTCAATGTCTTCGGTCCCCAGGAAAATCATAAGGACCGCATGGCTTCGCTCATTTTCCAGAAATATCATGAATTACAGGAAAAAGGGAAGATCACTCTCTTCGAAGGGACGGCAGGATATGAAAACGGCGGCCAGATTCGCGATTTCATCTATGTCAACGACGTCGTCAATGTCATCTTCTATTTCTGGGAACATCCGGAGCTGTCGGGCATCTATAACTGCGGTACCGGCATCGGTCATACGTTCAATGAATTCGTCCAGGGCGTCATCGACTATTGCGGCAAAGGCCATATCGAATACGTGCCTTTCCCGGACATCCTCAAGGGCAAGTACCAGAGCTATACCCAGGCCGATACGACGAAGCTCATGGAAGCCGGCTATGACCGCGGCTTTACGCTGCTTCCGGAAGCCGTCAAGGAATATTGCAGCATCCTGGAAAAGAGCGACGGGTATTACGAATGAGGAAGGCCGTCTTTTTCGACCGCGACGGCGTCCTCAATGTCGATAAATCCTACTTGGGCTTCATCAAGGACTTTGAATGGATGGACGGGGCCAAGGAGGCCCTGGCTTATTTGACCCGCCAGGGTTATGCCATCATCGTCGTCACCAACCAGAGCGGTGTCGCCCGCGGCTACTATACGGAAGACGACGTCAAGGTCCTCCACGACTGGATGTGTCAGGAAGCGGCCAAGGCCGGCGGCATCATTACGGCCGTCTATTACTGCCCGTATCTCGAAGGGGCGCCGGTCAAAGCGTATGATAAGAAGAGCGACTGGCGCAAGCCGGCACCGGGCATGGTCCTGCAGGCGGCAAAAGATTACGATATCGATTTGAAGCAGTCCTTTATGATCGGCGATATGCCCCGCGACGTGGAATGTGGGCAGCGGGCCGGCATGGATGGCTATTTGTTCACCGGCGGCAGGCTGGACGATTTCGTCCGGGCCATTGTCGCAGAAAGGAAAGGCCGTGAAAGCATATAAGAATATACTGGTCATCAAGATGAGCTCTCTCGGCGACGTCCTCCATGCCCTGCCGACGCTCTATGCATTGCGGCAGAATTGTCCCGATGCCCGCATCGTCTGGGCTGTCCATGAACAGTTTGCGCCGGTCCTGCCGGGCAGGCCCTATATTGACGAGGTCATCTATGTCGACAAGAAACGCCTGAAATCCCTGTCGTACTGGAAAGAACTGCGCCGGACGCTCCACGCCTTTCATTTCGACGTGTCCTTCGATCTCCAGGGACTGGCCAAGAGCGCCATCGTCGCCTTTTTGAGCGGTGCCAGGGAACGCTATGGCTATTGGGAAATGCGCGAAGGCAGTTTCCTGGTCAGCAAGGGCCTTACAGGTCCCCATAAGTACGACCACGTCATCGAACGCTATCTCGATACGGTCCGCGTCCTCGGCGGCCGCGTCGATGCCGTCGAATTTCCATTGCCCGATATTTGCGGCGAAAAACAGGCCTGGCGCCAGCGCCTGGCAGCTGACGGCCTGACAGGTCCTTATGTGGCCATCGTGCCCGGGGCCCGCTGGAATGTCAAGGAATGGCCTCTGTCCCATTGGCAGGCCTTCCTGCAGCGCCTGACAGCGTCCGGTATGGCTGCCGTCCTTCTGGGCAGCGGCGACGACGTCCCTAAAGGGAAGGCCCTGAAGGACCACGATTCGTCGGGCCGTGTCTTCGATTATACAGGCCGCACTGATTTACGGCAGCTCATGGCGGCCATTGCCGAGAGCACCCTCTATATCAGTGCCGATACGGGGCCTTTGCATATTGCCAATGCCCTGAAAAAGAACTCATCGCCCTCTTTGGGCCGACGTGTCCCCAGCGGACCGGCCCTTACGGCGGAAACGACGACGCCTATATCCATATGGTCCTGTCGCCGACGTCCCAGGCGACGCCGGAACGGCCCCTGGTCGATGATCCGGACTGCATGGCCCAGATTACGCCGGACATGCTGTGGCAGGTCTATGAAGGCGTCCTGAAGAAGGTGAAACTATGATTAATCTGCGCAACAAAAAAAGTAATCGTCACCTTTCTCATGCATTTAGGCGACCTCATCCTCATCACCCCGTTCCTGCAGGTCCTGCGCCGTCATGCCCAGGGCTCGGACATCACCCTCGTCGTCGATGAGAAAGTGGCCGACGTCGTCCGCTATAATCCCAATATCGATCACTTGGTCACAGTCGATAAGAAGGGCAAGGACAACTCCGTCCGGGCCTTATGGCGCATCGGGCGGCATTTACATCAGCATCACTACGACATCCTCATCAATCTGCATCCTAATGAACGGACGTCTTTCCTGGCGGCGGTCATCCATGCCAAACAGTTCGTCGGCATGAGCCACTTCCTGGTGCGTCCCTTGATGGACCGCTACACCCGCCTGGACCGTATCCATCTCCATGCAGCCGATATGTACATTAATGTCCTGGCCCAGCTGGGCATCGACGACTATCGCAGCGACGGCCTGCAGTTCTTCACCTGTAAGGCCTGGGATGATACAGCGACGGAATTTTACCGGTCCCAGGGGGTCCATAACAGTGACGCCCTCATCGGCTTCAATATCGGCAGTGCCGTCCCGCAGAAACGCTGGCCGGCCAAACGATTTGCCGCGGTTGCCGATTATTTTGCCCATCGCGGCTTCAAATGCGTCTTCTTTGGCGGTCCCATGGATGAAGATATGGTCAAAGAAGCGACATCCCAGATGGAATCGGATCCTATCATCGCCACGGGGAAATTCACCATTGGCGAACTGGCTTCGGCTATCCGCTGCTGCTCCCTGTTCATCACCAACGACAGCGGCCCTATGCACGTCGCCGTCAGCCAGGGCGTCCCGCTGGTCGCCCTGTATGGTCCCAGCAATCCCAAGCTCTACGGTCCCTATACGGACCGGGCCATCGTCCTGGAATCGACGAACCATTACGAAGTGGGCAAGAGCATGAAACAGATCATCCGTGAAGGTAATTATAAAGGTATTTCGGTTATTCCCATGAGCCAGGTCATCGCCGCTGGCGAAGAACTCCTGAGCCGTTATTATGGAAAAAGATAACCTATAATTCTATGGAGGTGGAAGGTTATGAAAAACATTATTATTGCAGCGACCCTGGCCGCCTTGACCGTGACTTCGGCGGCTATGGCAGCCCCGCTCCGGGATCCCCAGCCGGGCGACTTGAAGGCTAACGCCAACTATGGCTTTGACCAGAAAGAAGGCGGCCGCAGTGCCAAGAGCCGTCTGACCGGTGGCGACGTCACGTATGTACTGAACAATCATTGGGATATCCAGTACGTCAACAACTATACCAAAGGGGACAATGACAACAAGATCAACGAAAACTACCTTGTCGGCAATTACCGCTTTACGCCGTATCTGTCGGCCTATGCCGGCGGGTCCTACGTCAAGACCGAAACGTATAACACGACCAAGTCCTATGGCTACCAGGTAGGCCTCAAAGGCCAGCTTCCTTTGGCAGAACGCTGGCAGGGCTTTGCCTCTGTCGGCGTCGGCGATGACGTCAACACCTATGAAGTCGGCGTCGGCTACGATATCACGCCGAATTGGGATGCCCATATCAAATACCGCAGCAGCAGCGTCGACGTCGATAACTACGACGACGATGTCAAAGGCTGGCAAGTCGGCATGGGCTATAAGTTCTGATATTGGACAACGGACGGTTCCGTCCCGTATAATGTACCAATGACATGTGCTGTGGTTGAAAGTCGATGTCAGTCGCAGACCAAGCGATCCACGTAAGGCATCCAAAGCGATGCTGATCATAGTGCGGCCTAGAAGTAAGACCTGCCGCGTAAAAAATCGCAGAGGGCCAGTAGTGGGGGACAAGACGTCTATGAGCGAACGTCCCAGCAGGCGAGTGTGGGGGTAAAGACCAGGTCAGGCATGTCGGATAAAGGGTTGTCCTATGGAGGTTTCGGCCTTCATGCGGCAGCCCTTTTTGCATATCGTTTGTCGTGGTTCGTTCATCGTTTGTAGTGGGGGTTCAATTTTTTTAGCCATCTTCGATGAACGACGAACGGCAAACGAACCACGAAATTGTTTGACGGATGATTGTTCGTATAGTAAAATGTAAGGGTATTTATGTTATTGGCCAAGGAGTGGAGTTATCGATGGATAATAAACAATGGGAAGAAGAAATCCATAAAAATCCATTTGACTTGTTCATGGATTTCCATGTGGAAAAGGCTAAAACAGAGAGTACGGTCCTTACATTTGAGAATAAAGGCTCGAAATGGGACAATCCCAATGGCACCATGTACGGCGGCGTCCTCTATTCTATGGCCGACTCGGCTATGGAGGCTGCCTGCGCTGTCTGTGGCAAAGCCGTCCTCACTTTGGACCTAGGCATGAATTATTTGCGCCCGGCCTTTGCCAACACGGTTATCCGGGCCGAAGCCAGAGTCATCCACAACGGCCGCACGACCATGGTAGCTCTCTGTGATTTTTATGATAATGATGACCGCTATTTGGCTCATGGCAAGGGGACGTTCTTTGTAACCGGCCCTTATGTGTTTGGCGATGAAGGAGGACAGGGCGATGAATGAACCAGAAAAAACGGTCAGTCCTGAAGCAGCTGCACGGCTGCAGCGGATGTTTGAGAATATTTATTCCCAGACCCCTTATTTCCAGAGTATGCCCTGTACGGTAGAAAAACTCGACGTCGGCCGCGTCCGTGTCGGCTTTGATATCGGCCGTCACTCCTGCAATTACCGGGGCATTGCCTCCGGCGGCGTCCTGGCGGCGTTCTGCGATACCCTCATGGGTATGGCCAGCCGGACCCTGGGCTTCCAGGTGACGACGCTGGAAATCAATATGAACTATATCCGCAGCGTCAAAGGCGGTGAGCACATTACCGGCATCGGCCAGGTCATCCACCACGGCCGGAAGACGATTGTCGTCGAATGTGAGTGCTACGATGCCAGCGGGAATATTATTGTAAAAGGGCGGTCGTCTTTTTATATTTTGAAGAAACTCGATTAATAAAATAGTCATGTAATTATAGGGAAGGTTGGTTAGTACAAGATGGATTTTGCTTATAACGACGAACAGAAAGAAATCATCAAAGTCGTCCGCGACCTGGTGGAAAAAGAAATCGTCCCCTACGCTGCAGAAATGGATGAAACGGGGAAACTCCATGAAGGGCTCCTCGAAAAATTGGCTGCTCAGGGCCTGCTGGGCGTCGCTATTCCCGAAGAATTTGGCGGAGCTGGCCTCGACGCCATCACCATTGCCGCTATTTATGAAGAATTAGGCAAAGGCTGTGCCGGTGTCGCTACGACGGTGGCTGCCAATGCCCTGGCTTCGTATCCGGTCATCATTGCCGGCAACGATGACCAGAAGAAACGCTACTTCGACATCATCAACGATGACAACCTGGCTGCTTTCGCCCTGACCGAACCGGGGACTGGTTCCGATGCCGGTTCCGTTTCGACGCGTGCCATGAAGACCGAAGATGGCAAGGGCTATATCCTCAACGGTACGAAATGCTTCATTACCAACGGGGCCCTGGCCGAAGTCTTCGTCGTCTTCGCCAATACCCGCAAGAGCGGCGGCATCCGCGGATTGACAGCCTTCATTGTCCGCAAGGGGACGCCGGGCTTCACCGTCGGCAAAGCTGAAAACAAAATGGGCATCCGCGCTTCCAATACGACAGAACTCATCTTCCAGGACTGCTTCGTGCCGGTCGAAAACCGTCTCGGCCGCGAAGGCCACGGCTTCCGTATCGCCATGGATACCCTGGACGCTGCCCGTCCTTTCGTCGGCGCCGTTTCCGTCGGCATTGCCGAAGCGGCTTTCCGCGCCTGCTGTGAATACGCCAAAGTCCGCGTCCAGTTCGGCAAACCCATCGCTTCCTTTGAAATGGTCCAGGCTATGATCGCCGATATGGCTATGAAAGTCGAAGGCGCCCGCCTCCTCGTCCATCGCGCCTGCTGGATGAAGGATCAGGGCATGGACTTCAGCCGTGAAGCGGCTATTGCTAAATGCAATGCGTCCGACGTGGCTATGCAGGTCACGACCGATGCAGTCCAGGTCATGGGCGGCTATGGCTATATCAAGGAATATCCTGTCGAAAAATATATGCGCGACGCCAAAATCATGCAGATTTATGAAGGCACCAACCAAATTCAGCGTTTGGTTATTGCAAATAAGACACTTTACTGATACAATAAATAACAAACCCATAGAGGTATATTATGGCAATGATAAAGAGGGGATGGAACTGACTCCGCCTACAGGAAATCCGGGCCATGGATTGAGAGCCCGGTGCCGGAAGTTCCATGCGTTCACTTTAGAGCCTCCTGTTGAACGGAGTAGGCAGGACGGGGGGTTTCCCCGTTACAGGACAATCGAGAATCAAGTAGGGTGGTACCGCGAATCAGACTTTCGCCCCTTTAGGGGCGGGAGTCTATTTTTTTTTCGTACTCGCCAGTAGGAGGAAGAAAAATTATTGATCAGTGATAAGATCGAGGCCATTAAAGCGGCCGTCAATGAACAGCTCGCCAAGAGCGAACATCTTCAGGACGTACAAGATATCCGCGTCAAGTTCTTGGGTAAAAAAACGGGGGAACTGACAGCGATCATGAAGGAAATGAAGAATTTTTCCAAAGAAGAACGACCGAAAATCGGGCAGCTCGTCAATACGGCCCGCAATGCCATTGAAGAACAGTTAAAGGCCAAGATGGAAGAAGTCAAGGCCCAGGAACTGGCTGCCAAAGATCGAATCGGAAAAAATTCGACATTACCCTGCCGGGCCGCAAACCGGTCATGGGCCATGAACATCCGCTCCATCAGACGCTGCGCCTCATGGAAGATTCCTTCCTGCGCATGGGCTTTTCCATCGTCGAAGGGAACGATATCGAATCGGACTATTACAACTTCCAGTGCCTGAACCTGCCGGAAGACCATCCGGCCCGGGATATGCAGGACTCCATGTATATTACGGATAATATCCTCTTGCGGACTCACACGTCGGGCATGCAGGCCCGGACGCTGCAGGCCCATAAGCCCAATGAACCGTTCAAGATCATCGCGCCGGGCAAGGTATATCGCTGTGACTATGATGCGACCCATTCGCCGGTCTTCCATCAGATGGAAGGCATGATCATCGACAAGGACATCCGCTTCTCTGACCTCAAAGGGATGCTGGAAGACTTCCTCCGCGATATTTTCGGCGCCCAGACGAAAGTCCGTTTCCGCGCCAGCTACTTCCCCTTTACGGAACCGAGTGCTGAAGTCGATATTTCCTGTGTCATGTGCGGCGGCAAAGGCTGCCGGGTCTGCTCCCACACGGGCTGGCTGGAAATCCTCGGCTGCGGCATGGTCAACCCCAGCGTCCTGCGCATGAACGGCTATGACCCGGATGTCGTCACGGGCTTTGCTTTCGGCATGGGCGTCGAACGCATTGCCATGCTGAAATACGGCATCGATGATTTGCGCTTGTTCTATGAAAACGATATGCGGTTCTTGAACCAGTTCTAGGAGGGTATGAATAATGAAAAGTTCTTTAACATGGATGCAGGATTATGTCGACGTCGACATGAACCAGGACATGCAGGCATTTGCCGATAAACTGACCATTGCCGGTATCCCTGTCGAACAGGTGGAATACTGGGGTGCAGAAGTCAAGAAAGTAAAGACCGGGAAGATCCTTCAGATCGATAAACATCCCGATGCCGATAAACTCGTCGTCTGCCAGGTAGACATGGGCGACGAACAACTCCAGATCGTCACGGCTGCGACCAACGTCCGCGTCGGCCAGGTCGTCCCCGTCGCTGTCCACGGCGCTCATCTGCCGGGCGGCACGAAGATCAAGCGCTCGAAGCTGCGCGGTGTCTTGTCCAACGGCATGTTCTGCTCGGCTCACGAATTTGGCTTCGATGACAGCCTGCTCCTGCCGGAAGAACGAGAAGGCATCTGGATCCTGCCGCCGGATACGCCGCTCGGCGTCGACGCTGCCGACTATCTCCAGGTCCGCGACGTCGTCTATGAATATGAATTGACAGCGAACCGGGCAGACTGCTTCTCCATGGTCGGCTTGTCCCGTGAATTTGCCGTCCTCAGCGGTAAAGAAGCCCGCTATCCGGAAATTTCCGTCAAGGAATGTGATACGCCTATCGACGGAAAAGTCAAAGTTTCCATCGACGATGACGAACTGTGCAGCCGCTATACGGCCCGCCTGCTCCTGAATGTCAAGATTGGCAAGTCGCCTATGTGGATGCAGCAGCGCCTGCGCAAGTCCGGCGTCCGTCCCATCAACAACGTCGTCGATGCCACGAACTACACGATGATCGAATTGGGCATCCCTCTCCATGCTTATGACTACGATAAAGTCGCCGGCCATCATCTCATTGCCCGCCGGGCCCAGGCTGACGAAGCCATGAAGACTTTGGATGATGTAGACCGCAAATTGACGGACAACATGCTGGTCATTGCCGATGAAGAAAAAGCCTGCTGCATCGCCGGCATCATGGGCGGCATGGATTCGGAAGTCACGGACCAGACGACGACGGTCATCCTCGAATGTGCATCCTTCAAGGGCTCCAATATCCGTCATACCGGCCGTATGCTCGGCCTGCGCTCGGAAGCTTCGGGCCGTTTTGAACGAGGCCTCGATTCGGACAGCTGCATCAACTCCATCGACCGCTGCGCCCAGCTCCTTCAGGAAATGGGGGCCTGCGACGTAGCCAAAGGCGTCGTCGATGTCTATCCGAAACCGCAAGCTACGACGCGCATTGCCTTTACGGCAGCTCAAGTCAACAAGTTCCTGGGCACAGAAATCACGGAAGCCGACATGGTCCACATCCTGGAAACCTTGCAGTTCGCCATCGAAAAAGACGGCAATACGTTAACTGCTGTCGTCCCCAGCTATCGCGGCGACTGCACGGAAATGCCGGATATCGCCGAAGAAGTAGCCCGCGTCTATGGCTATGAAAACATCCCGTCTACGCGCCCGGCAGCTCCTATCTCCAAAGGGGAAGCCGGCTTCCATCACGACGTAGGCGAAAAGATTTCGTCCATCCTCAGCAGCAGCGGCCTCAACGAAACGGTCACCTTCAGCTTCATGCATCCGGACCAGCTGAAGAAGCTCCTCTTCAAAGACGGTGACGCCGTATACAATGCCGTACCGATCCTCAACCCGATTACGGAAGACTTCCCGCTCATGCGGACGACGCTCATCCCGACGCTGATGGATGTCCTGGTCCGCAACCAGGCCGTCAAGAATCCGTCTGTCGGCATCTATGAAATCGCCCCGGTCTATCGCCCGAAACAGCTGCCCCTGACGGAACTGCCGGAACAGGAATTCTATGTCACTGGCCTTCTCTATGGACAGCGCACCGCTGCTGAATGGCCGGAAAAAGCGGAAAATTACGACTTCTATGACGTCAAGGGCCTCGTCGAAGCCGTCCTCCAGGGACTGGGCATCCAGGCCGACTTGGAAGTCTCCGACTGGGCACCGCTTCATCCGGGCAAAGCGGCCCGCTACGTCAAAGACGGCAAAGTCCTCTGCGACTTCGGCGAACTCCATCCCAAAGCCGTCGACAATTACGACGTCGCCGGCCCGGTCTACGTCTTTGAAATGCACATGGACGCCATCCTGCCTTTGGTCAACCTCCTGCCGGATTATCACAAAGTCGCCAAGTTCCCGGCATCGAGCCGCGATCTGGCCTTCCTGGCACCGCTGGCTACGACCAATGCCGATATCGTCGATGTCATCAAAGAAGACGGCGGCGAAAATCTGGAAGCAGTCCATCTCTTCGACATGTATACGGGCAAACAGGTACCGCAGGGCTACAAGAGCCTGGCTTATTCCTTAGTCTTCCGTTCCGAAGAAGGGACCCTGACCGATGCCGACATCCAGGCCCCGGTCGACGCCATCGTCAAAGACCTGAAAGAAAAATTCGACTGCGAATTGCGGTAGAATTTTGTGTTTGAAAGTTTGGGGGTTTGAAAGTTTGAAGTGATAGTTTTTAAATTTAACCTCTTCTGCATCAAACATCAAAACCTTTAACATCAAACAGATAAAGAGGCTGTCTCCATGGACAGCCTCTTTATCGCGTATTGTAAAAAAAACGTAAAGTTGTGGTATGATGTAGAGCGTAATATGGTATTTTAGAGATATTTAGGGCTCTACCGGCCCATAAGGAGGACATACTTAGAATGAACGTAACAGTAAATGAAGTAGACCAGCACAAAGTAAACCCTGCACAATTGAAGTGCCTGCTAAAAGATGCTTCCAAAAC
>ENA-OQCL01000542-OQCL01000542.1-human-gut-metagenome-genome-assembly--contig:-NODE-542-length-17562-cov-2.822369_pt1 | contig 17562 bp, 23 predicted proteins | sample MGYA00242502_ERZ504586 | MGnify/ENA primary metagenome ERZ504586 (study PRJEB26092, sample SAMD00036316) | human gut metagenome | host: Homo sapiens | study: EMG produced TPA metagenomics assembly of... | reverse complement strand
ATAGCGTCAGCGATCAGCTGGCCGATCTGTGCATCACCGGCAGAAACGGTACCGACACGGGCGATATCCTTGCTGCCGTTGACTTTCTGGCTGTGTGCCTTGACGGCCTCAACAGCGGTGTTGACAGCCTTCTGGATGCCGCGCTTGATGTCCATCGGGTTTGCACCGGCGGTAACGTTCTTCATGCCCTCGGTAACAAGAGCCTGTGCCAGAACGGTAGCGGTGGTGGTGCCGTCGCCGGCAGCATCGTTGGTTTTGGTGGCAACTTCACGCACGAGCTGTGCACCCATGTTCTCGAAAGCGTCTTTCAGCTCAATTTCCTTTGCGATGGTAACGCCATCGTTGGTGATGACCGGGCTGCCGAACTTCTTGCCCAGAACAACGTTACGGCCTTTGGGGCCCAGGGTGATCTTAACGGTATCAGCCAGCTGGTCAATGCCGGCGCAAAGAGCCTTGCGGGCGTCTTCGCCCTGCTTAATCTGTTTTGCCATAAATCAGCATCTCCTTTTATCAGTAAGAACAGTTAAAGTTTACTCAACGATTGCCAGGATATCGCTTTGGCGAACAATGGTGCATTCCTCGCCGTCAACCTTGACTTCGGTGCCGGAGTACTTGCTGGTGAGGACCTTATCGCCAACCTTGACGATCATCTCAACGTCTTTGCCATCGACATTGCCGCCGGGGCCGACTGCGATAACTTCAGCAACCTGCGGCTTTTCCTTGGCGGAACCGGTCAGGATCAGGCCGCCCTTGGAGGTTTCTTCTTCTTCAACGAGTTTGATCACAACGCGATCAGCAAGAGGTTTGATTTTCATGATGAAATATCCTCCTATAATTAAAGTTTCTTTGAAACATTTTGTTTAGCACTCTTTTCTCTTGAGTGCTAAATCTATTATAGCGTTCCTTTGCCAAAAATCAACCCCTTGAAGTATAAAATTTTTTGTGAACAGTGCTTTTTGTCGTTTATTCGTTGTAATTTATTAGCGTTCCGGGCTGTTTTCTATCTGTTTTTTGCTCTTGGCTGGCAGACTGCCCGGCTGAATGGCACACTGGCACTGCAAATAAAGGCGTGCTTTGGTGGGGATCAGCCTTCGCCGGGGCGGTGCCAGTACAGGGTAAGCTCCGCCCGCAGCGCCCCCTGCGTGCTGCCATAACGGTTTTGCAGCCAGAAACACAGGTCGAGCGGGTCGGCATCCGGGCCGTTTATTCCGTACAGTGCCGTTATCAAACCGTCAAATTCCCGGTTGGCGGCTGCGTCAAATGCCACCTGCAGTTCGGCATCCGGGCGGGCGGCGGGAGTCAGGTCTTTCAGTTCCACATCCCGCAGGGTCAGGTTTACCCGCACGCTGCCGGGGGCCAGTACCTGCACATCGGCGGCGGCTTTGACGGCAAGGTGCAGGTCATCCGGCAACGTGCAGTCCAACCGATGGGCCTGGCCGCACAGAATAGCCGCCAGCTGGGCAGCCAACGGGCTTTGCGTCTGGCGGGCTGTATTGGCAGCGGTATCATAAAACAGCATGGCGTATTCCCCGCCCGCACTGACGGGCACAGCGGCGGTTCGGCGTTATCAAACAGGGTTTGCAGGCCGCAGTGCAGCTGCTGCTTTTCTCCAGAGCTTTCAAGTTTTCGTACAAGGTCGGCGTCTGGTCCTGGATGGGCATCTGCACGGCAGGATCCAGCACAAACACGGCGATTTCCGGCGCGGGGCGAGCGGTGCTTTGCAACAGCTGAGCGATTTCTTCTGCCAGCGGCCAGCTGCACCCGGCAGGCAGAACGGCAAGGTCCATCAAGCCGTAAAACGGCTGTCCGTTCATGGTTTGGGCGGCAGCATTCCAGGCGGCAGCACAGGTAGCGCCGCTGCCAGTAAAGGTTTTGCAGGCGGCGGAATCCTCACTTTGCTGGTCACTGGTCAAAAGCGTGACCGTGTAGCCGGCATCCTGCGCGGTAAAAAACACCGCCCGCACAATTTCCCTGTGGGAAAGCAGCTGCCCGCCGCAGCCCGCCAACAGGCAGCCCAGCAGCACCGCCGCCATCAGGCGGGATGTTTATGCATGATACCAGCCATTGGCAGCCTCCTGTTACCATCACAACCGCAGCGAAGCCCCAGCAGGCGGCACTGCGCCAATAAAATGCCTGTTCCAGCGGCACGGTGCGCAGCACAGCACACAACAGAGCCATGCCGCCAAAGTACAGCGGGTAACGGTCCAGCCCGGCGGCAGCGCTGCCCGCCCCGGCGCGGCCACCCCACAGTTCCACCATGGCATACAGGTACAGTGCCAGCCGCACCGTGACTACCATGCACCACAGCAAAATTTGCAGCCATTCCAGCCGGTTAAAAATTGAAAGTGCCCCGCACTGTGCAGCCCCCTGCGACCGGGTTTGGCGGGTGGGCATGGCCGCGCCAAAAAACAGCTCCAGCAGCAGGTGGACCGCGGCATCAAAGCCCAGTGCTGACGCGGCAAATGTTACTGCCTTACGGCAGCGCTGGCCGGGCTGCGGAGGCCAAAGGGCAAACAGCAGATATTCCGGCGGGAGCGCCAGCTGAGAAACAAACGCCGCCTGCCAGTCCTGCCCTGTCAGCAGTGTCGCATGCAGGTTGGGTACACGCAGGCGCGGCGCGACCGAGAGTACCATGATTGCCATACACGCGGCACCGAACACCAACAAGGCATTGGCCGTCTGGCGCAGGGCGGGCTCCCGCCGGAGGTAGATGACCGGTGCCAGCACGACAAAACAGGTGCCCGCCAGCCCCAGTGTACCGGGGTACACGCTGCCAAACAGGGCGTGCAGGCGCAGAATTTCCAATGCTGAACTGATTGCCAGCAAAACACAGAGAACTTTTTGCAGCAGGGCGTTTCCCTGCCAGCTGGTCGACACTAACAGAAGCACAGCGGCCAGCACCGCCGCGCTGGCGGGCAGAGCCAGCAGCCCTGCCCGCGCCCAATAACCGGTGTGCAGCCGCAGCAGCGTATCGGCCAGAATGCTGAGGAGCAGCACGGGGTAAAAATCCACATTACTCTTTTGCATGGCGCGGCAGCACCTCCCCTTTTTGTGCCAGGTGGGACCAGATGGCCCGCACAAAACCATCCCGCAAGGCTGCCTTGCCCGGCGGCATGAGCGGGTAAAGATAATCATAACCGAACGGGTCGCTGCCGCAGGCCATGGCCAGAATCAGCAGCGCCCCGCAGGCCAGCCCCGGCACACCGAACAGTCCCGCCAGCAGTATGACCGCAAAGCGGAACAGAATCGACTGTTCATACAGCGCCGGGACTGCCAGGGTGGCGATGGTGGCCGCCGCGGCCATGGTGAGCACCGGCACGCTGATGATGCCCGCCGAGACAGCGGTTTCGCCAATGATGAGCGCCCCCACAAGGCTGACGGTGTGGCTGATGGATTTGGGGGCGCGCAGCCCGGCTTCACGCACAATTTCCAGCAGCAGGGTCACGGCCAGCATTTCCGGCATGGGCGGTAGCGGCGTGGAGGCTTCGCCCTGGGCCAGTTTGGCCAGCAGATGCACGGGGATCAGCTCCGGCGCAAAGCTGACCGCCATGACATACAGCCCCCGGCCCAAACACCGCCAGCAAAAACGCCAGATATTTGAGCAGGCGGATGAGACCGGCAAACACTGCGCCGGAAGAATAATCGTCCAGGCATTCAAAGTGCTCGGCAAAAAGCTGGGCACCACCATGGCAAGCGGGCTGCCGGATACAAGGATAACGATTTTGCCCTCACAGATGCGGGCACAGGCGGTGGCCGGGCGCTCGGTATAGGCTGCCGCGGGGAAAAGGTTGAGCTTGTCCTGCTTGAGGAAGGAGGCAAAATAGGTGCTGTCCAGCAGGACGGGGATTTGTACCCCGGCCAGCCGCTGTTTGAGGGTTTGCACCACATCCGCCGGGGCCAGGGCGGTATCATAACAAATGGCGTACTCGGTTTTGGCACGGGTGTTGGCGGTGCAGATCTCCGCCGTAAAGCTGCCGGTGCGGAACTGGCGGCGCAGCTGGGAAATGTTATTGCGCAGGTGCTCGGTAAAGGCATCCTGCGGGCCGCGCATGTTGCCTTCCCCGCTGGGGTTGGTCACGCTGCGGCCCGGCATATCCTGGGTGGAAAACGCCAGCGCCTGGCCGCTGCCCTCCACCAGCAGCACGGCCATGCCGCCGGCGAGGGCTTCCACCAGCTGGGTACGGGTGGTGATGGGGGCTTTGCTCTGTGGGTAGGCAGCTTTGCTCTGCCAGGTACTGCACCAGCTGCGGCCCGGCCTTGCAGCCCGGCACGCCTTGACCCAGTGCGTGCAGCACCATGATGCAGAGTTTTTCCGGCGAGGAAAGCCCCGCAAACATGGCGATGCAGCAGCGGCAGCCGCAAATCGTAAAGCTTTTGGTATAGAAATCCGATGAGCCGCCAAACATAGTTTGCAGAAACGCCTGATTTTCAGCAAGGGCCTGCCCCAGCGGCTGGTTATCCGCAGTTGTCATGTAATCACCTTCCCTTGCTGTTCAGTGTGACCCGAAAAACGGCAGGGATAAACGCAGGAGGTGCTTTTTATGCTTGCATCGGCTTTTGCATACCGTAATTATTTATGCTGTGGTTATTTTTGCCATGCGGCTGATGGGCAAGCGGCAGCTGGGGGAATTGCAGCCATCCGAGCTGGTAACAACGTTCATGATTTCCAATGTTGCCTCCATCTGCATTGATGAGCCGGATCTGCCGCTGCTTTCCAGCCTGGTGCCGATTTATTGATTGCGGCGCTGGAAATATTGAACTCAACCGCCGCCTATTACCTGCCCGGCTATGCGGCGCTGCTGTTTGGGAGACCGGTGACGGTAATCCAGGATGGGCAGATCCGGCAGGATGCACTGCGGCATCTGCGCATGACGCCGGGCGATCTGATGGAAGCGCTGCGCGGCAAGGATATTTTTGACCCGCGGCAGGTAGTATGGGGTGTGGTGGAGCCCAGCGGGAGCATCAGCGCCGCGCAAAAAAGTGGCGGACGACAGCCCGCTGCTGCCGCTGTTGGTAGACCAGGAAGTTTACCCCGAAAATCTGGCCCAGCTGGGGCGCAATGAAGCCTGGCTGGATACCGACCTTGCCAGACGCGGGATGCGGCGGGCAGAGGTACTGGCTTACCTTGGCAATAAGGAAAGCTGCGTTGTGATACAAAAAAAGACCGCCCAGAACGGGCGGTCTGAAAAACCGGAAAGTACAGGTGGTTTTTGAATGAAGCGCAACTGGTATGCCATCGCCATTCTGGTCCTGCTGGCGGCGGTGCTGCTTGGCTGCAAACAGTATGTAAGCGCCACTGCGGGCAGCCTGCGCGCCCAGGTGCAAAGCGCTTATGCGCAGACACTGACGCAGCAGTACCCGCAGGCGCAGCAGGCTTTCCGGCAGGCCGCGCACAGTGCAAGGCAGGCCAGCAAAAAGCTGGGGCTGCTGGTGCGCCGCAACGCGCTGGATCGCATGAACGAAACCATGGCGGTTTTGCCGCAGTATGCCAACCCGGAAAACCAGGCCGACCTTGCGGTGGAAGCTGCACGGGTGCTGGCGCAGATCGACCAGCTGGAGCAGTGCTTTACGGGCACATTTTAGCCCTGCATGCCGCCGTTTTTGGCGCGGGAATCCAGCATGTCTTTCAGCTCATCCATAAAGGTGTTGACATCGCTGAACTGGCGGTAGACGGAAGCAAAGCGCACATAGGCAACGTCGTCCATCTTTTTCAGCTGCTCCATGGCAAGGTCCCCAATATAGACGGAGGTCACTTCCCTGTCGTAAGAGTTCAGCAGCACCTGTTCAATGCGGCTGACGGCGGCATCCAGCTGCTCATAGCTGACAGGGCGCTTTTCGCAGGCGCGCAGCATGCCGTTGAGCAGTTTCTGGCGGTCGAACACTTCACGCGAACGGTCTTTTTTGATGACCATCAGGGGCACAGTTTCCACGATCTCATAGGTGGTAAAGCGTTTTTTGCAGGAAAGGCACTCGCGGCGGCGGCGGATCTTTTCTCCGTCCTCCGTGGGGCGCGAATCAATTACCTTGGAATCATCGGCACCGCAGTACGGGCAACGCATAGCAAAGTTCCTCCTGGTTTACGCTTTCTTGGGGGCGGGGGCAGCCTTGTGGGTCTTATAGCTGACCCACAGCTGGGTTGCAATACACATGGTGCTGTAAACACCGCTGACCATGCCAAACAGCAGCGGCACCGCAAAGGTGAAGATGCTGTCCAGCTTGAAGATGATGGACACCACGCAGACGATTGCCAGTGCAATGCAGGTGGTGATACTGGTCATCATGGAACGGCCAAAGCTCTGGTTGATGGACAGGTTGACCAGCTCCGGCAGGGACATCTTTTTGCCGTAAAGGCCGGTGTTCTCGCGGATACGGTCATAGATAACAACGGTATCGTTGATGGAGTAGCCCAGAATCGTCAGCAGAGCGGCGATGAAGTTGCCGTTCAGAGGAATGCGCAGGATAACAAAGACGCCGAACACAACAAGCATGTCGTGCAGCAGGGCCACAATGGCGGTGGAGCCGGCCTTGAGACCGCCGATCCTGCGGAAACGATAGGCTACATACAGCAGGATCAGCACGCAGGCAGCGACCAGCGCCACAATGCTCTTGAGCATAAACTCCTTGCCGATGGTGGCATCGACATTGCTGACCTCGTTCTGAACGAAGGCGTTATCGGGGTACTGCTCGTTCAGGGTGGCCAGCAGGCTGTCCAGCTCCTCGGTAGTCAGGGTATCGCTGCCGGGCAGGGTGACCGTCAGGGTCTGGTTACCCGAAATATCAGAGCCGGTCTGCAGGGTCAAGTTGCTCTTGTTCAGCTCGGTGCTGATGGTGGACTTCAGGTCGTTCAGATCGGCATCGCCCTCATAGGCCAGCGTGATCATAGAGCCGCCCTTGAACTCGACATCCATCTTGACGCCGAACACACCGCAGAAAACCAGCACAAGGGCGAGCAGTGCGCAGGAGAAGGTATAGAACTTCTTGCGGTTGCCGATGAAGTTGATGGACGGGGTCTTAAAGTCGGCACCGCCGTCCTTACGGCCGCCGAACAGCCATGCCTTGCGCAGCGGCTTGAAATTGACAGCACCGCGGATCATAACGCGGGTCGCCCAGACGCCAAACACGAAGTTGAGCAGAACGCTGGTCAACAGGGTGAAGCCAAAGGAGTAGATCGTACCGGCAGTGGAGGGGCCGAACCAGAAGAAAATCGGGTTGAACACCTTGGCCCAGAAGCCGTCCGTGGGGCCGAAGGCACCCATCAGGATCGCGGCAACGATCACGATGGTCACATTGCCGTCAATGATGGGCGTCAGGCCCATCTTGAAGCCGCTCTTGACAGCGCCGTCAAGAGTCTTGTTCTTGGACAACTCCTCCTTGATGCGCTCGGCCGTGATGACATTGGCGTCAACGCCCATGCCGATGCCGAGGATGATACCGGCAATGCCGGGCAGCGTCAGCGTGGAGCCGGGGAAAACGGTGAAATAACCGGAGACGACCGCCAGCGTAGCCGCAACCTGACCCAGCAGGGAGATGACGGCGATGGTGCCGGGCAGACGATAGCGGCAGATCATCATGATCGCAACGAGGATAAAGGCAATGATACCGGCCTGCACCATGACATCCAGGCTCTTGGCGCCCAGAGACGGGCTGATGGTGGAGTAGCTCTCAGCAGACAGAGCAAACGGCAGAGAGCCGGAATTGATCTGGTTGGCCAGCGCGGAGGCGCTATCCTGATCAAAGTTGCCCTTGATGATGGCCTCACCGCCGGTGATGGCCTCATTGACGGTGGCGGTGGAGATATTGTTGTCATCCAGCCAGATCGAGATGGTGCCTTTGTTGGCAGCCAACTCGGTGGTGGCGGAGGCAAAGGCGGAGGCACCGTTGGAATTGAACTTCAGCTGTACGACCCAGCCCTCAGTCTCATTGTAGGCGGCGTTGGCGGAAGCCACATCGTCACCGCTCAGGATCTCCTCACCCGTGGCGGAAGAGCCCTTGCGGAATACCATCTTGGCCGTGGTGCCGATCTCGTCAATAGCGGTCTGCGGGTTAAAGTCCGCCTCGTCGCTCTTCCACGGGAAACGCACGATGATACGATCTTTGTTGTTGTCAACATAGCTCTCGTAATCGGTGATGCCGAGGCCGACAAGGCGGTCCTCGATGACCGTTTTGGCTGCTGTCATCTGCTCATCGGTGGCATCCACATCACCGGCAGGCATGAATGTGACATCCACGCCGCCGCGGATGTCGATACCGAAGCGGATATCAGATGCGCCCTTGACATAGACATTCTTGGTATCGCCATAGGTATAGCTTACACCGAGGATGGCCGTCAGGGAAAACAGCACGATCAAAATTGCCACGACAAACAACGGCCATGACTTCCCTTTTCTGTTCATAGAAACCTCCAAAAACTTGCCCGCACCGGCGGGCGGGATAGATTTTACTGCTTGTCAGCAAGCAGCTTTTCAACAACTGCCAGACGCACACAGACGCAGAGCAGTGCAGAAGCGGTTTCGACCTCGTCCAGACTCGGGTAGGTCGGCGCAATGCGCAGATGCGAGTCATCGGGGTCCTTGTGGTACGGGTAGGCCGAGCCGGCACCCGTCAGGGTCAGGCCGCAGTCCTTGCAGAGTTGGGCCACACGCTTGGCACAGCCGGGCATGACATACAGGCTGATGAAGTAGCCGCCCTTGGGGTTGGTCCAATGGGCAATATCACCGCAGGGGGTCAGTTCGGCGGCAAAGGTGGTCTTTACCGCGTCAAAGCAGGGCACCAGACGGCGGCGATGCTTGGCCATGTGTGCCAGCACGCCTTCCTTATTTTTCAGGAAACGGACATGGCGCAGCTGGTTCATCTTGTCATAGCTGATGATCATCGTCGAGAAGCGCTTGCACATGTACTTCATCGAGTTCTCGCTGCAGGCAATGGCAGAAACACCGGCACCCGGGAAGGTGATCTTGCTGGTGGAGGTGAACATAAAGACGCGGTCCTCATTGCCGTACTTTTTGGCCTCGTTCAGCAGGACCGGGGTCTCGATGATCTCCTCGGTCAGATGATGGACGATATACGCCTCATCCCAGAAAATCTTGAAATCAGGGGCAGCGGTCTTGAGGGCAGCAAAGCGGCGGATCGTCTCATCGCTGTAGGTGTAGCCGTCCGGGTTGGAATACTGCGGCACGCACCAGATACCCTTGATGGTGTCATCCTCGGCAACCAGCTTCTCGATCCTGTCCATATCGGGACCGTCGGGGCTCATGGGGATGCTGATCAGCTCAAAGCCCATCTCCTCGGTGATGGCAAAGTGGCGGTCATAGCCGGGCACCGGGCAGAGGAACTTGCGGTTCTCGACCTGACTCCACGGCTTGGGAGAATCCTGAAAGCCGAACATCATGCCGATCGCGACCAGATTGTACATCAGCTGCAGGCTGGAGTTGCCGCCCACAAAGACCTCGTTTGCTTTGATGCCGAACACATCGGCAAAAAGCTCGCGGGCCTCCTCCAGACCCTCAAGGTTGCCGTAGTTGCGCACATCGGTGCCGTCGGCAGCGGTGTAATCATCAAGCTTGAGCAGGTCCATGGCCAGATCCATCTGGTGAGGGCCGGGCTTGCCGCGAGCCATGTTCAGCTTCAGGCCCATGTCCTGAAACTTTTTGTACTGTGCCTCGAGCGCGGCTTTTTCAGCGGTGAGCTCGTCATGATTCATTGCAAAATAATCTGCCATAAGTACGATCCCCTAATTCATTTCTATACTTTTCCCATACAGCTGCGGTATAAGTGCCCCTCTATCTTGGCACAACCACAGGCGTACACTACATTATATACGATTTATCTGAAATAAACAAGCGGTTTTTGCCCGGTTTTTGCGCTTTTTTATGTAGAAAATGGAACAGAAAAAGTACAAAAAAGGCACATCTGTCTCAAAAAATCAGGTGTGCTTTAAACCGATTACAAAAGTAAAAACGACTGGAACGTAAGCCGGGTTCTGTATCAAATCGACGATCTATCTTGTCCTTGCGTTGCCGCAAGGCTCACGCCATCACCGGGACGCGCGAGACTCCGCATAATGTCCCATACGGATGTTGCTTCGAGCAGGGTTTACATAGCCGCAAAGTCGCCAGTGCGCTGGTGAGCTCTTACCTCGCCTTTCCATCCTTACCGCTTTCGCGGCGGTTTCTTTCTGTTGCACTATCCCTGGGGTCACCCCCGGCTGCCGTTAGCAGTTACTCTGTCTCTGTGAAGCCCGGACTTTCCTCAGGCAGCCCTTGCGGGCTGTCCCGCCGCCGTATGTTCCACTCGTTTCCCAAAAAGTATACCATATTCCCGGCGCTTTGGCAAGAAAAATTATAAGCACCGTATCAGCCCCTACAGCAACAGCCGCAAAATCAGCAGTGCCGTCACGCCGGGCAGGCCCAATACCCCGGCACAGAAGGCCGTAAAGCGATTCAGTGGCAGACTGATCCCGGTAATAGGCTCCAGCAGGCCCAGCAGTGCCAGTACCCCCAAGCCGCATACCGCGCCGCCCAGCAGACTGCGCAGCCCGCAGTGCTGGCGGGCTGCGCAGCGCACCACGCTCAACAGGCAGACGACTGCCGCCGCATAGGGCCAGTAAGCCGTCATGGGTCCTCCCTGTCTGCCCGCAGCAGGCGCAGCAGCGCGCGGCAGCGGCACATTAGCGCCGCATGCTGGTAGGTCAGCTGCTCGATGGAAAATGGGTCCTGTGCCTCCCGAAAGGCGCTGTCAACGGCGCGCATCGCCTGCATTGTGCTGTCCAGCTCGGCTCTGGCGGCGCGGCGCTCCCGTTCGGCTCTGGTAATGCGTCTGAACATAACCCCTCCGTCACAGCAGAATACAGATCAGCCCGTCACAGCCCTCGTTGATGATGCGCTCAAGGGTCTGCTGCAGACGGGCGCGCGCCTCCTGCGGCATGTGCAGCAGCTTGGCCTGTACGCCCTCGCTGACAAGCTCATTCAGGCTCTTGCCGAAGATGTTCGTGCTCCACAGCTTGCCGGGGTCGGTCTCAAAATCCGAAAGCAGGCTTTTGATAAGCTCTTCTCCCTGCTGCTCACTGCCCACTGTGGGGGAAAGCTCGGTGTGGATGTTGGCGCGCATGATGTGCAGGCTGGGGGCGCTGGCGCTGAGTCGTACCCCGTACTGGCCGCCCTGCCGCACGATTTCAGGGTCCTCCAGCGTCAGCTCATCAATACCCGGCATGACGATCCCATAGCCGGTAGCCTCGACCTGATCCAGTGCGGATTTGATCTTGTCATAGGCGCGCTTGGCCCGTGCCAGACTGACGACGCAGGGCAGCAGGCTGGCTTCATCCACGATGTCCAGCCCGGTCTGCTCGCCGAGGATCCGGTAAAAAATATCGGGGTCTACAGTGACACGGAGTGTGACGCTGCCGGTGGCAAGATCCATACCGGCGAGGGAGGCGCCGGTGATATACTCGAGCCAAGCTGGGGGCGCTTGCCGGCAATGTCGGCCATCTTGCGCAGCGAGGCAGCAAAATCCAGCATGGCGGTGTAGACGGCACTCTGCAGCCAGTGTCCGCTTTCAAGCATCGTCACCCAGCCGGGCATCTGCACAGCGATCTCCCGAATGGGGGAACTCATACAAAAGCGCCTGCAGCAGCCGGTCAAGTGTTTCCACAGTCATTGTGGTGCAGTTCAGGGGGAAAACGGCATGGCCGTAGCTTTCGGTCAGCTCAGCGGCAAGACGGCGGGAATCCTCGCTGTCCGGGTCGGCGCAGTTCAGCAGGATGATATAGGGCTTGCCGATGGCGTCCAGCTCGGCAAGGATGCGGCGCTCCGCCTCCAGATAAGCCTCTCGCGGCAGGTCGGCAACCGAGCCATCCGTTGTGACAACGAGCCCGACCGTGGCATGCTCCCGGATGACGCAGCGCGTGCCGGTCTCGGCTGCCAGATCGAACGGTACCTCATGGTCGAACCAAGGGCTTTTGACAAGGCGCGGCGCTTCGTTTTCCTCATGGCCCAGTGCGCCGTCCACCATGTAGCCCACACAGTCGATGAGCCGTGCCCGGAAGCTGCCGCCGCCCGAAAGTTCGATCCGAACCGCCTTCTCGGGGATGAACTTTGGCTCGGTGGTCATGATGGTGCGCCCGGCAGCGGACTGGGGCAGCTCATCATGGGCACGGGCCCGGCGTGCTTCGTTTTTCGATGCGGGGCCAGCAGCATAAGCTCTGCAAAGCGCTTGATGAAGGTGCTTTTACCGCTGCGCACCGGCCCCACAACACCGAGGTAGATGTCCCCACCGGTGCGCTGGGCTATGTTCTGGTAGATCTGTTCCTGTGTCACGGGTGTACCCTCCTTTACAGCGCAGCCGGAATCAGCAGGCAGGCGGCCTCGGTGGTCAGCTCCTGAGGCGGCTTGTCGGTCGTATCGAGGTGGTTGGCAGCGGCAAGGTCCCGGGCGCGCGCATGGTAGCGCTTGGCAATGTCAAAGATGCGTTCCCCCTGCCGGGCATAATAGATGTACAGGGCCGGGCCGTCAGCGTCATCGTAGGCCTCCCCCAGCTCCACATCGCAGAGGGCGTCCGTACTGGCGGCCTGCATCAGGATACCGCTTGTCTCGATCTCAAGATCGACCCGCAGCCGTGCGCCGCTCTTGCTGCTGACGACCCGGACGGCAGCAGCACCCATGCTGGGCCACGCGGCATCTGCCGTGCCGGGCCAGACACCGTCCGGCTGCCAGAGAAAGGTCTTGTCATAGCAGGTCAGTTCCCCGCGTGCATCGCCGATCAACACATGGGCGGTGCCCTTTCCCTGCAGGCGCAGGTGGGTTTCGGCCCGCTCCCCGTCCGCAGGGATGGCGCAGGCTGCCCCCAGCGTTACAAAGCAGCCGATGACCGTTCCCTCGGCATCGGGCAGATCGTCCTCAATGGAAACGGAGATACGCCCCGAGAGGTCGGCCGTTTTCTGCAAAAAGGCGGCACGGCGTTTGAACGGTCTGTGTCTTGCAGAGCGTTGAGTAGGCATCGGCGGCCACGCGGTACTGTACGGCACGCCAGACCTCAATGCGCAGCTTCCATGTCACCGAGAGCGAGGCCTCCCCTGCGCCGCCCGTACTCTCCGCTGCGCTGAGAACGCAGGCCAGCACCTCACCGCGCACCAGCGGGGCATCGTCCTCCGCCACGCCGGGCAGTTCAATCGTCTGTTGAACGGGAATATCCCTGCTGCGCACGGTCAGCTCGCCGCTGTCGGTATTCTGGCTGCAGATCTGTAGCTGCAGGGTCCCCTGCACGCTGACCTGCCCGGCGGCCAGAACTATGCTGCCTGCGGTAAAGCTGCCGGTGATGTCCAGCACATTCTCCCCGGCGGCGGGCAGCGCGGCAGAGGACTCGGCTGTCAGCGTTTTTTCCTCAGTCACGGCGCATTGCATGCCCTGCAAAATGCGGGTGTACTGCTCAATGCCGCAGTCGGCCAGCGAGGTCAGCAGTTCAAGCTCCCGCCGCACAGCCACGGCGGCACACAGGATGTACGCCCCGCGAAGATCAATGCGATGTTCACTGACTGCGCGGCAGTTGCAGTATTCCGGCTCCCCCCAAGACCTGCGCAGGCCCCTCGGCATACTGCCCGGCGGGCAGCTCGACCGATTTTTCAAAGGCAAATTTCTGCTCTGTGCGCAGCAGGCGGGCACCGGGCTCCTCGCTCTGGTAGTAAACGGTACAGCGCAGATAGCCCTCGGTCTGCCATCGGTTGCCGGTCACGCGGTTCTGCAGCACAACGGGCGTGATCAGGCATTTGACGATCTTAAAGACGGCGGGCAGATAATCGGGGATCAAAAGCTCGGTCTCAACAGGTAATTCCAGCCGCGTTTCCCAGCGGCCGCCATAAGATGCTATGGTGTCTTTGAACACCTTCAGTTCCATATTGCTTGCCCCTTTCCGGTTATGTTCTGGGGCATTATATGCGGCAGGGCAAAAAAAGTAGCCCCTGCCCGTAACAGGCAGGGGAAAAAATCATACCCTGAAGGCTGCGCGCAGAAGCCAGCGCAGGCCGCGCGGGCAGCGAACCACGACCACATGCATGACATACACCTCACTTTCCGTGTCTGTGTACGCCATACTATGCAGCGCGCTTACGGTGTGTTACGCATCATCGCGGGTCAGCACCACAACGCCGCAGCCGCTGCTGCACTGCAGGCAGGCGGTGTCAGCGGTAAATTCATTGCTGACGCCGAGGGGATACTCTGCGGTAAGAACGGCGTCCTCGAGCGGATAGTACACGCCGCGCAGGCAGACGCCGGTGAGCGTTCCCTCCATCGGAAAGAGGGAGAGAAACTTCCAGTCGTGGTGTGCCAGCACCAGCGCACGGCCCGGGGTCAGAAAGCGCAGCTCGCTGCGCTCATCGGCCAGCAGAACGCTGACGCCGTTTTTTGGCAAGGTACAATCCGGTAGCCAGGTTGGCCAGGGTATGCTCAAGCCGGGCACCGCCCAGAGCACCCAGCAGCGTGATCTCGTCATAGCCCTGCTCCAGAAGCCAGCGCGCGGCATACTGGGTGTCGGTGTCGTCCTTCACATGGGGCAGAACGATGGTCTCCTGTGCAGTTTTGGGCCGCGGGGCGGAATCGAAGTCACCCACGATCAGATCGGGCTGTAAACCGAGCCGCGCAGCATTGCGGTAGCCCGCATCGCAAGCAACGATAAAGTCCCCGCGCTGTACATAACGGCCGAGGGCAGCCGCTACCGGCACGGCGGACAGGATAACGGCGCGCTTGCTCATTTTTTCCCACTCCTTCCGCGCATTGGCCTCCTCATACATGGCAAGGTAGCTGGCGTAGCGCGTTTTGCTGATGGTTCCGGCCTCCACGGCCTCGCGCACGGCGCAGCCGGTCTCGCTGCGGTGAGAGCAGCCGGTAAAACGGCACTGCCCGAAATACGGCGCAAACTCCGGGAAGGTATGCTGCAGATCTTCCTTGGGAATACGGCAGAGCTTTTGTGCTTCAAGGCTGGCAAAGCCGGGGGTGTCCGCCAGTCTGCCGCCGCAGATCTCAAAAATCTCGACCTCGCGGGTCGTGTGGCGGCCACGGCCCAGCTTTTGGCTGATCTGGCCGGTCTCCCGGTTCAGTGCGGGGGCCAGCGTGTTGAGCAGCGTTGACTTGCCGACGCCGGAATTGCCGCAGAAGGCGCAGAGGTGACCGCTGATATAGCGCTTGACCTCATCGAGGCCCTCGCCGGTCTCGTAGTTCAGCTGCACAAGCGGGATACCGCTGCCCGTGTAGGCGGTGCGCAGCATGTCGGCGGCGGCCAGATCTGCCTTGGTGACCACCAGCACCGGCTGCACATCCTTGTAGATGGCGGCTGCAGCCAGTTGATCCAGCACAAGGGTGCTGGGCACTGGCTGGGTCGTGCTGGTGACGATGAACAGAATATCCAGATTGGCGATCGGCGGACGAATGAAAACATTTTTGCGGGGCAGGATCTCATCGATCATGGTGCCGTCGGCAGAAAGGGTCACATTGTCCCCTGCCACAGGCGTGATGCCGCGCTTGCGGAAGATGCCGCGGGCTTTACATTCCACGATTCCGTCCGGTATTTTGACATAGTAAAAGCCGCCGATGCCTTTGGTGATATAGGCCATGTTGTCCTCACTTATCAGCCGATGGGATTGCCCTGCGCATCACATTGCTGGCCGTTCTCATTCCACATCGAGCCATCGGTACGCTGGTGGATCTGGTGGCTGCCGTCAGCACTCCACCAGGTGCTTTCCTGCACGGAGATCGTACCGTCCGGGTTGACGGTCGGGCCGGTCTGCTCAGGCTCCTGTACGGCCTCGGGCACACCCGTGGAAACTACCAGCGTGATGACAGAGGATTTGCGCACGGTGGTATTCGCCTCAGGCGACTGGCTCAGGACGGTGCCGGCGGGCTGGTCGCTGGCCTGCTCAATCGTGCGGATGGACAGGGTCAGGCCCTTCACATCATTGCGGGCGTCCTCAATGGTCTTGCCGGTCAGGCTGGGTACAGTCACATCGCGGGCAACCTCAGAGCGGCTGACATACAGGATAACGGTGGTATCGCCCTCGACCGTTTCACCGGCGGCGGGCTGAGAGTAGATGACTGCGCCGTTGGCAACGGAGTTGTCCACCATCGGCTTCTTAGTCACGCGCAGGCCCATATCCTTGAGGGTCTGCTCGGCGTCCTCGGCCACCATGTTCTTGGTTTCAGGGATTGTGACATACTGGGTGCCAAGGCTGACCGTCAGCACGATGCGCTGCTTTTCCTTGACGGTACGCCCTGCCTTGGGGGTCTGGCGGATGATCGTGCCGGCCGGCTCGCTGGAGTATTCCTCCGGAAATTCGGCGCGCAGCAGGTTGTTGTAGTCAGTGGCGAGAAACTCGTCCTTCGTCATGCCGACAAAGCTGATGACCTGAACATCGGCACGGTTGGAGAAGAGCAGGTTGCTGGAGTTGGTGAAGATCAGGTAGATGAGAATGGCAGCGCCGATAACGAACGCCACGGCCATGCCGAAGAAGATCGGCAGCAGAGAAAAGCCCCTGCCGGAATTTTTCTTCTTGCGCTTGGCCGATTTGCCGCGGCCCGGGTTGGCCGTGCCGACCCGGCGGGCATCGCTTGTGCGGATATTTGCGGATTTGGCGCTGGGCTTGGCACTGTTTACCACGCGGTTGATGCTCCTTTCCGGGTTGTCCTCGGCATTGCGGTATTCGTATTCAAAACGAATGGAGGGGTTGCGCTTGAACTCCTCGATGGCATCCAGCATTTCCTGAGCACTCTGATAGCGCTTGTCGGGGTCCTTTTCCATTGCCTTTTCGGCGATCTGGCGCAGACCGGCCGGGGTGTTGGGGGCAATCTCCGCCAAGGGCTTCGGCTTCTCGGAAATCTGCATGATGGCGATGGACACGGCGCCGTCACCGTCGAACGGCAGGCGGCCGGAGAGCATCTCATACAGCATAACACCGACAGAGTAGATGTCGGTGCGGGCATCGGTGCGTTCTCCCTTGGCCTGCTCCGGGCTGATATAGTGTACCGAGCCGATGGCCTTGTCGCTGACGGTCTGGCTCTGCGCGCGGGAGAAGCGCGCAATGCCGAAGTCCATCATCTTGATGGAGCCGTCCGCCAGCAGCATGATGTTCTGCGGCTTGACATCGCGGTGGATGATGCCCTTGGAGTGTGCATGCTGCAGGGCGCTCAGCACCTGTGTGGCAAAATGCACGGTTTCCTTCCAGGTCAGCGCGCCGCCGCGCTGCTTGAGGTATTCCTTCAGGGTGATGCCGTCCACATATTCCATAACGATGTACTGCAGCTTATCGGTGACAGATACATCGTAGACCTTGACGATGTTGGGATGGCTGAGGATGGAGATGGCCTTCGATTCGTTTTTGAAGCGTCGGACCAGCTCCTCATTGTCGAGAAATTCTTCCTTCAGAACCTTGACGGCGATCTGGTTGCCTGTTTTCAGATCAGTGCCGCGGTAGACATTGGCCATGCCGCCAACGCCCACAAGCCCCTCAATCGAGTAGCGGCCGTCCAGTCGTTTGCCAATCAGATTATCCATTGTTGACCTCCGTAGCTTTCCACGCCCATCAGC
>ENA-OQCL01000540-OQCL01000540.1-human-gut-metagenome-genome-assembly--contig:-NODE-540-length-17575-cov-2.898269_pt1 | contig 17575 bp, 14 predicted proteins | sample MGYA00242502_ERZ504586 | MGnify/ENA primary metagenome ERZ504586 (study PRJEB26092, sample SAMD00036316) | human gut metagenome | host: Homo sapiens | study: EMG produced TPA metagenomics assembly of... | reverse complement strand
CGGCGGACGGCTGGGGGCAGCCTTCATGGTGGACGGCGTGCCGTACACAGTGGGCATGCCCGGGGCGTTCAGCGTTTACAACGCGCTGGCGGCGCTGGCGGCGGCGCGGCTGCTCGGCGCCGGGGAGCAGGCTGTCCGCCGGGGGCTGGCCGAGGCGGTCGTGCGCGGCCGGGTCGAGCCTGCCGCAGTCGGCGCGCCGTTCACGGTGCTGATCGACTACGCCCACAACGAGGCCGCCGCCGAGAGCCTGCTGCGCACACTGCGGGCCTACAAGCCCGCGCGGCTGATTGCCGTGTTCGGCTGCGGCGGCGACCGCAGCCGGCTGCGCCGGTTCGGGATGGGCAGCGTCTGCGCGCGGCTGGCGGATTTCTGCGTCATCACCGAGGATAACAGCCGCACCGAGCCTGTTGAGCAGATCCTGGCCGACATCCGCGCGGGGCTGCGCTTAGGCAACCCGGCCACACCGTTTGCGGAAATACCGGACCGGCGGCAGGCGATTTATTACGCCCTCGACCACGCCCAGCCCGGGGATATTATTGCGATTTTAGGCAAGGGCCACGAAACAACCATAGAACGCAACGGGGTAAAGGAGCCGTTTGTGGAAATGGAGATCGTGGAGGAGTATTGGGAGGTGAAGAAGATATAAAGGCAAGGTTGCAAAGCCGGAGGGGCTTTACCCGTTCACGGGCGCTTGTAGGGCGGCCAGCCCTCTGGCCGCCGCGGAGGGGTCAAGGCCCCTCCCTGCAAATCTACCGCAAAAGGGGTTGCAACGGCAAAGTTACGGGCCGGGCATGCCCGGCCCTACCGCACAGCAAAAAAACACCCCTAGCGCCGTCCCAAAACGGCGCAGGGGTGTTGCCTATCCTTGTAAAATCAGACCAGCTTATACAGCCGGCCGCTGAACGGGGCCAGCGTCACCTTCAGCGTACCGTCGCACGCCTTGCCGGCAGCCCGCTTCGGCTTTTCGGTCTTGCCGCCGAAGCACTGCCAGTCGGTGTCCAAAAGCAGGGTCAGCTTGCCGGCGCGGGGCAGGGTCAGGGTGTAATCCTCCAGCGCGGTATCGCCAAAGTTGAACGCAGCCAGCACAGCCCCCTCGTTCCCCTCGCGCCAGATGGCACAGGCGTCCAGCTCGGGGTGGGCGCAGTCAAGCCACTGGAACGCTGCCGGGTCGTACTCGCGGCTCCAGAAGGCCTCGTTTTTGCAGTAGGCCTCGTTCAGCGCTTTGCGGTAGCGGTGGAAATCATCGTGGTTGGGGTACTGCAGCACCATCCAGTCCTGCTCGCGGCTTTCATTAAATTCACGCAGCTGCGCAAATTCGTTGCCCATAAAGTCGAGCATCTTGCCGGGGTGGATTGCCATATACAGATACAGCGCCCGCGCCTGCGGGAACTTGCCCTCGTAGTCGCCGTACATCTTCTGTACGATGGTCGCCTTGCCGTGGACATTCTCGTCATGGCTGAACGGCAGGATGTAATGCTCGTTCCATGCATACATCATCGAGAAGGTCAGCTTGCCAAGGTTTTCCCGGCGCTCCTCGCTGGTCTTTTTAAAGTAGTCCAGCGTGTCGTTCATCCAGCCGAGATCCCACTTGTAGTCAAAGCCGAGGCCGCCGTACTCCACAGGGGCAGTGACCTTCGGGAAGCTGGTCGAGTCCTCGGCAATCAAGATCGCTGGTGGGGTGGCGCTGCTGGAGCCCCTGATTCATGCCCTTCAAAAATTCCAGCGTTGAGCCGTTCACGCCGCGGTTGGGGTCGCCCTGCCAGTAGATCAGGCGGGACACCGCGTCCATGCGCAGGCCGTCCGCGTGGAACACCCGCAGCCAGTAATCGGCGCAGGACTGGATAAAGCAGCGGATCTCCCCGCGGGAGTGCATAAAGTTGCAGCTGCCCCACTCGCTCTGGCCCACGGCGGCGGCCGGGTACTCATACAGCGGTGTACCGTCAAATTCCTTCAGGCCGTAGGCATCCACGGCAAAATGCACCGGCACAAAGTCGAGGATGACGCCGATGTCCTGCTTGTGGCAGGCATTGACAAATTCGGCCAGCTCGTCCGGCGTGCCGTAGCGGCTGGTCGGCGCAAAAAAGCCGGTGATCTGGTAGCCCCAGCTGCCGTCAAACGGATGCTCAGCCAGCGGCATCAGCTCAATATGGGTGAAGCCGTTCTCCTTACAGTAGGCGGGCAGCAGCTCGGCCAGCTCGGCATAGGTGTACCAGCTGCCGTCCTCCTTCTGCCGCCAGCTTCCGGCGTGGACCTCATAGATATTCATCGGCTTATCAAAGCATTTGGTGCGGCTCTGCATCCATTTGTCATCGCTGAAGCCCTTGGGCGTATCGGTGATGATGCTGCGGCCGTCGGGGCGCAGCGTCATGGCGGTGCCGTAGGGGTCGCAGTGGGCCACGGTCTGGCCGTTTGCGCCGCGCACCCAATACTGGTAGACCATGCCCGCGTTGACGCCGGGGGCATCGCACTCCCACACACCGGGCTGGGTGCGGTGCATGTCAAAGGTGCCGGCCTCGGTCTCGACCGCGATATGCTGGGCGGACGGTGCCCACAGCGCAAAATGTGTGCCGCCGAAGTAGGTGTGCGCCCCGAAAAATTCATACGCATCAAAGGCGTGCCCGGTGTAGAAATCCTGCATGTTCATGATGAAAGTCTCCTGCTAAGAAGTCATGTATAATTCTATAACGCAGTAGGGGCGGGGTTTTACTCCGCCCGTGCCCACTCGCGGCAGCTGTACCGTTGCCCGGGCGGAGCAGAGCCCCGCCCCTACGTTCTCAATTTTTCTCTAAAAAAATTTGTACCACACCCAAAGGTGTGGTACAACCTACAATATTGAACACGGTGTCTAAAATTAGATTTTCAGCAGCGTCCGTGCGATGTTGAAATAGACGAGCAGCGTCGTGGTATCGACAATGGTGGTGATGAGCGGCGATGCCATGACGGCGGGGTCCATCTTGAGCTTCTCGGCAACGACCGGCAGCAGACCGCCGATCAGCTGGGAGAGGATGACCGTGCAGAGCAGTGTCAGGCAGACGACCGCTGCAACCGGGGGCAGGATGCCGTCCAGAAAGATGAGCTTTGCAAAGTTGCAGAGCGCCAGCGTACCGCCGCAGAGGATCGCCACGCGGAACTCACGCCACAGGATCTTGGGCAGGTCGTGCGGCTCAATGTCGCCGACCGCCATGCCGCGGATGATGGTGGAGGTACTCTGGCTGCCCGCGTTGCCGCCCGCGTCGGTCAGCATCGGAATGTAGGCGGTCAGCACCGTCACGGCGGCGAGGGCATCCTCATACCCGCGGATGACCATGCTGGAGAAGGTGGACGAGATCATCAGGAACAACAGCCACGGCGCACGGCTTTTGTACAGATCCAGCATAGACTGTTTAAAATACGGCTTGTCGGACGGGCCGATAGCGTTCATCTTGGCGATATCCTCGCTGGCCTCGTCCTGCATGATCGAGATAGCATCGTCGATCGTGACGATACCGACCAGACGCTTCTCGTTGTCCACAACAGGAATAGCCAGATAGCCGTACTTCTCGAACATCTGGGAGACATCTTCCTGATCGGTCGTGGTGTTGACGCTGACCACATTGTCATCCATCATGTCGCGGATCAGCTCATTGTCCGGGTCCTTGGAGAGGACGAGTGCGCGCAGGGAGACGACGCCGATCAGCGTGCGGTCGCGGTCGGTGACATAGCAGTTGTTGATGGTCTCCTTGTCAAAGCCGTTCTTGCGGATGGCGCTCATCGCCTGCGCCACCGTCCAGTCGGGGCGCAGCTCCATCAGCTCGGTGGTCATGACGCCGCCGGCGGAGTCCTCGGGATATTTAAGCAGTTCGTTGATCATGCGGCGGGTCGCAGGATCGGCCTGACCCAGAATACGCTTGACTACATTGGCAGGCATTTCCTCGACAAGATCCGTCGCATCATCGACGAACAAATCATCTACAACGGCCTTCAATTCCTTATCGGTCAGGCCGTCGATCAGGTTTTGCTGGGTTTCGGTCGTCAGTTCGGCAAAGATCTCGGCCGCCAGATCCTTGGGACACAGGCGGAACAGCACCGGGAGCTTCTCCGGCGGGAGATCCTCAAACACGGCGGCCAGATCGGGCGCGGGCAGGGTGGACATAACATCGCGCAGGCTCTGGTACTTTTTGGCATCATCCAGATTGGCGAGCATGGCGCGCAGGGTTGCGATCGTGGTGTCGGACATAAAAAAGCTGCCTCCTTTTCAGGCGGCAGCCGAGCACATTTAATTTTAGGCAATGCAAAGCACAGCAATACCGTGCGTTACTTTTAACGCGCAGTTTGCCTCAGGTTGCCCGGTATAAACATGGTGGCTGCCTTATTCAAGATACATCGGTACACAGGACTGGGACTGGGGGTATCCATTGCAACAACCACCTCACCTTTGTTTGAATTTTTACAAAGCGGTGCTATTCGCACCTATACTTACTTTACCATCTGGCACGGCATTAGTCAACGGTAAATTTCGGTAATTTGCGCAAAAAAACAAAAAAGCCGACCTCCGGTAAGCTGTAGGGGTCGATGCAAGCATCCGCCCCTACAACCTGCCGGAGGTCGGCAGTTTTTATTTCACAGCAAAGCTTACGCCATCAGTTCCTTGACGGTGGCGGCCAGCTTCTCGTCCTTGCAGGCGGGGAAGAAATACTCGGCGAAGTGCTCACCGGCGAAGGCGCCCTTGACGAGGTCGCGGTCCAGATCCTTCAGGATGTCGGACAGGTCGCGGAACGCAACGGCGCGCACGCCGTCCAGAATCTTCTTGTTGCGCTGCTCGGGCACAACGCGCTCCTTCGGGTAGCCCTGACCGTGGCCGAAGCCGAACAGCTTCTCAAAGATGTACTCAAGGTTCAGCTCGCCGCCCCCAGCCGAAGCCCTTGGCAAAGGGCAGCGCCACGGCATTGCCGTCGTTGACATGGGCCGAAGGTGTAGGCGTCCACGGGATCCTCGACATGGCCGCAGATCACACCGGGGGAAGCTGTTCAGTGCCAGCATGGCACCCTCGCCGGTGCCGCAGCCGGTGATGACATAGTCGGCTGCGCCGGAGTTGAGCAGCACAGCGGCCAGAATACCGTTCTGGACATAGGTCAGCTGGGCGGCATCGTCGGCGGCATACATGCCGTAGTTGACGACCTCATGGCCCATCGGCTCCACGACCTTGCGCAGCGTGGATTCGATCAGTGCGTTCTTAGCAGCCTGGCTATTCTCATTGATCAAAGCGATTTTCATAATTTTTTCTCCCTTTATCGTTGTATATCAGCGGACAAGCTGACGGAAATATGTGGTATTGATGCTCTTGTCGTTCTTGGCCATCTTGGCAATGCAGCCATCCAGCGTGCGGGCCACATCGTCAAGGCTGCGCCAGTCGGCAGCCTGAGGCTTGACCTCCTCCTCGAGCCAGAGGGCCACATCGGTGTGGGAGCAGGCGCCCTCGATGAGGTAGGCGCCCGGGCGGGCGGCCTGAGTCTGCGGCTCGTAGCCATCGGCGCTGCCCAGCATCGTCATAACGAACTCGCCCTTGCGGTTGCGCCCACCCACGATGAGCCGGACGCCCACCGGCTGCACCTGCACGGTGGCGGCCTTCTCACGCAGGATCTTGACGACCTTTTCCAGCGTCAGGTACTGGGTCTGGTACTCGTCCACGGCATTGATGATCTGTACGGCGGCCAGCGTATCGCCCGCAAAGCCGACCACCACATTGCGGTTGATCTTGCGGACCTTGGGCAGGTCGTTTTTGATGACATGGGGTGTATCGCCGGTGATAGGCTCCTCGACAAAGCGGCCATCGCTGACCATGGCGCAGAAGCCGTCACCGCACACTGCTAAAATCGCACTCATTGCTTTTCGTCCTTTGCTGTTTAATGATAAGGCTATTGTAGCACGAAATTTGCGCGGGTGCAATGGGCTTGACTTAACCTGTGGTGTGCGGTATAATAATAACAGAAAAGGCGCTGCGACAAGCGGTTGGCCCGATCAAAATGGGATTTAGGAAAACCTAAGAACCGTCACTTTGCCGAGTGGCGGTTCTTGCTTTTTACGACTAAACTTAATGTGATGGTCTTGCGGCCAACATAAAAAGTAAATGTAAATCGCATGGTCTCACCTCCTTTCGGGGGTGGGGCCAACCGCCTGCCGTTGTGTGCAGCGCCTTACCGCCTGTTGAAACAGGCGGCTTTTGTATTATAACAGGGTTTTCGACGGTATGCAAGAAATTTTGCGGCGATTCGCCGGACGCTGCGGGCGGATATGGAATCCGCCCCTACGGTGTAGGGGGCGATGCTCGTCATCGCCCCGGAAGCGTTGTGACCGCCGCCATGTGCCGCGGGCGAACAATGTTCGCCCCTACAGCACCCCTTTTGAATTGCATTGTAGGGAGGGGTCTTGACCCCTCCGCGGGCCGATGCAAGCATCGGCCTCTACAGAAACGGCCCGCCGGGATTTTTTTCCCAGCGGGCCGTTTTTCTTTAGTTATTCTTGTAATAATTGATGAGGCAGCCGTCCGCCAGGATCTGCCGCTCGGCATCGGTCATAGCGCCGAGGCTGACCGTAAAGCGAACTACGCCGCCGTCTGGCTTTACGGCGATGGCAGTCAACTCGTCATCGGCATTCAGCAGCGCCTTGCGCACACCGGGCAGGTAGACGTAATCGCCGTTGGCCAGCACGTTGGGCGTATCCAGCAGGAACGGCAGCATGCCCCAGTTGATGCAGTTGGAGCGGTAGCGCTTGGTGGCGTACTCGCAGGCAAAGTTGGCTGCGCCGCCCAGCACACGCTGGCAGCTGGCGGCCTGCTCGCGGGCGGAACCATCACCGGGCTTGTTGGCGAAGATGGCCGAGCCGATGTTGGTATTTGCCGCATCGGGCGTGTAGCCCAGCTTCTTCAAATCATCGTAGACACGCGCGATCTCAGCGGGCAGAGCGCCTGCGCGGCGCTCGGCGTCCAGCGCCTTGACGGCCTTGGCGTTCGGCACATAGGCCGGATCCTTGCGGGAGAGGGTGAACTCCGCCAGACGCAGCGGGTTCGACCGGAAGGACGACGTCTCGCCCGAGGGGATCAGCTCATCGGTCGTGGTGACAGGGTCGGTGATATAGCTGACGATCTTGACAAGCAGATCCTCGGTCAGGGCGGGCTGTTCGGGCCAGTCCTTGATGTTCGGGCCGAATTTCAGCGCGTAGTCCGGCTCGGGGCGGCCCCAGCCGTTGTAGACGCGCTTGTCGTAGACGCCCTGCTCAAAGTGGTATTCGGGCAGGGTGTACTCTGCATCGGTCAGCTCACTGGCAGCGGTCAGGTAGCCGCCGTTGGCTGCGGTGGCCGCAATGGAGCGGGCGTCCATCAGCGCCACAGCGCTGATCTGACCCTCGCCGGGCTTCGAGCCCTCGCGGTTGGGGAAGTTGCGGGTCGTGTGGCGGATCGAGAATTCGCCGTTGGCGGGGGTATCGCCCGCGCCGAAGCAGGGGCCGCAGAAGCACTCTCGGAAGATGCCGCCGGCCGAGACAATATCGGCCACTGCGCCGTTTTTGACCAGCTCCAGATAGGTCGGCATACTGTCGGGGTAGACGCTGAGCTTAAACTCGCCGTTGCCGCAGCTCTTGCCGCGGATAATATCCGCGACCGCGCAGATATTCTCATAGGTGCCGCCGGAGCAGCCGGCCACAACACCCTGATCCACATAGATGCGGCCATCGTCGCAGATCTTGCCGACCAAGTCCATCTCGACCTTGCCGCCCAGCTGCTTATTGGCCTGATCCTGAGCAGCCTGCAAAATCTCTTTCGCGTTGGCTTTCAGTTCGCGGATCGGGTAAGCGTAGCTGGGGTGCATCGGCAGGGCGATCATGCACTCAACGGTGGAGAGATCCAGCTCAATGCAGCCGTCATAGTAGGCCACATCGGCGGGCTTCAGTTCCTTATAGGCCTCGGGGCGGTTGTGCTGCTCAAAATACTGCTTCGTGGTATCGTCTGTCTGCCAGATGGAGGACCAGCAGGTCGTCTCGGTCGTCATGACATCAATGCCGTTGCGGTAATCAGCGCTAAGATTGGCAACGCCGGGGGCCGACAAACTCCATGACCTTGTTCTTCACATAGCCGTTGGCGTAGGTGGCGGCCACCAGCGCCAGCGCGACATCATGGGGGCCGACACCGGGGTTGGGCTTGCCGGTCAGGTAGATGGCGATCACGCCGGGGTAGGCCATATCGTAGGTGCGGCCGACCATCTGCTTGACCAGCTCGCCGCCGCCCTCGCCGACGGCCATCGTCCCCAGCGCGCCGTAGCGGGTGTGGGAGTCAGAGCCGAGGATCATCCGCCCGCAGCCGGACATCATTTCCCGGTTATAGCTGTGGATGACCGCCATATTCGGCGGGACATAAATGCCGCCGTACTTGTGCGCGGCGGACAGGGCAAACTGGTGGTCGTCCTCGTTGATGGTACCGCCGACAGCGCAAAGGCTGTTATGGCAGTTCGTCATGACATAGGGCAGCGGAAATTCCTTCATGCCGGAGGCGCGGGCCGTCTGGATGATGCCGACATAGGTGATGTCGTGGCTGGTCATCGAGTCGAATTTCATGCGCAGATCCTGCATGGAATCGCTTGTGTTATGGGCTTTCAGGATGCCGTAGGCGATGGTCCCTTTTTTGGCTTCGGCCTCGGTCACGCCCGCCGGGGCCGTGGTCTGGGGGACGCCGTTTACAAGATAAACGCCATGGTCGTGCAGTTTCATGGGAGAACCCTCCGTATTATATGTATCGCAAAAGCCTTCCCCTTAGGGGGAAGGTGGCGCGAAGCGCCGAGCGGATGGAGGGCAAGCCTGCCATATTTCCCGTTTACGGATTCTTGCCGGAAGGTCTGCCCTCATCAGTCGGCTTCGCCGACAGCTTCCCCCCGAGGGGGAAGCCTTTTAGGTTACAGTCGTGCAATAACCGCCTGCGTAAACTCCTTCGTCCCTGCAGTGCCGCCGATATCCGCGGTCACAACCTTGCCCTCGGCGACCTGGGCCAGGATGGCGGCGTTCAGGCGGGCGGCCTTTTCCGTCTCGCCAAGGTCGTTGAGCATCATCGCAAAGGCCATCAGGATCGCACTGGGGTTGGCCTTGTCCTGCCCGGCAATGTCGGGCGCAGAGCCGTGGACGGCCTCGTAAATGCGCGTGTTATCGCCGATGTTGGCGCTGGGCGCAAAGCCCAGACCGCCCACAAGCCCCGCGCAGAGGTCGCTGATAATATCGCCGTAGAGGTTCGGGGCCACCAATACATCGAACTGCTCCGGCTTCTGCACCAGCTTCATGCAGAGCGCATCAATGATGCAGTCATCGGCGGTGATCTCGGGATAGTGGGACGCCACCTCGCGGAAGGTGCGCAGGAACAGGCCGTCCGTCAGCTTCATGATGTTGGCCTTATGCACGGCCGTGACCTTTTTGCGGCCGTTTTTGCGGGCATAGTCAAAGGCAAAGCGGCAGATCCTTTCGCACGCAGGGCGGGTGATGAGCTTGACGCCGTTGGCCATCTCATCGTTGACCATATACTCGATGCCCTTGTACAGATCCTCGGTGTTCTCGCGCACGATGACGAGGTCGACATTGTCAAAGCGGGTGGGTACGCCCGGCAGCGTGTGCACAGGGCGCAGGTTGGCGTAGGTGGAAAAGCGCTGGCGCAGCTGCACATTGATGCTGCGGAAGCCCTTGCCGATGGGGTAGCCGTGGGGCCCTTGAGCGCCCAGCCGCAGGCCTCGATGGCGTCCAGCGCGCCGGGGGCGATCAGCTCGCCGCTCTCGGCGGCATACTCGGCACCGGCGGCATATTCCTGCCACTCGATGCCGGTGTCCAGCGCGGCGGAGACGGCGCGCACACTCTCGGCGATTTCACGGCCGATGCCGTCGCCCGGAATCAGAACTGCTTTCATAAAAATACTTTCCCCTTTCCCTGTGTTTCTTACAATATACATAATAGTAACCGGTTTGGGGGCGGTTGTCAATGCGCATTTTTACACATTTCGCGGCAATCTGCCCACCAGCTTAATTATTTAAAGTGCCAACTTTGGCAATTTTGCGAAAATTTTTAAGTTTTCCTTGACGAAAGCGCCAATATACTATAAAATCAATCTATCAGGCGCTTGGTGTAAGGGAAGGCCCGCAGGGGTATGCGCCTGTATAAAAATGCAAAGTGTGTAAAGAGAGGGGTATGTGCGATGTATTACCCGGACGTCCCGGCCTTGGAGCCGGATGAGTTGAACCTGCTCTGCAATGAATATTTGGAGCATAACGCCACGCTGGACCCGCATCTGGCGGACCAGATGGGCGTCAAGCGCGGCCTGCGCAATCTGGACGGCACCGGCGTGCTGGCCGGCATCACGAATGTGTCCAACGTCATTGGCTATGACAAGCGCCCGGACGGCACCATCGCGCCCATCCCGGGCCGGCTGGTCTACCGCGGCATCGACATTGACACGCTGGCCGCCGCAGCCGACGCCCACGACCGCTTCATGTTTGAGGAGGTCATCTGGCTGCTGCTGTTCGGCTCTCTGCCCACGCAGGAGCAGTATGCCAAGTTCCGCAAGCTGCTGGAGCATCACCGTGAGCTGCCGCAGGGCTTTGCCGATGACATGATCTTAAACTCCCCTTCCCCCAACCTGATGAACAAGATGGCGCGGAGCGTGCTGGCCATGTACAGCTACGATGAGCACGCCGAGGACAACAGCCTGCCCAACATCCTGCGCCAGAGCATCAACCTGATCGCCGAGCTGCCCACGATGATGGTCAACGCCTACCAGATCAAGCGCCGCGTCTACGACCGGTCGAGCATGTACTTCCACCTGCCGACCGAAGGGCAGAGCACGGCCGAGCATATTTTAAGCACCTACCGCGCCGACCAGAAGTTCACCCATGAGGAGGCGCGGCTGCTCGACCTTTGCCTGCTTGTCCACGCCGACCACGGCGGCGGCAACTGCTCGACCTTCACCTGCCGCGTGCTGTCCAGCTCCGGCACCGACACCTACGCAGCCATCTCGGCGGCCATCGGCGCGCTGAAAGGCCCCAAGCACGGCGGCGCCAACCTGAAGGTCATGCACCAGCTGGATTACATTCTGGAAATGTCGAGGATCCGTCCAACGACGACGAGGTCCGCGAGTTCCTGCGCAAGATCCTCCGCAAGGAGCGCGGCGACGGCAGCGGCTTAATTTACGGCATGGGCCACGCGGTTTACACATTGAGCGACCCGCGTGCACAGATTTTGAAAACCCACGCCAAGAGCCTTGCCTATAAAAAGGGCTATGATGAGGAATACGAGATGCTGTGCAGCATCGAGCGGCTGGCCCCGCAGGTCTTTGCTGAAGAAAAGCACGGCCCCAAAAAGGTCTGCGCCAATGTGGACCTGTTCAGCGGCCTGATCTACCGCATGCTGGGCATCAGCGAGGATCTGTACACCCCGCTGTTCGCCATTGCCCGTGTGCCGGGCTGGTGCGCCCACCGCGTGGAGGAGGTCGAGTTTGCCAACCGCATCATCCGCCCCGCCTACCAGTATGTCGGCAAGCCGCAGGAGTATGTGGCGCTGGAGGAGAGATAAAGTTTATTTCCCGGTGCAGCTGCAAAGCCCCTCAGGCCTCGCAAGCTCGGCCAGCTCCCCGCAAAGCGAGGAGCCTTTCTGGCGGCCTTTGGCCGTAAAGAGCCTCCTCACATAAGTGGGGAGGTGACCGAGCGAAGCGAAGGTCGGAGGGGCTTTGCCCGTTTCCCGCCAGAAGCACGCCCCCCAAAATTTCCTTGCATTTCCCCGCTGTTTTTGGTATAGTATTTTCTGTTTTTATTCGATAAGGAGATATTTACCCATGTCCGAACATGCCAATACAAGGGAAAAGCGCCTTGCTGCGCTCGCGGTGGTGGTGGTCGTGCTGGTGACGGTGCTGCTCATTGTGGAGACCTTCCGCCTGCTGCTGCCCGGCCTGTGGAGCGCGTTTTCCGCCGGGGACGAGCAGGCGCTCAGCGCCTATCTGACCAGTCAGGGGCGGCTGCGCAGCTTTCTGACGCTGTGGTTTCTGGCCGTTGTGCAGGTGCTTTCCCTCGTCATTCCCGCCATGCCGGTGCAACTGGCGGCGGGCCTTGCCTATGGGCCGTGGCTCGGCTTTGTGACGAGCTTTTCCGCCTCGGCCGTTGCCAACCTCACCGTCTTTCTCGCCGCGCGGCGGCTGGCTCCGGTCATCCGCCGCCTGACCGCCGACAATGCCAAGGCCACCAAGCTGCTGAACAGCGTGCGCAGCAGCAAAGACCCGTGGTTTTACACGATCCTTGCGTTCATCACACCGGGTCTGCCCAACGGCATCATCCCCTACGCCGCCGCCAACGCCGGCATGCGGCCGAAGCATTTTATCGCCGCCATCTTTATCAGCCTGCCCTTTCCCACCCTGCTGACCTGCGCCGCAGGCAGCTTTATTCTGGAGGGGAACTGGTTTTTCACGGTGCTGACCGGCATTGTGCTGTTCAGCTTTGTGGGCATCCTGTTCTTCAACCGCACCAAATTCATCGCGTAGGGCGCACGAGATGAAGAATAAGCGCACAAAAAAGCCGAGGCATGAGCCTCGGCTTTTTTCTACAAAGGCTTCCCCCAAAGGGGGGAAGGCAAATATCATTTTTCACTCTCCCACTGTGCCACCAGCGGCGCGGCCACGGCGGAGAGTGCCTCGCGCGCATTGGTGATGGCGGCGACATCCGCCGGGGTCAGGCGGTCGGCCCTTTTTGTGGCGCAGCACACGCTCCAGCACGCGCTCGGCGTCCTTGATTTTGCTGCGGGTCGCGCGGTCCAGCGCCTTGCCGGCCTTGCTGCCCAGCGCCGTGTTCACACGGTAGAGCGCGGCCTCCCCGGCGTTCAGCGCCTCCAAGGCAGCCTTGCGCTCTCTGTCCTGTCCGGCAAAGGCGGCGGCGTCCCGCATGGCGCGGGTGATCTCGGCCTCGCTCAGATTGGAGGTGCCCGAGATCGTGATGCTCTGCTCCTTGCCGGTGTCCATATCCCGCGCCCGGACCATCACAATACCGTTGGCGTCAATGTCAAAGGTCACCTCGATCTTCGGCACGCCCGCCCACGCCCGCTTGATGCCCCGCAGCGTAAAGGTGCCCAGCAGCTTGTTGTCCCGGGCAAACTCACGCTCGCCCTGCAGGACCTTGATCTCCACGGTATTCTGGAACGGTGCCGCGGTGGTAAACACCTTGCTGAACCGTGTCGGGATCGTGGAGTTCCGCTCGATCAAATGCGTTGCCACGCCGCCGACGGTTTCAATCGAGAGGGTCAGCGGGGTCACATCCATCAGCAGCAGGCCCTCGCCGGGGCCGGTCAGGGCCACGCCGCCCAGACGCCCCGCCTGCACGGCAGCGCCCAGCGCCACACACTCGTCCGGGTTCAGTGAGCGGGACGGCTCCAGCCCGGTCATCCGCATGACCTTGGCCTGCACGGCCGGGATGCGGGTCGAGCCGCCGACCAGCAGCACCTGATCCAGATCGCTTGCAGAGAGGCGGGCATCGCTCAGGGCATTGCGCACCGGCAGCGCCGTCCGCTCGATAAGATCGGCGCACAGCTCCTCAAACTTGGCGCGGGTCAGCGTCAGCTGCAGATGCAGCGCGCCCTGCGCCGTTGTGGTGAGGAACGGCAGGCTCAGCTCGGTCTGCTTGGCGCTGGAAAGCTCCTTTTTGGCCTTCTCGGCCTCCTCGCGCAGGCGCTGCATGGCCACGCGGTCCGTGGTCAGGTCCACGCCGTGGCTGGCCTTGCACTGCTCGGCCATCCAGTTTACGATCCGCTCATCAAAATCATCGCCGCCGAGGTAGTTGTCCCCGCAGGTGGAAAGCACCTGCACGATGCCGTCCCCGATGCGGATGAGCGATACATCAAAGGTGCCGCCGCCCAGATCGTAGACCATGACGGTCTGGGTGCGGCCGTTGTCCAGCCCGTAGGCCAGCGCGGCAGCGGTCGGCTCATTGATGATGCGGCGCACATTCAGCCCGGCGATGCGCCCGGCGTCCTTGGTGGCCTGCCGCTGGGCATCGTTGAAGTAGGCGGGCACTGTAATGACCGCCTCGGTCACGGCCTCGCCGAGGTAAGCCTCGGCGTCCGTCTTGAGTTTTTGCAGGATAAGGGCGCTCAGCTCCTGCGGCGTATAGCATTTGCCGTCGATGGGCACGCGGGTCTCACTGCCCATCAGCCGCTTGACGCTGGTCACGGTGCGCGGGGCGTTGGTCACGGCCTGACGCTTGGCAGGCTCGCCCACCAGCCGCTCCCCCGCCTTGGTGAACGCCACAACAGAGGGCGTTGTGCGCTGGCCCTCGGCATTGGGGATGACGACCGGCTTGCCGCCCTCGACTACAGCCACACAGCTGTTTGTGGTCCCCAGATCAATTCCGATCATTTTTGCCATGGTGGTATTTGTCCTTTCAAAAAAGACAATTTTGATTCTTGCTTCTATTGTAGCGTTTACCGCGCCGAAAAGTGTTGCGATTTCGTAAATATTTGCAGACCAATCCGGGCAGAGCCTGCCAATTTTGCCCAATACCGGCCCACCGCAGCAAGGCCGCCCCGCCCCCGGCTGAACAAAAGCAGAAAATCAGGCCGGAATGCAAAAGATTTGAAACCAAAAACCTTCCGTAAAGCGTTGACGCACCCCGTCCGGCGTGTTATAGTATAATAAATACCAGCGATTTACACCGCTAAAGAGGAGGGTTTCTCATGGCACGCACCGCGACTGTGACCCGCAACACGCGGGAAACGCAGATCATGCTGACCATCGACCTTGACGGCACCGGCAAGACCGACCTGCACACCGGCATCGGCATTTTTTGACCATATGCTGGACGGCTTTGCCCGCCACGGCCTGTTTGATCTGAGCGTGACCTGCCACGGCGATCTGGATGTAGACTGCCACCACACGATCGAGGACATCGGCATTGCGCTGGGCACCGCCCTCAAGGAAGCGCTGGGCGACAAGGCCGGCCTTGTGCGGTACGGCAGCTGTATGCTGCCGATGGACGAGACACTGGCGCTCTGCGCCGTGGATCTGGGCGGGCGGCCGTATTTTGTGTACGATGCCGCCTTTGCCGGGCAAAGCTGCGGCGGCATGGACACCCAGATGGCGCGGGAGTTCTTCTACGCCGTGTCCTACAGCGCCATGATGAACCTGCACCTGAAGGTGCTGTACGGTGAGAACGACCACCATAAGCTGGAGGCCATGTTCAAAGCCTTTGCCAAAGCTCTGGACGCCGCCACGCGCAAAGACCCGCGCATCGACGGGGTGTTATCGACAAAAGGGACGTTATAATCCGCCTTACGGATTGTATCTATGTAGGGGCGGGGCTCTGCTCCGCCCCTACGTTCACAATACGATGTAAGGCGTGATTTTATTTCTAAAATGGAGGGAAAGCAGTATGTACAAGGACATCATCGACACCATCGGCTATGTGGAAAAGGTCGACCCCGAACTGGGCGCGGCCATGGGGCGCGAGCTGGGACGCCAGCGCCAGAACATTGAGCTGATCGCCAGCGAGAACATCGTCTCCCCCGCCGTGATGGCGGCCATGGGCAGCGTGCTGACCAACAAGTACGCGGAAGGCTACCCCGGCCATCGCTACTACGGCGGCTGCCAGTACGTCGATCAGGTCGAGCAGATCGCCATCGACCGTGCCTGCAAGCTGTTCGGCGCCAAGTACGCCAACGTCCAGCCCCACTCCGGCGCACAGGCCAACCTCGCCGTCTACTTTGCGCTGCTGAATGTGGGCGATACCGTCATGGGCATGGACCTGTCTCAGGGCGGCCATCTGACCCACGGCTCCCCCGTGAACATGAGCGGCAAAAACTATAACTTCGTCTCCTACGGCGTCTCGGCCGAGGACGGCCGCATTGACTACGCCGCGCTGGCCAAGCAGGTGGCGAAGGTCCGCCCCAAGCTGATCGTGGCCGGTGCGTCCGCCTACCCGCGCGCCATCGACTTTGAGAAGCTGGCCGAGATCGCCCACGGCTACGGTGCCATGCTGATGGTCGATATGGCCCACATCGCCGGTCTGGTCGCAGGCGGCCAGCACCAGAGCCCTGTGCCCTACGCCGATGTCGTGACCACCACGACCCACAAGACGCTGCGCGGCCCCCGCGGCGGCCTGATCCTGACGAACAACGAGTACCTCATCAAGCGGATCAACTCTGCCATCTTCCCCGGCACGCAGGGCGGCCCGCTGGAGCATGTCATCGCCGCAAAGGCCGTCTGCTTCGGCGAGGCACTGAAGCCTGAGTTCAAGGAGTATGCCCGCAAGATCGTTGAAAATGCGAAGGCACTGGAGGCCGAGCTGACCGCCCGCGGCGTGAAGCTTGTCTCCGGCGGCACCGACAACCATCTGCTGCTGATCGACCTGACCGATGAGGACTGCACCGGCAAGGAGCTGGAGCACAATTTGGACGAGGTACACATCACCGCCAACAAGAACACCGTCCCCGGTGAGAAGCGCAGCCCGTTTGTGACGAGCGGCGTGCGCATCGGCACCCCCGCCGTGACGACCCGCGGCATGGGTGTTGAGGAGATGAAGATCATCGCCGACTGCATCGCCGACTGCATCTTTGACTTTGCCGCCAAGAAGAACGACATTGCCAAGCGCGTTGCCGATTTGACCGCGAAGTTCCCGCTGTATGAGTGATTTTGAGCAATAAATAAACCGTCCCGCCGAGGTGTACGCCCGGCGGGATTTTTTTGTGGGTGTTTGGGCAAGGCTGCAAAGCCCCTCAGGTTTCTGCGCGGGCTTCGCCCGCGGGAAGCCTCCTCGCTTTGCGGGGAGGTGGCCGAGCGAAGCGAAGGTCGGAGGGGCTTTACCCGTTGCCGGGTGCGCAAAGCCACGCCCTTGCCAGCGCCTGTGCCACGGCCTGCACATCCTCCTCCCGCAGTGCGGAATAACCCGCAACCACGGTATCGGGCCGGCACAGCTCCGGCCGGGCCAGATAATACTCGCTCAGGCCGCGCAGCCGCACGCCCTGCCGGGCCGCTGCCTCGACCATGGCGCGCTCGCCGCCCGCGCCGGGCAGCGTCAGCAGAAAGTGCAGCCCGCTGTGTACGCCGTCCAGCTCTGCGCCGGGCAGCGCGGCCCGCAGCGCCGCCGCGAACGCCTCCATCCGGCGCTTGTAGGCAAGGCGCATCCGGGCGAGATGCCGCGTGAAGTAGCCCCCCGCCATGAACTCGCAGAGGGTCTGCTGCTCAAACCGGCTGACCGTGTTGGCGTAGGTGGCAAAATCGCGCCGGTAGCGCGCCAGCAGGCTTTGGGGCAGCACCATGCAGGCGATGCGGATGCCCGGCGCAAGGCTCTTGGAAAAGGTCGTCAGGTAGACGACCGGGCCGTTGGGGCCTGCCATGCCCTGCAGGCTGGGCAGCGGCCGGATGTCGAACCGGAACTCCGAGTCGTAGTCGTCCTCCAGAATATAGCGGCCCGGCTGCTCCCTGGCCCAGGCCAGCAGCTGTGCGCGGCGGGGGGCGGGCATGGTCACCCCGGTGGGGAAGTGGTGGCTGGGGGTGATGTAGCACAGGTTGGCCCCCGTCCGCGTCAGCGACGCCGCCGAAAGCCGC
>ENA-OQCL01000539-OQCL01000539.1-human-gut-metagenome-genome-assembly--contig:-NODE-539-length-17623-cov-1.947302_pt1 | contig 17623 bp, 18 predicted proteins | sample MGYA00242502_ERZ504586 | MGnify/ENA primary metagenome ERZ504586 (study PRJEB26092, sample SAMD00036316) | human gut metagenome | host: Homo sapiens | study: EMG produced TPA metagenomics assembly of... | reverse complement strand
GGCTGCTCTCGCTTTACGTGAGGGCAGCCTTTTTTGTGTACAGCGCAGATGGCCGAGAGGCAAATCTATCCATATTTCACCCATTTTGCAGAGGCTGTGCAGCGCACACTTGCCTAGAAATGGGAGAACTGCTATACTGTTAGCTGCAGCATAAGAACTACGAAACGGAGATCTATGCTCTAAATGACTTCTTAATATTGGTTTTTGTCATGGCTAGTAAAGCAGTCACTTGGAGTATTTTCATTTCAGGATGTACAGCCATGAAAAAACAAGAAAATCATCCCACTGTATGAGCGTTTGAGCCGTGGCGGTGAGTTACAGGGCGAGAGCAATTCCATCTCCAATCCTGATGACAGTTATAAAGGGTGGATTACACCACCGAAAATTACATCATGACTGCGGCTCATTTGTAGCGAATGAAAAGACAGCTATTTGCAGGTTTATTCAGTTAAAACAGTTAGTTTAAGTTAACTCACATCCAAAAGACAAGGGTCAAGCCTCCATCAATTTCAGCCATCCGGCAGTGTTGAAATCCCGCAGTTGATCCACGTCCCGCAGTGCCTGCTCCGGAGTATATCGTGGACCACGACCTCGAAGATGCCGCCCATCATCCCGCTGGCAATGATGTGGCACAGGGATTTGTCCAGCACGGGAATATCTTTCCCCAGGTGGCAGAGCACCCCCATGTACTGGAGGGTGTACTCTACCTCCATCTCCACCATGTTATGGACGAAGCGCTCATAACTGGTGCCCTCCGCACGGGTGAGAAGCAGCTTCACCGGCTCTCGGTGCTGGCCCATCCAGTCCGGATAGGGGCCCGATTCCATCCCCGTGTGCTCCAGGTGCTGCTCTTCGGGCAGCTCGGCAAAGGAAATCTGAGCCTCCATGAACTTGCCCATGAGGGCGGTGGCGTGGGGTCCCACCAGGGCGTTGAACAGCGCCTCCTTGCTGGAGAAATAGCCGTAGAAGGCCCCGGTGGTCACCCCGGCGTTCTTCACGATCTGCCGCAGGGAGGTGGCCTGAAACCCTTTGTCCAGGAACTCCGCCAGCGCAGCTTCCTGGATTTTTTCCAGAGTGGCAGTGGTTCTCTCTTCCATAAAGCAGCCTCCTTATAACAGCGCGATATAACGCCATTTTACCGCGACTGTCGGGAGCATTTGCCAAGGGGAAAACCAGAAAAAGCCCAGTGCTCACGCACCGGGCTTCGTGGTCAAGACCGTTGATCGGGTTTTGAGATGGGCAGGGCGCTCATGCTGTGGAGGCTCACGGCGAGTGTGGAGAGGTTGTGGAGCATGGCGGAGGTGGCAGGTGGCAGGACGCCCGCCACGCCAAGGCCGATGAGCGCGCCGTTGAAACCGATGACGAAACGGTAGTTGTTCTGGATGCGGTGCAGCAAGGCCATGGACAGCTCCCGCAGGCGCACCAGTTCCCATAGGCTGTCTGCGGCGATGGTGATGTCGGCGATCTCCCGGGCAATGGCAGCCCCATCGCTGATGGCAATGCCGGCGTCCGCCTCGGAGAGGGCTGGGGAATCGTTGATGCCGTCCCCCACCATGAGGACGGTGTGCCCCTCCCGCCGCAGGGCGGCAACATAGTCCGCCTTGTCTGAGGGGCAGCACCCCGGCCCGGAAATCGTCCACCCCCAGCTGCTCGGCGATGGCAGCGGCGGTGCGGGGACTGTCCCCGGTGAGCATGACAGCGTTTTTCACCCCCAGCCCCGGAGGGCGGAGAGCACTCCTTCGCCTCCTCCCGCAGGGGGTCGGATATGCAGATTACAGCGGAGAGCACCCCGTCGATGGCCAGATAGAGTTGGGAAAACGCCGGGGACAGGGCGTCGAACTTGGCCTGCTCGTCCTCGGGAATCACGCACTGTTCATCTTCAAAGATAAAGTGGGCGCTGCCAATGCGCACCTGCTCCCGATCCACCGAACTGGCAATCCCATGGGCCACCAGATACTCCACCGTGGCATGGCGCTCCTCGTGGCGAAGGCCCCTGCGCCGGGCTTCCTCCACCACTGCGTTGGCCATGGAGTGGGGAAAGTGCTCCTCCAGGCGAAAGCGGCCAGACGGAGCATCTCCGCCTCATCTTTTTCCATTTGAAGGGAAACCACCTCTGCTACCCCGGGGGCAGCATGGGTCAGGGTGCCGGTCTTGTCAAAGACAATGGTGTCCGCTTTCGCCACCGCCTCCAGGAATTTGCCGCCTTTCACGGTGATGTGCTCTCGGCCTGCCTCCCGCATCGCGGAGAGCACCGCAAGGGGCATAGCCAATTTCAGTGCACAGGAAAAGTCCACCATCAGCACCGACAGGGCCCGTGTCACATTCCGGGTGAGGACAAAACTCAACAAGCTCCCGACAAACGTGAAGGGCACCAATGTATCCGCCAAGTTGGACGCCTTGGCCTCGGTGGCAGACTTCATCTGCTCGGACCGCTGGATCATCTCCACAATCTGGTCATACCGGCCTTGGCCGGAGGCCTGTTTCACATCCAGGATACACTCCCCCTCCTCCACCACGGTACCGGCGTATACCGCACTGCCGGGCCGCTTGGCCACGGGGACGGACTCTCCGGTAAGGGATGCCTGGTTGATGGTAGCCTCTCCCTGTGCTACCACACCGTCCAGGGGGATGACACCCCCCGCCCGAACCACCACCTGGTCGCCGGGCCTAATCTGGCCGATGGGAGTGAGCACGTCCCCTGCCGGCGTTTTCAGCCACACCCGATCCACATGGAGGGACAGGCTCTCCGCCAAGTCGGCCACGGACTTCTTCCGTGTCCAGTCCTCCAGCAGCTCCCCAATCTCCAACAAGAACATGACGGTGCCCGCAGTGCCGAAGTCCCGGCGGAAAGCAGAGATACCGATGGAGAGGGCGTCCAGCAACTCCACCTTGATCCGCCGCCGTCCCAGGCATCGGAGGCCTTTGGAAAGGAAGGGGATCATGTGCCAGACTACCCGGGCGATGCGCAGAGGAGTAGGAAAAACAGCGTGGAAACCCCTTTCATCAGCACCTTGCCCACCAGTTTCTCTTGAAATTCCCGGTTCAGGGCCCTCGTGCTGTGGCTGGGCAGGGTGACCGTTTCCTCCGCTCCAGCCCAGGTGAAGCTGCCGATGGCGGAGAGTACCGTTTCCCTATCTCCCCCATACGTCAGGATGACACAGCAGGTGCGCTCGTGAACCACGGCGTCCCGCGCCCAGGGCCGACCTTTCAGCCAGGCCTCCAGCAGGTCTGCCTGCCGGAGAGTCATCTTCTTCTGCCGGAGCCGCAGGCGCATCCGGCCCCGGCTTTCGTGTTCGATGGTCGCTCTCATAGCAAATCACTCCTCATGGAAAAAGGGAGCCGCTTACCGGCTCCCTTCCGCAGATTTTTTAAGCCTCCTGGCCGTCTACCTGGGCCTCGGCCTCCTTGGCGGCCCGGGCCTCGTTGATGTCCTTGGCGGAGGCCAGGATGTCGGCGGCGTTCTCCTGCACGGATGTAACGGTTTCCATCACACTGTCCTTCATCCGCAGGCCGGCGGCGGCAATGTGGGTATAGGCCTTCTTGGCGTCCTTGCTGGCAAGCAATTTCACGCCGACGGAGCCAAACAGAGCGCCGCCCACGAAGCAGGCCAGTCTGACATAGTGCTTCATCATGGAAAATTCTTCCTTTCTCTATATTATTTACGTTTATAGCCCGTGATCATCACCATGACCATGCAGATCACGGCGCCCCAGGCCCAGAAGCGATGTTGTTTCATTCAGATCTCCTCCTGTTGGGGAACAATCATGTCCCTTTGCGTATTGATGTATTATAGCAGATGCTCCGCACAGCCGCATTGCCGAATCGGCCAAATTGTTGTCGGATCAGACATTTTTTCGATACTTTCCAGGGGTCACCCCATAGTACCGCCGGAAAGTAGCGGCAAATTTGACTGACACTGCTGTACCCCACCGCTTGTGCCACTTTTTCCAGACTTAATCCGGACGTATGTAGCAGTTCCGCCGCCCGCTCCATCCGCCGCTGCCGCAGCCAAGTGTGGACGGGCAGGCCATACATCCGGCGGAACTCCTCCTTAAACGTGGTGGCAGAGAGACACGCTCGGCGGCTCAAGGCAGGGATGGTGAGAGGCTCGTCCAGGTGCTCTTCCATATATCGGCGTGTCTCCGCCAGTGGCCGGGCAAGGTTCCGGTCCGGCATCGGGCTTGGGGGGCTACATCCCTCTCCTGTTCCTCCTGGGTGGAGAGCAGATAGAGCAGTTCCACCGACTTCCACACACACCATCGTGCCCTCTCGCTTTGGGGAAGGCTGTCCAGGTCGGCAAAGACTGCCCGGCTCCAGTGCGTGGGGCCTACTACCGCGCAGCCTCCCTGACTGGCCATCCACCGCCGCACCCGGCCTGTGTCCAGGGTCAAACCGCCCAGCAAATTGCAGATGCTTTTTAGGCTCTCTCGGGCGCCCCGGGGCATCCACTGCCACCAAAACGCCTTCCAAGGGCGCGTCCACATTGGCGCCGGTAAAGCCCGCGAGGTCCGTGAGGAGCAGCACCTGCTGGGCGCCAGCTTTCAGAAAGGAACCGTCCTGCCGCGTCAAGGTCACGGACCCCCGCAGGCAGAACAGGGTCTCAAAGTGCAGGTGTTCCAGCTGGAGAGGCAGCGGGAACGACCACTTATCCAGGGAAAACAGGCAGGCCCGGGCGCGGCATCACCGGTGTCCAGTCTCCTTGGTCAGCCAGGAATTCCGCCAGCACATTTCAGCCTCCTCTCCTTGGCGCTATGCCCTATCTCCTTACCGGCCAAAGAACCCCTTCTTCTTTCAGGGCTCTTTCCAGATCTTTCCCACTTCATAGCCGGTCCCTTAAAAAGCAGGAGGTGCAGGGAGGCGCCTGCTCCGGGTGAATCAGGACGGAAAGCCCCCCGGTACCGCTTGACAGGACAGAGAAGCTCCGCTTCCTCTTTTCGGGTTTGACGGATGGATAAATCCCCCTCCCCGAGGAAAAAGGCCCGGTGGCTGTCCTGATATTCCAACCGGCCTTCCCGGCAGTGGGTGATCTCCAACAGGCCGGAGGGAACCTTCCCCCAGGGGGAAAAGGAGTAGGTCTCCACGTCCTGAAACGCCAGCCAAATCCCCGGGAACACCAGATAGAGCTTGTCCCCTCTCGCCACTAGCAGCCTTTGCCTTGCAATTTTTCTTCTCGGTCATAGCATCCTTTCTGTTTCCCGGCGGGAAAGCCCCCCTTCCGCCCGCAGCTTCCCATAGGCCAAAAGGGGCATCCCCTGGCTCACACCCAGGATATGGGTTTGGTACAGCACCACGCCGTCAAAGGGGGCGGTGATGGCCTGCAGGGTCTCCCCTTCCCCGCTTTCCACACGGCCCAGAAGTTCTCCCTGGGCGAAAGTGTCTCCCGGCTGCTTTTCGGGATACCAATAGCCGTTGGCCTGTACGGTTTCATAGTGGGCGTCCTCCACCTCCCGCGGCGTTCCCTTCCGGCTTCCATAGGGACGGATCTCCAGAAAGTCCAACAGCTGGAGGATGTTCTCCTTGCAGGCATCCACTTCCGCTCTGCTCCAGGTTCCGCCGCCGCCCGCTCCACCAGCAGGCCGGGAAGTCCCCTGCTGGGCCGCCCAGCTGTACAGCCCATCCCTGGCGAAGGACTGCACCAAAAGGGTCAGGGACAGGGCCTGCCCCGCCTGGCGGGCCACTGACTTTACCCTCTCCCCCGCGTCCACGGGAAAGAACGCCAAGGGCTCCATGGTTTCATAGATCCCGCCGCCGTGAAGGTCCAGCAGGAAGTCCGTCTGGGGATAGAGGGCCGCTTCCAGGACGGAAGCCATGTTCCAGGTGTAGGTTTCCCCCTTGACCCCGGGAAGCAGCGGTTCAAATTCTCCCCGTCCTCCGGGACACGGTAGGTGCCGGCGAAAAAGCCGCCGGCGTTGACCACCGGCACAAAGATCACCTGCCCTGAAAGCTCCCCCGGAGAAAGCTGGGCCAGCAGTTCCCGCACCGCCTGGATGCCCACATATTCGTCCCCGTGGACACCCGCTGTCACCATCAAGGTCTTCCCCGACTGATTTCCCACCAGGCGCACACCTTCTATGGGCTGCCCGCCCTTCACAGGGATGGAAAAGGGATGCCTTCCGGGCGTTTGGATCTTGTTCATTGGTTCATACCTCCTGTTCTTCTATTGCCCTGCCGTTCTCCAGCCGGACGACCCGGTCGCAGCCGGTGAGGGTGGAGGGCCGGTGAGAGACGAGCAGCAGCATTTTGTCCCCGCACTGCTCCCGAAGGGTGCGCAGCAGCTCCTTCTCATGGAGCACGTCCAGGCTGCTGGTGGGCTCGTCCATGACAATCACGTCCGGATCCAATAGCATCACCCGGGCAATGCCCACCCGCTGCCGCTCCCCACCGGATAGGCGGGCGCCCATCTGGCCCATGGGGGTATCGTACCCCTGGGGCAAGGTTTGGACAAACCCTCCAAGCCCCGCACGGCGGGCCGCCTCCGCGATTTCCTCCCGAGAGGCGTCTGGTTTGCCCAAGGCGATGTTCTCCCCCAACGTGCCGTTGAAGAGAAACGTGTCCTGCTCCAGCACTGCCACCCGGCGACGAAGCTCCTCCAAAGGCACCCGTTCCAGGGGAATGCCGTTTACCCGGATGTGCCCGCTTTTGGGGTTCCAAAACCGGAGCAGCAGCCGGAGCACCGTGGATTTGCCAATGCCGCTCTCCCCCACAATGCCCAGCTTTTCATGGCCGGAGAGTTCCAGGCAGAAGTCCTCCAATATGGCCCGGGAGGAGCTACTGTAGGAAAAGCCCACATGGTCGAATTGGATGGAGCGGATGGGCCCGCAGGAGACGGGATGGGCAGGCTCGGTGACCTCCGGGGGCGTGTCTTCGATGAGGAACAGCCGCTCCGCAGCGGCGTAGGTTTCCAGCAGGCTGGAGACCACCATAGTCAGAGACTGGGTGGAGGAAAAAGAGGCCGCCGCCACAAAGGAGAGCACCACCGTCCCCACCGGGTTGGGCGCGCCGGACGCCGCCAGCCAGGATGCCACCCCAATCACGAGGATGCGGGCCAGGTAGACAAAGAAGGTGGGCGCCGCGGACACCGCCTGCCGGTGGAGCGTCATGCCGTGGGCCGCCTGGTTGACCTGCCGGTTCTTCTCCCGCACCTGCTCCAGCCGGCGGGCGCCAAAGCCGAAAATCTGGATATCCCGCAGGCCGTAGACGCTCTCCAGCACCAGGGATTTCATCTCCCCCAGCCGGGCGCGGTACCGCATGCCCATTCCCCGGCCCGCCTTCACCGCCGCCAAGGGGAACACCACGCTGACCACCAAATACACCGGCAGCAGTACGGCAGCGAACAGGGGCTGGAACCACAGCGCCAGCCCTAAGGTCACGCAGGGCAGAAGAATCACGGTGAACATGGGGCCGATGGTGTGGGCGAAGAAGAATTCCACTGTTTCAATATCAGACACCGCAATGTTGAGCAGGTCGCCCTTCTCCCGGTCCATCAGGCAGGCTGGCGCCAGCTTCCGGATGGTCCCATACAAATGCACCCGCATGCTGGCCAAAAGCCGGTAGGCCCCCGCGTGGGAGACCACCCCTTCGATATACCGCCCCAAAACGATAAGCAGGGCGGAAAACCCCATGAGTCCGGCGTACACCCAGGGCGGGCCGCCCACCATTCCGGCGCAGGACAAAAGCAGCAAGGCGCCAAAGCCCATCAGCCCCATTTGGGAAAGATTCCCCACAACGCTGGCCAAAGTGGAGACCCACAAAGTCCCCTTTACCGGCCCGGCGATTTTCAGCAGCCGCCTTGTCATGGCGGGGATGGAATAGGCAAATCGTTTACCCATGGCAGCACTCCTCCTCTCCCTGCTGCTCCAGCTGGGCCTGCTCCTCCACCAGGCGGCGGTAGAGCCCCGGCTGGGCCATCAGCTCCCGGTGGGACCCCCGCCGGGAAACCTGCCCCTTCTCCAGCACATAGATGACGTCCGCATCCCGGATGGTGGAGAGCCGGTGGGAGATGATGAGCAGCGTGCGGGTTTGGGCCAGCTCGCCGATACAGTTCCAAATTTCCTGCTCGCTGTCCCGGTCTACGCTGGAGGTGGCCTCGTCAAAGAGGATGTACTCCGCCCGGCATAGCAGCGCCCGGGCAATGCCCATCTTCTGCCGCTGGCCCCCAGAAAGTTTTCCCCCGGCGTCCCCCACAAAAGTGTCCAGCCCTTCCGGTTGGGACAGCACCCACTCCTTGAGACGCACCTGATCCAGAGCTTCCAGCAGCTCCCCATCGGTGGCGCTTGGGGCGGCCATGCGCAGGTTCTCCCGGATGGTTCCGCTGTACAGGCTCACCGTCTGGGGCACCAAGATCACCCGGCGGCGCAGCTCCTCCGGGGTAAGGCTGACCAGGTCCCGGCCCTCCAACAGGATGCGGCCTTTCTCCCAGTCGTAGAAACGCATGAGCAAGGAGGCGATGGTGGACTTCCCGCTGCCGGAAAGCCCCACCAGGGCCGTCACCTTCCCCTTGGGGATCTCCAAGGTCACGTCCCGCAGGGCGGCCTCCCGGCCTTGATAGCCAAAGGACACATGCTCCATGCGGATGCCGGGATAGGGTTCCTTCTCTACCGGCAGGGCGGGGTCGTAGGGGCGTGTGGTGTCCATGGCCAGCAGTTTTTCCACCTTGTCCGCAGCGGACACACCTGCCAAGGCAGAGTGGGTGGCGTTCATCAACTGCCGCACCGAACCGAAAAATCCAAAGGACAGCAGCAGCACCATCAGCCCGCTGGAAAATGGGATGGCTCCCGCGGCTAGCTGCCCGGCAGCGATGCAGGTGGAAACTGCCACCGCCCCGTAAATCAGCCCATCAGTGAGGAGGAAGGAGGAGAAGTTCACCTTCATCACCTCCATGATCCTGTCGTTGAAGTTTCGGGACTTCTCCGCCAGCACCGCCTGCCGGTGGCCGTCTCTGCCAAAGAGCTTGAAGGTGGTAATCCCCTGGACGCTCTCCAAATAGTAGCCGGTCAAGTCCTCCATAGAGGACCAGTATTGTGTCTTCAGCGTTTCAATGTGGCGGCGGAAGATGTTGTTCACCGGCAGTAGCAAAAAGGAGACGAGAAACAGCAGCACCGCCGGCGCCAGCGACACCTTCCACAGCTGGAAAAAACAGGTAGATGGGCGCCAGAAGGCTGTAAAACAGGCCGGGCAGGTACTGGCTGTAGTAGACCTGCATGGACTCCACTCCGTCCACGGAGGAGGTGATGGCGGACACCGGGCCGATTTTCTCCACGTTGCCCACATCCAGCTCCAGCACTTTGGAGAAAATCCCCGTACGGAGCGTCTGCCGGGCCTTGGCCGTGCAGCGGTACTGGGCCTCGCCGGTAAGCAGCTCCAGCAGGAGCATGATTACAGCCGTCAGCAAGGCGGAGGCGACAGCCCTGGCCCCATCTCCGGCCGTCATGGCTGGGGATGCCACATTGCCCAGAAACCCGGAGATGATCCGGGCAAAGGCGGCAAGGCCCACCAGTACGGCCAGCTTTAAGCCTGTGATCAAAAAAATTCCACCTCCACAGGCCTTTTGCCATGCGGAGGAGCGTTTTGTTTAACAGAAGCATACTACCCCTTCTTCCCTTGGCGCCGCGTTCCAGCCCAGGAAATGGCCCAAGGGTGGAATTTGTGGCAAGTCATTACCCTTATTATAGTTAGTTGTTCCTAACCTGTCAAGAGTTTCCGTCCCACGCACAGGACGGCCGGTTGCTTTTGCCCCCCTTTAGGTCAGTTTAATCTTATTTGTTCAGGTCGTATTCGCTTTTCATATCAAACCATACTTCTTTCAATCATCGTTCCTGGGCGTGGCCCTTTTCTGTCTGCTTTTCTTTCTCATAGCCCATGATACGGTCCACATTGCCCTTTTGGCTTAATGATAATAACAGCTTCCCAATCATCCTCCATAGAGGATGTCTCCGGACAAAGAGTTATCCAATGCGCCAGCCCTCAGCCTGCTCCCGGATCTCAATGAACCACCGGTACAGCCCGTCCTGGGCCATCAGCTCCGCATGGGTGCCCTGCTGGACGAAGCGGCCGTCCTCTACCACCAAGATCTGGTCGGCGTGCTGGATGGTGGCCAGCCTATGAGCGATGGTGAGGATGGTCTTCCCCTTTGTCAGGGCGGACAGGGCCTGCTGGATCAGGTGCTCATTCTCCGGGTCCACGCTGGCGGTGGCCTCGTCCAAAATCACGATGGGCGCATCCTTCAAAATCGCCCGGGCGATGGAGATGCGCTGGCGCTCGCCGCCGGAAAGGGTGGAACCGCCTTCCCCGACCACCGTGTCATACCCATCTGGCAGGGACATGATGAAGTCATGGCAGCAGGCGGCCCTGGCAGCGGCCACCACCTGCTCATGGGTGGCGTTGGGGCATCCGAATTTGATGTTGTTCTCCACACTGTCCTGGAAGAGATACACATTCTGAAAGACCATGGAGATGTTCCGCAGCAGGCTCTCGCAGGTGAACTCACGCACATCGTGGCCGCCGACGGACACGGTCCCGCTGTCCGCGTCATAGAACCGGGCCACCAGGTTGCAGATGGTGCTCTTGCCGGAGCCGGACGGCCCCACGATGGCGGTGGTGGTCCCCTGGGGCGCGGTGAAGGTCACATCGTGGAGCACCTCTCGCTGGCCGTAGCCAAAGGACACATGGGAGAGGTCTACATCGAACCGCTCCGGAGTAATCTCCCGCCCATCCTTGTCAATAAAGTCGGTACGCTCCAGCTCCTCCAGCCGATCCAGCACCGAGTCCGTCACCGACAGGATGTGGGCCGCGTCGTTGATGGCCTCCACGCTCCCGAAGATGGTGAAGGAAAACAGAGCGATCATCAGAAAATACGGGAGCGGCAAAGCCCCCATCAGAGCCTGTTGCCCGGCGGTGAGGACCAGCCCCACGGACGCCGCCCGCAGGGCAAACAGGTGCAGGCAGTTCCAGGGCACGAAGCCGAACTCGTTCTTGATCCGGATGGCTTTATTAGCCCGGCAGGCATCCCGGAACCGCTGGACAGATACGCCGTCCTGGCCGAAGGACTTCACCACCGGCAGGCCGTGGATGTACTCGATGGCCGCGCCGGACAGCGCCTCCTGGGCGCGGTGGCCCACTGGGGCGGTGCGGGCGCTCTGCCGCCCAATGCCCCGCAGGGCAAAGGCGGATACCAGGACGCCGACCAGCGCCACCAGAGCCGCAGGCGGGCAGAAGATGGCCACGCACAGCAGGATCACCGCCACCTGGATATAGCCGTTGATCACCGCGTCCACCATCTTCATGCTCTGGAGTTCCAGCGTGCTCAGCTCCGTGGTAAGGGCGGTCAGGATGTCCCCCAGATTGTTCCTGGCGAAGTACCCCAGGGATACCCGCTTCAGCATATCCCCGAGTTCCATGCGCTGGTCTGCCGCCCGCTCCGTGCCGATGCTCTCCTGGAGCCGGTTCTTCCAGTAGGTGAAGAGGAACCGCAGCAAAATCAGCGCCGTGATCCCGACCAGGCACAGCCAAGGGAGCGAAGCGGAGATTTCGTTTTCTCCCCAGGCGTTCCCGATCAGCCGGCCCAGGGCCCAGGCGGCCAGCATCACCGGCCCGGCGGTACACCAGGTGGCGAAGAAGGAGCAGACAAAGCCCAGAATCATGCGTCTCCGGTAGCCCTTCGCCCACCTCAATATGCGTCCGACACTTTGAAACATCTCAGTTTCCCTCCTTTTCACCCGATGTCACGGCCCAGCTCCGTGCCCCAACATGAGCCGCCCACAACGTCTGATACAGCGGGCAGCGATCCAGCAGCTCCCTCTGGGTGCCTCTGTCCACGATCTGCCCCTTCTCCAGCACCACGATCTGATCCGCGTTCTGAATGGTGGACAGCCGGTGGGCGATCACCAGCAGGGTCTTTCCTTTTGAGAGGGCCATGATGGACCTCTGGATCTTGTCCTCATTCTCCGGGTCCGTGAAGGCGGTGGCCTCGTCCAAAATGACGATGGGCGCGTCCTTCAAAATCGCCCGGGCGATGGCGATGCGCTGACGCTCTCCGCCGGAGAGCTGCTTGCCCGCGTCCCCGGCGGCGGTGTCCCAGCCGTGCTCCAGACGGCCGATGAACTCCTCACACTGGGCTGCCCTGGCGGCGGCGAACACCTCCTCGTCCGAGGCCCCCGGCCTTCCCAGCCGGATGTTCTCCTTCAGGGAGCAGTCAAAGAGGAAGTTGTCCTGGGTGACGAAGCTGATCTCCCGGGAGAGCTGTTTCAGAGGCAGTTCCCGGATGTCCCGCCCGCCCAGGGTGATGGAGCCGCCGGTCACATCCCAGAACCGGGCCGCCAGCCGGGCGATGGTGGACTTTCCGCCGCCGGAGGGGCCCACCAGAGCGGTAAACTTTCCCTGGGGGATGGTCAGGTCCAGATGGTGGAGCACCTCTTCCCCATCGCCGCCGTAGGAGAAGGACACATCCCGCAGTTGAATATCGCAGCCATTGAGGGGCGCGTCCCGCTCCACCTGGGACAGCTGGGGCAGGTCCAGCAGCTCCCGGGTATCCTTCACAGCAAACTGCATGCTCTTCATGGAGTTGATGAAGGCGGTGGCGCTCATGAGCGGGGTCACAATCCCCAGCGCCAGCATCAGGCACAGCGTCACCTGGGCCGGGTCCAGCACCCCTGTCTGATAGAGATAGATCCCCATGGGGAGCGTCCCCAGCAGGGTGGTGGGCAGGATGGACAGGCACAGGTTCATGGAGGCCCAGGTGCAGCGGAACCAGTCCATCGTAAAATCACGGAAGGATCTCACCGCATTGGCGAATTTCTGATAGGACCGCTCCCCCTGGCTGAAGGCCTTGACCACCTGGATGCCCTCCACATACTCCACAATGACGCTGTTCACATGGGCGTTGGCCGCCATGTAGGCGGCGTAGTTTTTGTTATAAGTCCGCAGCCCAAATGCCATGGGAATCAGTGCCACGGGGATGGTCACCAGCAGGGCCAGCCCCATCCGCCAGTCGATGGCAAACATGGCGATAGCCACCACCAGGGGCAGCAGGATGTTGGAGCTCAGCTCCGGGATCATGTGGGCCAGGGGCGGCTCGATGTCCTCGATCCGGTCCACGATGGTGCTCTTCATGGCGCCGATAGGCCGGGAGTCCACCTCTCCCAGGGGCGCCCCCATAAGCCGGTCCGCCGCCTGGAGGCGCAGGCCCTCCAGAATGGTGTAGGCGGATACATGGGCCAGCATGGTGGACAGGGCGTAGCCCGCCACCTTGACGGCGTAACCTGCCAGGCATACGCCGCACCAGAACAGGATGCCCTCCCAGCTGGCCTGCCGCTCCAGAAACAGCCGGATGATCTGATAGACGCCAAGGTATGGCACAAAGCCGCCCGCAACGCTGAGAATAGCCAGCACCACAGAGGCGGCCATCTTCCCCCGGCAGGGCGCGGCGAAGGACAGCAGGATGCCAAGCCAGGTCCTCTCCTTCATACACAGCACTCCTCTCAAAGAAAAATCGTTGTAGTTCGCTCACGCTAACTACAACGATTATAGGGAGATACTTTGTTCCTGTCCGCTCCGGCGCGCCGGTTCGGTCCCGTTTGGACGAAAACATTTACCGCCCTTCCCGCCGGTATTCCAGCGGGGTCTTCCCCTTGGCCTCCTTGAACACGGCAGCGAATTTGCTGGCGCTGTCGTAGCCCACCCGTCCGGCGATCTCCGCCACGCTGGCCTGGGGCTCCTGACAGAGGAGCAGAGCGGCCCGGTCCATGCGGAGGTTCCGCATATAGGTATTGACCGGCTGGCCGTAGACTGACTTGAAACACTCCTTCAGGGCTGTGGCAGGGATTGAGAAACGCGCTGAAAGTTCCGCGATGGTGTAGTGCCGCTCCAGATCCTCCGTCAGCAGGCGGTGGGCGGCCTTTACCTTCTCCACCTGAGATTTGTAGAAGTAGGGCTTCTCTGTCCTCCCGTCCAGTTCCAGGGCGTCCAGGTACAACAGCAGTTCCAGCACCTTGATGCGGAAGTAGGGCAGTTTGATCTGCTCCGGCACCGCATAGAGCTCCTGGAAGATGTGGTCCACAGAGGGCGCCCCGTGGATCACCCTGGGGTGGCGGCCGGCGCAGAACTTCTCCTGGAGCCGCGCCAGATCCACCGGGAACTCCCGCACCCACTCCCTCAGGGACTGAACAGCCAGAGGCAGGGTGAAGCCGATGGTAATGCCGTGATAGTGAGAGAGCGGGAAGGTGAAGTGGCCCTGATGCTCCAGCCGGCGGTCCAGTTTCAGGTCCCCGGCCTCCACATAGGAGTAGGCATCCGGCCCCGCCGGATACTCCATCCGGCCTTGGCGGCAGTAGTCGATGCACAGCATATCTTCCGTGGTGTGAAATGCGGAGTCATAGCCCTCCATGTGGAAGTCGTTATACATGAGATAGACGCCGGGGAACAGGTCATACTGGGTCATGACCCCCTCCCCAGTCTCACTCTGGAACTGGAAGACCCGGCACCCTCTGCTCTCCGCCAAAGGGCTGGGAAAACCGTTATCCGCCATGATGCGCTCCAACATGGATTCCCCTCCTTTCAGAGCCGTAGCACCCGGTCACAGGAGCGTTGCATAAACTCCCGGTCGTGGGTGACGACCAGCACAATCCGCCCCTGCTGGGCCAGGTTTCGGATCACCCCGGACACTTCCACCATGCGGGCATAGTCCAGACCGCTGGTGGGCTCGTCAAAAATCAAGATCGGTTTCTCCGACAGCAGCGCCGTGGCCACCGCCAGCCGCTGCTTCTGCCCGCCGGAGAGGGACATGGGGTGTCGTTCCCGGAAGGGTAGCAGATGGAGGCTGTCCAATACTTCTTCCACGGTCGAATCAGGCGCATCCGGCGCGGACATTCGGCACTCACCCCACACACTGTCGGAGAAGAGCTGGTGGTTCACATCCTGCATGACGCAGAACGCCGCCCTCTGCCGCTCCTTTCGGTTCAGCGGTCTGCCATCCAGCCTGATCTGTCCAGGTCTGTTCCCGGATCAGGCCGCACAGGCACCGGGAGAGGGTGGTCTTGCCACGCCATTGGGTCCGGTGATAGCCACCACTTCCCCCGGGCGGGCAGAAAAGGACAGGTCTTGAAACACAGCAGGTTCCTTTCGGTAGGCGCAGGTCAAGCCCTCTACGGACAAGCCTTCTTTCACACCGGCTGGCGCCACAGGGGGCAGGGTACAGGCCGCAGGTATCAAGGTACGCAGGCCCAGTGCCTCCCGTTCCTGTTCCGTCAGGCCGCAGAACTGCTCCCGGGTGAAGGTGCGCTCCAGCACCCCGTCCCGCAGATAGAGCGCCCGGTCGATCAGGTCGGTGAGAAAGTACAGCCGGTGCTCTGCGATCACCACCGTGCGGCCCTGACGCTTCAGACCGGCGATCTGGTCGTGGAGCCGGGCGATGGCGTCCTGGTCCAGATTGGCCGTGGGCTCGTCCAGCACAAAAATCTCCGGACCCATGGCGTAGACGGAACCGAAGGCAAGCAATTGCTTCTGTCCGCCGGACAGGGAGAAAATGTTCCGCGCTTGCAGTTCCTGGAGGTGCAGCGCATCCACGGTATCCGACACCCGTTTCCGGATCTCCTCTGGCGGCCGCCCCTCGTTTTCCAGCCCAAAGGCCAGCTCGCTGTCCGTGTCCAGATTGAAAATTGGGATTTCGGGTTTGGAATACAGAGCCGACCTTCAGTGCCAACTCATACATGGGCGTCGTTCCAGGGTCAAGCCCGTCTACCTCCACCCGCCCTTCCAGGCGGCATCCGGGGGTAAAGGCCGGGATCAGGCCGTTGATCAGCTTCGTCACCGTGGTCTTGCCGCAGCCGGAGGCCCCGCACAGCAGGACGCACTCCCCCGGCGCGATGGCGGCGCTGACCTGGGAGAGCGTCTCCTGCGCTTCCCCATAGCCGAAGGAAACATTGTCAATGCTTATCATTGTCATTGCCTCCCTTATTGTACCACAAATGAGAGCACCAGCAAGGCCAGACCTGCCAGCATCCCGAAAAAGTCCAGAGGGAAGCCGCAGGGATACGGCGCTGGTTTGCGGGCCGGTTTTCGATGCCCCGGGTCACCGCTGCCGCGGACAGCTCCTCCGCCGTTTCCGTGGCGGACACCATGAGGGGCATCACCGTACACTCCAGTCGGGCAAATCCCCGGATGTCCCGCAGCTTCATGGCGTCCCGGATGTAGCCCACCTCCTCCCGGATGGCCGGGGGAAATACCGCAGGGTCACGGAAATGGCCACGATCAGTTTCTGGGGGATATACAGCTGCCGCAGGCTTACGATCAGGCACCGCAGCGGGGTGCAGGTCAGCATCAATGCCCCCGTCATCAGGCAGGGAAACATCCGGCGGGTGTAGGTGGCGAAGATGGTAAAACTGGTGGCAATGACCATGGGAGACACCGGCAGGATGAATTGTTGGAATACCACCAGCGCGCAGTATCCCACCGCCCATTTGAACGCCATGGTCAGCCGTCCATGACCCAGCATCAGCACCAGCAGCAGTCCGATCAGGACCAATTCCAGCCAGAAGGCGTGGGGACGAAACGCGATCATGTTCGCCGCGATCAACAGCCAGAGTCCGGCTCTTGGGTCAAAGATCCGCCGCTCCGCTTTCATCTCACACCAAGCCGGCTTTCTCAAAGTGCTTGCGGAACATGGCCCGGGCGATGAAGCCCCCGATGACCGCGCCCACAATGGGCGCTAGGAACAGCACCACTAGCATTCCAGTGGAGGAGAGGGCTTCCAGAGTATTCACATAGTCCGCCGGCATCCCCTGCTCCGTGATCTGCCGCAGGAAGTCCTCCCGCATCAGCCAGATGGGCAGCGGAGATCCCACCATGCCCACCGAGAACAGCACAAAGGACGCCAGGTTGCCGGCCATGCTGTGGTAATGGGTGATGCCCCGGGTGAGTTCCGCCAGGCCGCAGGCCAGGACGAAGGTGACCAGGATCACTATGGTGAACTGCCCGGTGACATAGTAGATAAGGCCGGTGATGAGGCCCATCAAAAGGGACAGAGCCTACCTTCTGTACCTTGGCGCACATCATGAGATACGGGATGCCGGTGAACAGGGCGATGAAGCCGGGCATCAGAATCCAAAGCAGCGGGTGCAGCCCGCCCAAGAGCATGAAGGCGAAGTTGATGACAAAGTAAATGGCGGAGAAAATTCCCACGGTAATGACATCCTTGCCGCTCATCCCGCGGCACTTGGTTGGTTCAGACATGATACACTCTCCTTTAGTTAGATATTGCTAACCCTTGTGTTGAAAAATAGGACGCCGCTCGGCCTCCTCACATCGACTTATTTTATCGGTTGAGTGTCTGGTTGTCTGCCCCGTTTAGCCGACTTTGCTCTGCTTGGACGAGATTATTGTCCCCGTATGTTCCAGGTTCCTGCAACTGACAATTTTCACGGTCCTATTTTAAAAGGAGGAAACTGATGATCTGGTTCCCTCCTTATTTCGCTCATGACATCTGCTCCGAAGATGCTTTCAGCCTCTTGAAGCTCTCTTCACTGATGACGTGCTCAATGCGGCAGGCATCCCGCTCAGCCGTCTCGGGGGCCACGCCGGCGGCAATCAGCCGCTCCGTGAAAAAGCGGTGCTTTTCATAAATCTGCTCTGC
>ENA-OQCL01000538-OQCL01000538.1-human-gut-metagenome-genome-assembly--contig:-NODE-538-length-17653-cov-5.415440_pt1 | contig 17653 bp, 18 predicted proteins | sample MGYA00242502_ERZ504586 | MGnify/ENA primary metagenome ERZ504586 (study PRJEB26092, sample SAMD00036316) | human gut metagenome | host: Homo sapiens | study: EMG produced TPA metagenomics assembly of... | reverse complement strand
CTATCTCTGCTTTGGCGTCTTTGATGGCCGGCAAGTTATCTGATTCAGAGCTGGCATTGACCGCAGCGGTGTTCACACAACTTGGGGATACGCTTGCAACGCTGGCCGTACAAAGAGATCTTTGCAGGGCGGTTGAGCAAGATGCGCAAGCACGTGGAGAGGGTGGCAATCAGGGGTTAGGCGAGCTATCTGTGGAATAGAAGGTTTGAAATAACACTTTGTGTTTATTTTTCTCTTTGATCGAAAGAAATATTGCAAATTACCATTTTATGAGTTATAATAAGCACGGATAGCGGGACGTAACGAGGAGTGTAGTAAGAAATTTTTCTTATGTGCTATCCCTGCCGGGACCGTTACCGCGGCAGAGGCGGGCCGCCTGTGTTGGGCGGCCCGCTTTTTTAGCGTCAATTGGGTGTGCTTCTGGTTGATTTTGCTCGCAGTGGTTGACTCGCGATTCATTTTCTCAGACCTCTTTCCAAAAGTCAGGATATGGCATTTCATGTTCCGGGTGCTTTCTCCGGCAGCCGGCGAAGAGTGAAACAGGTGAGAGGTCTATGCGGTACGCTGCTTAGATGTATTATTAGATCAGCACTGATCAGCGCTATACGCATGTGACGCAGGCGCCAGAAGAAAGAGGCCGTTGTGATCACATTTGAGAAGGCGCGGAAAGCATCGTTCTGAAATGACAAGGGGAGCAAAAGGGAGCAAAGCACAAAAAACAGGCGCGGAAATAAAAACATAAAAACCCCGTAACCATGCCAAACGACATAGTTACGGGGGTTTTGCCTGGTGCAGCTGAAGGGACTTGAACCCTTATGAAATTGCTTTCACTAGAACCTGAATCTAGCGCGTCTGCCAATTCCGCCACAGCTGCATATAAAAGCGATGAAGCTTTTGTGAAAACTCCATCGCCCTTTGGGATGGTGCGAGAGACGGGACTTGAACCCGTACGGGATTACCACACGCCCCTCAAACGTGCGCGTCTGCCGATTCCGCCACTCTCGCGCGACAGTCATTATTATAGCGAGAGTTGCGGATTTTGTCAATCACTTTTTTGAAATTTTTTTCTCCGAACGGGCTAGAAGCAACTCCGAGAAACGAAAACAGGCAAAGGGGACGTAGGGAGGGATGCATTGCCACATCGCCACAGAGATTTTTTTTGGCGCCATACATACACGGGACATGATGTGAATATAGATGGATAGAAACGAATACCAAGGAAAGGCCGGCACACGGCTGTTTCCGAGAAGGAGAGGTAGACCTTATGGATTTTGAGGTGCTCAGGCAAGCCGTTTGTGTCAACGAGTTGATATATGAAGGCAGTGTAGAACAGTCCGTTGACAGTGACCTTACCCTGCCGGATTATTGCCCCGACATACTGCGGATTTTAAAATGTACGGTCACACCGCGCGTGACCGGTTCGCAGGTGTCCGGCGAACGGATTACAGTGGATGGAACAGTGCTCGTTCGCCTTATTTATGTGGGGGAGGATGCACGGGTTCGCTGCTTTGAACAGAACCTGCCGTTTTCCAAATATGTCGAGGTAAAAAATCTGCCCGACAGCCCGTGCGTCAGCGTCCGCCTGAAAGCGGAATATGTAAACTGCCGCGCGGTCAGCCAGCGGCGGGCGGATATTCATGGAACGGTTTCCGTCAATATTTCCGTGACCGTCCGGCGGGAGGAAAACCTGATTTCCGGCGTGGATGGCTGCGGTGTGCAGCTGCAAAAGAAAACGCAGGCGGCCAGCAGCGCCGTTGGCCTGGTGGAGCGGATGTTCCCCTTAACCGAGGTGCTGGAGATCGGGGAGAGTAAAGCGCCTGTTGGGCAGATCATTCGCTGCAACGCGATCGCGCTCGCACAGGATATCAAAGTGATCCAGAACAAATGCCTGATTAAGGGCGAACTGGCCGTGAAAACTCTTTACTGCGCGGATACCAACGAGAATGAGCTGGAAACGATCGAACATACGATGCCTATCAGCCAGATCGTCGAGGTGGACGGCATCGATGAGGATTGCGGCAGCGATATCCGGCTGGAGGTCATGGGGCTGGAGGTCACGCCGAAATCCGATTCCTCCGGGGAGCTGCGGCTGCTCGATATGAATGTGCGCGTATGCGCATGCGTGCGCGCTTACCGGGAGGTGGAGGTGCCCGTTGTGACGGACGCGTATTCCACGCAATATGAGCTGACGGTGGAGCAAAAGGGCGTTGATCTCGATCAGCTGATTGAAATTTTCAACGAAACATCGCTGTGCAAAAACACGGTCAGCCTGTCCGGCACAAGCGTGACAAAGGTGCTCGACCTTTGGTGTTCGGATGTAACGGCAAATTCCTCCTTTGCCGACGGGATGCTCACGGTTTCCGGCACGGTGACGGTCTGCATGCTGGTGCTCGACCACGACGCACAGCCGAATTACCTTGAGCGGCCTGTAGATTTTGAATATCAACGGGCTCTAAAATCCGATGCGCAGAAGATTCGCTGCGACCCCACCGTGCAGGTGACTGCACTGGATTATGTGCTCAACGCAAGCGATCAGATGGAGGTCCGCATCGAGCTGAACATCACCTCTTCCGTTTTCTGCTCCACCAGCTTGCGGCTGATTACGGAAATCCGGCCCAATGAGGAGCAGATCAAGCGCTCCACCTCCGCTGCTTTGACAATCTATTTTTCAGATGCGGGTGAGTCTGTATGGAATATCGCACGCCGCTATAACACCACGATGGAAGCTATCATGCGTGAAAACCATTTGGAAAGCGAACAGGTTCCGGAGAAATGCATGCTGCTCATCCCGGGTATATAAAAGAAAGCGGACAGTAAGGAGGATAAGCGAATGGAAGACCGTAATATTTATCAGGATATCGCCGAGCGCACGCAGGGGGATATCTATATCGGCGTGGTGGGGCCTGTGCGCACAGGCAAATCAACCTTTATCAAGCGGTTTATGGATACGCTGGTGCTACCCAACATCACGGGCGACTATCAGCGCGAGCGGGCGACGGACGAACTCCCGCAATCCGCGGCTGGCCGGACGATCATGACGACCGAGCCAAAATTCATCCCGGAGGATGCGGTGGAGATCGCGCTGCCGGATCAGGCGCATTTCAAGGTGCGCATGATCGACTGCGTGGGTTATATTGTGCCGAGCTCGCTGGGCTATATCGAGGGCGACCAGCCGCGCATGGTGAAAACGCCGTGGTATGAGAATGAAATCCCCTTCAACATGGCGGCTGAAATCGGCACGCGCAAGGTCATTTCCGAGCATTCGACCATCGGCCTGGTCATCACAACGGATGGCAGCATCAGCGATATTCCGCGCGCTGAGTATGAAGAGGCGGAGGAGCGTGTTGTCAAAGAGCTCAAAGAGCTCAACAAGCCCTTCATCGTGCTGCTTAACTGCATGTATCCGCAGACGAATAACGCCCGTGCGCTTGCCTCCCAGATGACGGAGAAATACGGCGTGCCGGTGCTGCCCGTCAATTGCCTAGAGCTGGAGGAAGAAGAGATCCGCCAGATTCTCTCGCAGGTGCTCTTTGAGTTCCCCGTTAAGGAGATCTCCTTAGACATGCCGCGCTGGATGACCTCGCTCGATCCGGAGCACTGGCTGCGCAAGGCGGCCTATGGCGCTGTGCAGGAGGCTGCGTCCGCGGTATCGCATGTGCGGGATGTAAACGGCTTGGTTACGAAGCTGACCGAATGCGAATATATTGAAGCCGCGCAGATTTCCCACATGAACCTGGCTGAGGGCAGCGCGCGTGTGAACGTGCTGATGGATCAGGAGCTGTTTTATAAAATCCTTGCAGAAGCGACAGGGCTGGAAATCGACAGCGAACAGGGCCTGATGAACTGCATGATGGAGCTCGCACAGGTGAAAAAGGCCTATGACCGCGTGAAAAACGCGCTCGACGAAGTGGAGGCTACAGGCTATGGCATCGTGATGCCGACGCTCGATGAATTGTCGCTTGAGGAGCCGGAGATCATGAAGCAGGGCGGGCGCTATGGCGTGCGGCTGCGTGCCTCCGCTCCATCCATCCACATGATGCGGGCAAATATCACCACCGAGGTCGCGCCGATCGTTGGGTCGGAATCCCAGTCGGAAGAGCTGGTGATGTACCTGCTCAAGGAGTTTGAGGATAGCCCGGAGAAGATCTGGGAGTCAAATATCTTCGGTACGTCCCTGCATCAGCTGGTGAACGAAGGGCTGCACAATAAGCTCTACCGCATGCCGGCAGATGCACGTATCAAGCTACAGGAAACGATTGAAAGGTGATCAACGAGGGCTGTAGCGGATTGATCTGCATCATTCTGTAATGTGAGCCGTTTGATATTGGAGAGAGAAGCGAGCCCCTCCTCCGGTGGAGATTCCACTGGAGGAGGGGCCAAGTTTGTTTTGCTTAGAGGATGAATGATACTGTTCGATTGAAAAAAGTTTGAATGAGCGGGCGATACCATTGTGGTACAGCGCACTTTTCGCAGGAGCCTTGGCTTATTGTATGTTCTCTCTGTATACGGAGCCCTAATCGAATGCCTTGGAGCGAACGGCCTTTTTTTAAACGAAGCCTTTTCAAATTTTTTGAATTTCTGATATGATAGGGGGCGTAGGAACTGTGAAACATCTAATTTTTTCCGAAAGGACTGACCGTAAAATGGCCGATAAAATCGGAATGGTATCCCTCGGCTGCCCCAAAAACCAGGTGGATGCGGAAATCATGCTCGCAAAGCTTGAGGATGCGGGCTATTTGCTCGCGGATGATCCCTATGACGCGGATCTCGTAATTGTGAACACCTGCGGCTTTATTGAGGATGCGAAGCGCGAGGCGATCGACAGCATTCTTGAAATGGCGGAGTTGAAAAGGGATGGTACGATCCAGCGCCTTGTGGTGACAGGCTGCCTCGCGCAGCGATATCAGCAGGAGGTACTCGATGAAATACCGGAGATTGATGCGCTTATCGGTATCGGCGCGAATGACGATATTGTAAAAAATATGTGAAGCGGCCATGGCCGGGGCTGCAATGCCTTCCTTCCCGCCGCGCGAAAATATGCCGTTGGAGGGCAGGCGCATATTGACCACGCCGCCCCACTGGGCCTATCTGAAAATTGCCGACGGCTGCTCAAACTGCTGCGCCTACTGCGCCATTCCCGGCATCCGTGGAGCGTTCCGCAGCAGGGAGATGGACAGCGTCGTGGAAGAGGCACGCGAGCTGGCGGCTTCTGGCGTGAAGGAGCTGATTCTGGTCGCGCAGGATACCACGCGCTATGGGGAAGATCTCTACGGCGCGCTCATGCTGCCTGCGCTGCTGGACCGGCTGTGCGAAATTGAGGGCGTTGAGTGGCTCCGCTTGCTCTATTGCTACCCGGACCGCATTACGGACGAGCTGCTGGATACGATAGCGCGCCAGCCCAAGGTGCTCCACTATCTCGATATACCGTTACAGCACTGCGATGAGCGGGTGCTGGGCCGCATGAACCGCACAGGCTCGCGTGCGAGCCTGACGGCGCTGATTGAGAACATCCGCGCGAAAATTCCGGATATCGTTCTGCGCACCACCGTGATGACCGGCTTTCCCGGCGAGGATGAAGCAGCTTTCACGGAGCTTGCAGAGTTTGTGCAGGACATTCGCTTTGATCGGCTCGGCTGCTTCGCCTATTCGCAGGAGGAAGGGACGCCTGCCGCCACATTCCCGGATCAGGATGGAGGAAGAGGTGAAAAAACACCGGGCAGAGTTGATTCTACAGGATCAGTATGGTATAGTAGAAGCGAATAACCGCGCGCGCATTGGGCAAATCTACCGGGCCGTCGTAGAGGATTATGACGCTTATACCGACAGTTACACGGGCCGCACCTGGATGGATGCGCCTGAGATTGACGGCACGGTGCGTTTTACCTGCGGCTATGCGCTCGAGGATGGCGACTTTGTCGATGTGGAAGTTTTCGACGTTTCCGATTACGACCTGATCGGCGAAGTGGTTTAAACCGGAAGGGAGTACATACCGCATGAACACCCCAAATAAATTAACTGTTCTGCGCATGATTTTAGCGCCTGTTTTTCTGGCTGTTTTTCTGGCGCAGAGCATTCCATACCACTATTGGTGGGCAGTGCTCGTATTCAGCGCGGCCGCAATTACGGATGCGGTCGATGGCAAGCTCGCGCGGAAAAATGATCAGATCACCGTATTCGGAAAGCTGCTTGACCCTGTGGCGGATAAAATGCTTACCACCGCCGCTCTGCTAGGCTTTATGCAGGTTGGCCTGTGCAATATTTGGATCGTTATGATCGTGCTCGCCCGCGAATTTGCCGTGACGAGTGTGCGCTTGATTGCCTCTGCGGAGGGCGTGGTGATCCCGGCGAATATCTGGGGCAAGCTCAAAACCGTCAGTCAGATGACCTTTACGATCGTGATTATGCTGCTGGCGGCGGTGCAGGAGATGGGCTCGCTGCCCGCATCGTTCCCATTGGCGCTGATTTCTAACATCCTTTTGTGGATTACGGCTGTGCTGACCGTCGTATCCGGTGTGATTTACCTGATGCGAAGCACGAAAATTATCACTTTTACAAAATAAACAGACGGGCGGGCAATTTGTTCCCATTTTCGTTGCAAAATAGAAGTAGAATTTTTTGACCCGCCGGTATATAATGATAGCAATCCATTGATTTTGAAATGCGTTTACCGGGAGAAGTAGCCGGGGAAAGCCGCACCAGAGAGAGGGCGCATTCGCTGCGAGCGCCCTTTGCACGCGCCCTAGTGAAATCACCCGCCAGCACGCGGGGGGAAATTGGGCGGCGCCCCGAAAAGTATCCCCGTGCGGAAGGCACCGTTACCGCCAAAGGGTTCGGGCTAGTCTGCTCTGACCCGCTGAGAAAAAATCGCAGTGGAACCGCGGAAAGAAATCCGCCTGCGCTGAGTGCCCGTTTGGGCCGCGCGGGCGGTTTTTTGTTTTTAGCGGATTCCGCCGCAGGGGAGGAGATTATAATGTTTCGTCAGCTCAAAGAGGATATCGCCTGCGTGCGCGAGCGCGATCCCGCGGCACGCAGCGTGTTGGAGGTTTTGCTTTTATACCCCGGCCTGAAGGCCATCCGGATGCACCGCCGGGCCAACTGGTGCTATCGCCACCGGCTGTTTTTTCTGGCACGCTGGATTTCCCAGCGCGCCGCGCATAAAACGGGGATTGAAATCCACCCGGCCGCAAAAATCGGCCGCCGATTTTTTATCGACCATGGCACGGGCGTGGTCATCGGTGAAACGGCGGAGATTGGGGATGACGTGACTATCTACCAGGGCGTCACCCTAGGCGGCACAGGCAAGGATACGGGCAAGCGCCACCCGACCATCGGCAACAATGTGATGATCGGCGCGGGAGCGAAGGTGCTAGGCCCCTTCAAGGTGGGGAAAAACAGCAACATCGCCGCGGGCGCGGTGGTGCTCGAGGAGATCCCGCCGGATTCCACGGCGGTGGGCGTGCCTGCCAGGGTAGTCAAGCGCAACGGCGTGCGCGTCGATAACCTCGACCAGGTGCACGTGCCCGACCCGGTGGCGCAGGAGCTTTGCTGCATGATGCTGCGCATCGAGCAGCTGGAGCGTGAAAACGCGGAATTGGAGAAGGAGCGCGGGAAACGGGAAGAAACCTGACCGTTTTCTCTTGTAAAAGAGGATGGAATCCGATAAAATGACCATTAGAAAAAGAAGGAGCGATTTTTCATGAAGGTTTATAACACACTGACCCGGCAGAAGGAAGAGCTGCAACCCATCACGCCGGGCGAGGTCAAAATTTATGCATGCGGCCCCACGGTTTATAACTATATCCACATCGGCAACGCCCGCCCGCTATGCGTGTTCGACGTGCTGCGCCGCTACCTTGAATACCGTGGCTACAATGTGCGCTTCGTGCAGAATTTTACGGATATCGACGATAAGATCATCCGCCGTGCCAATGAGGAGGGGCTCACCTTCTCCGAGGTGTCGGAAAAATATATCAAGGAATTTTGGGTGGACGCCAAGGGGATGAATATTCGTGAGGCAACCGTTCACCCGAAGGCGACGGAGAATATCGACGAGATCATCGCTATTATTTCTGCTCTGGTCGAAAAGGGCTATGCATATGAAGCGCAGGGCGACGTGTATTTCAGCCCCGCGAAATTCAAAGAATACGGCAAGCTTTCCCACCAGCCACTGGAGGAGCTGGAGGCGGGCGCACGCATCAATATCGGCGAAGTGAAAAAGGAGCCCATGGATTTTGCCCTTTGGAAGGCCGCGAAGCCGGGTGAGCCGAGTTGGGATTCCCCGTGGGGCAAGGGCCGGCCGGGCTGGCATATCGAGTGCTCCGCCATGGTTCGCCGTTATCTCGGCGAAACGATCGACATCCACTGCGGCGGGCAGGATTTGATCTTCCCGCACCATGAGAATGAGATTGCGCAGAGCGAATGCTGCAACGGCGCGCCCTTTGCGCACTACTGGATGCACAACGGCTTCATCAATGTGGATAACCGCAAGATGTCGAAATCCCTCGGCAACTTTTTTACGGTGCGCGACGTGGCGCGGGAATATGGCTACGAGCCCATCCGCTACCTGATGATCTCCTCGCAATACCGCAGCCCGATCAACTACAGCATCGATATCATCGAGCAATGCAAGGCCTCTTTGGCGCGGCTTTACAGCTGCCGCGATAGCCTCGATTTTGCGCTGAAAAACGCGGTGGAAGAGCCCGGCGCAGAGGATGATGCAGTGCTCGCAAAGCTGGCAGAGCGCAGAAAGCAATTCGAAGAGGCGATGGATGACGACCTGAACACGGCGGACGCGCTCGCAGCCGTTTATGAGCTTGTGCGTGATATCAACACGCATGTGGCGGCGGGCGTGCACTCACGCAGGCTGTGCGAGCAGGCTTCTGAGTTGTTTGACACGCTGTGCGGCATCCTGGGCCTCGTCTACAACCGCGCGGAAGAGAAGAGCCTGGATGATGAGATTGAAGCGCTCATCGAGCAGCGCAATGCGGCGCGCAAGGCGAAAAATTGGGCGGAGGCGGATCGCATCCGCGATGAACTGAAGGCGCGCAATATCATTTTGGAGGATACGCCGCAGGGTGTAAAGTGGAAATACGCCGAATAAGAATAATCAATAAATGTATCATGCAAAGCCAGGCCCTGCGCAATTCATCGCAGGGCTCGGTTTGCCATAAAGGAGTATATTTTTCCATGCGAATCGGTATCATCGGCACCAGCGCCATTGCCGGGCATTTCGTGGAAGGCGCGCGCCTGGCAGGGGGCATTGACATAGCCGCCGTCTATTCCCGCAGCTTGGAAACAGGGGAGGCTTTCGCGCGCGAATGGAAGATTCCCATTGTCTATACGTCCCTTGACGCGTTGGCAGAGAGCACGGCCGTGGACGCGGCGTATATCGCCAGCCCGAATGCCTTTCACTATTCGCAAAGCAAGCGGATGCTTGCCGGCGGAAAACATGTGTTGTGTGAAAAGCCTATTGTGACAGCGCCGGAACAGTTTGATGAATTGTGCGCATTTGCAGCGGAAAAAGGCCTCGTCTATATGGAGGCGATTATGATGCGCTACCTGCCTGCACGGGAAATCCTGCACAAGGCAATGGGGCAGATTGGGCGGATTTCCGCCGCGCGCTTTGATTTTTCGCAGCTCTCCTCCCGATATCCGGCCCTATTAAAGGGTGAAGTGCCCAATATTTTTAACCCTGCTATGGCGGCAGGCAGCCTGATGGATTTGGGGGTTTACTGTGTGTATCCGGCTATCGATCTATTTGGCGAGCCGGAGCGCGTGCGCGCGTCGGCGGGCTTCCTCAGCACCGGAGCGGATGGGTTCGGCAGCGCGTGCCTTTCTTACCCGGAGCGGGAGGTGCTGCTCTCGTGGTCAAAAATCGGGCAGGGCTATGCAGGCTCCGAAATCCTGGGCGATCAGGGCAGCATCACCATCCAGTCCATTTCAATGCTGGCAGGGATGGAGCTGCACCTGCCGGATGGGACGCGGCGAACACTCTGCGGAGTGCTTAACAAGGCGGAGGCCATGCGGGGGGAAACGGAAGCATTTTGCCGTTTTACGCAAGAGCCGGGGCGCTTTTGGCTAGACGCCGCGCGGGCGGTGGAGCTGACTAGCAGTGTCTGCCGCGTGATGGAGCAAATTCGCCGGGAGGCCGGAATTTCTTTTGGAAAGCTACCATTATGAACTGAAATCCGCAAAAGGGATACTTTTTGCGGATTTTTCATTTATTTTGCACAACTGAGGTTGGCTCCAAGGCGAAATCGTGCTATAATTCAGCCGTATGAAACGGCGCATAGGTAAATAGGGAGCGTCCATGGGTCGGGCAGGAGGAATCGGGATGGAAGCAAATCGGGAAGCACAGCAGCAAGCGCTCCGGGCGCTCGACCAGCTCAACATTCCCTATGAACTGATCCGTCATCCCGCTGCGGGGACAATCGATGAAATTGCCGCAATGGGAATCCAGAAATATGGAGAGATCCCCAAAAATTTATTTTTGCAGGATCACAGCGGCCGCCATCTTTTTCTCCTTGTAATTCGCAGCGATAAACGGGCGGATTTGAAGGCAATTGCCCGTCAGCTGCCGAGCTCACGGCTGTGCTTTGCCTCCGAGGAGCGGCTGGAGCAATGTTTAGGGCTGAAAAAGGGCGCCGTTACGCCGCTTGGTTTGATTCATGAAAGCGGACGCGCCGTGAAGGTCCTTTTTGACCGGGATTTGAAGGGATTGGAGCGGGCCGGCTTTCATCCGAACGATAATCACGCCACCGTTTTCCTACGCTTTCAGGATCTGTGCCGGCTGCTCGAGGCGTATGGGCATCCCTGTCGGTTTTTAACTGTATAAAATTTAATCAGACGGGAGGAAACGCATTGCCAATTGATACGATACTGTGGGATTGGAACGGCACGCTGCTCGACGATGTGGATGTGGCGGTAGCCAGTATGAACGATCTTTTGGCTCGCCATGGGAAGCCCCTGACCAGCCGGGAGGAATACCGTGAAATGATTGATATTCCGGTGATTAACTATTACTGCAAGCTCTTCGATTTTGAGCAGACGCCCTTTGACGAGCTGGCAGACGGCTTTATGAAAGGGTATGACCGTTATATCTGTTCTGCCGGCCTGATGCGGGGCGCGCGGGAAACGCTGGAGCGCCTGCGTCAAATGGGTGTGCGGCAGATCATCGTCTCCTCTTTCCATGAGGCAACGCTCAACGGCTATCTCCGCCGTTTCGGCATAGCGGATTATTTTGAAGCAGTTAGCGGAGCGGGGGATTATATCTCGGCAGGTAAAATCGAGCGGGCGCGCAGCCTGCTTGACCGGCTTCACACTCTACCGGAGCGGACGCTTTCCGTAGGCGATATGGTGCACGATTATGAGCTTGCGCAGGCGCTTGGCACGCATTGCGTATTGCTCCCAAACGGGCAGCAATCAGAGGAAAGGCTGCGTAAAACCGGTGCGTTCGTGGAAAAGGACTTGGCCGCAATCCCCACATTGATCATGGAACGATAGCAATTTGGAAAAAATCCGCCAAGGGCTGGCCGGCGTGGTTCGCCCGGCGGTTAAAAAGGATCGAGAAAGGAACGGGATTGTTGATGAAAAAGATCATTGCGTTGATTACGCTGCTTTGCGTGGCGCTCTGCACGCTCTTCTCCTTGCTTGCCCCGCCTCCCGACGGCACGCCTACGAGCACGGGCTACCGTTACGAGGCTGGATTTGAAAAGGCCGTGGGGAAGTATGCGGATTTTGCAGCGTGTTATGAGCCCTCCTATCTGCCCGCGGTGCCCGGGCTGAAGCACACAAATATTGACGGAACCGTGTGCACGGACATGGTTCCGCAGGGCTTATGCATTGCGGGGGACTATTTGTTGATTACAGCCTATGATGCAAAGGAAGCGCATAACTCTGTGGTGTATGTGCTCTCCCATGCGGGAGGCAACAGGGGAGAATACTTGGCCACGCTCGTCCTGCCGAACCGCAACCATGCCGGCGGTATCGCCTTTGACGGTTCCTTGATCTGGATTGCCCAGAGCAGCGATAAAACGCTAAAAGGCTTTTCTTATGAAACCTTGCAGCGGGCTGTCGCCTCCGGTGCGGATAGCGTGCGGGTGGAATATGAGATCTCGACGGACAAGCTGCTGAAAACTGCCTCGCTCGTCACCTATTATGACGGCCTGCTTTGGGTGGGCACCTTTGCGGAGAAGGAGAGCGGAATTCTCTACGGCTATCAGGCGGAGATCAACGGGGACATCGCTGCGACAACGGCTGTGCGCTTTATGGAGCTTCCGGCACAGACGCAAGGCGTATCCTTTGTGCAGGAGGGCGGCAAGACGGCGCTGCTCACCAGCTGCTCTTATGGCCGCAAAAATGATGCGCGCCTCCATGTGTATTACCCTGCCTATGATGCACCGGCGGACAGTGGCGAAATCGCTTTAGGCGAGGCCGCGCGCATTTTGACCCTGCCTCCAATGCTCGAGGAGATTGATTCCGACGGCGACTATACCTATTGCCTGTTTGAATCAGCGGCCACAAAATACAGCACGGTCCCGTTGAATCGATGCCTTTACCCGGTCGACCGGATCGTTCCTCTGCGTACAGCAGAGTTGATTGGTTAAAATCGGGCCTTGTTGCTGTTAGATGCTATCTATGGATTTATAGAACCCTTAGGTAAAATTAGAGAGAGCAAATTTGATTTGGTGGAAAGTTATCGTGAATTTATACAAACTTATTCTTTTGTAAAAACAGCCAAGAATGCCTTTTGAATGTTGTGACATGTCAATAGAAAAAAGGGAATATATGGGTTTAGTATACCCTTTTTTTAAGAAATTCCATAACTTTTCTCGTCAAAAAACTTGCAAAGACCCAGCGGATTGTGTAAAATGTATAGCGTAGTCATGGGCATAATGTATAAAAAATTGAAGAGCCAAATTAATGAAGCATTGGGGGCTATTTTATGTCAAACAGATTGTTCCAAGGCGTCATCCATCAGATGAAGGATGCCATTGACCGCACGGTGGGCGTGGTGGATGAAACGGGCACCATTATTTCCTGTAGCGAGCTCGGCCGGATCGGTGAGGTTCAGGAGTCCTCCCTCTCTGATGTTTTTACTGGCGGCGAGGTGACCACGATCGATTCCTTTACCTATCGCGCATTTGGCACCCATATGCATCCGGAATACGCCGTGTTTGTCGAAGGCACGGATGACATTGCCCGCCGTTATGTGGATATAATTGCCGTTGCATTGAGCAGCATAAAGCAGTATTATGATGAAAAGTACGATCGCAGCAACTTCATCAAAAACGTGATCCTCGACAATATCCTGCCGGGAGATATCTACCTCAAGTCGAGGGAGCTTCGTTTTAACAACGACGCCACCCGCGTCGTGCTGCTCATCCGCATTCTGGAACACAACGACGTATCCATTTACGACGTTATTCAAAACCTGTTCCCGGATAAGACCAAGGATTTCGTGATCAATATCAACGAAACGGATATCGCGCTTGTTAAAGAGGTGCGCGCGAATATTGAGCCGAAGGATCTTGAAAAGCTCGCCCGTTCTATCGCCGATTCTTTGGGCACAGAATTTTATACGCACGCCCTGGTTGGCATCGGCACAACGGTCAGCGGCATCAAGGAGCTTGCGCGGTCTTTCAAGGAGGCGCAAGTTGCTCTGGAGGTCGGCAAAGTGTTCGACACGGAAAAAACCATCGTCAGCTACGACAACCTTGGTATTGCCCGCCTGATCTATCAGCTGCCGACAACGCTGTGCGATATGTTCCTGCGCGAGGTGTTCAAGCGCGGTTCGATTGAGAATCTCGATCAGGAAACGCTGTTTACCATCCAGCGCTTCTTTGAGAACAACCTCAATGTTTCCGAAACATCCCGCAAGCTGTTCGTGCATCGCAACACATTGGTCTACCGCCTGGAAAAGATTAAGAAACTCACAGGCCTTGACCTGCGCGAGTTTGATGATGCGATCGTCTTTAAAGTGGCTCTGATGGTGAAAAAATATTTGGATTCCAACCCGGTAAAGTATTAATTCCGGTACCGGCTGTCAACCCCCGGCGGATGGCCCTGCCGGGGGTTGGTTCTTTAGGGTGTGCCTTTTGTTTTTTGCATATGCCGGATGCTGTTCTCAGCAGGCATGTGCATCCCTATGGAGGGGAATGGGCGCAGCTGCGCCCCGAAAAAGAGCCTGCGGGTTTTGTGCCACATCCCGCAGCCTACGCCCATGGGGCGCAGGGCCGCGCTTTTTCACGCTGCGATGTTTTGCGGCGCGTTTGATCAAAAGGCGTCCTATGTGAAGAAAGGACTGTGTGCAGTGATTGAGTTCCACAACGTTTCTAAAACGTACGAAAACGGCACCATGGCACTCAAAGACGTAAGCCTGCAAATTCAAAAAGGCGAATTTGTGTTTATCGTCGGCGCTTCCGGCGCTGGCAAGAGCACCTTCCTCAAGCTCATCATGCATGAGGAAACGCCGACCAGCGGCACAATCCGCGTGGGGAAGTTTGATCTGGCCGCAATGAAAAAGAAGGAGATTCCGCTGCTGCGCCGCACCATGGGCGTGGTTTTTCAGGATTTTCGCCTGATCCCCAAGATGACGGTTTATGATAACGTGGCTTTCGCCATGCGCGTCATCGGCGCCCGCCCGGCGGAGATCCGGCAGCGCGTGCCGTTTGTGCTTCGGCTGGTGGGCCTGATGACAAAGGCCTCCTGCTACCCGGAGGAACTCTCCGGTGGAGAGCAGCAGCGCGTCGCCCTTGCGCGGGCGCTAACCAACAATGCCAACCTGATTATTGCGGACGAGCCTACGGGCAATATCGATCCCACCATGTCCTATGAGGTGGTAAAGCTCTTAACCTGCCTCAATGAAATGGGGACGACCATTGTCATGGTAACCCATGAGCACGAGCTTGTGCGCGCTTTTGACCGCCGCGTGATTACCTTGGGTAACGGCTGCATCGTTGGCGATACGGCGGCACAAGCGCCTCAGGAGCCAGACGTACCGCAGCCCATTGAGCCGCTTTCCGATGCGGTTCAGGCGGGAGGTGCCCTATGAAAAAAAGAGGTAGTTTTGCATATTTAACCAAAGAGGGATTTCGCAGCCTTTGGTCGAACCGGCTGATGAGCGTTGCCTCCATCGCCGTATTAATGTCGTGCATGATTATCATCGGCTGTGCGTCGATGATCTTTATCAATATCAATGGCATTCTGGGCCATATTGAGCAGCAGAATGTGATGATGGTCTTTCTGGAGGATACCGTTGGAAAAGAGGAGGCCGATCAGTTGGGCGTAGAGATCAAGGCGCTGCCCAACGTCAAGGGATGTGTGTTTATCTCCAAGGATTCCGCATGGGAGAAGCAGATGGAAAGCCTTGGCGAAGACGCTGCTCTGCTGGAAGGCTTGGGCGAGAATCCGCTGCCGGACGCCTATAAAGTAACGGTGGACGATCTCTCGCGCTTTGAAGAAACCGTTGCAAGCCTAAAAAATTTACCCGGCGTGCTTTCCATTCAGGAAAACAGTGAGCTTGCCGGAAAGGTGATGGAGATGCGCCAGTCTGTTACAGCCATTGCCGGGATTATCATTGGCATGCTGCTGTTGGTATCCTTGTTTATCGTGTCCAACACTGTCCGGCTGACGATTTTCAGCCGCCGGCTGGAGATCAGTATTATGAAGGACGTCGGTGCAACCGATGGCTTTATCCGCTGGCCGTTTATGGTGGAAGGGATGGCAATCGGCGTTTTATCCGGAGTGCTGTCTCTTGGGGCCGTGTGGGGAATTTATGCGCTGGCGATCAAGGCGTTCAGCAGTGTGCTCGTTGCTTTCGGAATAGGTGCGGCGCCGTTTTCCGCCTATGCGGGCTGGATTTTGCTCGGCTTTATTGCGCTGGGCTTACTCACCGGCATGGTGGGCTGTGCGATTTCAATGAAGCGCTATTTAAAAAATGGAGGTGGAAGCCTTGGATAAAGGGAAAAAGGGGCTGCGCTCGTTGTTGTGTATTTGCTTGGCCTTGGGGAATTTTTTTGCTCGGCCCAGGGCGGATGCCCTATGCAAGGGCTTCAACGATTGAAGATTTGCAGGATCAATACAACCAGCTTGACCAGCAGATTGCAGCCAATAAGAAAAAGCTGAGTGCGATTGCTTCCGATATGGCGGATCAGCAGGCATATATTGATGCGCTCAATGAGCAGGTTGAGGCGCTACAGAAGCAGGCTGAGGTCCTACAGGAGCGCATTGCGCTGCTCAACAGCGATATCAGCAGCCTGAACCGTCAAATTGAAAGCTTGAATACGAAAATTACCCAAACGCAGCAAAAGGCTGATGATCAGCAAAAGCGGGTGGAAGAAAACCCTTTGAATTGCTGAAAAAAACGAATGCGCGCCCTATATATGTCCGGCGGCGGAACCCAGCTGGAGATTTTTGTTAGAGGCGGGGGGATTTTGAAACTTTTCTGACGCGCACCGAACTGCTGCGCGGGGTGGCAAAGCACGATACGGAGCTTGCCGACCGCCTGTCGGAAGAGGTAGCTTCCTTCAACAAGCTGATTCGGAGCATGGAGGCGGACAAGGCCTCCTTACAGGAGCAGCAGAAAACACTAGTTGCTCGGCAAAGGGATGTGACAGCCTCTGCTCAGCAGCTGAGCGCAAAAGAGGATGAGGTGAACGAGAACGTTCAGAAGACGAACGCCTACATCCGGCAGCTCGATAAAAACAGCGCCGCCTATCAAACGCAAATGAAAAAGCTTCAGGCCGACCGGGATGCCATTGATGCACAGATTGCCGCTTACATACGCGAACATGCGTCGTCTTCCGGCGGCAGCAACGGCGGCTCTTCCTCGGGCGGATCTTCTTCCTCAGGCGGGTCTTCGTCAGGCAGCCAGAATACCACGAGCCAATATCTGCTTTGGCCGCTGCCCGGCTACCACTACATCACCTCTTATTTCGGCCCGCGTGACCTGGCAGGTTATAAATACCATTACGGAATTGATATCAGTGGCAGCGGAGTTTACGGCCACGATATCGTGGCTGCGGAGAGCGGCACTGTCCTGCTCGCCCAGACGGATAAATCCTGGGGTAAATTCCTCCTGATTGATCATGGCAACGGCATGCTTACGCGCTATGCGCATTGCAGTAAGCTCTTGGTTTCCCAGGGGGATCGGGTAAAGCGCGGCCAGGTGATCGCTAAGGTGGGCGATACAGGCAACGTAACCGGCCCACACCTGCATTTTGAGGTTTACGAGGGAGATCAACGGTATAATCCGCTGAATTATCTTGACCCGAAGGATTATAAGTGACAAAAGAGAGGTAGCCTATGAATAAGAAAGTACCACTCGGCGTGACCATTGCGCTCATTGTTGTGGCTATCACCGCTTCCATTGCAATTACAATGGAGATCGCAATGCACACCTATGATAATCTGATTGAGGATCTTCCCAAGCGGGAGGAGATGTATTCCGGGCTTTCCGAGCTGGATGATATTGTGCGGAAGAATTATTTCGGCAAAAAGTTGACGACCAGCTGCTCAATGCCAAACTTTCCGGCGGGTATATACAGGGATTAGGGGATGACTACAGCTATTACATGACGGCGAATGAATATGTTACCTATTATAACCGGATCCACGGCAAGATGTCCGGCATCGGTATCAGCGCCGCGCTCAA
>ENA-OQCL01000536-OQCL01000536.1-human-gut-metagenome-genome-assembly--contig:-NODE-536-length-17693-cov-4.467437_pt1 | contig 17693 bp, 14 predicted proteins | sample MGYA00242502_ERZ504586 | MGnify/ENA primary metagenome ERZ504586 (study PRJEB26092, sample SAMD00036316) | human gut metagenome | host: Homo sapiens | study: EMG produced TPA metagenomics assembly of... | reverse complement strand
GCACAAACAGGAACTTCAACCCGACGATGGCGACGGCGGCGAAAATCGTCGTCGCCGAGGTAGACGAGATAAGGCCGCTCGGAGCGATAGAGCCGAACGAAGTCGTGACGCCCGGCATATTCGTCGACGCGCTCGTGATGAAAAAGGAGGGCGGCTATGCTTCCAGAACTTAGCGAAAAAGAGGCGCGCGCGCGGATAGCCCGCGTAATCGCCTCGGAGCTCGAAGACGGCGCGCTCGTCAATCTCGGGATAGGAATCCCGCAGCTCGTCCCCGACTACCTGCCGGAGGGCGTGCGCGTCATACTCCAGACTGAAAACGGCGTGATAAACGCGGGGCCGACCCCGGACAAAAACAGACCTGCGAGTCATAGACGCAGGCGGCGCGCCCGTAAAGGTGATGCCCGGCGGCGCGCTCGTCTCCGCGGAGCTGAGCTTCGCAATAATGCGCGGCGGACACGTCGACGCGACTGTGCTCGGCGCGCTTGAAGTGGACAACGAAGGAAGCCTGGCAAACTGGATGATCCCGCAGGTGCGCGTACCCGGAATGGGCGGCGCTATGGACATCGTGACCGGCGCGAAAAAAGTCTACGTTGCAACGCGCCATTTCGACAGGAGCGGGAGATGCAAACTCGTGCGAAAATGCTCGCTGCCGCTCACAGGCTACTGCGCCGCCGACGTCATAGTGACCGAATACTGCGTCGTGCGCAACACCTACGGCCACATGGCGCTCACCGACATAGCGGAAGACGTGAGCATTCAGGAACTTCTCGACAAAACCGAGATGAAGCTCGACGTAAGCGCCGGCCTCGTGCGGCGCAGGTTTTAAGAAAAACCAGGCGGAAAGTTTGTCCATCGTAAAAACCGCACAGCGCGAAATATAGCTGCATAATAAAAATACCGCTTCATCGAGCGCGCGCCGAAAGAGATCCTCGACGCGGCCCTTGAAGCGGTATTATCAGAAATCGAAATTTTCAGCGCTGACTGAAATTCTGGCCTTACAGCCTGAACGACTCTTCCCGCGCGCGTATCAGCCGCAGGTATAATTCATTGACCGGCGCTGCGAAACCGTGCTCGCGCGCTATCGTGGCGACAGTTTCGGCGAACGCGTCCACCTCCGTCGCGCGGCGCGCGTCCACGTCCTGAAGCATCGAGGTTTTACCGTTCGGGCTCAGCATATCCATCGTGCGGAATATTTCGTCTATCTCAGCTTCGCCGAGCTCCGCGCCCGCAGCGGCGCGCGCGGCGGCCGCGGCCTCTTCCATCGCCGAGCGCATCAGCGAACGCGCCTCCTTCGACCGCTGCATGAGGCCGTAGCTGAAGCCGAGCACCGCGGAGGTCTGGTTCAGCCCGCAGTTCATCATGAATTTCTTCCACAGGCTCTTTATCATATCTTCCGGGATTTCGTACTCGATATGCGAACGTCTGAAAAATTCCTCGACGGCGAGCACGTTCTCCGACAGACGCCCCGGCTCGTTATGCGCGTCGCCGAAGACTACCCAGCCCTCGTTGCCGCAGACAGTCTCAGAGCCGCGGCGCGTAGCGTCGAGTTTTATCGCGTAAGAATAGACGACCTTCTCCGCGCCGAAGCGCTCCGCCAGCTTCCGCTCGCTCGTCACGCCGTTGAGCGGCGAGATTATTACGGTCTCAGGCCCGACGAAGGCCGAGGCCTGCTCCATAGCCTCCGCGAGCTGCCCGTTCTTCACAGAGACGAAGAGCAACCCGGCCGGCGTCCCCTCCTGCGGCTCCGCCACGTCGAACAGATACTTCTTCGCGTTATAGACTATGCCCCCGGCGCGCAGCCGCGCCGCGCGTTCCCCCGCGGCAATCACGCGTATACGGCACTCCGGGAAATTATCCGCGACGCTCGTAAGATAAGCCGCGCCGACGGCCCCGAGGCCGATCAGCGCGACGTCCGTAATCGCCTTTGCCACCTCAAATATCGCCCTTTCTCTGCTTTTCCTACAAATTCCGCGCGTCTCTTAAACGTGCGGAGCGAATTTCCCGCGCGCCAAACCGTTCCCGTCCGGGACGCGGGACTATCCCCTTTCAACAGCGCGGTTTATCGCGAATATCTCTTCTTTCGCGCGTATCATCTGGAGGAACATGGAATTCACAGGCACGGCGATGCCGTGCTTTTTCGCAAGGGCTACGACTGTGCCGGCGAAGGCGTCCACCTCAGTCATGCGCCCGGCCTCTATGTCCTGGAACATAGACGTTTTCCCGTTGGGCGCTACGGTGTTCAGCAGCGCGCGGTAACATTCGTATATTTCGGCGTCGCCGAGAGGAACGCCTTCCGCGCGCGCGACGGCCGCGGCCTCTTCCATGCTCGCCTTGACGAGGCCGCCCGCCGTGCGCGAACGGTTCATCATGCCGTAGGTAAAGCCGAGCGCAGCAGAGACCTGGTTCACGCCGCAGTTCATCATAAATTTGCGCCAGAGGCTTTTCTTCATGTCGGCTGGAATTTCGTAGTTTATCCCCGCGCGGCGGAAGAAATCTTCAACCGCCTCGACGTTCTCCGAGTAACGCCCTGGGGCGTTGGCCGCGTCGCCAAATGTGATGCGTTCAGCCCCCTTTGAGACGAATCCGTCGCCGGAGCGTTCCGCGTCTATCATTGCGTAGGAGTAAAGCACTTTTTCCTCGCCGAACCGCTCCCCAAGTATCTTCTCGCTCGATACTCCGTTGAGCGGGGCTATTATCACGGTATCCGGTCCGACGAACTTAGCCGCGTCGCTTATCGCCTCACCGAGCTGAGTGTTCTTGACGGCTATAAAAAGCAGCTCCGCCGGCGCGTCGTCCGCCCCAGCAAGCGCGACCGCGTATTTTTTGCCGTTGTGCGTCAGCCCCTTCTCTTCATACCTGCGGGCCCTTTCGCCATAAGCGACCGCGCGCGCGGCCTCCGGCGAAATATTGTCGCACACCTTGGCGAAAAACGCCGAGCCTACCGCCCCGAGCCCCGCGAATACAACTTTGTCGATCCTTTTCATCTGCACCATCCTCGTCTGTTTTCTGCGGCGCTTCCGCCGCCTTAGTCCTTTTCAATTATATAACATACATGCCGGCAAGACGCCCGGGCATCACTGCTGGTGTATAATCCAGACGGGCATAGACTTTGTATGGGCATGATAGGAGGTATGACGCAATGGGAATACCGGCGGGGATAATGGTTCCGCACCCTCCGCTCATCGTTCCGGCGGTGGGGCGCGGCGAAGAGCGCGCGATCGCGGCGACGGTTGGCGCTTACGAGCGGGCGGCGGCTTTCGTCATGAGTTTCGCACCGGAGACTCTGATCGTCGTCTCGCCGCACACGGCGATGTACGCGGATTATTTTCACGTTTCGCCCGGAGCCGGAGCTTCGGGGAATTTCGCGCAGTTCGGCGCGCCGCAGGAAGCTTTTGAAGTTTCCTACGACGCGGAGTTCGTGCGCGCGCTTGAGGCTGCGGCGGGAAAGTCCGGCTTTCCGGCGGGAACGCTCGGCGAGCGCGACAAGCGGCTCGACCACGGCGTGATGGTGCCGCTTTATTTCCTTTCGCGCGCGGCGGACAAACTGCCGAAGGTCGTGCGCGTCGGACTCTCGGGCCTGCCGCTTGCGGAGCATTATAAATTCGGGCGGCTCATCGCAGAGACTGCAGAGAAGCTCGGGCGGCGCGCAGTCGCCGTCGCGAGCGGCGACCTTTCGCACAAGCTCAAGGCGGACGGCCCTTACGGCTTTTCGCCCGACGGGCCGAAGTACGACGAGCGCGTCATGGAGGTGATGGGGCGCGCGGCTTTCGGCGAGCTTTTCGACTTCTCGGAAGATTTTTGCGAGAGCGCCGCAGAGTGCGGCCATCGTTCTTTCGTAATCATGGCGGGCGCTTTCGACGGGCGCGCCGTGCGGGCGGAGCGGCTATCGCACGAAGGGCCGTTCGGCGTCGGCTACGGCGTCTGCACCTTCGAGGGCGGCGGGCGCGACGATTCGCGCCGTTGCCTTGAAATTTACGAAGATAAGGAGAGGGCGCGCCTTGCAGCTATAAGGGCTGCCGAGGACGAATATGTGCGCCTCGCGCGCGCATCAGTCGAACATTACGTGCGCACGGGCCGCAGGCTTGAAATGCCCAACGGCCTGCCCGGCGATATGACGCGCCGCCGCGCCGGCGTCTTCGTCTCGCTTCACGAGGACGGGCGGCTGCGCGGCTGCATCGGCACGATCGCGCCCGTCACGCACTGCATCGCGCAGGAGATAATAGACAACGGCGTCAGCGCTTCGTCGCGCGACCCGCGGTTCAATCCTGTGGAGCCGGAAGAGCTGGAGAGGCTCGTGTACAGCGTGGACGTGCTGGAGCCGCCGGAGCGGATAGAGTCCCCGTCGCAGCTCGACGTGAAAAAGTACGGCGTCATCGTAACGCGGGGATACAAGCGCGGGCTGCTGCTGCCGAACTTGGACGGCGTGAACAGCGTGGAGGAGCAGATAGCGATAGCGAAGCAGAAGGCCGGCATCGCGCAGGGCGAGAACGTCGAGCTTGAACGTTTCGAGGTGACGCGCCATTTCTAGCATAATCTGCCCAGTCTGCTTTCATCGCTGCCGTCTCGAAGAGGGGCAAACGGGCCTCTGCCGCGCGAGGAAGAACGCCGGAGGCCGCAGCGTCAGCCTGAACTACGGGCGCGTCACGTCCGCCGCGCTCGACCCGATAGAGAAGAAGCCGCTTGCGCGATTTTACCCCGGCTCTATGATTCTCTCGATTGGCAGCTTCGGCTGCAACATGAACTGCCCTTTCTGCCAGAATTACGAAATCGCGGGAGCGGGCGAGGATTTTCCGGCGGAGAGCGTAACGCCGCGCCGCCTCGCGGAGCTTGCGGAAGAGCTTAAAACGCGCGGCAACATCGGCCTCGCATACACATACAACGAGCCGCTCGTCGGCTGGGAGTTCGTGCGCGACTGCGCCGCGGAAATACGGGCGCGCGGCATGAAGAACGTCCTCGTCACGAACGGCACGGCGGAGCCGGAAATTCAGCGCGAGCTGCTGCCGCTCATCGACGCATACAACATCGACCTCAAAGGCTTCACAGAGGAATGGTACAGGAAGCTCGGCGGCGACCTTGAAACTGTCAAGAATTTCATAAAAGCCGCCGCCGGAGCTGCGCACGTGGAGCTGACCACGCTGATCGTCCCCGGCGAAAACGACGGCGAAGATGAGATGCGCGCGCTTTCGTCGTGGGTTTCGTCGCTCGACAGGAAGATTCCGCTTCACGTCACGCGCTTCTTCCCGCGGCGGCTCATGACGGACAGGCCGCCTACGCCGAAGGAGACGCTGTTCCGGCTTGCGGAGGCGGCGCGCGATAAACTGGAAACTGTAATAGTGGGGAATGTGTAAAATAAAAAACGCGGCGCAAGTCAGAACGCCGCGTTTTTTGAGGAATGCAGAAACCCTTCGCCTTGAGTTCTGCTTTTATGGCGCGTCGGGGTCGTGAGCCGCCGCGCAGAACGAAGCGTGCGCTTGGAAACACGCTTCAGGGAATGACGCTTTCGATTAGAAACGCTTCGCCGCGGCGCCGGTATGCTTGGCTCCGGCCATTTCCGCGCAGATGTCGCGCATCTCCATTACGAAGGCAAAAACCAGGCTTCCAGCCGCTATGAACATTCTCTGCAAAAACCGTCATTGAAATGACCTCCTTGGCGTCGCCGCCGCTTTTTTTATATGAGGACCGGCCGTCCCTGACAGTCGCTATATTATCAGCGCGGCAATGATTAGTAAAACGACAAAAATTAAATTTTTTTACATGAAATAAATTCATGTCATAAGGGCATAAAAAATACGGCCTCGCGGCCGCATTTTCTTCCTAGGGAGGAAATTTATCAGCAGGACGCCTTTCCAGCTTCCATCTCGGAAACCGCAGAAGCACCCGTTGACTGCCATAATTCTTTTTTCGTCATCACAAGAGCGAACGCGGTCGAAATCGCCGCCGTCACAGCCATCGTAGCAAGAAGAATCATATCGCCGCCCATTTTCGTCCAGCCCCCTTCTATTCCTTGTTGACGCATGAATTATAGTAGCGGCCACAGGCGTGCGTAAAACGAAAAAAAATTTCTATTTTAGGATGTTTACGCAGAATTACGGACGTTTGCGAAGCCGCGCGGATTCAAGGCCCGCGGTGCTGCCACATAAGACGCCAGTTCGATTTATGGAAATTTTAGATATTATAGCCGCACAGCGCGGATTTACGGCTTTTTGTATACTTATAATTTATGTTTATGGTTTTATAGTTTTCACTATGTAGTTATAAAACGCGCCGCACGTTCGGCCTGCGGAGGCAAAAAACGCGCGGCGGCCCGAAGTTTGAGCCGCCACGCGCGTTTTACGCAAATTTACCTATCGCCGCCGTCGCCGCGCATATGCACGTCTACCTGCGGATATGGCATCTCTATGCCGTTTTCGCGGAAGGCTTCGAGGATGCGCAGCCGCAGCTCGCTCTTGACGCTCGACTCGATCGTGCGGCTCAGGTCGATGAAGAAGTACGCCGTTATCTGTATGCCGCTGTCCTCGAACTCCGAGACGACGGTGCGGAAGGGCGGCGTCTTGAGTATGCTTTTGTTCTCGCTCAGAATCGTGCGTATCAGCGCCATCGCCTTCTCGACGTCGGACTCGTAGTCGATCGAGACCTCGAGGTCGTAGCGCGAGATGGAGTTGTTGAGCGTGAGGTTCAGCACGGAGCTGTCGAGCATTTTGCTGTTCGGGATTATCAGGTGGCGCGTCTGCTGGCATATCAGCACGGTGTTCTGCAGCGTTATCTCGGAGACTATGCCGTAGGTGCCGCCGATTATGACCTCGTCGCCGATGCGTATTTTCTTCTGGAAGAAGAGCAGGATGCCCGCTATCATGTCGCCCATCAGCTTCTGCATACCGAGACCTATCGCGATAGCGGCCGCGCCGCCCATGAAGGCGAAGGCTGTCAGCGGTATGCGCAGCGTCCAGAGCGTGAGCAGGAAGGAGAATATCACGCCGGCGTAGAAGACGAGGTTCTGAACGAGTATCAGGCTGTGCTTGCTGAGCGTGCCGGCCTTTTCAAAATGCTTCTTCGCGCGCGTCGAGGCGAAGCGCGTCACGAAAAATCCCGCGAAGAAGAGCATGACGGCGAGCAGCAGCTTTTTCAGCGTGATAGGGTAGTCGCTTATGCTCCACATCTCCATGTTGAGCAGGCCGCCGAAGTTCTGCGTCCAGAGGTTCTGAAGCTTTTCGTCCGCTCCGCTCTCCCCGAGCGCGCGCTCCGTCTCGCCCTGAAGGGTCTCGAACTGGTCGAGCATCGCTCCGAGCGCGACGATGTAAGAAAGATAGCGCTGTTTCTGCGCGGCAAGCTCGCGCATGAAGCGGTTCTTCGTCTCCTCGTCCTCCGGCGACGGCTCGGGCGTGATGGTCGCGCAGCGGCGCTGCACCTCCTGCTCCGCGGCGCGTATCATCTGGAGGTTCCTGTTCGCGTCGTTGATGCGCGTCTCGGCGTAATCTATAAGCCCCTTCGTCAGCTCCAGCGTTTCGCGGTTCTCCTGGAAGCTCGTGCGCCCGAGCAGAAGGTCGTATGTGGAGCGCCACGCAAGGCGCGTAGCCGACCAGAGCTTTATCATGTCGAGGACGTAGACGGCCTCGTCCGAGGCGAGGCGGCGGCCCGTAGCGTTACAGTAGCGTTCGAGCTGCGTCAGCTCCATGTCGTTGCGGCGCGCGTCGTCCATCTCCTGAAATCTCTCGTTGAGTTTTTCCAGAGTGTCGCGCAGCGCGCGTTCGTTGCGGAAGACGAATGAATTCAGATAGTCGAATCCGCCGCTCTCTTTCGATATGTTCGCGCGCACGCGCTTTATCAGCGGGTCGAGAAGGTCGAGCTTCGCCTCCACATCGGCCGTCTGGCTCAGCGAAATATTAAGGGAGTGCTCGTAATAGGTGAGCTGCGTAAGGCAGAGTTCGAGGCGCGTCTTCTGCACGTTGAGCTCGAAATTATGCTTCAGCCGCTCCTCTGCGGAGACGGAGCTGTGCGCGGAGAGCAGCCGGTAGCTCTTCTCTATCGCCGTCTTTTTCTCGCGCAGCTCGATCATCTTCGCGCGCGCCGTATCCATATCGCGGCGCAGGTCTTCAAGTTCGCGGCGGCAGCTCGACACATCCTCGCTGATGTCGAGATAGAAGATGAAAGGATAGGGCGGGTTCTGCCTCGAAAGCGCCGTTATGCGGTTGTCGTCGAGCAGGAAGGTGTTCTTCACCTCGCCCTCGTTCTGGATGAAATAAAGGCTGTTGTACGCATCGACGAGATCGACGAGCGCGAACTCATATTCGAGGACGTCGGATATTTTAATCCCGTACTGGCGCGCGAAGCCCTCCTCCGTCTCCTGAAGGCGGCGTATCTCTTTGCGCAGCCCGTCCGCCCGAGCGAGCGGGTCCGTCTGATATTTGGCGAAGTCTTCGTGGAGCGAGGCGAGCGTCGCGCCGCGCGCCGGGGCGCACAGCATGAGCGCGCAGAGGAAAATTGTCAGGAACGCTGCGGACTTACGAAAAATTCTATACTTCATACCCACTCCCCCAGACATAGAGACGAATACGCGCAATGATTTTTCTCCACATATTATATAATCAGTGCGAAAAATCTGAAAAGAAGGCGGAACGTGCGATGGACGCAAGAAAGTACGAAGTCATCATAAAGGCGGCGGAGTGCGGCAACCTCACGAGGGCCGGCGAAGATTTCGGCTACACGCAGTCCGGCGTGAGCCACATGATAAAGGCCGTCGAGACGGAGTTCGGCTTCCGCCTCTTCCTGCGCGGGCGCGGCGGCGTGGCGCTCACGGAGGAGGGGGCGCGCGTGCTGCCCTACCTGCGCGAGATAGTCAAGTGGAACGAGCGGCTGACGCAGACGGTGAGTTCGCTGGGCGGACTCATAACGGGGACGCTGCGCATAGGTTCCTTCTCAAGCATAGCGGCGCACTGGCTGCCGCAGATTATAAAGCGTTTCCAAGAGGACTACCCCAACATAAAAATAGAGATAACGGAGGGCGGCACGGACGCTCTTGAAGAGGCGCTCGAAGATGGCGCGGCAGACCTCGCGCTCATGACCTGCCAGCCCGGGCGCAGCTTCGAGCACTACGCGCTCTACTCCGACCCCTTTCTTGCGATACTGCCGCCGGAGCACCCGCTCGCCTCGCGCAGCGAATTCCCGCTCGAAGCCTTCAACGGAGAGGATTTCGTCATCGTCACGCACAGCTACGACTACGCGACGAGCCGCATACTCGAAGAACATTCGCTGACGCCGAACATAAAATTCACATCGCGCGACGAGAGGACGATTTTTTCGATGGTCGAAAACGGCCTCGGCGTCAGCATACTGCCCGAGCTTGTCATGCGCGGCTGGTCCGGCCGCGCCGTCACGCTCCCGCTGAAGCCCGGCGTAACGCGCGAGCTTGCGATATGCCTGCCCTCGTTCGCCGAGGCGTCGCCCGCCTGCAAACGATTCGTCGCCTACGTCAAAAAATGGTGGCGCGCGACGGCAGCGTGCGCGAGCTGCCCGAGGGCGAAAAACCGTAAGGAGACGGAAACGGGCCGGAGCGGCGCGAAATTTGCGCCGCCGCGCAAAAATATTAAAAATCCGCCGCCTCGCGGGGTTTTCCGTTGCGAGGCGGCGGCATTTTTTAATTTTACGGGAGTTTGTCGGGTTTGGCGCTCGTTACGCGCGTATCCACTTTTCCGTATCGCCGGAGCTTTCGGCGGCGGTCAGGCCGAAGGCGGGCAGCAGCATCGAGAGTGCGCGGCGCGTCCCGGGTGCAGCGCCGTTTATGACTAGCGCGCCCTCCGCTCCTATTTCCCGCGACGCTTTGCCGAGGGCCTCTATCATCGAGGTCCACGCCGTTTTTCCGCCGCCCCGCAGGATCTGCCTCTCTTCGCAGCCGCGGCGCAGCGACGCGCGCGGCTCGTCGAGCATGAGCTCTTCGCGCCCGAAGAGATATTCGAAGCCTTCTTCTTCAAGTTTCAGCAGAGCCTCGTAGTCGCGGCGTAGGCTTTTTTCGTCGCCACAGAGGTATAGTTCTCCCGGGAGCGAGGCGAGGTCTACCGTCTCGCGCAGCTCGCGCTTGCTCTCAAATGGCGAGAGGTCTGCGACGCGCACCGTCCCGACGTATTTAAGTATGTTTTTCAGCGGCGCACTCGCTACGTCCGTCATGCTTACCCTGCTGCGCAGGCACATAATCATCAGCGATTTGAGCGTGCGGTAGGGCTTTTCCATGCGCGCGCGCAGCTTTTCAGGCTCAAGCACCGAGTCGAGCGCGAGGTCCACGATTCTGTGGCCGGTCGCCTCGTGGAATACGTCTATGTCGAGTATCGATCCCATCGGGCGCGCGCCGGCCTCGATGAGACGCGGCCCCTTCGGCGTCATCATAGCCTCGGTGTGCGAGGGGCCGTACTCGAAGCCGAGCGCGTCGAGGCATGACTTCACGTATTCGAAGAGCTCCCGCTCCTCCGCCGTGGGCTCCGCGACGAGCAGCGCGTGGTCGTAGGCGTTGCCGCGGTCCGCTATCTTTATTTTGCGGTAGCGCCACATATCGGTAAGATAGTGCCGCCCGCCGCACGAGACGGTGTTGACTATGTATTCCGTGCCAGCGGCGTATTCCTGCACGAGCGCCTCGCGGCAGGGCTGGCCGAAGAGGTCCTCGGAGCGGAGCAGCCGCACGCAGCGTTCGCGCAGCTCGTCCATAGAGCCGCAGATGCTGACGCCGAGGCTGCCCGCGCCTTCGAGCTGCTTTATGACGACGGGCCACGAATTTATCTCGCGCGCCGCTGCGAGCGCCTCTTCGGGATTTTTCACCCTGCGCGAAATGAGCGACGGGACGCCCGCGCGCCCGACTGCGGCGGCCATCGCGTATTTGTCGCGGCGGCATTCGCTCGACGCAGGGTCGTTGCCCGGCAGCCCGGCTTGCGCGCGAGCAGGTCGCAGAGCGCGACGCCCGCCTCGGAGCCTGCTACTATCGCTTCTGGGTGAAATTTCTCCAGCAGCGCAGTTCCATCTTTTTCGTCGTCGTTCAGGTAATATATGTGCTCTGTGTACCGTCTCAGGTAATTTTCGACCGAGGCGCGGAATGGAGCGTAGTGCGCCGCCTCCGCCGCCATGCGCGGGAAGAGAACGACGGGCGTATATCCACGCTCCGCAGCCTCGCGGACGTAGTAACGGCCCGTCGATATGGCTTCAACAACAAAAACATATTTCATCCCAGTCACTCCAGGCTTTGCAAATCTTCCAGATTTTATCCAATTATAAAAAAACGCCCCCGCGGGGAGGCGTCGTCAGATTTTCCTTGCGTCTACCTTCCGGCGAGCCCGGCGAGGTGCTCGACGTACTGCCGCGCGCTGCGGCCGGAGAAGCCGCCGTGCTTCAGCTCCCAGCGTATCGCGCCTTTTTCGAATTCTTCGCTCTGCGCGTCGATGCCGTATTCGGCGGCGAGTTTGCGCGCTATGTCGAGGTACTGCTCCTGCTCCGGCGAGAAGTAGCGTATCATGAGGCCGAAGCGGTCGACGAGCGACATCTTCTCCTGCATAGTCTCGGATTCGTGCATATCGTCGGACTTGTCGTCGCGGTCGCCCACGTCTCTTTCATGAGGTGGCGGCGGTTCGATGTCGCGTAGATGAGCACGTTGTCTGGCCGTTTTTCGAGGCCGCCCTCGATGAATGCCTTGAGGAATTTGTACTCGACCTCGAACTGCTCGAACGAAAGGTCGTCCATGAAAATTATAAATTTGTAGTTGCGCCATTTGACGGCGTCAAGCACGGCCTCGAAGTCCGCCATCTGGTGCTTGTAGAGCTCTATCATGCGCAGGCCGCGCGGCGCGTATTCGTTGAGCAGCGCCTTTATCGACGAAGATTTCCCGTGCCGCCCTCGCCGTAGAGCAGGACGTTGTTCGCAGGACGGCCTTCGAGGAAGGCGACTGTGTTGTCTATAAGCGCGCGCTTCTGCTCCTCGTAGCCGAAGAGTTTGTCGAAAGTTATATCTTCAAGCGGCGCGGCGGGAACTATCTCGCGCGCCTTATCGTCCCAGCGGAATCCGTTGTAGAGCGCGAACTTGCCCGCGCCGTGCGCGTGGTAGAAGTCCGTGACGGCCTTGTAAAGCTCCTGCGGAGACGCGGCTTTTTCCATCGCGGCGGCAAGTTCCGCAATTACAGCTCCGGCCGTCCTGTCAAGCGACGCTGGAGCGTTCGCCGCCGGTTCAAAATCTTTGCCGAAGCGTCTCATCATATTGACGTTCAGCCGCTTTTCGAGCTTCGCATAGTCGTATTTCAGATAGAAGTAAAGCTGCTCCATGTCCTGCATGGCGAGACGCTCCATCGTGCCGCCGGAAATTTCGCGGCGTTCGTGCGCGAGCGAGAAAGGGTTTTCCGCGCAGGCGAAGAGCTTCGCAAGCCACGCCGTCCAGACGTTTCCGACGATTCCGGCACGCTCGGCGTAGCAGGCGAGCTGAGATGCGCAGTCGCAGAACCACCCTGCGCTTTCGGCGCGTTCGTCGTCGTCGAAAGTCCCTATGCTTTCAAGAATGTTAGTAAAGCAGCTGTAAACTTCGTCCTGCTCAAAGCTGCGGAACGGCACAAGTTCGTGGAGCATCGTATTAATCCTCGTCGTCGTCGCGTATGCCGGCCTGGATGCGCGCCTTCTTGCGCTGGTCGGCGTCAAGAATCATCTTGCGTATGCGGACGGAGAGCGGCGTCACCTCGACGAGCTCGTCGTCGCTTATCCATTCGAGCGCGGAGTCTACCGTGACCGTGCGCGGCACGTCGAGCACCGTCATCATATCCTTCGTAGCCGAGCGGTGGTTGGTCTGCTGCTTGCGCTTGCAGGGGTTGCAGGGGATGTCCTTGCCGCGCGAGGCCTCGCCGACGACCTGCCCGTTGTATATCGGGTCGCCCGGCTTGATGAAGAGCGTGCCGCGCTCCTGTAAATTTTCAAGAGCGTAGCTCGTCGCGGTGCCGGTGTCCATGCTGACGAGCGAGCCGCGCGAGCGCGCGTTTATCTCGCCGACCCATTCGCCGTAGCCGACGAAGCGCGATGCGAGGATGCCGAGGCCGCGCGTGTCGGTGAGGAACTCGCCGCGGTAGCCGATGAGGCCGCGCGTCGGTATCTTGAATTCAAGACGCAGGACGCCGGTGCCGCTGTTTTCCATATTTTTAAGCTCGCCCTTGCGCTGCGCGAGCTTCTGAATGACGACGCCCTGATACTCCTCGGGCACGTCGATAATAAGCTCCTCCATCGGTTCGAGCGTCTTTCCGTTCTCGTCGTGCTGCACGATGACCTCGGGACGCGAGACGCATATCTCCGAACCCTCGCGGCGGATTTCTTCTATAAGTATGCCGAGATGCAGCTCGCCGCGGCCCGAGACCTTGATTCCGTCGGGACGGCCCAGGTCCTCCATGCGAAGCGCGGGGTCCGTCTTCGTCTCGCGCTCGATGCGCGCCTTGAGCTGGCGCAGAGTAATCGCGTTGCCGTCCTGGCTCGCAAAGGGGCTCGTGTTGACGATGAAGAACATCGACACGGTCGGCTCCTCGATGTCGAGCGGCGGCATCACAGCGTCGGGCGTCTCTGGCGAACTCATCGTATCGCCCAAATCTATATTCGCAGGGCCGGTGAACCAGACGATGTCGCCCGCTCCCGCCTCTTCGACCTCTGCGCGGTCGAGACCCTTCGTAACGTAAAGGTGTGTGCAGGTCGAGGTGTCCGTCGAGACGACCTCCCAGTCCGTCTGCTCGTAATCCTTCCAGCGCGTGTGTGTGCGCAGGATTTTGTCTCCCTTTTTCAGCATTCCCTGGAGAATTCTTCCGCAGCCGATGCGTCCGAGATACTCGCTCCACGAGAGCGTGCAGACCTGCATCAGGAAGGGCTTGTCTATCTCCGCCTTCGGCGCAGGGACGCGCTCGATTATCGCGTTGAACAGGTCGTCCATGCCGGGCTGTGAATTTTCATCGCGTTTTGAAAGGTCGTCTACGAACCAGCCCTGAAGTCCAGAGCCGTAAAGCACGGCGAAGTCGCACTGCTCCTCCGTCGCGCCCAGCTCTATGAAGAGGTCGAAGGTCTTGTCCAGCGCCGCGGCGGGGTCGGCGTTCGGGCGGTCTACCTTATTTATAATGACTATCGGACGCAGGCCGAGCTTCAGCGCGCGCATAAGCACGTAGCGCGTCTGCGGCATCGGCCCCTCGTTCGCGTCGACGAGCAGAAGCACAGAATCCACCATCGAAAGCACGCGCTCGACCTCGCCGGAGAAATCCGCGTGGCCCGGCGTGTCTACGATGTTGATCTTATATCCGCCCCACTCGACGGTGCAGTGCTTCGCCTTAATCGTGATTCCGCGCTCGCGCTCGATGTTGCCAGCGTCCATGACGCGCTCCTCCATCACCTGATTGTCGCGGAAGAGGTGCGCCGCCTTGAAAATGCCGTCGATGAGCGTCGTCTTGCCGTGGTCTATGTGCGCTATAATCGCTATATTGCGTATCTTAGAAGAGTCCTGCATCCTGTAAATTCCTCACATTCAAAATGCCCGCGGGCATTGATTTTAAGCCGCCGGTTTTACTAGCCAATATAGAATATTATCACCGAATGGCGGAAGTTGTCCAGAATTTGCGCGCAAGACGAAGCGCCGGCCGAAGCATGGATTTCGCGCGCCCGCTGAAAACCGCCGTTTCTCCCAATCCTTGAAAACACAGCCGTGAATATGAGCTCTGCGCCAATACGGCGAACTCCGCGCGGCTGCGCGGAGTTCGTCTCATAAGACAGCCTGAAAGCGTCTTCTACAGATTCACAATATTGATGGGACGGCCTTCAATGTACGCTCTGATGTTTTCCGCCGTGCAGTCCATGATGCGCTGGCGGCTTTCTTTCGCAGCCCATGAGATGTGCGGCGTGATGATGCAGTTCTTCGCCGTCAGCAGAGGGTTGTCGCTTCGGATGGGCTCCGACGACACGACGTCCACGCCGGCGGCATAGACTTTGCCGCAGTTCAGCGCATCCGCCAGATCCCGCTCGTTGACGAGAGGGCCGCGTCCGTTGTTGATGATGATTACCCCGTCTTTCATCTTTGCGATGCTGCTGCGGTTGATTATCTCTTTCGTATCGGGCAGCAGCGGGCAGTGGAGCGCTATCACGTCGGAACGTCCGAGAAGTTCGTCAAGCTGTACGTACCTGGCGATTTTACGCCCTTCTTCGGTCGGACTGCCGTCGTAGGCGATAACGTCCATTCCCATGGCTCTTGCAATTCTTCCGGTCTGCCGTCCGATTCTGCCGAAGCCGATGATTCCCATGGTCTTGCCGGCAAGTTCTATTATCGGGTAGTCCCAGTAGCACCAGTCGGAGCAGTTTTCCCATTTTCCCTCGTGTACTGTGCGGTCGTGGTGCCCTACGCGGCAGCATATTTCAAGGAGCAGCGCGACGGCGAACTGTCCGACCGCGGCCGTGCCGTATGAAGGCACGTTGGCGACAAGGACGCCCTTTTCTTTCGCGCGCCCGCAGTCCACGACGTTGTAGCCGGTCGCAATCACCGCGATGAGTTTCATCAACGGGCATGAATCTATGATGCGGCGAGAAACCGGCGTTTTGTTTGTTACGACGACTTCGGCGTCTCCAATACGTTCGATAATTTCAGCTTCGTCTGTAAACGACGTGCGGTCGTAGACAGTCAGCGTACCCAGCGCCGCTATTTCATCCCAGCTCAGGTCTCCAGGGTTTTCAGCGTATCCGTCCAAGACGACGATTTTCATTATCCATGTCTCCGTTCCATAAAAGTAAAGACGGGAAATATTATCCCGTCCTTACTATTTTATCCGATAGGGCTGTAAACTGCACCAGCGCAGGCTTCCCGCAATCCTACACGCCCATCCTTCGCTGCACGAACTTCACGGCTTCCATTATCGGGATTATCAGCACCGCGAGGCCGAGCGCTATCGCGTATTCGTGGAGGTCTATCGGCGTGAAGTTGAAGGCGTCCGCGACGAAGGGGACTTCGATGACGACGGTCGTGAGGAGGAGCGAGGCCAGCATGGCGGCGTATAGGAATTTGTTGTGCGTACCCATCGTGAATATCGAGCCGCGGCGGCTTCTCATGTTGAGCGAGTGGAATATCTCTACCATCGAGAGCGTCAGGAAGGCCATCGTCGTGCCGTCGTGGCTGTTGGTGAATTCCCACGTGCCGCTTTCCACATAGTGTCCGACTATGTAGGAAATCATGACGAGCACAGTCACGACCGCGCCCTGGAAGAATACGTCGAATCCCATGCCTCCCGCGAATACGCCTTCGCGCGGGTCGCGCGGCGGACGGCGCATAATGTCCGGCTCGCTTTTTTCCATGCCGAGCGCGAGCGCGGGGAAGCAGTCGGTGATGAGGTTTATCCAGAGCAGGTGCACCGGCTCCAGTATCGTGAAGCCGATGAGCGTAGCGAAGAATATGGCAAGCACTTCGGCGAGGTTGGAGGCGAGGAGGAACTGTATCGCCTTGCGGATGTTCGCGTAGATGCGGCGGCCTTCCTCGACGGCTGATACTATCGTAGCGAAGTTGTCATCGGCGAGCACCATGTCCGCGACGTTTTTCGTAACGTCCGTGCCTGTGATGCCCATGCCCACGCCGATGTCGGCGCTCTTTATCGAGGGCGCGTCGTTGACGCCGTCGCCGGTCATCGCAGTTATTTTGCCCTTCGCCTTCCACGCTGTGACTATGCGCACCTTATGCTCGGGCTGCACGCGCGCGTAGACGGAGTATTTTTCTATGTCGTTCCTGAACTGTTCGTCGCTTATGTCGTTGAGCTGCGCGCCCGTGATGGCCTGCGAAGCGTCGCTGATTATGCCGAGCTCCTTCGCTATGGCGACGGCGGTGTCCTTGTGGTCGCCGGTTATCATTATCGGGCGGATTCCCGCGCCGCGGCATTCGACTATCGCGGCCTTTACCTCGGGGCGCACGGGGTCGATCATGCCGGAGAGGCCGATGTAGGTCAGCCCGCGCTCGAGGTATTCGGGCTCGAAGCTCTCTGGCGCTTCGTCCCACTCGCGCATCGCGCCGCAGAGGACGCGCAGCGCCTTGTCCGCCATCTCCTTGTTGCTCCGGAGTATCGAGGCGCGGATTTCGTCGGTCATAGGCACCGCTTTGCCGCCGACAAGCGCCGAGGCGCAGCGTTTGAGGACTTCGTCCGGCGCGCCCTTCGTGAACTGGATTATGCGTCCGTCCTCGTTTTGTGGACAGTGGACATCATTTTGCGCATCGAGTCAAACGGCGCTTCGCCTATGCGCGGGTATTCCTCCATAAGCTGCGGCTTCGGCATCCCGTTTTTGGCGGCGTCGTTGACGAGCGCGCATTCCGTCGGCTCGCCGACGGCTTCGTTCGTATCGGGGTCGAGCGCCGCGTCCGAGCAGAGCGCCATCGCTGTTTCGAGCGTCTTTTCGTCGTCCGCCGCGTGCTCGACGACCGTCATCTTGTTCTGCGTCAGAGTGCCGGTCTTGTCGGAGCAGATTATCTGCGTGCAGCCGAGCGTCTCTACGGCTGTGAGCTTGCGGATTATCGCGTTCCTGCGCGACATGTTCGTGACGCCTATCGAGAGCACTATCGTGACGACGGCGGCGAGCCCCTCCGGTATCGCGGCGACGGCTAGCGAGACGGCTACCATGAAGGTCGAGAGGAATGTGTCTCCCGTTATGCCCGCTTCGCTGCCGTGCGCGCGGAAGAGGCCGACGGCGAATATC
>ENA-OQCL01000534-OQCL01000534.1-human-gut-metagenome-genome-assembly--contig:-NODE-534-length-17723-cov-6.681348_pt1 | contig 17723 bp, 26 predicted proteins | sample MGYA00242502_ERZ504586 | MGnify/ENA primary metagenome ERZ504586 (study PRJEB26092, sample SAMD00036316) | human gut metagenome | host: Homo sapiens | study: EMG produced TPA metagenomics assembly of... | reverse complement strand
ACGAGAATGCCGGCTGAGAGGATCGCAGCGGTCACATAAGCGGCGCGTGTATGGGTGATGCGGTAAAGTTCGGAGCGGATGTAGTTGAGCATGGGGAAAAGCTCCTTTCGGAGAAATTATTGCGTCACCAGATAGAGCACGAAGGCGACGGCGTAGATACTGAAAGTGAGATAGAGCGGGCGTTTTCGCGTGGCGATGCCGCGCAGTCCCTCTGCGAGCACCGCGCCCACTGCCATGAAGAGGCAGCAGGCGAAAGCGAGCATGGCGACGATGAAGCAGACGGTGGAAACATGGCGCGCCTCCGTTACAGATCGCGGCGGCGCAGCAGGATCCAGCCGAGGGCGGAGAAGAGCACGGTGCCGACGACGCCGCTGACGAGACATTTTTCCAATCCGCTGGCGGTGTACCAGAGGAAGGTGGTGTTCGTTTCTGCAACGCTCACACTGAACGTGCCGCCGAGGGCTTCGCCGCTGGCGATAGTGGTGGTCGTTGTTGGGATTTCCTGCAGGAAGCGGTAAGGCATCCAGTTCGCGATTTCAGCGAGCAGAATCGAAGCGCACTGCCGAGGGTGTTCAGCACTGTCGGCAGGATGCACCAGATGGCTGCCCAGGCGAGGGCGGTGAAAATGTCACGCTCGATACGAACGATAATGCGGATGGCAGCCATGAATATACAGTCAATGTCAAGGCAGACGGCAAGGTGGCAGCTGGCGATACGAAGTTAGTCAGCGGTGATACGGTGTACAATGAGACTCGCGTGCAGCAAGATGGTACGTATGTAAAGAAAGACAAGACTGCAGGCGAAAACATCACAGCTCTTGATAATCAGGTGGCAAATAATACGCAGAGCATCACGAATATTAACGGCCGTATGAATGACCTCGACAGCCGTGTCAATAAGGTCGGTGCTGGTGCCGCAGCTCTTGCGGCGCTGCATCCGCTTGATTTTGACCCGGATGACAAGTGGGACTTCGCTGTTGGCTACGGCAACTACCGCGATGCCAACAGTGCGGCTATCGGCGCGTTCTACCGCCCGGATGAGGACACGATGTTCAGCCTCGGCACGAACTTCGGCAATGGCGAGAACATGATCAATGCAGGCGTCAGCTTCAAGTTCGGCCCGAAGGGCAAATCCCAGATCCGCCCAGGCTCCACGCAGGAGATCACGGAGCTGCGCGCAACTGTCGCCCGTCAGGACGATCAGCTCAAGAAGCAGGACAGCGAGATCAAGGAACTCAAAGCCATGGTCCAGCAGCTCCTCGCCGCGCAGGACAAGAAGACTGCAACCAAATAATGTCACATAACTTGCCGCAAGCGGGTACCGCAAGAGGCATAGGGGCCACAGCTCCTATGCCTCTTGTTGTTGGATTATGGTATAATGGAGGAAATAGCAACAAGTACAAGGTGGTGACGATATGCATAAGGCGATGCCGATTGGCGTAGAGGACTTTTGCGAATTGCGGCAGGGATATTATTTTGTCGATAAGACGCGATTTATCCGGCAGCTGCTCGATGAGCACAGCAAGGTGACGCTCTTGACGAGGCCAAGACGATTCGGCAAGACGCTGACGATGAGCATGCTCGACTGGTTCTTTTCCATCGACAAGGCAGACAAAGGCCATGATCTCTTTGCGGGGCTGGACATCGAGCGGGCTGGGGCGTCGTACATGAGGGAGTGCGGGCAGTATCCAGTTGTGTTCCTGACGTTCAAGGATACGAATGGTCTGAGCTGGGAGATGATGCAGGGGCTGTTTTCCAGTTACATCAGCATGCTATTTCTCCGGTACACCTATCTGCTCGATAGCCCGCGCGTGCAGGATCCGTTGAAGAAGCGCTTCCAGCAGATTGTAGAGATGGAAGCGGATGAAGCGCGCCTTTCTGCGGCGCTGGCTCTCTTGATGGAGATGCTGCGTCAGCATTATGGGCGGCAGGTCATCCTGCTCATTGATGAATATGATGCACCTGTCCAACAGGCTTGGGAGAATGGTTTTTATCGGGAATGCATTGCCTTCCTGAAGCAGTTGCTCGGCAGTGCGCTCAAGAGCAATGACAATCTGGCATTTGCTGTGCTGACCGGCGTCCTGCGTGTGGCTAAGGAAAGCATTTTCAGCGACCTCAACAACCTCGATGTCTGCTCTGTCTTGAGCACGCGCTATGACGACGTCATCGGCTTCACGTCGGAGGAAGTCACCGAAATGGCGCATTGATCTGGGACGCAAGGACCCGCCTGCCTGATTATCATAGAGCGCGGCTTCATGGGCAGTCATGGCCATCATAATTCCGTTGTGCTTAAAATAGGCGATTGGCTCCAAAAACAGCTTGTACTGTCCGCCAATCAGTTCCTCGTATGCGATTCCGGTCTGCTGCGCCACCAGTTTTACCGCATACTCGGAGCAGAAGTATTTCTTGATTGCTTCAATGCTGGCGCTATAACTGCCGGTGCTTATGATACGAGGCAACGCAATATCCGGTTTCTTACAGGTATAGCCACTTGTGCTTGGTGAAATGCTGGCACCGTTGACATACTGAATTTTACTGACTTTCCCAAAATGAATCTTGATAGATGGAGTTTTATTAGTCAGATCAAAAGAGGACGACACAGGCTGACCGGATTCTGCATCAACCACAGTAATTCGTACACCATCCATACCAGGGTTCCAGGAGTTCTGCGAGGTTCCTTGTCCCATACCGCCGCCACCGCCATCCACGTTTCCGCTTCCTCCGGTTTCTGCCAGGGCGCTCATAGGGCAGATACCCAACAGCAGCACAAGTGTGAGCAATATTACAAATATCCGCTTCAAAAACGCACCTCCAATCAAATTAGTTGAGGACAAAAAAAGAGTACGGTATCGCTACCGTACTCTCCGGGCTTGTTATCAGCCCATGTTGCCGACCTGTTTATTTATATCTCCATCAGAGTCAATGTTGTGCTGGACGGAGCCGCCGCCCTCGTCGGTGATCCAGCCAAAGCCCTCCAGATAGATGGAACCGCCCTGTGTGTCGCCGGTCTGGGGTTGGTTGCTGTCCGGCTCATGCACAATCGGCTCATCCTTTTCGCTGGCCGCCTGCTGTTCCTCCTGAGAAGGCGCCGGGGGCGGAGTGGTTTCGGGTTTCTTTTCACTGTCGGTCAGGTTAACGTCTACCTGATCTTCTTCCTCCACATTCAAAACAGCATCGGTCTGGTTCTGGCTGTCAGTCGCTTCGGGTTTAGAGGTGTCCGGCACCACTACCAGCGGTTCGCTGGAGCTGCTGTCCGGGGTATTGCTGCTATCCACATCCTCGGCAGATACATCCGAGGGGGTGGATGCCGGATCAACGGTTGTGGTCTGCCCGCCCTTGCCCAGCAGCACTGCGGCAATCACAATTACCACAACGGCGGCTGCGCCAAGAACGGCCAACAGCTTCTTGTTTTTTGCACTCATTTGAAAACCTCCTTGTACGGTGATTTTATATTAAAATTATGGTGATATTTCTCGCCATCATTATACCATTTGCACAAATACGGCGTCCAGGTGTGATTCCTGCCAAATATTTTTTTGCGCTATGGAAAAGCGGCAGGGCGAAATACACAAAATTAAAACCTGGGAACATATTTGGCGTTGAGTTTCATGGTGATCTGCATGGGGGGCAGATGCCCGAACCCAAAGGAAAGCGGCACATCAACAGTGATTGTCCCTGTGACATTGAGCTGCGTAATGCCATCCGGCACAGACGGGGCCAGCGGAGCATTTTCTACATCCAGGTGCAGGTCGTACAGTCGATACTCCAAATTCTCGCCGCTGTACTTTACATACTGCCCGCCCTCGTATTCAATGCCCAAAACATCTTGCAGGCGGGCGTATACATTGCCGCTGGTAACATTCTGTGACCAGGACGAACCGGCAAGTTGATAGCCACCGGAGTAACCCTCACGCAAACCGGCATAGGCTTCATCCCAATTCTCGGTGGCCACATCTACAATGGCGGACTGGACAGAATCACGCACCCCCTGCGCAACGATCATCAAGCGCATATACTCAAAGGTCACACAGGCCAGAATCAGGCAGCAGAGGACAACGGCCAAAATCATCGGTACGCCTTGCCCGGATTTGCTTTTCAGGACTTCTCGAATCTTCTTCACTTCCAATACACCTCCGAAGTCCCGCTGGCCTTTGCTGTCAGAGTGACAGGAAAGGATGCAAACTCACCGAACAGCCCAATATTGACGGTGGTTGTGAGGGTCACTTCCACCTCGTTGCCGAGCTGGATTTTTCCGGTGTCGCTCCATGAGATATTGGGGTCGAGTCCGGTTTGCTCCCGCAAATCCGCTGCTTTTGCGTTTGTGGCAGAGCCAACCTGCCCATTGATTTCCGCAGTCCGAACCAGTTCGTCCGCAAAGACATCAAGGTTCTGCTTTGCCACGAATACCGGTGCAATGCGGACCACCAAAGCCAGAACCATTGCAATCGCCAGAACCAGGACACACACATCCACAAAGCCCTCGCCCCGTTTGTCCTTCAGAAGTCGTTTCAAGGTTTCTCCACCTCCTTTAGAACAGTTCGCCAAAGGCTTCCAACACCACATAGCCCAGGACACCCAGATACATCAGCAGGAAACAGCCCAGCAGCATAAAGGAATACTTACGCATTTTTCCCGGCTGCTTCATGGCTTCCAGTTTCAGTTTTTGAAGTTCCAACTGCTTAAAGGTCATAGAAAGCATCTGGAAATACATGATACCGTTGTCGCCGCGCTTGACCGAGATCAAGCCGCGCACCACATCGGACAGCATGGTGCTTCCAATCCGGCTCTCCATGCGGGTGAGTGCGTTTTCCTCGTTGCCGGATGCCATATCCGCAATCGTGATTTCCAGTTCCCGCTTCATGGCATGACCAGCGTTTCTCTGGTAGGATTTCAGGATGTTCAGCACATCACGGGATGCCCTGAGTTCCTGTTCAATGGTGTTTACAAATCTGGGCAGCTCGGCTTCGATTTCTTCCCGGCGCTGTTGAACGATCTCGTCCGCTCGTTTCTGCTCTTTGAAGTAAACTGCCACCGCCAGAAACACAATGACCGGCGCAAGGATCGGGAAAATCAGAAGGGCCGGAATTATCAGCAGAGCAATCAGACCAGCCTTTACCCAGGCCGCCGCAATATAGGTTTCCGGGGACATTTTAATTTCGGCGGATTTCAACTGTGCCTCCAGCTTCTTCCGCTTATAGCCGTCCAGATGTACCAGCGGAGAGAGCCGTGCGGCCATATCGAACAGGACAGCATTGATGCTGCCTTTCTGTGACTTTCCACGGCTCGTCACGGTCAGAACCGCCTTTGTGCTTGCGGAAGTCGGCAGCCGGAGCAGTCCGGCCAACAAAAAGAACGCTCCCAGGCCAAAGAGCGTCCCAAAGCATAGCAAAATGAGATACAAAACTCGCGTCACCTCAATTCTTTGTAATAGAGCCGTTTGGGGCCGGTGTTGCGGCTGTCGGCTCTGGGGCGCCCCGGCACATTCCAGTTCCCGCCGCCTCGCAGTCCCGGCGCACATTGCCAGCCGGAAGCCCGCAGGCTGGCTCCGTTTTCGGTTGCCAGGGTGTAGGTGATGATTTTCTGATAGCCCATCAGTTTCGCAATCCGGGCGCACCGGCTGTAAAGGAAGCTGCACCCGTTGGCAATACCATCGGTGCAAAGCCGGGTCACTTCCGCTGTTTTCCCATCATCCAGTCGGCGGGCAACGGGGCGCCCAACAATCGCAACTCCATGAACGGCGTCCAAATCATCTACGACAGCTACACAGAATTTACAGCCGCGCACCTGCCCACTGTGCCGGTGATGCGCCAGAACAAACGCATTGGCATCCCGCAGGGAGATCGGTAGCACTCTCGATGGTATCACCTCCTGACGAGATCAACGCTTGTATTCTACGGGCTTGGTGAGCCGGATCACCGCCGCAAACGAGATCAGCAGCACCAGCAGACACACCGCCAGAATCCCTTTGCCAAAGCCCGTATTTACAAGCACATCGTACCAGTCTTTATTCAGGAAGTATAACAATGGGATGTTGCCAATGAGCAGGAACGCCATTGTGATAAATTCCTTGAAAGGCTCATAAAGCAGGTAGTCCAGTTCCGCCGCAACAATCCGCATATCCGAGAGTTTCCCGATGATCGGGGTGAGCGTGCTTTTCAGGCTCTTATCGTCCTGACAGGCGATAGCGGCATCCACCCATTCCCGAAACACATAGTTGTCCAGTTTGGGCTTCATGTTGGAGAGTGCCTGTTTCACATCGGCGCTTATCATATTGGTTTCGGCCAAGAAGCCCCGGAACACATCTGCCACAGGCGGGTTCAGGTAATGAATGTTTTCTTCCACAGCGGTTATCATGCTCTCGCTGCGCAGATAGGAACTTGTGATGATAGACAGTCCGGTTTCAATCTCGTTGTTCATCAGCTTTTTATAGCTGTGAGAGGTGAACAGGACATACCAGAACGGGAGCAAGCCCATCCCGGCCGCCAAAACCGGCAGCATAAAGTAGTTCTGAATCACAATACAGATCACAGCACCCATTGCCGCCAGGAACAGAGAGAAAGCACAAATGGCGGCAAACTTCCCACCCTTTCCGGTGAGAATCAACATCTCCCGTGCTTCCAGCACGGTTTTACGGATGCCCTTCGGCTCTTTGGGGTGGTTGACCTGCTGGATTCGCTTGGAAATCGGCTGTTGCCGCCCAGAAAGCGGCTTGGTCAGTTCCTCCGCAAATGTAAAGGGGGTCATGCCCAGAATCAAGAAGATGCCGGTCAGCATCCCGACAAAGGCCAGCAAAATCAATACAATCACGCAGTTTCCTCCTTTCCAGTATCCAGTTTTACACCGCCACCAGCGATACGCTCCAGCAGACGGGGCGGCATACCGTTTTCCAAAAGCCGCTTTTGCAGGCTGGCCGAGATCGTGGATACCTTTTGAAACTCGCCATGCACCTTTACCTTGCCATCTTGGATAGAGGTTTCCGACACATGATAGCGGTAGAGGGTGTGGAGCTGCCGGGTGCCGTCCTCCAGAATCTCACATTCAGTGATCTCCATGACGCGGCGGCTGTTGTCCTCTAGCTTCTTCACAAACAGAACGATAGGAAACGCTTCTGTCACCAGGTTATACAGGGTCTTATCGCCCATGTCGTATTTCTGGGTACACAGCGTCACCATGCGGTAATAGGTTGCTTTGCAGCTATTGGCATGGGTGGTGGTGATAACTGCGTGGCCGGTGCGGGCCGCCTCCTGTGCGGCGAAAGCCTCGGCCGATTTCATCTCACCGACACACACAATGTCCGGGTTACAGGTCAGGGCAAACTCCAAAAGCCGCTCCTGATCGTAGTTCTGCTTGGGATCGTCAGAAAAACGGGTAACGTATGGACTACATTGTTGATGACATTTCCTTCGGCGTCCTCTTTCACAAGGTCAAATTCGCGGCACCCATTTTCAATGGTGAAGATTCTCTTTTCGTTGGGAATGGTGGAGAGAATCCAGCTCATCAGCGTGGTTTTACCGCTGCCGGTGGAACCAGTCACACAGATGGACAAACCGAACCGGAGAACTTCGGCCAGAAAGTCCAGCATTTCGGCGGTGGCTGTCCCGTAGCCAATGAAATCATCACGGCTCAACTTCTTGGGATTCACGATACGAATGGATGCAGCCACACCTTTTTCTTTGTCCGTGAGCGGATTGCCCAGAACCGTGATACGGATTTTATTGGAGAGATGGCCCACCACACCCGGCTGACTGTTATCCAGAATCATGCCGGACTTATGAAGGAGTCTGCGGATTACATCAACAGCGTGCTGTGGGGTCTGGAACCGATCTTTGGTGGGAACCACACGCCCGTCCGCATAAGTGATTTTCACATCTTTCCACGAATTGATGTTAATTTCCTCCACATCATTTGCGAAAAGATAGGGCGTCAAGAAGGAAGAACTCAGCCATTTCCGTATAGAGTTTGTCGATCAGTTCCTCATGGCTCATGCCCTCAACGCCCAGACTGTAATCGTTGAGATACTTTGCGATGTATGCGGTGATCTGCTGGTGCTGTTCCTCCGGGTTGTCGGTAATCAGGGTCGAATACTTGCTGGCAAGATATTCCTGAATCTCCGCCAGCACTTCGGGAAATGTCCGCTTGTTCCTGCTGGTATTGAAGAACAGGTCAATATTACTTGCCATCTCCGAACACCTCCCCGGCAATAGCGGCAATGACCGGCTCATAGGTCTTGGCCTCTTTACCGGAAAGCGGTTCCAGCAGTTTCAGCGTCGCCGCCTGTTCCTCCAACGAAGGAAGATACGGCAGCCGGTATTTCACACCGCCAAAGGAGTTCTCGTATTCGCTGCCACCCTGATAAGGGCGCGTGTTGGACAGCACCTTGATGTGCTGTTCCGGTTTGAACTTTCTGTCAGCAACCAGCGACAGATAGGACGAGAAGTAGGAGATGGCCTTCAGGTCACAGCTGCACACCCGCAGCACATCATCCGCCACCTCCAGTGCGGTGGTCGCCAGCACATTGCCGGTCAAAAGGCTGGTGCAGTCCACAATCACATAGTCTGCGATGTGCCGCAGCAGAACCAGCATATCCACCGCCTTTTCCTTGCTGTACTCCGCATGGGTAAAGACATTTTCACCGGCCTTGTAGCCCAGAAAGCTGATATAGGGGTTTTTCTCACAGGGAACACAGGTCTTGAGAACCTGTTCCTGCGTCATTCCGGGAGCCGCCAGCAGTTCGCCCACGGACACATCCGGCAGTTTCTTCTCGCTGACCACAGCCGGAAGCGTGGGCGCCGTCACATCGGTAAACACCAGCACCACATTTTTCTTCCGCTTGGACAATTCCAGGGCCAGTTTGACCGCAGTTACGGTTTTCCCGCCCCCAGGGCTGCCCCACACAGCAAGCATCTGTTTCTGCTTATTCGCCATCGGTATTCTCAACCTCCTGTTCCTCTGCGGGTTCATTGCCGGCCGCATTATCACCGGTGTTGTCGGCCACATTGTTATCATCGGATACCTCACCCTGTTCGCCATCCTGAGCTGCGGTATCTTCCTCCGGCTCCACAAAGAACTGATCCTGAGCTGCCAGGAACTTTTCGGCGTTCTCACGGGTTCCACGGTACACAAACGCCAGGTGCAGACTGTTGGATTCCTCCAAATGCGCAAGGAGTTGTGCCTGTTCGGTATTTACCAGCAGGGTAATGGTGGACGGGAGCGATTCTTCGGGATTTTCTTCCTCGTCATCCTGGGGCGCCTGATATTCCTTGTCGGCGCCGGAACTCTGTGTTGCGGCCAGGACCTCTACATACTTGAGTTCCGGGGGCTGGGTGGTTTCTCCTGTGTCCTTATCGGTTGCAAAGAGCATGATGATGTCACCAGCTTCCACCTTGCCGGAACCACCTTTGGCAAAGGTGGGAATGGTAACGGAGATCGCCACTTTGGAACCGTCCAGCTTGGTCAGGTACTCGTACTGAGTCAGTGGTTCAGAAGAAAGCCAGCCGGTGTTTACATCTGTGTTTTTGCGAAGTTCTACATCGGTATATCGGCCTACTACCTCGTCAAGTGATGTGGCAATGGCGTCAGACATACCGGACGCGCCTCTGGTGTAGACCTCAACCATATCCGCCGTGATATAGGTGCCACGGGGAATCACCTCGGCTTTCACCCGTACCGCTTCGGTCTGGGCCTTCAAACCCGCATTGAAAAGGGGCGTGATGCCAAAGCAAACCAGGACGGCCAGCAGGATACAAACCGCACCGATAATCGTCCGGTTTCTGAAAATATTCTTGTTCAAGTTGATACCTCCATTTGTTCAGATTACAGCGGCCGCAGCCGCCAGCCAATAAGCAGTTACGCCGCCAATGCAGAAGAACGGGGCAAGTGGCAGCCGGATGGAAGAAAAGTCCTGTCTGCGTACTCCAAACAGCATTACTCCTGTAAGCACGGCCAGAATCAGAGATAAAATGCTGTGCAGCAAACCAGGCCACACTCCCAGAACAAAGCCGCAAGCCCCATCAGCTTAATGTCCCCACCGCCAATGGCAAGGGTTTTCCCATGTGTCAGTAATGCAGCCAACAGGTACGGACCTCCCGTAACAAGAAGCCCCGCCACAGAAGCGGCGGGGCGCAGCTCTATCAAGCCACAAACTAAAATCATGGCCGGAATCAGATTGGGGAATCTCTCGTTCTTTCATATCCCAGAGCGCAGCACAAGCCAACAGCAGGCCAAATACCACGCCTTTTACAATCAGAGGATTCATGGCTCCATATCACCGACCCACTCCAGATCCGGGTTGTCCAGTATCTCGCTATGCAAATCATAGAAGTACCGCAATTCCGCAGGTGGCTCACCGTTGATGTCAAACTCATGGTGGCGAAGTTCGTTTAGCCGTTTTCCCGCCACTTGCTTGACCGTGCTTTGGATTCTGTCTATGTCCAGGCAGGAGTAATCGGCTCCCATCCATTCTGTGTAGAGAGCCGCCAAAGGCTGCGGATAAGACAACAGAGCGTCCGTTTCCCACTCGTCCAACCCTTCCTCCAGATGGCAGAGGAAATCTTCTTTAATGATCTTCTCGTAGGCATGGTCAAGAATTTCTTTAGGCGGCAGGGCGGCGAGTTCTTCCATACGGGCATCAAACTCGGCTTTGGCCCGTTCATAGAGCAGATCGCCCCGATACTCGGCACCTTTGTCCTGAAGGGAAGTAGTACACCACTTCGCTGATATTGTTCGGATTCATGCAGCGATCCGGGACGGGGTATTACGGAATAACCATGCCGATTCCAATACATTTTCCATCGCAAGCAGCATATCCCGCTGAATATCGCACAGCGGTATATTTTCCAGCTCTTCTCGGATTGCGAGCATGGTCTGAAGCTGCTCAAAATACGGCATCACCGGAAGAAAGTTCCTCCGGCGGTCGGGCAAAGCGATGGATTTCCATTTCCAGCTTTTCTTTTAATGCGTCAGTTTCCAGCATGAATCACCTCCATCACATGATTTGTCGATAGAATACGGCGATGGCGGTCATTGCGACCGCCATGCCGATAAAAATGGGCCACGGGTTCCAATTTTTCTGAAACATCTTATTCTCCACATTCCAATGCCTTCTGTGCGGCAAGGATTTGTTTCCCAATGGCGTAGATTACAGGAACCGTCACGGAATTACCGGCTTGCCGGTATAGCTGATTGTCGCTGTTAACTGCCCGTGCCTTATCAAACATCTCGTCCGTAAAGCCTTGCAGTCGCCAGCACTCACGGGGCGTCAGCCTGCGGATCAGGCCGCACCCGGCAAAAGCTGTGCCTTGATTACAAGAGGTTTCCAGCGTCGTGGCAAGGTCTTTGCCGACCCGTCCGCGCCGCGTCTTGCTCTCCGGGAAAGAAAGGTTGATACTGTCGCCGCAGCGGGCAATATCATATCCTTTCTTTGTCGCTTCTCGAATCTGCATCCCGTAGGGACACTCATCGCAGTCTTGAAATAGCACTCCATGCCGATCCTGCGCCGTAACGGTGAAAGACGGCTCCCCGCAGTTCTTGATTCTCCGTCCGTTTTGCCGTTTTTCTTCCCGATCTGGGGTCACGACAGCACGGCAGCCATAGAACACCCCGGAACTGCCGCCCCAATTACTGATGGTGCGGTTATAGGCGGAGAGGATGCAGCGGGCTTCTCTGGTGAGTTTCGCCTTCCCGGTGCAAATGTCCACAAAGGACAGAACCGCATCCTTGTCCATCCCTGCGGGAGAGATCAGAACACCGGAATTGTCCCCGCCACGGTTGGTAATGCCGCTGTTATACTTGGCCTTGATGCAGCGGGCGTGATCGGTCAGCTTGGGATTACCATTGCAAAGGTCAACGAAATACAGGCCGGTCTTTCCTCCCCAGCCACCAGACTGTGCAGCCATTGTTACGCTGATGCCTGCCGGGTCATAGACGCGCTGCCCCTGCATACCACCTATGAGTTGGATAAGAGCTTTGCCACTGCCTGCGGGGACAGGAAATATTTTGGGTCCGCGTCCGGCTCCAGGATGTCGGCAAGCGACAATGAACACTCGCTCTCGATTTTGAGGGGGGCCGAAATACTTTGTATTGAGCAGTCCGTATTCGATATGGTAGCCGAGTGAGGCCAGCGTATCGAGAACGGTCGCAAAGTCCCATCCTCCATGAATGGATAGGAGATTCTTAACATTTTCAAGGACAATCCATGTGGGTCGATTTTCAGGACTTTGGCCTTTGACGAGTTGAGCAAGTGTAAAAAAGAGTCCACTTCTTGCTCCGTCAAGCCCTCGCTGGCGGCCAGCGACCGAAATATCCTGACACGGGAATCCTCCTGCCCACAGGTCTGCTCTGGGGAGATCTGCGGGGGCGACTTTTGTGATGTCGGCTGCATACCATTCATCCTCCTTTACATCGTGAATGGCTCTGTAACTGCGGTCGGCATACTTATCAATCTCACAATGCCCCACACAGCGCATCCCGCATAGCTCAAAGCCCTTGCGGAAACCGCCGATGCCTGCGAAGAAATCCAGAAATGTCATCTGCTCCATCGGCAGCCTCACAGTTCTGCCGTCATATCCTCGTCAAGCTCATCTTGCTCGATTTCATTCATGTGGTTGGTTTCTTCCTGTTCGTCCTCAAGCTCCATCAGCTTCACAAAGACGGCGTTAACAACGCACGGATCAATCTCCGTGACATATCGGGTGGTCGGGTCTACCTGATGTGCCTCCCTCGGCTCTCTTGTGTCAGGGAAGTCCGTTTTGCCCGCTCGGTCAAGCACGGCCTGATCGAACCGTGCGTCCCAATCGGAAAACTGGATAGTACGGGACAGCACATACATCGCCCGTTCTGTTCCATAACAGCGCACCAATTCTTCGATAAAGGCGTCCAGTTCACGGGTATTGAAGGCAGTCATGGCCTTATCCTGAATGAAGTTGCGGCAGGACATATTGATGTTGTAGCTGTCACACCAGAGAGCCGCTTCATCCTTTCGGGCGGCTTCCTCCAGCGAGGGGTAGTAGACCGGAATGGTTGCGTACATTATTCAAGCCCCCATTCATCCCCGTAACGATACGGGTAGATTTTCTGTCCGCGTAAAAAAGCGAATCAGGTTTTGCACCTGATCTACCACGGACAAATTGCTCTGGTCTTTGGTAGTCATCATCACAGAGCCAAAGATACCGGCCAGGGCCAGGATAACGGTGGTTGTCACATTCCCGGTAAAGAGCCAGGCCAGCGCCGCTATGCCGCCCATCACCAGGGACCCCACAATGGATTGAAAAAGCTGTTTTTTCCCCAAAGCCAGTAAACAGTTCGGCCTCCGGCTTCACGCCCAGAGGGATGTAGAGTTTCAAATCTTCGTCCATTTGCACCTCCTGTCAGGAATAGTAGTACAGAATCAGATCTTTGATTTGCCAGATGGATTCTGCGATGATGTAGAAGATCACTGTGTTACGGGCGCGCTTTTTATACTGCGCCGCCTGTTCCTCGGCTGCGGTCAAGCGCACCAGGCAGTAGACGAAACGGGCTACCGCACCAACGCGCACAAGCAGGATGATGGCATTTGAAATATCGTCCATTGTCACCATCAGCCATCACCTCACTTTCCCATGCCCTTGACCATCTGCACCAGCCGTACAGAATGGTATGCGTTGTTGACAATGGCGCCGCCGCCACCGCCACCGGTCGTAATGAGGAAGTCCTGAAGGAACTTCGGTGTCCGCACCGCAAGAATCATACAGGCCACGCCCCAGAAAATGTGCATATTCATCATCAGGCCAACCCCCAATTTCGCAAGAGAAACCTGAATTACCACAGAGAGCGCAGACTGGAAGAACTTACTCATGTAGGGCTTGAACACGCCTTTGTCATTGTCAATCAGACCTACGCAGGCCAACGGAATACCTACTCGCAAAATCAGGATTTCAAGCCCGCGCATCAGGAATTGGAAATATAAGATGAAATAGACGATGACAAATACCAAGCCAAAGATGGCTGTCACAAGCCCCATTGATGAAATGCCGGATACCCAGCCCGCCCAATCGTAAGCGGTGGCAAGGCCGATGGCCTCCAGCATTTTATTGCTCATTTCTTCTACAATCGTGGCAAGCCAGTCATACATGGTGGGAAAGCAGATTGCCACAGCCATAGCCTTGAAAAAGTTTGTGAGAATGGCAATAGGCTCCTCGTCGGCGTCCCCGTCTGACCACAGAACATAGGTTTCAAAGCCTTTTTTCAGGAACTTCAGCACAATCAGGGATACGCCAAAGCCGAATACAATGTCGAACAAGGACTGAAACAAATCGACCCCGGCCAAGGTGGACATATACTGCTCTGCGTACAGGGTAAGAGGGATAATCCCTTCCATCAGCCCATCAATATAGGCGATTGCTCCATTCAGCAGGGCCACGATCAGCAGCACTAAGATATATTCCAATCAGCAACCACCTCCTTTCTGGGGGCGGCGCTTGGCCGCCCCCGATAGGGATTGGAATATGGCGGGCGATCAGGACACGGCAGCTTCTTCGTTCTGTACGGCGGCCTCATACGCTTCCAGTACAGCGGCGGAGAGCTTTGCCCTCAGTTCCTTCGTCATGGGGAAGCAATGCTCCACCCACTCGCCCTTGACATTCCGGCGGCTGGGCAGGGACACAAACAGCCCCTTTTCGCCCTCGACGACCCGCACATTCTTCACCAGAAAGCAGTCATCCAGGACCACGCTGCACACCGCCCGCAGCTTGTCGGGACCGGTAAAAGTCTTTTTGATTTCCGCTTTGAACTCCATTGAAAAACCTCCTGTCAAAAATTAGGGCGGGGCCGATGGCCCCGCCGCTGCTTGTTCCGATCAGCCGCCGTAGTTGAACATATCCTTGATGCGCTGGGTGATGGTGGGCAGCACGGTGTCGTCCACGATCAGGTACAGACCGGCCAGGATCAGGGCGCCCAGGACAATGGAGATCAGCACAGTAATCGCCACATCCAGCGTACCCTGACCGGTGCGGTCGGTCAGCGCCTCCGCCGTGCGGTCAGCCAGCTCACGGGCCTTCTGCTTGGCAGTCCAGATAGAAGTCATAGCCTTAACCTGAGTGTTGCGGATGAAGTTAGCCATAGTTTTTTCCTCCTGTTAATAAAATGATTTATTTAGTAAGGCGCGGAAATCGCCTGTACTACGGAATGTATCCCGGCTTACTGGTAGTAGCCGAGAATCAGGTTCAGGGTGGCGGAACCGAGTACGGCGCCAATGCAGGACACCACCGCCACCACAATACGGTTGTTCCACTTTTTCTGATCCATCTCGTCAGCCATGCCGCGCCGGATGCAGAAATAGATGATAAGCAGACCGGCTACCACCGGCGCCAGCACCATCAGCCAGGTTGTCACATCACCGACCAGTTTCTCGGTTCCCTTGACAATCTGACTGTCCTGCACACCAGCGGCATAAGCCGGTGCGGACATAAAAAAAGAGGCGGTAAGTGTGGCAATACCAACACCCACCGCCCGGACAGTCTGTTTCAGCCTGCCCGCCGTCTGGTTGATTTTCTCTTTCATTCAAAACCTCCTATGAGTTAATCATCATCAAGGCCACCGCCCATAGCGCCCTTTTGCTGCGAAAGGCGGCGCATGATGTCCTTCTGGTAGTAAATCCAGATGTTCCACAATGCGATTTCTTGCTTCGTGTCGGTGATGATTGGCCGTTTCTGTTCCCGTTCTTCCCGCAGCCTGCGGTTATGCTCCATATCTCCCAACCCCAACATCTTGTTGAACATCCACTGAGAAAGGTCGGGCGCATACATCATAGCGGGGTGGTCGCGGCTGGTGATGATTTGATGGGGACGCTTGACTCGCCGGACCTCATCCGTATTGAGCAACTTTCTCTCGGTCAGACTGACGCTCTGGGAGTTAGACGGGGTTGTGTATTTGCCGTTGCTGGCCGAAAGCTGGTAACTGGATGTGGTATAGCTGCCGAGTTTATCGGACATCTCCCGCAGCGTTTCCGGATCATCGCTTTGCAGGTACGCCCACACCTGACAGTTGCCCTTGATTGTGTTGGCGATGTTGTCGCTGTACTTTTCTTTCAGTTGGTCAAAGCCCTGCACAAACAGGGCATATCGCATCCCACGGCCAGCCGCTACGGTCAGTTTGTTGGTCATGTCACTGATGGGAGTAAAGTTGCCATACTCGTCAAGGATGAAGTTGACACGGCGTTCCAGACGCCCGCCGCGCCGGTCTGCCGCCTCTGCCAAAAGTTCGTATTGCTGCGACACAATGAGAGAAGCAATGGGATAAAAGGTGTTTTTCTCGTCGGGCAGGATTACAAACAACGCCTGCTTTTTACTGCCCATATCTGCAAGGGTAAAATCGCTGGTATGGGTGATAGCGTAGATGGACTTCGAGGTGAACAGCCGCAAGGTGGTCAGGGCAGAGGTGTAGAAGCTGCCTCTGGTACGGGACGGCGCCACATCGGAAATGGACAGAAGCGCCCGTGCCGGGTGGGATGGAGAGAGCTTCTTGACATACTCCAACAGCGGCATCTTATTTCCGATGGTACGGCACATTTCCGAAATGAACCAATACACATTGGTCATGTTCTGAAATTCCGGTCGATTTTTGGTTGTCGCACACCACGCAAAGAATGGCAGCCGCTATGATGGAACATTCACCGTTTGTCCAAATCTTTTCGCCCTCCGGCTTACCAACCAGATTGTTCGTTAAGTCCCAGGCCAGCATTTCTGCACGGTCGGTGTCTCCCTCACTGATGGCGTCAATGATGGGCTGGAGCAGATTGTAGCGCATACTCTTTTTGAAATTGATTGTGTTTAGCACTTTTATCCGATAGCCGCCCCGCTGTAAGAGCTTCCCGCACTCGATTAAGACGGTGCCTTTCGGGTCTGTGACAACATAGCTGCTGTGCATTTGCATAAGCGACGGTTTGACAAAAAAGCGGGTCTTGCCGCTGCCGGAACCGCCGATTACAAGAATGTTCTTGTTGCGGGCATATTTCGGCTGCTTCGGGCGGCTGTTCATGGTAAGCCGTTCCGTCTGCGTGAGGGGGATATTGTTCTCAAATACCGGGTCTGTGTACGGCTTTATGTCCTCGGCTGTCCCCCAACGGGCAGAGCCGTATTCCATGCCTTTCCTGTACTTCTTCGCGTTCTTGCCCTTGACGTAGATAATCAGCCGGACAATGACCGCCCCCGCAATGCCGATAAGTAAATCTGCCGGGTGGAAGCTCGGTGCGGCACTGGAAAAGGCGGCATTAAAACCGTCCCCAAGATGTAGCAGCTTTGCGCTTGCGTCCGCGCCGGGGGAAAGCCGGACAGCCGCGCCCACTTTATCAAAGAGCCAGACAAAGAGCAGATACGGGAGATTGAGGATAAGCAGCTTCTTGATTTCCGGCTTCATAATTCCCGCCCCCTGTCTTTGTTTTTTACTTTCTCGCGCTGTGCGTTTCTGCCCTGTGCGGCTTCTTTAAGGCTTGTCAGCAGCTTTCGGATAGAGGGTTTCCTATCCTGTGTCAGCTTCTTTGCGGAAAACTCCTTAAAGGCTGCGGTCAGCACGTCCGCGTCCCGCCCCTTGAAGAAAACAAGATAGCGGGGCGGGCTTTCCGTCGTGTCCTTTTTCAGCGCAAAGTCGATACCGTACTTTTTCGCCGTACTCTCAAAGGCTTTGATATTGCCCTCGGTAATCTCAATGTTGGAAACGCCCGCGTTCTGCTTCATAAGCTGCTTTAAGCTCTGC
>ENA-OQCL01000533-OQCL01000533.1-human-gut-metagenome-genome-assembly--contig:-NODE-533-length-17743-cov-6.313465_pt1 | contig 17743 bp, 16 predicted proteins | sample MGYA00242502_ERZ504586 | MGnify/ENA primary metagenome ERZ504586 (study PRJEB26092, sample SAMD00036316) | human gut metagenome | host: Homo sapiens | study: EMG produced TPA metagenomics assembly of... | reverse complement strand
TTGTCGATCAAATTATACAATACCTGATGGATCATATCAGGATCAGCCTCAACGGCAACGCTTTGCATATCCTCCAGGCCGGCAATTTCGATCTTTTTGCGCTCAATGCTCTGCTCAAAGAGCAGGAATACCTGAAACAACTGTGCGGAAATGTCAAATTTGCTTGGTTGGAGCTTTAGCTCTCCCGCCTCAATCTTAGACATGTTGAGCATTGTCATCACCAAGCGCGAAAGCCTTTTTACCTCGGCGGAAACAATCTCTAAATAGTGCTTTTGCTGCTCGGGCGGGATGGTGCCGTCGAGCATGCCGTCGATAAAGCCGCCGATCGTGGTCATCGGTGTTTTCAATTCATGCGATACGTTTGCAACGAAGCTCCGGCGCGAGGATTCGAGCACCGCGAGCGCTTTTGCCATAGAGTTCAAGGCGCCGGCAAGCTCCGCGAGCTCCTCGCCGCTCCCCTGCGAATCGACCCGGTAGGAGAAATCTCCGCGCGCATAGCGCTTGGTGGCCGCGCTCATCTCACGCAGAGGGCGGATGAGGTTATAGGTGAGCACATAAACTGCCACAAATGCGAGCAGAAGCGCCATTAGCGCCGAAAAGAGGAACATTTTAAAGATATTCCAAAGATATGGCCCAAGCCCTGAGGAAGTGGGCTTGGTGGCGAATACCAGGGCAACCGGCTCTCCATTTACGATGACCGGCTCTCCAATGATGAAATGGGAGTCACTATATACACCCTCTAGGGTGCCCGCACGAATATATTCCTTTTGAATCGTTTTTTGCACGACCTCTTTGGGGAAATGCATCCCATCGTGGATTTGGCAGGAGCTTGCGTTCACTTCCTGCATCTCGGGCGTAAAGAGATCCTTGCACAGAATCACCGAGCCGTCGAGGTTGCAGATGAACACATCCGCCTCAATGGCGGAGGAGACGAGCGTGAGCGTATTGCATAGGATGGCGACCGTTCCCTTCCCGTCCCTGTCGAGCTGCCCCGCGCCGAGGAGGTCGGCCGTTGTGGAGGCCACCTGTAGTGCATTCTCCTTGAGCAGGCTGGTTTTTTCGCTGCGCCAGTAGTTGGAAACAAAAAGCAGCAGGGAGCAGCCAAGCACGGCAAAGCAGATAAAAATCACCATTGTGATGACCAGGAAATATTTCGCAAACAGATTCAGATGCATTTTTTTGAACCGCTTTTGAATCGTTCTTTCAAATTGAGTCAGCCTCGCTTTCCACGCCCCGTCGTATGCGGCAAGGCAAAAGGAAACGTTTGAAAGGGTTGCCTTTCAAACGAATTGTTGCAAAAATAGTGCTCCATACGCAAACGGGAAAGAGGCGTGTATTATTCCTTGGTTTCAAATTTATAGCCAACGCCCCACACTGTTTTGAGCGCCCACTTATCGCTGATACCTTCCAGATTTTTCCCGCAGGCGCTTGACGTGCACATCAACGGTGCGCGAGTCGCCGTAATAATCAAAGCCCCACACTTCGTCGAGCAGCTGGTCGCGGGTGAAAACGCGGTTTGGATTGCTGGCGAGATGATAGATCAGCTCAAGCTCCTTGGGCGGTGTGTCGACCTGCTTGCCATCTACGCGTAGCTCGTAGTTCGTCAGGTTGATAATCAGCTTATCATAGCGAACTTCCTTAACCTGCTCGGTGTTGCTGTTGGCCGTGCGGCGGAGCACCGCCTTGACGCGCGCAATCACCTCTTTGGCCTCAAAGGGTTTTACAACATAGTCGTCCGCTCCCAACTCCAAGCCTAGCACCTTGTCAAAGGTTTCGCCCTTTGCAGTCAGCATAATAATCGGCTTGTCCGAAAAACGGCGGATTTCCCGGCAGACCTGCCAGCCATCCAACCTTGGCAGCATGATATCGAGCAGCACGAGATCTGGCTGTGCCGATTGGAAAGCTTCCACCGCGGCCATACCGTCGTTGACGATTTCCACCGTGTAACCCTCTTTTTCTAAATAAAGCCGCAGCAGTTCGCAGATATTGGGATCGTCATCCACGACCATAATTTTTTCTAAGCTCATTGCAAATCCTCCTTCTCCGCCGCCCTACAGGGTGCGGATGGATCAAACTCCTATTTAGAACTTTAACATAATTATAGCGCGAAAAGAAAGGCTTTGATGAATATTTTTTAAATTTTTAACAGATCTGAACGGCATCGACCTCTAAAAACAGTTCTTAGAAACAAAAAACAGGCCGGTCATCAACCGGCCTGCGTTTTGGAACGCGATGAATTGTTGATACGGTCACCGATTAAAAACGGTTTTTCGGCTTTTTGGGCTTTTTGACCTTGGAATGCTTGCCCGGATGGAGAAGCTCCGGCTTTTTCTTATAGATGATAACAAATGCCAGAGCGATCAGCACCGCGCAGATGGGAAGGACGATGCTCACAATCTTCTTCCACACCTTGCCGTCTCTCACGCCGGCCATTGCCGGCGCCTCCTCGGCGGTCGTGCCCTCAGTGCTGTCGTCGTCGAGCACCACCAGCCCATCGTTGAGGCCGATCACGTTGCCGCTTTCGTCGGTCACATATTCGGCGCCTGCCGGGAGCGTGTACTGCCCGCCGTGTTCATCTGTATAAACAAGGCTCCCATCCGGCATTACCATCGATTCGATTTTACCGGTGGGGATCTCATAGGAGGGGCGCTTAAGGGTTGGAAGCGTCTTATAGGTTTCGTCTGGCATATCCTTGCTGCCGTTGATGATCTTGACAGAATAATCCATGGTCTCTGTTTTGCCGTCCACTGTGTTGGTCACGTGATAGTTCAGCGTGGTGGATTGGCCGATCATGGAAAAATGAATCTCCGTCGCGCTGCCGCTTTTAATCTCCTTGCCGTTGACGGTGATCTTCGCGCCGTTTTTCAGCGCAGTGGGGCGCACGCGCACATCGCTGATTTTATAGGGCAGATTGACAACATAATTTGAGATGTCGCAATAAAACTGATCCTCCAGCGGGAAGTAGCCCAGGCGGAGCACCTCTTCCCAGGCCTGCTGTTTGGTAAAATCCTTCGTGATTTTATCGCTGCCCTTTTCCTTTGCCATCTGGCGCAGAATTAGGCGCGGCACGTCGTTATTGGCGAGCGCCTCCTGCATGTTCCAGGCGGCGTCCATCGCGGGGATATAGGGGATCAGAGCACTTTTCAGCTCGTAACGCTGGCCGAGCATGGCGGAGAGATAAGCAAGCCCCAGCTCCTCATCCGAAATATCATCCGGATTTTTAATATCCGTTACCACACCATCCTTGTATAGCGGGTATTTCAAATCGACGATCAGCGTGCGGATCGTCATCAGCTTGAGCACCTTTTCATCCGGCATATCGGCAGGCACCTGGATGCTACCGTATTTTTCCTGCTTCAGAGTGGCTTTTGCAACGTCGAGAACCAGCCCGCGGACGGTTTCGGGCAGCGGTCCGGTCAGCTCAATGCTCTCCTCTTCCTCAATAAGCTTGGCAAGGTATTGCACGAGCGCGGCTTCCAGAGGAGTGCCAGGTGCGATGGTGGGCGGCGTCATGTTGGGGTAAAACAGCTTATAAGCGTTTTGCTTCATCATGGCGTAGAGAAGGATGACGTATGTTTCGGTGTTTTCATCATCCTCCGGAGGCATCACGACACCGTTTTCCACCAGCCATGCGCGCATCTCTTCCTGCGAGGTGTCCTCTGTGATCCCCATAAATTTCATAATATCGGTGGTAAAGCGCATGGCCAGAATATATTGCTCATAGCGCATGTCTTCATCCATCGTATAGGCTTTGACCCAGTAGGAAACATCGGTTTCAAACTCGCTCAGGCTCTTATCGTGCCGGTAATTTGTCTGCGGCACCATCGTGGCAGTTTCGAATGCATAGTTCCCCTTATCATAAGTGACCATCAGGCTCTGTAGCCAAGCGCTGCTCTCCGGCGTCGATTCAAACTGCTGCTCTACTTTTGCGGCGTAGGCTATCAAGCCTGCGGCAAAGCAGCCGGTAATCAGAACCGCGGCAAGCAGAAGGCCGAGCACTCGTTTTGTTTTCATTGGAACACTCCTTTGCGGGCGTCTGGCGCCTGTTCGCGATATAACTCCCATCGATACATGATTCATTTTAATCGGTCGGGAGGGCAAAGTCAAGGCGGGGGAAAAGATTCCCGGTTTGGTTCACCGCCGGATGGATCGAAAGGGGGCGCGTTGCATCATGCATGAATATACGCAAACGCTTTTTTAGCGGGGCTGTTGCAAAACATCTCGTTTTACAACAGCCCCGCTCTATTCCATTTTTGCTTCGCTAAAAGCTGTTTTCAGGCCAAGGCAAGCCTTTATTTTTGGGCAATGGAGTTGAGCAGGCCGCCCTTGGCGATGATGTTCTGGATAAAGGGAGGGAAGGATTCTGCCTGGTAGGTTTCGCCGGTTGTCACGTTGGTGATAACGCCCGTATCAAAATCCACACACACCTCGTCGCCGCTGCGGATGCCGTCGCTCGCCTCAGGGCATTCGAGAATCGGTAGGCCGATGTTGATTGCGTTGCGGTAGAAAATGCGGGCAAAGCTTTTTGCAATGACGCAGGAAACCCCAGCTGCCTTGATAGCGATCGGCGCATGCTCCCGGGAGGAACCGCAGCCGAAATTATGATCCGCTACGATTAGGTCGCCCTGTTTCACCCTATGGATGAATTCCTTGTCGATATCCTCCATGCAGTGCGCTGCCAACTCCTTATGATTAGCAGTGTTGAGATAACGCGCCGGGATAATCACGTCCGTATCGACGTTGCTGCCATATTTATGTACCAAACCCTGTGCTTTCATTGTCAGGCTCCTTTCTTTAGCTGTTATATTTTGGCTGGGTCCGCAATTCGGCCCGCGATCGCGCTTGCCGCCGCCACGGCGGGGGAGGCGAGGTACACCTCGCTATCCACATGGCCCATGCGGCCGACAAAGTTGCGGTTGGTTGTGGAAACGGCGCGTTCTCCTGCGGCTAGAATGCCCATATAGCCGCCCAAGCACGGCCCGCAGGTAGGCGTGCTGACGATGGCGCCGGCCTGAATAAAGATTTCCGCCAGCCCCTCCCGGATGCATTGCAGATAGACCTCCTGCGTGGCAGGGATCACAATGGTGCGCACGCCGTGGTGGACTTTGCGGCCTTTGAGGATTTCTGCGGCAGCACGCATATCCTCCATGCGGCCATTCGTGCAGGAACCGATCACCACCTGATCGATCGGCACATCGCCCGCTTCATCCACCGTTTTAGTGTTTTCCGGCAGGTGAGGGAATGCAATGGTAGGGCGAAGGGCAGAGAGGTCGATCAAGACCTCTTCTTCATAGTGCGCATCTGCATCCGCCTCATAGACCTTCCACGGGCGCTGCGCGCGGCCCTCCACATAACGGAGCGTAGTCTCATCTACCGGGAAAATGCCGTTTTTCGCCCCGCATTCAATGGCCATATTGGCGATGCAGAGGCGGTCGTCCATCGATAGCGCTTTGACGCCCTCGCCTGTGAATTCCAGGGAGCGGTACAGCGCGCCGTCCACTCCGATCCTGCCGATCAAATGCAGAATCACATCCTTGCCGCTGACAAACTGCGGGAGTGCGCCCGTCAGAGTGACACGGATGGCTGAGGGCACCTTAAACCAGGTTTTGCCTGTAATCATGCCTGCGGCCATATCCGTGGAGCCCACGCCGGTTGAGAAGGCCCCAAGCGCGCCATAGGTGCAGGTATGGGAATCCGCGCCAATCACTGCGTCGCCGGGCACAACGATCCCTTTTTCCGGCAACAGGGCGTGTTCCACGCCCATTTCGCCGACGTCGTAGAAATGCTCGATGCCGTATTTCGCGGCGAAGGTACGCACCTGCTTGGTATGCTCTGCCGATTTGATATCCTTGTTGGGGACGAAGTGATCCATCACTAGGGAGATTTTGCTTTTGTCAAACACGGAATCCGCGCCGCAACGCTCAAATTCGTTGATGGCCACGGGGGAAGTGATATCATTGCCGAGCACCATATCGAGATTTGCCTCGATGAGCTGGCCGGCTTTCACCTCGCTGAGGCCTGCGTGAGCGGCCAAAATTTTCTGCGTCATTGTCATTCCCATAAAAAGACCTCCATATGAATCGAATTTATTTTTAAACACTCAATTTGAACACTCAAAAAAGGCGGGTTGTTCTGTTGCGGCTGTTTGCAGAGCTTGTGCTCAATGGAATCCACCAGTGCAGTCCAGCTGGCTTCAATGATATCCTGAGAAACGCCGACCGTCGTCCAGATATCGCTCCCGTCGGCAGAGGAGATCAATACGCGCACACGCGCGGCGGTAGCATCCTTTGGCTCCATTACGCGCACTTTGTAGTCAATTAAGCGCACTTCATTGAGGCAGGGGTAAAATTCAGCCAGTGCCTCGCGCAGCGCCTTATCCAGCGCATTAACCGGGCCGTCGCCGTCGGAAGCGGCAATTTTCACCTTGCTGCCCACGCGGATTTTGATGGTGGCGGTGGCGCTGTGGTTATTGTCATAAGGTAGTTCGTCGAGCACCTTGTAACTAATCAGATCGAAGAAAGGTTCCACACCCTCCACGCGTTTGCGGATAATCAGCTCAAAGCTCGAATCCGCACCCTCGTACTGATAGCCCTCATACTCCTTCTCCTTGAGCTCGCTCACAATATCAGCCAGCACGGGCGAATCCCTTGTGATCTCCGGATAGATTTTCTGCACACGCCGCAGAACGGCGGATTTGCCCGTCATCTCGGACATCAGGAAGCGCCTGTGATTGCCCACAAGCGTTGGGTCGATATGTTCAAAGGAACGCTCATTTTTCAAAACGCCATCCGCATGCATGCCTGCTTTGTGGGCAAAGGCACTACGGCCCACAAAGGGCATGTTTTATGCAGGGTGATGTTTGCGATTTCGGCAATCCGCATAGCCGTCGCGGTCAGCGTATGCATCCGTTCTTCCGGGATGCAGGAAAGCCCACGTTTGAGCTGTAGCGTTGGGATGACAGCGGAAAGGTTTGCGTTGCCGGTGCGCTCCCCAAACCCGAGGAATGTGCCCTGCACATGGGAAACGCCGCCCTGTGTGGCGCAAACGGAATTGGCAACCGCCATGCCGCAATCGTCATGCGCATGCATGCCGATTTCCGTATCCGGGAAAGAAGCGCATATTTGTGTGGAAATAGCAAAAATATCGCAGGGGATCATGCCGCCGTTGGTATCACATAGCGTGAGAATGCGTGCGCCGCCACGTTTCGCTGCACGCAGCACCTCCAGAGCAAAATCCGGACTGGCCTGGTAACCATCAAAAAAATGCTCTGCGTCAAAAATAACCGTTTTTCCGTGTTCTTTGAAGAAACGGCAGGTCTCCTCGATCATGCGCAGGTTTTCCTCCGGCGTCGTTTTCAGGATTTCCCGCACATGGAGCTCCCAGCATTTTCCGAAAATTGAAACCACCGGCGTGTTTGCCCGAAGAAGCGCCAGGCAATTTGCATCCTCTTCTGGGGTGCAGCCCTTGCGGCAGGTGCTCCCAAAGGCAACCAGCGTTGCGTTTTTTAGAGGAAGGGCCGCCGCCCGGTCAAAAAAATTCTAACTCCTTTGGGTTGGAGGCGGGGTTCCCCGCCTCCAGATAAGCTATCCCTAATTCGTCTAGCGCGCGCACGATTCCAATTTTATCCTCAACGGAGAAGGAAATGCCCTCCCCCTGCGCGCCATCGCGTAGCGTAGAGTCCAGAATGGTGATATGGCGTTGCAAAAGCGCTGCCTCCTTCCAAACGATGGTGAAACAGAAACCAGAAAGAAAGCGATTCTTTTCACCAGTGTATCACAGAGTAAATCTTTTTGTCCATCTTTAAGTTCCGCTGTGGGAAGATATGGCGACTTCATGGTCGCGGATTCCTTCATCGCCGCTTTCCAATGCTGTCATACCGGAGCGGGACATCTCCACGATTCCATGCAGGGCCATATCCTCAATGAAGCTGTCGATGCGGTCGGTCGCGCCGGTCAGCTCCGCTGTGATGGTGCGGTGGCCGATATCCTTCACGCGCGCGCCGTGTTTGGAAATGGTGCGCAACACGGCGGGGCGATCTTTATTCAGTGAACGAACCTTTACAAGGGCGAGCTCACTTGCGATCAGGTGATCCTCCTCCAGGCGGATCACCTTGACGACGTCCTCCAGCTTAAGCAGTTGTTTTTCCATTTGGCGGAAGGTAACGGGCGCCGCCTCAGAGACGATTGTCATGCGGGAGAAGCGCGGGTCCTCCGTTTCAGATACCGTGAGGCTCTGGATATTGTAGCCCCGGCGGGAGAACAGGCCGACCACACGCAGCAGAACGCCCGCGTGGTTGGCTACCAGCGCGGAGAGCGACAGCTTTCCATTTCATCATATCCTTTCGCAGATGCTGGGCATGCCTGGGTTATTCCATAAAAACGTTGATGGTGTCCTGCACGGCGCGGCCGGGTGGAATCATCGGCAGCACCATGGCGTCGGGCGATATCCGGCAGTCTACCACGCATGGCCCGCCGCAGGAGAGCGCCTCTTGCAAAACAGGCTCGATCTGATCTGGGCGCTCAATGCGGAAGCCCTGCGCGCCGAATGCTTCAGCGAGGCGGACGAAATCCGTCTGCCGGCAGGGGGCGGTCTGCGCATAGCGGCGGTCATAAAAAACCGTTTGCCATTGCCGCACCATGCCGAGCACTGTGTTGTTCATCACAAGATCCACAATGGGCAGCCGGTAGGAGACAAGCGTTGCAAGCTCATTTAAATTCATATGGAAGCTGCCGTCGCCGCTGACAAGGATGGTTTTTCGCTCCGGATGCGCAAGGCAAGCACCTATTGATGCCCCGAGGCCAAAGCCCATCGCGCCGAGCCCGCCGGAGGTGATGAAGGTGCGGGGCTGCTCAAAGGGATAGTATTGCGCCGTCCACATTTGATGCTGGCCCACATCTGTGACGATCTGCGCGTTGTCCGGCGTGAGGCGAGCCAGCGTTTCGATCACCTGCTGCGGCGTGGGGAAGCCGTCCGCAGGGGCAGCGGGTTGCGGCTGGCGGAAGGCGGCGGCTTGCGCACGCCATGCGGCATGCTCCATAGGTGGGAGCACTTCGCCCAGCCGCTGGAATACTTCTTTCAGATCACCACGCAGATGGAATTCGGCAAAAAGGTTTTTGTCCATCTCCGCAGGGTCAATATCGATATGGATGATTTTTGCTCTAGGGGCGAATTGCGCGCGGTTGCAGGCCACGCGGTCGGAAAAGCGCGCGCCAGCGGCAATGAGCAGGTCGCATTCTTGTGCCGCGCGATTGGCCGCATAAGCGCCGTGCATCCCGATCATGCCGAGGTAGAGCGGGTGGGTAGCCGGGAAGCCGCCCAGCCCCATCATGGAGGAGGCAACAGGGGTATCCATGCGCTCCGCCAGCCGCAAAAGCTCCGCAGATGCGCCCGAGGAGATCACGCCGCCGCCGATATAGAGCAACGGCTTTTGTGCCTGCCGGATTGCCTGAGCGGTGCGCGTAAGGCAGTCCTCGCGCGGCGGCTTTGCAGGCGTCATAGCAACTGCGGACCGCGGTGTATAATCCGTGTCGGCGAGCGTGATGTTTTTTGGGATATCGACCAAAACGGGCCCTTTTCGCCCGGAGCCCGCAATGCGGAATGCCTCACGCAGGCAGGGGGCAAGATCCTCTATTTTTTTGACGATGAAGCTGTGCTTGGTGACCGGCATCGTGATGCCGGTGGTGTCAACCTCCTGGAAGCTGTCGCGCCCAAGGAGGGAGACGTCCACGTTGCCCGTGATAAAGACGACGGGGATGGAATCCATAAATGCGGAGGCGATGCCTGTGACGAGATTGGTGGAGCCAGGGCCAGAGGTGGCAAGGCAGACGCCCGTTTTCCCGCTTGCACGAGCATAGCCCTCGGCTGCGTGCGCAGCGCCCTGTTCATGGGCTGTGAGGATATGGCGGATTTTACCACTATAAGCATAGAGCGCATCATACACCGCGAGGACGGTTGCGCCGGGGTACCCGAAAATTGTATCCACTCCCTGCTCCAGCAGGACTTCCATAATGATCTGTGCGCCTGTTTTTTTCCATGCACGGTCACCTCCGTTGAGTTACTTTAAATAAATGGCCCTTAAACAAAGAAAAAACGCCTTCCTCTCCTGCTTTCTCAGAAGACGAAGGCGTATAAAGCTTCCGCGGTACCACTTCAATTGCCCATTCGGGCCGCTTACGGCATCGGGCCTGCCGGCCGAATCCCTGCCCATGTAACGGTGGGCCGCCGTCTCCCCTAGCACGCTTTGCGCTTTCAGTTCACAGCTCCGGGGCGAGTTCACCAAGTCCGGCACCGCCGCCTTACAGCAACCGGCGGCTCTCTGCGCGTGCGGATGATGGATACTATTCCCCATCACAGCTTTTCACTTTTTTGATATCCTAGCACGGTTACAGATGATTGTCAAGAAAAAACATTCTCCCGCAGCGCTGTTTAGGCGCCGCGGGAGGACGGAGATTCACCCTGCGGAATCGGCTGCCTGTGCATTTAGCAGGCAATACTCCTGAAAACGGAGAACTTTTCAGGAGGCGCCGTTTCCGATTGGGGAATGGGTAATGTGATGATGCTTCACGCATTGGAAGCACTAACAGGAAACTTATCCCAAAACTGCCTTATAAATTGGGCAACCTCTCAAAAAACATTGGGAAAAAGGTCACCTTTTTTATCTTGTTTTTATTATATCACCAAGCATGGCAAAATGCAATGCATAAATTGCTAGAGTTTTGCATTACACTATATATTACAAAATGCACTACGAAGTTTTCCTGAAGTGTTGCGATTCATAGGCAGGGAGGGGGATGGAAGCGCCATGAGCAGCCGATTTAAAATTCCAAAGATGCCTTCCACGGTGAATAAAACCATCCGATTCCCACAGTCTGTTGTTGATCAGGTGGAAGCGGCGTTGCAAGGCACTGACTGCAACTTTTCTCAATTTGTAATTGCGGCGGTTCGCGTTGCGCTGAAAAACTTGGAGGAAGACAGGTTGGCAGAGCAGAGGCAGGCGGAGCCGCCGGACGATAGCGAAAAGACGGAATAACACGCGTGTAAGTTAAAATGATAAAAAGCGCATCGGGCATTGGCCTGATGCGCTTGGTTTTTGTTTGATGAGTAGGTGAAAGAAAGGCACCGGAGTGGGCTTCCGGATGGAAATCCACTCCGGCTGGTTACATGATGCGGAGATTACGCGGCTACCTTGCCGCCGAAGGTTTTGAAGAGATCAACGATCGCGCGGGCGATGCGGTTGAAGAACGCCATCACCTTTGCAAAGAAGCCGCCGATGCCTTCGTTGTTGGACTTGATGCCGAGATTCTCCGCGATGGATTCGCAGAGAGCGACGGACGCGTCCGCAATTGAAAGCGCGTCACCGCCCTGCGCGGCAGCGACGATCGCGCCGATCTCATCGCCATAGCCCATGCCGATCTGATCGCCGATGAGCTTGGAAAGAGCCACCTGGTTGGCCGGGATTTTCAGGGTCTTACCCACATAGTTCATAAGAGCCGCGAAAACCATGGTCTGATCGCCGTTGATCGCCATGCGATAGCCGCCCGGAAGGCCGCTCTCCACAGCATTCGCTGTGCCCATGGTGGCGAGATAGTCCACGTCAAACGCCGGGAAATCAAAGCCGATCAGGCCGCCGACCATGGAGACAATGCCGCTGAAATCTTCCGGCAAATCAACGCCCAGATCCAAACCCGAGCTTGCCAGCATATCGAGCAGCGCCTTCAATCCGGATCCAACCTCGCCATATGTATAGGCAAGATCCGGAAGGACATCGCCAAGATAGCCGAACGGATCGGCTACCAGCGCGTCGATTGCCTTGGTGAGAATATCGGCAAGATAGAAAAGAGAGCCTCCCTGATAAAGCTCCAAAGCGCTGGCAGGCATGTTGCCCACATGGAAAGCCTCCAGGAGGGAAGCGAGCGGCTCATAAAGGTTGGGCGCAAGCAGCGCAAGGACAAAGCCCAGCGTGGTGTTGAGGTTGCCGCTGCTGCCGTTGACTGCCTTTACAAACGCCTCGCGGTCGCCAGGCGTAACCCCCCAAACCATTTTGCTGGCGTCAAAATCAATCCAGGTTTTACCGTCAGATTTGACGGTGCTCATGTAAGCTTTGGCTTCCGGATAATCAGCGGAAATGTTGCTCGCAGCAGTGCCTGCGTTGATTGCCATGACATCCTGGTTCAGGAGCTTGAAGATCGCGGTTACCGTTGCATCCGTGTAGAGCTTTTCCTGCACCTTGACGGCCTTCAGAATCGGAGCGAGGAGCCCGTTGAGTGCATCCTTCGTTTGTTTTGCGCTCTTTGCGCTCATGTTTTCGTACACTGCGGAATGGTCCGTCGCAGCAGCTTTCTCATTGAACGCCGCCGCAGCCGCCGTAGCAGCTTCGTTTGTTGCCGCGCTCGCCGTCATTACGCCGCCGAGGGTTGTCATCACCATCAGGGCGGCCAAGAAAACGGAGAGCAGCTTCTTTGCCTTTTTCATAGCCTTTCACCTCTTACAAGAATTACCGTCCTATTACACAAAATAGGAGGCGTCCATCTTAAAGATTATGGACAAACTTGTTTTAATCGCTTCTATACTCTTTGAAAAGGCCTTGCTAGAATTTTGAAAGAAAATCGAAACATTTTGGTTGGTTTTCAAAAAGTTGAGAGAATTTGAAATATTTCCAATTCTTATGAATATAAAGGTTCTTTATTTGATAGGCCAACATAAGGGTGGGAGATGCTTGCCGGCGCCCCCCATAGCAGAATGCCCACGATAAAACTGTTTGATTTCACACGGTGTTTATGCTACACTTTTTGAGTAAGAAATCGGGCTGCAGAAAGGCGCGGCAGAGCATTGAGCGCCTGCGCCCGCTTTCCCTATTTGGCAACATCAGCCGGAGAGGATTTGGAGGAAGCAATGGCCTATGGGTTATCTACGGCACTGAGCGGGGCGGATTGCTATCTGGGCCGTCTTGATGAACTGAAAAAGGATGGCATTTCCCACTTGGAGTTGTGCCTGCGGGAGGATTACGGCGGGCAGGCAGCGCTTTATGAGGGTGCGCTGGCCGCGATCCAAGCAGCCGGGCTCACGGTGTTTTCCGTGCATCTCCCATTTGGGATGAGCGTTAGCCCCGCCTGCACAAAGCAGGCACAGCGCCAAAAGAATGTGGAAAAACTGAAACGCTTTATCAGCCTGACAAAGGGCTGCGGGGCAGAGATCTTTGTCATCCACGCCTCCTTTGAGCCTGTGGAGGATGCGGCCCGAGAGGCGATGCTTGATTCGGCGGCCCAATCCCTGCGGGAATTGGTGGACTATATGGAGCCGCAGGGGCTGACACTCGCGCTTGAGAATTTGCCGCGCACCTGCATCGGCAATTCAGCCAGGGAAATTGCATATTTGACCGGTTGCGTGCCGGAGCTGCGGCTGTGTTTGGATACCAACCATTTTACCTCGCCGCACCCGGATGTGCGTTTTCGCCCGCTGCAAAGGCTGTTTCCCTCCCTGCGGGCCAAATGGAATTCGGAGGCGGAAGGGGGAGTTTCCTATGCGCAAAGATTTGCGGAGCAGATCGTTACAGTACATATTTCAGATTATGATGGTATCGATGAATGCCACTGGCTGCCCGGGCAGGGCATTGTGGATTTCAAGGGCATTCACACGGCGCTTGCCGGGGCGGGATTTGACGCTCCGATCGTGTTTGAGCCGAACGAGCGGTGCAGGGGAATCAGGACCACTGGCGCCCGGCTCATCGGCGGTTATGAAAAACGGCAAAGCAGAGCCTAATTAAGAACTGCGAACAAGGCCAAAATTTATCCAAATGAAAAAGCTACAAAAACCAATTGGTACGATATCAAATGATTCAAAAAGAAGGATTGGAAGCATTTGGCTAGAAAAAGTGAAAATAACTGTCCATTAAATTATCCAGTATGGTGCGACGGCGTTTCGGCGCAGAAATAGAGAATTTAATTGTAGAGACAGAGAGGAGAATCTATCATGAGCAAACTTTGCGTAATAACTGGTGCGACCGGCCATATCGGGTATGCCCTTTTAAAGGAACTGCTTGACAGCGGCGAGCAGGTGCGCATCTTGATCCGTAAGGATATCCCACTGTTTGACGGGCTGGACTGTGAGAAGGCCTTTGGGGATGTGACGGATCCTAAGTCGCTCGAAAAGGCGTTTGAAGGGGCGGATATCGTCTATCACCTTGCGGGCGTAATCGACATTAACGCAGGGGATGAAAACCTGATTTGGAATGTAAACGTCCAGGGGACGAAGAATGTGGTGGAGGCCTGCAAAAAGTGCGGGGTGAAGCGGCTCGTCTACGCTTCCTCGGTGGATGCGATCCCGCCGCTGCCTGGTAAGCAACTGATGCGGGAACTAAGCCATTTCGAGCCGGATATCCTGGATGGAACATACGCGAAAACCAAGGCGACAGCCACTCAGTACGTGCTTGACAGCCAGAGCGACACGCTGGACGTGGTGGTCACGCATCCCGGTGCGTGCTGCGGGCCGTACGATTTCAAGGTGTCGAGCGTTGGTGAAATGGTGCGCATGTATATGCGCGGCAAGTTCCCGGTTTCGCTCGCATTCGGCATGTATAATTTCGTTGATGTGCGCGATGTGGCAAAGGGGATGCACAGCGCGGCAGAGAAGGGCCGGCCCGGCGAGTGCTATATCCTCACGAGCGAGGCAGTCACGGTCGATCAGCTTCTGCATATCTTAGCGGAAAAAACGGGAATTCCCGCCTCCAAGTTTAAGCTGCCACTGTGGCTCGCACAGGCGGCCGCACCGCTGATGGAGGTTTACTATAAGGCGGCGCATAAAACGCCGCTGTTTACGCGTTATTCGCTGCGCAAGCTCAACTCCAACTGCAATTTTAGCATTGAAAAGGCGGAGCGGGAGCTCGACTATCATCCGATGAGTGCGCGCGAGTCGTTCCATGATATGGTGGACTGGATTGCTGAGCATGAAAATATTCCCTTGAAGAAATGATGAGTATAGTGGATTTGATGATACAGGAGGCACTTCCATGGCTGTGACAGGCTTTGTTTTTGGAATGGTTCTACTCTGCGCGCTGGGCGTGGGCATGGCGGCTGCTGGGATCATCTGGCTGGTGGTGCAGCGCAAGTCCCGTCAAGCGAAAGAGCGAAAGGGGCGGCTTGTATTGCCCATTCTGCTGCTGATCATGGGGTTGCTTTGCGCGGGGCTGCCGGGCGGATATTTTGTAGCCATCTCCCATGCGAAAGGCGAGCGAGAGCAATCGCGCGGCGCGTTGGTGACGGCGATTGAAAAAGACCCGTTTGATGTGGATACAGTGCGGAATTTGCTTGACGGCGGCATGGATCCCGACGGGGGAACGGAGAGTGGCTACACGCCGCTGATGGCCGCCTCTTTTCGCCAAGGGACAGATGTGATGGCGTTGCTCGTCAAAGCAGGAGCGGATGTGAACGCGCAGGATCGTGCCGGTCACAGTGCGCTGATGTTCGCATGCAGCCCGCCAGCGGGGCACCTGCCGGATCCGGAAGGCATTCTTCTCCTGCTCAAGAGCGGCGCAGATAGAGCGTTGAAGGATAACAACGGCGAAACGGCTTACAGCTATTTGATGATGCGGGCGGAGGATGACCGCGAAACGCTGAAAAAATTGCCCGAACGGCTGGCGGCTTATGAAAAGGCAGTTGCGGCAGTAAAGCCGGAATGATGGAGGCCAATAGAAACCATGCAGAATGAAATATAAAATTAGCCGGTAGCCGTCCGCTCTCGTAAGCGCTCGGATCTCTTTGATCTACAAGATTGCGGCAAGTTTTGTTTTGTTACTCCGCTGCGCTTCGTAATAAAAAATCAGCGCTTGAAAGCCCCGAAGCTTTCAAGCGCTGATTTTTGTTTTCATCTGCACAGCGGTTTTGAAGAAAAGGCGTTCCAAGGAGAGCTCCCGGGTAAAATCCCGAAGGAAATCCGGGATTTTCACGATTGCAGCCATTCTCCATGTCGGTTAAAATTCATTTTTCAGCGGCACACCGTTGGCATCCTGATGAATTGATCCGGTCAAAAGCTGAATTGCCTCTACCAGCGCCCAGATACCGGCTGCAATTGCACCGGCACCACACAGCCAACCGCCGAGCAGCGTCAGCAAAAGCTGAGCAATGCCCTTGTTGGTATAGCCGAGATAAAAATTATGGATGCCCAGCGTGCCGAGTAGGAAAGCTAGAATCACGGCGGCCAGTTTTGATTTTTGTGGGCCATATGGGGCGGCACCCGGCTGCGCAGCAGCATTTTGCGGTGCGCCACAGTTTGCGCAGAAGGGCGCTCCATCGGAGCACTGCCCGCAATTGAAGCAATATTGATTGCCTGCACCTACCGGCGCGCCGCATTGGGTGCAGACATTTGCGCCCTCTTGGAGCATGGCGCCGCAGTTTCTGCAAAACATTGGTTCAGATCATCCTTTCCGTAAAAGCCGGATTGTAAATTGATGGTTCTGTGCGGAAAATCCGCCTGCAGGAAGCAATGCAGTTTCCAGCATTAAATTTTATTGTGCTCAGTGTATCATATTCAGGGCGTTCACACAAGAGCACGGCGAGAATAAAGGTGAGGAAAATATAGGCGGAGATTTGCCAGCGCCGCCTGTACGGCTCATGCCGTGCAAACGAAGCAGACCCAACCGCCATCCTCATGGCGCTCCTGAATGGTAAAGCCGTATTGCGCGAAGGCAGCAAGAATGTCCTCCTCGCGGGTGTCGATGATGCCGGAGGTGATAAAAACGGCGCCCGGCTTCATGAATTGCCGGACATCCTTACAGAAGCGGATAATCACATCCGCAACGATGTTAGCCACGACGATATCAAACCGGCCCTTTACCTGCTCCGTTAAATCTCCCTGTAAAACCGTAAAGCGGGGGGCGGAAAAGCCATTTTCCCGCCCGTTTTCCACTGCGGTTTTGACCGCGAGCGCATCAATATCCACACCAGTCGCGCTTTTGGCGCCTAGCAGAAGGGCGCACAGGGAGAGAATGCCGCTGCCGCAGCCGATATCGAGCAACTCGGTTTCCGGCGTTACATAGGATTCAAGCGTTTCAAGGCACAGGCGCGTGGTGTTATGTCCGCCTGTGCCGAAGGCAAGCCCCGGCTCCAAGTGAAGGACTTTGCGGCCTTCCGCGTTGTATTCCTGCTCCCACAGCGGGCGGATCAGCAGCATTTTTACCGATAGGCAGAGGCTTAAAATATTGCTTCCAATTATTTCCCAATCCTGTGCCCGGCAAACCTCCGTTGCGATCTGGTGGCGGATGCCTGCGGCATGATACCGCTCGCTTAAAAAGCGAGCGCTTCCGCCGGGTTTTCTTCTAGGGGCAGATAAACGTGAATCAGGCCTTTTGAGCGGTCATTTTTTGAGCAGGGCCTCATCAATTAGGTCAATATGTGCAATTTCCCAAGCTTCCCTTCTAAATTCCGATAATCCTCCATATAAATACCATATGGGACGACCATCTGTGCAATATCGCCTGCACGGTCGATATCATCCGCATCCGTTTCAATGACAATTTCCGTCCAATCCATTTTCATAACGATCCTTTCCAGCGGTGGGCTTCCAGGTTTGAAAAAACTAGCGCCGCCATGTTTTACATGAATTTTTTACATGATTATAGCATAAGAACAAAACATTCCCTCTGCGCAAGAAGGCGTTGCCGCCGTGCAGTAGGCATTTTCTAATGCTTCAAACAAAATGTTTGAAGCTATCATACCATACACGCAAGGCCAACCTTTGTGAAAAATGGCGT
>ENA-OQCL01000531-OQCL01000531.1-human-gut-metagenome-genome-assembly--contig:-NODE-531-length-17818-cov-4.484314_pt1 | contig 17818 bp, 21 predicted proteins | sample MGYA00242502_ERZ504586 | MGnify/ENA primary metagenome ERZ504586 (study PRJEB26092, sample SAMD00036316) | human gut metagenome | host: Homo sapiens | study: EMG produced TPA metagenomics assembly of... | reverse complement strand
GAACCCCGAAAGAACATAAAATACAGGGGTGCGTGACGCCGAACCACCCCTCACCGGCTGCGCCGGAGCTCCCCTTCAGGGGAGCCGATGCGGAGCGCAAAAGCACAGTACGCACAAATTTCTGTGGGGAGAGAAGCTTTATGAAATATGATTTCAAGGCTGTTGAGGCCAAATGGCAAAAGGTATGGCAGGATGAACACACCTTCCATGCTGAAATCGACCATTCCAAACCCAAGTTCTATGCACTGGTAGAATTCCCGTACCCGTCTGCGGCCGGCCTGCATGTTGGCCACCCCCGCAGCTATACCGCGCTGGATATTGTGGCACGCAAAAAGCGTCAGTGCGGCTATAATGTCCTGTACCCTATGGGCTGGGATGCTTTTGGTCTGCCGACCGAGAACTATGCCCTGAAAAACCACATCAACCCGGAATCGTGACCGCCAAGAACGTGGCCCGCTTCAAGAGCCAGTTGCAGGCACTGGGCCTGAGCTTTGACTGGGACCGCGAGATCAACACCACTGACCCCGAATACTACAAGTGGACCCAGTGGATCTTCCTGCAGCTGTACAAGCACGGTCTGGCTTATAAAAAGGCTACCACCGTCAACTACTGCACCGGCTGCAAGGTCGTTCTGGCCAACGAGGAAGTTGTAAACGGCGTGTGCGAGCGCTGCGGCAGCCCCGTTGTGCAGCGCGTGAAGAGCCAGTGGATGCTGAAGATCACCGCTTACGCGGACCGCCTGATCGATGACCTGGACCAGGTGGATTACATCGACCGTGTCAAGACCCAGCAGCGCAACTGGATCGGCCGCAGCCATGGCGCTGAGGTCAACTTTGAAACCTCTGCCGGTGATACCCTGACCGTTTATACCACCCGCGCGGATACCTTGTTCGGCGTTACCTACATGGTCATCTCCCCGGAGCATGCCTACATCAAAAAGTGGATCGATGCCGGGCTGATCAAGAACGTGGATGCCGTAAAGGCATACCAGGATGAAGCCGCCCGCAAGAGCGACTTTGAGCGTACCGAGCTGAACAAGGAAAAGACCGGCGTTAAGATCGAGGGCGTGACCGCCACCGACCCCGTCAACGGCGCAGAGGTGCCCATCTTTATCTCTGACTATGTTCTGGCAACTTACGGCACCGGTGCTATTATGGCCGTGCCTGCCCACGACAGCCGCGACTGGGAGTTCGCCAAGAAGTTCGGCCCTGCCCATCATCGAGGTCGTCAAGGGCAATACCCCGGCCAACCTGGATGAGGCTGCCTTTACCGATGTTGCCACCGGCACGCTGGTCAACTCCGGCTTCCTGACCGGTTTGTCCGTTGAAGATGCCAAGGAAAAGATGTATGCCTGGCTGGAAGAAAACCACAAGGGCTGCAAGAAGGTCAACTTCAAGCTGCGTGACTGGGTGTTCAGCCGCCAGCGTTACTGGGGCGAGCCCATCCCCATGGTGCACTGCGAAAAGTGCGGCTGGCAGCCCATCCCCGAAAGCGAGCTGCCGCTGCGCCTGCCGGACATCACCGACTTTGAGCCGGGCCCGGACGGCGAAAGCCCGCTGGCCCGCCACACCGAGTGGATCAAGACCACCTGCCCGTGTTGCGGCGGCCCCGCTACCCGCGAGACCGACACCATGCCCCAGTGGGCAGGTTCTTCCTGGTACTTCCTGCGCTATATGGACCCCCACAACAAGGATGCCATCGCCAGCAAGGAAGCCTTGGATTACTGGAGCCCGGTGGACTGGTACAACGGCGGCATGGAGCACACCACCCTGCATCTGCTGTACAGCCGTTTCTGGCATAAATTCCTGTATGATATCGGCGTAGTGCCCAAGCCAGAACCGTACCAGAAGCGTACCTCCCACGGCATGATCCTGGGCCTGAACCCTCATGCCTTTGAAAACCAGCCCGATGCCGAGCGCAAGCGCCTGCTGGCCGAGTACGGCAGCGAAAAGGCTGCCCGCGAAGCTCTGGTCGAGAAGTACGGCGAAATGGCCGAGCACCCGATCGTCAAGATGTCCAAATCCCTGGGCAACGTTGTCAACCCGGACGATGTGGTGAACGAGTACGGCGCTGACACCCTGCGCCTGTACGAGATGTTCATTGGCGACTTTGAGAAAGCCGCTCCCTGGAACACCAACTCCATCAAGGGCTGCAAGCGCTTCCTGGACCGCATCTGGGCACTGAGCGAAAAGCAGGTGGAGGGCGAAGGCTACCGCCCGAAGCTGGAAGCTTTGATCAACCGCACCATTAAGAAGGTGGGCGAGGACATTGACGCCCTGAAGGCCAATACTGCCATTGCCCAGCTGATGATTTTGGTGAATGCCCTGTACGATGAGGGCGGTGCAACCCGCGCGGAGTACGAAGTGCTGCTGCAGCTGCTGAACCCGTTTGTTCCCCATATGACCGAGGAACTGTGGCAGCAGATGGGCCACACCGACACCCTGGCTTACCACGAGTGGCCGAAGTATGACGAAGCCAAATGCGTGGAGCAGACCATTGAGATTGCTGTTCAGGTGAACGGCAAGGTCAAGGCCCGCCTGAACGTTGCCGCTAACATTGAAAGCGCTGACGCCATTGCCGCTGCAAAGGCTGACCCCGCTGTGGCCGAAGCCATTGCAGGCAAGACCATTGCCAAGGAAATTTACGTCAAGGGCCGCCTGGTCAACATCGCCGTTAAGGGCTGATCGTTCCCCGTGGCGCGCCAGACATTACAACCTGATACCACCCGGCAAGCCTCCGCACAAGCGGGGGCTTTGCCCGTATCGGGACAAATTTGGAACAACCTGTGCGGGCTGGCCCGCAGCAAAACGCTGTGGGGTGTGCTGCTGCTGGCAGTTTTGTGGGGGTACGGCTACGCCATGAACACCCCTGCCGTGGATATGGACGACCTTGCCATTGCCACCTACCAGCAGGGCGGAGAATTTTTGCGCCAGGGCCGCATTACCGTGTGGCTGCTGCAGGCGCTGACCGGAATCATGACCTACCAGCGCTTTTGGCCGGAGCTGTTTTTTGCCCTCAGCCTGGTGTTGGCGGGCATTCTGCTGGCCGCGGTGCTGTACACGGCGGCACGGCGGCAGGCAAAACAGCCGGGGGCGCAGCTGCTGGCGGCAGGGCTGCTGCTGTGGCCCTACCATGGCGAAAATTTTGATGTATTCCAACCAGTGTGGCGTTGGGTTTGGCTACCTGCTGTGCGCGTTGGCATTGGCGCTGGCACTGCCGCACCTGCTGTGCGGCTGGCGGAACAGCCTGCCCGGTGCCTGCGGCGCAGTGCTCTGCCTGTGTTTTGCACTGGGGTTGTACGAAAGCTTTGCCCCAGTCTGGCTGACGCTGCTGTGCGCCGCCCTGCTGCTGGATGCCGCGGCAGCGGAACCCACAGCGAAAAGCCGGAAAGATATGGGGCAGCATTCTGCGCGGACTGTGGCCGCTGGCCGCGGCACTGGTGCTGCGCAAAGGGCTGACCGCCCTGCTGTGCGCCGCAAACGGCGTGAGCGGGCAGGATGGCACGGCATCCAAAACGATCTTCTGGTTCCAGCGGGACAGCGTGCGGGCTGCAGTTGTGATCCCTGTGCGGGAATGGCTGACCAACTATCTGGCCCGTGCGTTTGGCATTCCGGCGCTGGCCTTGCTGGCACTTGCCAGCTGGGCGGTGGTGCTGTGGGTTCTGCGGCACCGCGGCGGCAATGGGCGGGCACTGTTTGCGGCGGGGCTGATTGTATCGCAGTTCTCGCTGGGCATCTTGCAGGGCACCGGTGCCCAGATGGCCCGTGCAGTGCAGTGCTTTGCTGTGTTTGTGCCCTTTGCGGCCTGGCTGTGGCTGGCCCCGGCGCTGGACCGCGGCAAACAGGGCGGAGCCAAAGCCATCATTTGTGCCGCGCTGGCGGGGGCGATGCTGGCGGTGGAACTGATCTCCCTGACAGGGACGATACGATACAACCGCGACCGCTGGCAGTATGAAGAACGCTTGCTGATTAAAACAGCAGATGAACTGAATGACCTGGATCCGGCGGGCACCCTGCCGGTGGCCTTTGTGGGGCAGGCAGAATTAAGCCCCGAACTGCAGGACCAGCTGGTGATCCCGGCGGCAAACCCGGCGTATAAGGCCGCATACCTGATTTATACCGTGCTGGGCGGCCCGCTGGGGGATCTGGACCGGTACGAGAACCCGCAGACAATGGTCATCAACTGGGCGCAGGATGCCTTTGGCGGCAAAGAACAGATAGCCCTGCTGATGCAGCAGGTGGGCCGCCCCTGCGCCCTGGCGGATGCAGACCAGCAGGATGCTGCCGATACCCTGGCCGAGGCAGGCGAAGCCCCGGTTGGGGTAAGCCTGCAGGACGGATACCTGCTGGTGAACTTTACCGGATGGACCGCTGAATGACCGCAATACCCACGATACGAAACTACCATGGGAGGAGTGACCCCCTAATGTTGATCAGCCTGATCGTTCCATGTTATAACGAAGAAGAAGCTATGCCGCTGTTTTATCAGGAAGCGGCCCGTGTGGCGGCACAGATGGAAAAGAGCCACGGCGCAGAATTTGAGATCACTTTTTGTGGATGATGGCTCCAAAGACGGCACCCTGCGCGTGGCGCGGGAGCTGCACGATGCCGACCCGCGTGTGCGTTACGTTTCCTTCAGCCGCAATTTTGGCAAGGAAGCGGGTATTTATGCGGGCCTGAAAGCGGCCAAGGGTGATTATGTCGCCACGCTGGACGCTGACCTGCAGGACCCGCCTTCGCTGCTGCCGGATATGCTGGATGCCCTGCTGACCGGTGATTATGACTGCGCGGCTACCCGCCGCACCACCCGCGAGGGTGAACCCCCGGTGCGCAGCTGGTTGCCCGGATGTTTTTACCGCATCATCAATAAAATGTCAGATACCGAGATAGTAGACGGCGCACGGGATTTCCGCCTGATGAGCCGCCGCATGGTGGATGCCGTGCTGGAAATGTCGGAGTATAACCGTTTTTTCCCAAGGGCATTTTTCAGCTGGGTGGGCTTTAAGACCAAGTGGTTTGCCTACCAGAACGTGGAGCGCGTGGCAGGCCAGACCAAGTGGAACTTCTGGAGCCTGTTCAAGTATTCCATTGATGGGCATTGTTGGGATTTTCGACCCAGCCGCTGGTTATGGCGGCGCTTGGCGGGCGTGATCTTCTGCCTGGCGGCATTTGTGGGCATTATTTTTGTTGTAGTGCGTGCTCTGATTTTTGGCGATCCGACCGCGGGCTGGCCCAGCATGGTCTGCATTATGCTGCTGTGCAGCGGCGTGCAGCTGTTCTGCCTTGGCATTGTGGGCGAGTACTTGGCCAAAACCTATCTGGAAGTGAAGCACCGCCCCATCTACATTACGCGGGAAACTGAGCAGGACCGCGATGAGCGCAAACCGGCACAGCAGAAATGAGCGCCATGCAGGATATGACCAAAGGCGGCGCGGCGGGGCACCTGCTGCGCTATGCCGTGCCGCTGATGCTGGGCAACTGGTTCCAGCTGGCGTATAACGCGGTGGATTCCATCATTGCGGGGCGGTTCATCGGCAAGGATGCCCTGGCGGCCGAGGGCATTGCGGGCCCGGTGATGAACCTGGTTATTCTGGGAATTACCGGTGTCTGCCTGGGGGCCGGGGTGCTGATGAGCGAGTTCTTTGGCGCAAAGGACGGCGAAAGCCTGCGCCGGGAACTGGCCACCACCGTGCTTTCCGGCACGGCGGCATGCACAGTGGTGGCATTGCTGGGGGTATTATTCACCCCGGCGATTCTGCAGGCCTGTGCGGTTCCGCGGGAGATTTTTTGCAATCACGGCCATCTTATCTGCGCATTTACCTTTTTTGGGGGCACCGTTCACCTGCTTTTACAATGCGTTGGCGGCGGGGTTCAAAGTGTGGGCGATGCCCGAACGCCGCTGCGTTTTTTTGATGGTATCGGCCATTTTTGAACGCAGCGCTGGACCTGATCTTTATCGGCGGGCTGGGCTTTGGCATTGTATGCTCCGCCATGACAACGGTGATTGCCGAAGCGTTCAGCGCCGTGATGGCCGGGTGGTGGCTGTGGACCAAAACGCCGGAACTCTGCCCCCGGCGGGGCCAGTGGCGCGTTGACCGCAGCCTGCTGGGCCGCACGCTGCAATATGGCGGGGTATCCGCTTTGCAGCAGGCCGTGCAGCCAATCGGCAAAGTGCTCATCCAGGGGCAGGTGAATGCCTTGGGTGTGGAAGTGATCGCTGCGTTCAATGCGGTGACGCGCATTGACGATTTTGCCTGCATCCCCGAACAGAGCATTGCCCAGGGCATTACCACCTACATTGCCAGAACCGCGGCGCGGGGCAGGCAGGACCGCATTAGACGCGGATTTGCGGTGGGCCTTTGGGATGGAAGCCGCGTATTGGATGCTGATCGGCGGGGTGGTGACTCTGTTCAAGACCCCGCTGGCCGCAATGTTTGTGACAGGGGAGGGCGCTGACCTGGTGATCGCTTTGGCGGTGCAGTACCTGGGAACGATGGCACTGTTCTACCTGCTGCCCGCCATGACGAACGGATTCCAAGGGTATTACCGCGGCATGGGCAACATGCCGATGACTTTGCTGGGCACGCTGATCCAGACCAGCCTGCGTGTGGTGACGACCTGCATTTTGGCGCCGCGGATGGGGATGTATGGCAATTGCCTTTGCCTGCGCCACCGGCTGGTGCGTGATGCTAATGGTGGAAGTTCCATTTTACTTTTGGCAAAAAGCGCGAAATGAATAACGGAAAGCATAAAAGCTCGAAGAAATCTTGACATTTGGCAAAAAAATGCTATACTACTATTATTGATAGTTCTAATGAACCATCAGCTAATATGGGGTGCATTAAAGAATATACATTCCGATATTCAAATATGAAGAAAGAAGATGTGCGTAATGAAAATGAAGAAACTGACCACTTTCGTTGCCTGCGCCGCTATGGCTGGTGTGTTCGCTACCAGCGCATTTGCTGCCAATGATGCACAGGTTGCCCGCGCTCAGGATTACCTGAACTCCAAGGGCATTGCCTACACTGTTACCGCTTCTGATGTTGACAAGGCTCTTGCTGCTGGCTACACTGCTGACGCTCTGGTTGCCAAGGCAAACGCTCTGCTGGGTCAGGCTAAGTCTGATCCCGAAGGCGCAAAGAACGAGGCTGTCAATGTGCTGAACAGCATCGGTGTTTCTGTTGCTGACGCTAAGGTTGCCGTCAACGGCAACGATATCACCATCTCTGCCAGCATCAACGGCACCAACGTTGCTTATAGCTTCAACAATGCCGATACCCATCCGGAAATCGGCGAAGCCATCAAGAATGGCACCTGGGGCGTTGCTGAAAGCACCACCACCGCTGCTGCCAGCCTGAAGAGCGGCAATGGCGTTATCAAGGCTACCGGCGACAATGCTGGTATCGCTATGCTGGTTGCTGTGGTTGCCATCGCTGGCACCATGGGTGTTGCTGTTCGCAAGAGCCGTGACGCTGAGTAATTACGCCTAACTAACATGTTGTTCGCCGCGGCGTGCCGCGGCGAATTTTTTTGTTTCAGCGTCAGGTATGGGCCGCAGCCTGTGCCTGAACGGGGAGAAAAAATAAATGACGCACAAGAACGATTTTTTGCGCAAAGGTCCGGCAGGGCTGGTGGTAGTGCCACTGCTGTTTGCGCTGGTCACGTTGGCGCTGCTGGCGATCATGTTCAAGGTGTTTGCCGCACCGTACTACTCGCTGGTAGAGTGGTTTATGGAAACCAGCGTGGTGGAAACCCAGCCCAAGGACCTGTTTGATGAGGCAGCCCAGACCCTGACCAATACGGAAAATGACCGGACCGCACAGGAAGAGCCGGAACAGGAAGCTATCCCGCTGAGCAGCATTACCTACCCCAGCAAGGGGGACCGCTATGGCCGCATTACCATTGCGGGCACCACGGTGGACGCGCCGGTGTATTACGGTGACACCAACAGCATCCTGAACCGGGGCGTTGGTACTTATGTGGACAGCAGCGGAGCAGGCATCCCTGGTGAAAGTAAGACCATTTTGATGGCGGGCCACAACAACACCTTCTTCAACGATCTGCAGAGCGTTGAGGTGGGCGATGTGGTGACGATCGAGACCCATTACGGTACCTACACCTATACGGTGGAGCGCTGCGAGGTGCGGGATTACCAGGATACCACCACGTATGACTTTACACGCACCGATGAAAACCTGATCCTGTATACCTGCTACCCGTTTGATGCGCTGGGCTTTACCCCTAACCGCTACTTTGTTTATGCCAGCTACACATCCGGCCCGGAGCTGGATGCTGACCGTTGAGGGAGGAGATGCAGAGATGACGCAACAAAAAAGCTCCCGCAAAGGCAGCGCTGTGTGGCCGATGGTGCTTTCCTGGCTGAGCAGCCTGATTTTGGCACTTTTGGCGGTGTTTGTCATGCTGTTTACCACGTTTGGTAACGCGGGCTATATGCAGAGCTGCGTGAAAAGCTCCGGTTATGCCCAGAGCGCCTATGATGATATGGTACAGGATTTTATCAGTTATGGTGCAGCCACCGGTTTTGATGCCGATGTTATGACGGGGTTTTATGTCTGTTGACCTGGTGGAAAGCGACATGCAGGATGCTGTGGCGGGGCTGTATGCCAAAACGCTGACCTATTATACCCGCGATAATATCGCGGAAGCTGTTTACAGCGCCATGGAACAGGCTACGGCAGACCGTGGCATTACGCTGGAAGGCGATACCAAGACGGCCGTGGAAACCGTGGCCGAGGCTGTGCGTATGGAGTATGCCTCCTACACCGCGGTGCCGCTGGTCAGCCAGCTGCGTACCCTGGTGCAGAAACTGCAAAAGGTGATGATAATCGGCTTGGTGGTCAGTGCGGTGCTGCTGTGCGCTGCGGTAGTGTCCATGCTACGCATCAGCCGCAAAGATGCCCGCCTGGGGGCGCGCTGCCTGGTGTATGCCCTTGGCGGTGCTGCTGTGGTGTGCCTGGTGCTGGGTGTGGGCGTTAAGCCGATGATCGGCTTAACGCGCCTGGGCATTGACCCGCCTGCCCTGAAAAACCTGCTGATTGCTTATGTGGGCGGTTTGTTTGGCCGCTTTGTGGTGATGGCAGTGATCTATTTTGTGCTGGCGATAGTGCTTGGCGTATTGGCGAGCAGGCACAAAAAGCACAGAGCATGATGATAGAGTTTATAGAATAAGGGCAATACCGCATAATTCTAAGTGCCGATACGGCGAGCGAGGTGCGGCAGATGCCAAGCCAAAAGCGCAGATAATACTGGATGCTGCAAAGGTGAGCGCCGCCAGTGGCGGAAACAGCGAACCGAAGCAGGGGCAGCGGTCGCAGAGTGCGAGGGGCTTTTGCCCCCGAAGCACGATGCGGGTACCGCAACCCGACATTATCGAGCATTTTGGCAACGCAGATGCCGTGCCGCAGCTGCCGGAGCGGTGCTTAAGCCGCAAGGCGGGAATTGTGCGGTGTTGCCTAAGATAAAAAGAAACGGTGCTGTACCCCGGACTTTATGGGGTACGGCGCCGTTTTTTGTGTGAAGATGGGACAGGCGAGATGGCCCTGGAATGTGATGGTGAGGGAAAAGACGGGTTTTGAGTGATGTGGAGGGGATTGTGATGGTATGCCACCTGTAGGGGCGCACAATGTGCGCCCGCTGCCTTGCGGAGAATGATGTGGTGAAATATTAGACAAGGCCCGGCATGTGGGACGATGCGAAGCATCGTCCCCTACAAATGGGGGTATTGCTTTTTGCCAATTTTCAATGTGTGGTCAGGCAGGGCTTCGGCGGGGTCGGGTGACCCCGCCCTACTGCGAGGTTATGGCTAGTACCTACAAATAAAATAGCGCAAACAGCGTAAAATAAAAACACCCCGGAACCGCATAAGAATATGCGATTCCGGGGCGTAATGTTACTGGATAAAGGGCAAATTAAATCTTAGCCAAATCAAGCCTTGTTGGCAGAGCCGAACAGTTCGATCTTCTCCTTGACCTTATCCATGATGGCGTCTGCGCCCGGCTTCAGCAGCTTGCGCGGGTCATAGCCCTTGCCCTGCTGATCCTTGCCGGCTTCGATGTACTTGCGGGTGGCCTCAGCAAATACCAGCTGGCAGTCAGTGTTGACGTTGATCTTGGAAACGCCCAGGCGGATGGCTTTCTGAACCATCTCGTCGGGGATGCCGGTGCCGCCGTGCAACACCAGAGGAATGTTGTTGGTAGCCTGATGGATGCGTTCCAGAGCTTCAAAGTCCAGGCCCTTCCAGTTGGCGGGGTAAATGCCGTGGATGTTGCCGATGCCGGCAGCCAGGAAGTCAACGCCCAGAGCAGTGATCTTGGCGCACTCTTCGGGGTCAGCGATTTCGCCGTTGCCGACTACGCCGTCCTCAACGCGCCGATGGAACCAACTTCGGCTTCGATGGACAGGCCCCTTGTCGTGTGCCAGCTCAACCAGCTCACGGGTTTTGGCAATGTTCTCTTCGATGGGGTAGTGGGAGCCATCGAACATGATGGAGGTAAAGCCAGCTTCAATGCAGGCCTTTGCGCCCTCATAGGTGCCGTGGTCCAGGTGCAGGGCAACGGGAACCGTGATGCCGAGAGATTCATCCATTGCGCGCACCATAGCGGCAACGGTCTTGAAACCGGTCATATATTTGCCGGCACCCTCGGAAACGCCCAGGATAACCGGGCTCTGCATGGCCTGAGCCTGAAGCAGAATGCTCCGGGTCCATTCCAGGTTATTGATATTGAACTGGCCAACACCATAGTGGCCGTCACGAGCTTTGAGGAGCATATTGGTTGCATTTACGAGCATAACAGGTACCTCCTATAAATTCAGTTCAAGCAGCTGGAGGGCCTGACCCTGCCAGCTATTTTATTATAGACCGACTTTGACAAAAAATCAACAATAATCACGGCTTTTTACCCAAGAATGAGTAAAAAGTCCAGAAAATGGGATGATTGCACAGTGTTAGACGTGTGATTTGGGTAAGATTTATGAAAGAATAGCAGAATGACCAGCATCCGATGCGCCAATTTGGTCGGAATGTGCAGAATGGACAGAGGGGCGGACGCAGGAAAACGGAAAATACAATTTGAATATAAAATTAAATAAAATACAATTAGTTGATTTGCGCGAGGCCATGAGAGAGGTGCATTTATAAAAGGGTGGTAGGATGAGGGGACGGAACGGTCAAGACCGTTCCCTACAGACAGGGAAAAGGAAAATACGGAAAGGGAAGGTTGATGTGGACATAGCACAGCAGGACCCAAGGCAAAACAAAATCGGCCCCTGCCTTGGTGCGGCAGGGGCCGATAAATTCAGTGATTCAAATAACTCAAAAATGCGGAAAAGAAAGCTTTACCGGTCGATGGGGGCAGTCTTGGCTTTCAGCCAGGTCTTTTCCTCCTCGGTCAGGCGGGGGCTGAGCATCTCGTATACATGGGCATGGTAGGCGTTCAGCCAGTTGATCTGGTCACGGGTCAGTTCGTCCACAATGACCGGCTCGGTGGAGATGGGCACCAGGGTCAGCGGCTCAAATTTCAGCCAGTGACCATATTGGTTGGTGCCGGCATCCACGCATTCCAGCTCGTTCTCAATGCGGATGCCGACTTCATCGGTCTCATAAACGCCCGGCTCATCGGTGATGGTCATGCCCTCTTTGAAGACAATGGGGTTCTGGGGGCGCAGGCTCTGGGGGCCTTCGTGCACCGAGGAAATGTAGCCAACGCCGTGGCCGGTGCCGCAGCGGTAGTTGATTTTGTGTGCCCACAGCGGGCCGCGGGCAAAGCTGTCCAGTGCAAAGCCGGTGCAGTAATCCAGGAATACCGCGCGGGCAATGTCAATGTGGCTCTGCAGGGTCCAGGTGTAGTATTTGCGCTCGTTCTCGGTCAGGGGGCCGACGGGATAGGTGCGGGTGATGTCGGTGGTGCCGCAGTTATACTGGCCGCCGTTATCCACCAGCAGGAAGCCGCGCGGCTCAATCACGCTGTCCACTTCGCCCTCGGCATGGTAGTGCATCATGGCGGCGTTGGGGCCGTAAGCGGCAATGGTATCAAAGCTGTCCTCAAAATAGCCGGGCATTTCGGCACGGCGCTTTTGCAGCATCTTTTCAATGTCAGTCTCGTGCAGGATTTTGCCCTCGGCGATGGCCTTTTCCAAGTCCATCTGGAAACGCACCATGGCAACGCCGTCACGCACATGGCATTCGCGGATGTTGGCAAGCTCGACCGGGTTTTTGACACCTTTCAGTGCAAAGATCGGGTCGGCACCGGTAACGGTCTTGTGCTCGTTCAGGGCGCAGTACAGGTCATAGTTGGTGGCTTTCTCGTCTACGAGGAACACTTCCTCTGCGGGCAGAGCGTGTACGGTATCGATCAGCTCCGGGTAGTCGCGCAGGGAAACGCCGTTATCGGCCAACGTTTTTGCGTCGGCATCATTCAGGCGGCCGGGGGTCGATAAACAGGGTGCAGCTGTCCATCGTGACAAGGGCATAAGCAACGGCCAGCGGGGTACAGGGCAGGTCGCGTGCGCGCATGTTGGTCAGCCAGCCCACACAGTCCAGACCAGTCACAGCCAAGGCGGTGGCACCGGCTTTTTTCAGCTCGTCACGCACCATGGCAATGCGCTGGGCGGCGGTGGCGCCGGTCTGCTCAACAGTCAGCAGCTCGCAGGGGGTGTTGGGCAGGCTGGGGCGGGTGGTCAGGCTCTCCCACAGGGGGGGTAGACGATATCCTTGCTTTCCAGCTTGGCGCCGCTCTTGGCCAGAGCGGCGGCATAGCCGTTGGCAATGGTGGCAGGCACGCAGCTGCCATCCAGCAGCAGGGTCTGGCCTGCGGCAAAATGGGCGGTCAGGTACTCTTCCACGGTGGGCACCCCGGCGGAACCGGCGTGCATGCACTCAATTTCGGTACCGGCCAGCTGACGGTCACCCTGACATAAAGCGGCCATCGCACCACAGGGCGCTGCCGGTCAGGGTGACAACAAGGGTGGAGTTCTCGCCGGTAAAGCCGGAGAAAACGGCAGGCTGTTGTAATAAGCGGGCAGATATTCACTGGAGTGGGGTCGCTGGTCATCAGCAAACACCGTGGGCACCGGCTGCCTGGGCAGCGGCGCGCAGAGCGGCGATTTTTTTCATTGGTCGTCAAAATAGTCCTCTCCTTATATGCAGAATGTTGAACAAGTCCATTCTAACATGTTTTCATAAAAGGTCAATACGGGGTGCGGTTCAGCACAGTGCCCAGCAGCGGCAGGCCGCAGCCCTGCAGAAGGTGAGCCGCCTGGCGCAGCTCCTGGTGGGTAACGCCGCCGCTTTGTACCACAAGCAGGGCACCATCACATACCTTGGCAAGGCTGAGAGCGTCACTGCATTCGCTCAGGGCTGGAGCATCTACCAAAAGATAAGCAAACTTTGGGGCACAGCTTTCCACCATGTGGGCAAAACGGGGGTGTTCCAGCAGCAGGGCCGGGCGGCTGGTGGTGCCGGAGGCCGGAACCAGGCAGGTGCCGCGGATCTCGGTGTGGTAGAGAACTTCCTCCAGGGGAACGCTGCCGGAAAGATAGTGTGCCAGACCCGGCACTTTGTGTTCACCGGTCAGCCCGCACTGGCGGCAGATGCCGGAATGGCGCAGGTCGCCGTCAACCAGCAGGCAGCGCTGGCCAAGCCCGGCAAGCAGCTGCCAGAACTGCAAAGCCAGAGTAGTTTTACCTTCCTGCGGGGTAGTGCTGGTGAGCAGAATGATTTTGGCGTCTGGGGCTGTCTGTTCCAGACGCAGGCGCAGCAGATTCAGGGATTCAACCGTCCGGGGTGCCAGCTCCGGCAGGTGGTTCAAAGCAAGTTCTTTCATGGGCGGCCGCCTTTCCGGGTATGGAGGCGGCGGGGCGTGGCATCCGGGATGCAGGCCAGCGGCGAAGAGCCAAGGCAACGGGCCAGATCGTCCGCCGTATAAATGTGGTCATCCCGCAGGTAATGCAGGCAGAGGAAAGCAAAGCAGAGCAAAAAGCCGATGCCAGCGCCAAACGCTGCGTGGAACACAGCCCCGGCCCGGAAAAGCGCTGCGGCGGGGCTGCCTGCTCCACCAGGCGGGCGGGGTGGTGCCCATGCGGGCAGAGAGATCATCCAACGCAAGGGCAGCCAGTGCGTTGGCAATATCTGCTGCGCGCTGTGGGGAGGAATCGGCCGCAACAATGCGCAGAATATGGGTATCTGCCGGGTGCAGAATGGTAATCTGGTCTTTTAAGTGGGCAGTATCCGTGGAAAGGCCAAGGGTGGAAATAACGGATTCCAGCATGGTGCGGCTGGTCAAAAGCTCCTGATAATCAGCCGTTAATTGCAGTTCCGCATAGCCGGAGGTCAGCCCCTCCTGTGCGGCGGCAACATACAGCTGGGCTTCGGCTTGGTAGCTGCGCGGGGCGAGGCGTGCGGCAGCAAAGGCCAGAATACCTCCCAGCAGGGTACAAACCAGTACCGCGGCGAAATGGGCGGGCAGCAGGCGGAACAGTTCCACGGGGGTCACTTCGCGCCCGGCGGCGCGGGATGCAGGGGCAGCGGGCAAGGTGCTCACCTCCAAAACAGGGCGTGAACAAGGCAAAATTCCGGTAAAAACAGCATAAATCAAGTGTAACACGCGCCCGGCGCAAAATTCAATAGAAAAAACGGTTTTTCAGGCGATACTGGGCGAATTTTTCGGGCAAACTGCTGAAAGGTGAGAGGAATTTTGCAGCAAACGGGGGAAACGCCGCGGTAAAAAGGCGCTGACAGGGCAAGAAGTTTCAAAAATTTCAAATTTTGGCAGGCCCAAATGGGCGAAAAGCTCTTGACGGGTTTGATATAATAAGGTTAGCAGTAAGAAAACAAGATTGCTAACAACACAGACAAACTTTAAGATAGAAGGGAATATTACCATGGCAGAACAGGTAACTAAAATTGATATTTTCTCCGGCTTTTTGGGTGCAGGCAAAACGACCCTGATCAAAAAGCTCATCAAGGAAGCGTTCCAGGGCGAAAAGATCGTGTTGATCGAAAACGAATTCGGCGAGATTGGCATTGACGGCGGCTTTATGCGTGAGGCTGGCATTCAGGTCAACGAGCTGAACTCTGGCTGCATCTGCTGCTCCCTGGTGGGCGACTTCCGCGAGGCACTGAAAAAGGTCGTGGAGACTTATCATCCTGACCGCATCCTGATCGAGCCTTCCGGCGTTGGCAAGCTGAGTGATGTGACCCGCGCTGTTGAGGGTGTGGGCGAGACCCTGCCGGTCAGCCTGAACAGCTTTGTGACTGTGGCCGATGTGAACAAGGTCAAAATGTATATGAAGAACTTTGGCGAGTTCTATGATGACCAGATCAGCCACGCATCCTGCATCATCCTGAGCCGCACCGGCAGCGCAGACGAGAAGAAGGTTGCCGCAGCCGTTGCCCTGATCCAGGAAAAGAACCCCACCGCCACCATTGTGACCACCGATTGGAACGAACTGACCGGTGCACAGATCGTTTCCGTTATGGATGGTAAGCGCGACCTGGTTGCCGAGCTTCTGAGCGAAGCACAGGCTTCCAATGCTGCCCATGCGGACGAGGATGAGGAAGAGCATCATCACCACCACCATGACCATGATGAGGACGGCCACGAGTGCTGCCACCATCACCACGACCATGATGATGACGACGATGATGACCACGGCCACGAATGTTGCCATCACCACCACGACCATGATGACGACGATGATGAGGATGAACACGAGCATCACCACCATGACGGCGAGTGCTGCTGCGGCCATCATCACCATCATCATGACCACGATGCAGACGAAGTGTTCACCAGCTGGGGCCACGAGACTGCCCACAAGTACAGCCATGACGAGCTGGAGAGCATCCTGACCACGCTGGATTCCGGCGAGTACGGCGCTGTGCTGCGTGCCAAGGGCATTGTGGACGGCGGCGACACCTGGTACGAGTTCGACATGGTGCCCGGTGAGCATGAGATCCGCACCTGCGGCCCCGATGTTACCGGCAAGGTGTGCGTGATCGGTTCCCAGCTGAAGGAACATGAGGTGGAAGAGCTGTTCCACGCCTGATTTGTAAAGGAGTAAAACATGGCGCAGAAAGAGATTCCCTGTTACCTCTTTGTGGGTATGCTGGAAAGCGGCAAAACCAAGTTTATTCAGGAAACAATGGAGGACCCGCAGTTTGATTCCGGCGACAAAACGCTGCTGTTGATCTGTGAGGAAGGCGAAGAGGAATATGATTCCGAGCGATTTGCCTTTGGCGGTGTGACCGTTGCCACCATTGAGGACAAAGCGGAACTGAACCGCGAACACCTGCAGCAGCTGGCTGAAAAGTCTGACTGTGGGCGTGTGATCATTGAATACAACGGCATGTGGCTGGTGCAGGAGCTGTACGATGCCCTGCCGGATAACTGGCTGATTTACCAGTGCCTGGCCACCGCAGACGGCACTACCATCAAGACCTATGCCAACGACAATGCCATGCGCGGCCTGCTGCTGGACAAGCTGCGCGGCAGCGAGCTGCTGGTGGTGAACCGTGCCGAGGCGGTAAACGATGACGAAAGCCACCAGCTGATCCACAAGCTGGTGCGCCAGGCCAGCCGCCGCTGCGATATCGCCTATGAGTTCAAGGATGGCAGCGTTGCCTATGACGATATCCCGGACCCGCTGCCGTTCGATGTAAACGCCCCGGTGATCGAGATTCCCGAAGAGTTCTTTGGCGTGTGGTATATGGACTGCATGGATGAGATGCAGAAGTACGACGGCAAAACGGTGAAATTCCTGGCTCAGGTGTGCCAGACCAACCGCGCCGGCAAGGACAGCTTTGTGCCCGGCCGCTTTGCCATGACCTGCTGCGTGCAGGATATCCAGTTTGTGGGCTTTCCCTGCAAGTACACGGAGTACAAGAACCTGAAGCAGCGTGACTGGATCACGGTAACGGCAAAGGTGAACCTGAAATACCACCCGATTTACAAGGGCCAGACCCCGGATTCTGTCGGCCCGGTGCTGACGGCCATCAACGTGGAGCCTGCCGCGGCCCCGCGTGATGATGTGGTGACCTTCAGTTGAGCGGGGAACGCCGCAGGGCAATCGAAGCCCGCGTGGCAGCCGCAGCCGCCCGGCTGGAAAAAGAGGGCCGCTACACGGCAACCCGGCGGTGCATCCAGCACGGCAAGGTCAGCGTGTATGCCCACTGCGTCAGCGTGGCGGATACCGCCTGCGTCTTGGCGGAAACGCTGCACATGCGCGTAAACGAGCGGGCGCTGATCCGCGGTGCATTGCTGCATGATTACTTTTTGTATGACTGGCACGATAAAGCCAACGGCCACCACTGGCACGGTTTTACCCACCCAGGCACCGCCCTGCACAACGCAAGCGAGGATTGGAAGCTGACCCCGGTGGAGCGGGAGATCATCAAAAAGCACATGTTCCCCTTAACCCCCATCCCACCCACCTGCCGTGAAGCGTGGCTGGTGTGCCTGGCAGATAAAATATGTGCCGCCAAGGAGACGACCGGCGGAATCTATGGCAAGCTGCCGTTTGCCGCGAAGCATAACGCGCAGGATTAAGTAAATTAACGTTTTATATGCAGAAAATCCAAAAGCCCGATGCCGTGTTGACATCGGGCTTTTGGCATTTTACGCGGAGAGGGGAAAAATTAGGAATTAGGGCAACACCGCACAATTCCCGCCTAGCGGCTTAAGCACCGCTCCGGCAGCTGCGGCACGGCATCTGCGTTGCCAAAATGCTCGATAATGTCGGGTTGCGGTACCCGCATCGTGCTTCGGGGGCAAAAGCCCCTCGCACTCTGCGACCGCTGC
>ENA-OQCL01000530-OQCL01000530.1-human-gut-metagenome-genome-assembly--contig:-NODE-530-length-17848-cov-5.070312_pt1 | contig 17848 bp, 13 predicted proteins | sample MGYA00242502_ERZ504586 | MGnify/ENA primary metagenome ERZ504586 (study PRJEB26092, sample SAMD00036316) | human gut metagenome | host: Homo sapiens | study: EMG produced TPA metagenomics assembly of... | reverse complement strand
GACGTCGGACAGGAGGTATTCGTTACCGATGGCCTTGAGTTCATACATGAATTTGAAGGCTGGACGCAGCTTTTTCAGGGCGTCACTTTTTTTTGTCGCCAATCTGCAGGCCGTAGAAAGAATGAGGGACTTTGTTATCAGAACTGATGATGAGGTCTTTTTTTTGCTTGGCGGCTGTAGTATAGGTCCTGCCATACCGCTGCCGTTGTAGTTTCTGGCAAAGTCTGTCCTTGGGCCAGTGTCAGGCCAGGGAGCAGACACAATCCTAGGAGCATTGTGGCAATCAGCTGATTTTTCTTCATGAAAACACCTCCGTTTCCAGAATAGCTGGGCGGAGGTGTTTTGTCAATATGGAAAGTGGAGAGGGATTAGGTTGTGGGATTGCCGTGGCGTTTCGGTAAAATCTGGTTCAGGCTGATGGCGATGATTGAGGCTACGACGACGGGCGCTTTGCCGAAGATGGTCGTTACCCAGTCCGGGAAGAGATAAAGCGATTGCGGCGCGGCTGACAATCCCATACCCATGGCGACGGCCAGGCCGATGATGGACATGTTGCGCGGTGTCGCTCCATCGGATAGAGCCAGGCGGATACCGGTCATGGCGATGGAGGCGAAAACAGAAACGGTAGCTCCGCCGAGGACGGCGTAGGGAATGGTCGTCAAGAGGCCGGAAAATTTAGGCACGATACCGGCGATGAGGATGATAATGGCCGCCAGGGCCAGTGTAGCCCGGTTGATGACCTTTGTCGTCGTGACGATGCCGACATTCTGGCTGAAAGAGGCTGTCGGCAGGAAACCGAGGACGGAACCGAGGATACTAGTCGCCCCCAGTCCCAAGATGGCACCGTGCAGTTCATCTGATGTGGGCTGACGGTTCATGGCTCCGGAAGTGGTGGCCGAAAAGTCACCGATAGCCTGGATGGAGTTGATGACGAAGAGCAGGGAAATGGCGATGCAGGCAGGCGGGTCAAATTCTAAGCCAAAGTGTAAGACTTGGGGCATTTCGAAATACCCGGCTGTCATGACGTTGTCGAATTGGACCATGCCCATGGCCAAGGCCAGGATATAGCCGGCCAGGATGCCGACGAGGATAGAAGCCAGGCGCAGCAGGCCTTTACCAAAGTGTGTGAAAAATGTCACAACAACGAGTGTAAACAAGGCGACGACCCAGTTTTTCCAGCTGCCGTAAGTCGGGCTGCCCACGCCGCCGGCCATGTAGTTGATGGCGATGGGGTACAGGGATAAGCCAATGGTAAAGACGACTGTCCCTGCGACCAAGGGCGGAAAGAATTTACGGATACGATGGATGCTCAGGCCGACGAGGATAGCACAGAGACCGCCAAAGACTTCAGCTCCTAGAATCGCAGCGATGCCGTACTCGCTGGCCAGGGTCTGCATGGTCGGTACGTAGGCAAAGCTGACACCAAAGATGACCGGCAGACCGGCACCGAAATGGATCCCTGTCCGGCGCCCGATGGGGTAAAGTTGCAGCAGCGTGCCGATGGCAGCGGCGATGAGCGAGGCCTGGATAATCAGAACCCGGTCAGGCTGAGACAGGCCGGCGGCACCGGCGACGATGATGGCTGGCGTGACACAGCCGACAATCATGGCGACGACGTGCTGCAGGGCCAGGGGCAGAGCTTCAAAGAAATGAGGGATGCCATCCATGGAAAAGAGCGAGGCGCTCCGACTGTTTGAAATAGGCATTTTTTCCACAATGATGCGCCTCCTTTAAGCTCGGTAAATACGAGTCCCCGTCTTTCCGAGGATACCATCTTTGGCTTTCTGGAGCAGTGTTATCAGGGCTGTCCTGCCGGGACGGGATTCAGCGAATTTGACGGCGGCCTGGACTTTGGGCAGCATCGAGCCGGGGGCAAATTCATTTTGTGCCATATATTGCCGGGCTTCGTCAGTGGTCATTTCCGACAGCCACTGTTCGTCCGGCTGACCAAAGTGGATGGCCACTTTTTCGACAGCTGTCAGGATGATGAGGTAATCGGCGTGGAGGTCTTCGGCCAGGCGTTCGCTGGCGAAATCCTTGTCGATGACGGCGCTGGCCCCTTTGAGGTGGTTGCCGTGACGCATGACGGGAATACCGCCGCCGCCACAGGCGATGACCAGCTGTCCCGATTCGACGAGGGTGTCGATGGCGCCGATTTCGATGATTTCCTGGGGCAGCGGCGAAGCGACGACGCGGCGCCAGCCCGACCGGACCGGCGTCTTCCTTGACGATGTAGCCGTATTCTTTGGCGGCGTATTCCGCCTGTTCTTTAGTCATGAAATGGCCAATCGGTTTCGACGGATTCTTGAAAGCCGGGTCTTCCGGGTCGACGCGGACCTGGGTGACCATGGTAGCGACGGGAATGTCGAAGATGTCGCGGTTGTACATTTCTTCGCGCAGGGCATTCTGCAAGTCATAGCCGATGTAAGCCTGGCTCATGGCGACGCAGACCGACAGCGGCGTGTTGGGCTGGTTCGGATCTTCCCGGCTCAGGGCGGCCATGGCGTGGTTGATCATGCCGACCTGCGGGCCGTTGCCGTGGGCGACGATGACTTCACAGCCTTCCTGGATGAGATCGACGATGGCCTTGGCTGTCGTCTTGACGGCCAGCATCTGTTCGTGCAGTGTATTTCCCAGGGCGTTGCCGCCGAGGGCGATGACGATACGTTTCTTTTTCTCGGTCATGATAATTCTCCTTTTATGTGTACAAAAGTTTTATAAAGGATGAGTAAAATGCATGATAGGGGAATGAAAAAGGCACCGGTCCGGAGGACCGGCACCTTTGACGGTCAGGTTATTTCATTTTGCGCAGGATGCCGCGTTCTTCTAATGCTTTCAAGGTCTGAGCCGGATCCTGGCATTTGGCCAGCATGATCATGGCAGCGATGACATAGGGCTTGTAGCTGGCTTCCTTGTAGAGGGAATCGCGATAGCGGTCGAAGACGGAGGCTTCGACTTCGCCGTCTTCACAGCTGACGCCGTTGATGTCGGCCGGCAGGCAATGGAGGTACATGGCTTTGCCGTCTTTTGTGGTCTTCATCAATTCTTCCGTGCAGCACCAGTCTTTGTGCTGAGCGTTCTGAGCCAGCAGTTCCTGTTCCAGGGCATCGATGCCGGCCTGGTCGCCAGCAGCGTAGAGATTCGTCCGTTTTTCCATAGCCGCAAAGGGAGCCCAGCTCTTGGGATAGACGACGTCGGCGTCTTTGAAGGCGTCGGCCATGTCGTGGGTGATGCGGAAGGAGCCGCCCGATTTTTCGGCGTTCTTTTTGGCGACGTCGACGACGTCCGGCATGACTTCATAGCCTTCGGGATGAGCCAGGACGACGTCCATGCCCAGACGGGTCATGAGGCCGATGACGCCCTGCGGGACCGAGAGGGGTTTGCCATAGGACGGGGAGTAAGCCCAGGTCATGGCGATTTTCTTGCCTTTCAAGTTTTCCAGGCCGCCCATTTCATGGATGATATGGGCCGCGTCGGCCATACACTGGGTCGGATGGTCGATGTCGCACTGGAGGTTGACCAGAGTCGGCTTCTGTTCGAGGATGCCGTCTTTATAACCCTGGGTGACGGAGTCGACGACTTCTTTCTGGTACGTATGGCCCTTGCCGATGTACATATCGTCGCGGATGCCGATGACGTCGGCCATGAAGGAAATCATGTTGGCCGTTTCGCGGACCGTTTCGCCGTGAGCAATCTGGCTCTTCTTTTCGTCCAGGTCCTGGACCTGCAGGCCGAGGAGATTGCAGGCCGAGGCGAAGGAGAAGCGCGTACGCGTCGAATTGTCGCGGAAGATGGAAATGCCTAAGCCGCTTTCAAAGATTTTGGTGGAAATATTGTGTTCCCGCATGAAACGGAGGGCATCGGCCAGGACCCAGATGGCTTCCAGTTCGTCATCGGTCTTGTCCCAGGTGAGGAAAAAGTCGTTTTCATACATATCTTTGAAGTTGAGGGCGTTTAATTTATCGATGTAGTCCTGTAAGGTTTTCATAGGGCAGTCTCCTTTTAATCGTTATGGGATGTGATTATTTATCGGTGTATACAGAAGGCAGAGCGGCGTAGACGGCGGCACAGGTGACGAGGTCCTGTTTCCACGTCTTTTCGTTGGGAGCATGAGCCTGGGCTTCTGCGCCAGGGCCGAAGCCGATGACGGGGATGCCGTTGCGGCCCATGATGGAAACGCCGTTGGTCGAGAAGGTCCATTTATCCGTCAAGGGACGGACTTTGCGCATGGCTTCCGTTTCAGCGGCACCGATACGGCTGTCGCCGAAGAGGGACGTATAAGCTTCTTCCAGGGCCTTCGTGACTTTGTGGTCTTTCGGGATGACCCAGGTCGGGAAGTAACATTCGATGGGGTAGGTCAGGCCGGTGTAGCTCGGGCGGGCATATTCGTACATGCTGACTTTGACATCATCGCCGTATTTCTGGACACTCGGCAGGGCGCGGATTTCATCGAGGCAGCTCTGCCACGTTTCGCCAGCGGTCATGCGGCGGTCGAGGGATACGGCACAGGAGTCGGCGACGGCGCAGCGGCTCGGCGAGGTGTAGAAAATCTGGGAGCATGTGACGGTACCGCGGCCGAGGAAGTTGGCTTCTTCCCATTCGGAGTTGTATTTTTTGTCGAGCATCTTGACCAGGCCTTTGATTTCCGTTGTGTCGGAGGCGTCATTTTCATTGAGGGCCCGGACGTCCTGGAGGATGTCGGCCATCTTGTAAATGGCGTTGTCACCGCGTTCGGGTGCACTGCCGTGGCAGGAAACGCCCTGGACGTCGATGCGGATTTCCATACGGCCGCGCTGGCCGCGATAGATGCCGCCGTCTGTCGGTTCCGTAGAAACGACAAATTCCGGGCGGACCTTGTCTTCGTTGATGATATACTGCCAGCAAAGGCCGTCGCAGTCTTCTTCCTGGACCGTACCTGTAACCAGGACGGTGTACTTATCGGACAAGAGGCCCAGGTCTTTCATGATGCGGGCGCCGTAGACGGCGGATACGATGCCGCCGAGCTGGTCCGACGTGCCGCGGCCGCCGATTTCCGTTTCCGATTCAAAGCCTTCATAGGGATCGAAGTTCCAGTTGGCTTTGTTGCCGATGCCGACAGTATCGATATGGGCGTCGAAGCCGATGAGGGTCTTGCCGGTGCCCATGTAGCCCAGGACGTTGCCCATGGGGTCGATTTCTACTTTATCGAAATCGAGTTTGCGCATTTCTTCGGCGATGCGGTCGATGTGTTCCTTTTCGCCGCAGCTTTCGCCGGGGAATTTGACGATGTCCCGGAGGAAGCGGGTCATATCCTGTTCATAGCCTTTAGCAGCCTCTTTGATTTTTTCGTACGGTACTGTCATGAAAATCACTCCTATATCTTAATATAATGTTTTTATTTATTTAATCCTCGCCAGACGATGTTCTTATACCGTTCCGGATCCGTATCGCCTTCGGTCGAGAAGACCAGGACCTGGGAGCGGTCATCGAGACCGAGCCCAGCGCGTATATCTTTACATTCGTCGGATAACATGATCGTAGCCAGCGTGCCGAAGGGAACGGCACCGGATTCACCGGATACGATGGGCGCATCTCCTTTGAGGGGCGCTGCCAGCATCCGCATGCCGCGGACCGTGATGGGGTCATCGGCAGCTACGAAGGTCGTGACGTGATTCTTGAGGATGTCCCAGGAAATCGTATTCGGTTCGCCACAGGCCAGGCCGGCCATGATGGTATCCAGGTCGCCACCGACGATGCGGGGCTTGCCGTCACCCGCTGCGGCGCCTTTGTACAGGCAGGCTGCGGCCGATGCTTCGACGACGATGAATTTCGGCGGGGTGTCTTTGTAGAGATTGGCGAAGTAGCCGACGACGGCACCGGCCAGGGAACCGACACCGGCTTGGACGAAGATGTGCGTCGGCCGTTCGACGCCCTGCGCTTTCAGCTGTTCGCCAGCTTCCATGGCCATCGTACCGTAGCCCTGCATGATCCACGAAGGGATTTCTTCGTAGCCGTCCCAGGCCGTATCCTGGACCATGACGCCGTGCGGTGTGGCAGCGGCTTCTTTAGCCGCCTGGCGGACGCAGTCGTCATAGTTGAGGTCGAGGATGTCGACGTCGGCGCCGAGCTTCTTGATGTTTTCCAGCCGCGTCTGAGTCGTGCCTTTCGGCATGTGGACGACGGCTTTCTGGCCCAGCTTCTGAGCCGCCCAGGCAACGCCGCGGCCGTGGTTGCCATCGGTGGCCGTGAAGAAGGTGGCCTGGCCAAATTCCTGGCGGAGTTTATCCGAAGTCAGGACTTCATAAGGCAGGTCCGATACGTCGCGGTGCGTTTCCTTGGCGATGTATTTGGCCATGGAATAGGAACCGCCCAGGACTTTGAAGGCGTTGAGGCCGAAGCGGTACGATTCGTCTTTGACGAAAATCGAACCTAAGCCTAAATACCGGGCCATCTGTGTGAGCTGAGTCAAGGGCGTTTCACTGTATTGCGGGAAGCTCTGGTGGAATGTCCGGGCCTTGGCGATTTCATTGAGGGACATAATCGGTAAATTTTTATCGTCTGATTTGGGCAGATGGTTCATAGCCCATTTCATATCTTTCTTCATCATCCGTACCTCCTGAGATAAACTGAAAAAAATATTTTAGTAAATCTAAAAGTTTTTGTATACCTAGAGTATAACATGACCTTGCAGATTTGCAATAGGAGAAAGCTAAAAATTTGTTAGGCACCTACACTTTTTTTGCAAGGCATGAAAGGAAGCTGTTACATTTGGGCATAGGAAAAGGGCCGCCCTTTGGGCGGCCCCTACGATGCTAGCCACGAGCCACGAGCCACTAGCCGCAAGCCACGAGCCACGAGCCACGAGCCACTAATCTCACTCTTCACTGCTGTCGATGTAGCTGTACAGGGTGTATTTGGAGATGCCGAAGTGTTTGGATATTTTGTCGCCGGCCTTGGTGATCAGCAAAGCCCCGCGGTCATTGAGGAACTTGATGGCTTTGATCTTGTCTTCCCGGGTCATGAGAGGGACGGGCTTACCAACTTGTCGCGTCGATTCTTCGATGAGTTCGTTCAGGAGGTCCGTGACGTTCTGAGGAATCGGGCTGACCTGTTCTTCTTTGGAAGCGACGGAGATGAGCGGCTTGATGGCATTTTCAACCATCATCAATTCCGTAATGTCGTAGTTGATGGAGAAGATGCCGATGACTTTTTGATTTTCATTGCGGATATAGATGGTCGTCGATTTGAGGATGCGGCCGTCTTTAGTCTTGGTCAGGTAACTCGTATGGTCCTGGAGTTTGTCGGGCTCGCTGCGCAGGGCATCGAGGACGGCCATGGACGGGCCATCGCCGACTTTGCGGTTGGTGACGTGGCCGTTTTCAATGGCTACAATGGAATTTTCTTTGTAATTATCGCTCAGGTCATGGATGACGACTTCACAGTTCGGGCCGAATTGGTCAGCCAGGCCTTTGGCCAAATGGCGTAAGAAGTTCAGTACAACATCATCTAACATAGGGGCACCCCTCTCTTATAAAACAACGATTCTCTTAACTTGCGTACCGTCAAAACAGTTTATTAGCTCGCCTGCTAAAAAATTTTTTAGGTACTGTTAATATATCATATTTTCGCGATAAATCAACGGTTTCAAGCCAAAAAAGGGTATGTCGAAAAAAACATCTTTCCCGTCGAGTTATAACAAAAAGATAATAAAAAAGTTTTTAGGCTAAAAAAAAAATTGACAGGTCGGTCGGAAGAAGGTACTATTAAGATAGATACGGGAATGACAAAAATATCATGAACAAAACGCAAGAACTTATAACGGATTATGGTTTATACATATGTTCGAAGGAGGTAATTCATATGTTAATCGTCGGAAATGGACACGTTATCACGCGTGATGCCAAGAATCAATATATTCCCGATGGCGCCGTAGCCATGGACGGGATGAAGATCTGCCGCGTCGGCCAGACCGCCGAAATACGCAGGGCTTTCCCCGATGCGGACTTCATCGATGCCAAAGGCGGCGTCATCATGCCGGCTTTCATCAATACCCATGAACACATTTACAGTGCCATGGCCCGGGGCCTGAATATCAACGGCTATGCGCCTAAGGGCTTCCTGGACATCCTCGACGGATTGTGGTGGAACATCGACCGCCACTTGACCAATGACCTGACCTACCTGAGCGCCATGGAAACGTATGTCGAATGTATCAAGAACGGCGTGACGACGGTCTTCGACCACCATGCCAGCTTTGGTGAAATCAAGGACAGCCTCTTTGCCATCGGCCAGGCCGCACAGGAACTGGGCGTCCGCTCTTGCCTCTGTTATGAAGTTTCTGACCGCGACGGCCAGGATAAAGCCCGGCAGGCCGTCCTGGAAAATGAAGCCTGGATCCGCCACGCCCAAGCCGATACGACGGACATGCTCGCCGGCATGATGGGTATGCATGCCCAGTTCACGATCAGCGACGAAACGATGGCCCTGGCAGCGGAACATAAACCGGATGGTGTGGGATATCATATCCACGTCGCCGAAGGCATCGAAGATTTGCAGGATTGCCTGAAAAAGCACGGCAAGCGCATCATCGACCGCCTCTATGACTGGAATATCCTGGGCCCGAAGACGCTGCTCGGCCACTGCATCCACGTCAATCCGCATGAAATGGACCTCATCAAGGAAACGGACACGATGGTCGTCCACAATCCGGAATCGAATATGGGCAATGCCTGCGGCTGCCCGCCGACGATGGACATGGTACACCGCGGCATCCTGACCGGCTTGGGGACCGATGGCTATACCCATGATATGATCGAATCTTATAAGGTCGCCAACATCCTGCATAAGCATCATCTCTGCGATGCTACCGCCGCCTGGACGGAAGTACCGCAGATGCTGTTCTATAACAATGCGGCCATTGCCAACCGCTACTTCAAGACCCCCTTAGGCGTACTGGCTGAAGGGGCGGCAGCCGACGTCATCGTCATGGATTACATCGCGCCGACGCCGATGAATGAAGAAAATATCAACGGCCACATCTTGTTTGGCATGAACGGCCACGACGTCGTCACGACCATTGCCAACGGTAAAGTCCTCATGGAAAACCGCCAGCTCACTGGTGTCGACGAAGAAGCCCTGATGGCTAAGATCCGCGAAGGCGCTGCTACCCTGGCCGGACGCATTAATGGCTATTTATAAGGAGGAATCTATCATGAGTGATCGCATGACATCTATTCCCTTTGGAAAATTAATGAACTGGGTCCTGACAGAAGCGCCGACAGGGACGATTTTCGGCGTCCACCATCACGTACAAGCCGACCCGAAACGGACTTATCATATCTTTGACCGTCCTTTGGAAATGCCCTTTGGCCCGGCTGCCGGCCCGCACACCCAGCTGGCCCAGAATATCGTTGCCGGCTATGTGGCCGGTGCCCGTTTCTTCGAACTGAAGACGGTCCAGAAAATCGACGGCGAAGACCTGCCCGTCCCCAAGCCGTGCATCAAAGCCGACGATGAATGTTATAATGTCGAATGGTCGACGGAGCTGACCGTACCGAAGGCCCTGGAAGAATATATCAAGGCCTGGTTCCTGGTCCACGTCATGGCCGTCGAATACGGCTTAGGGAGTCCGGACGGGATGCAGTTCAATATGTCCGTCGGCTACGACCTGGCCGGTATCCAGACGGCGAAGATCGATTCGTTCATCGAAAATCTGAAAGATGCGTCCCATACGGCTGCCTTTGCCGACTGCAAGGCTTGGCTCCTGGCCCATCTGGACCGCTTCCAGAAGCTCCGCCGCGAAGACGTCGAAGCCATTCCGGCAGCTATCTGCAATTCTGTCACCGTCTCGACCATGCATGGCTGTCCGCCCGATGAAATCGAACGGATTGCCCGCTATTTACTGAAGGAAAAACACCTCAATACTTTCGTCAAATGCAATCCGACCTTACTGGGGTATGACTTCGTCCGCCACTGCATGGATGACCTTGGCTACGGCCATATGGTCTTTGACGACAGCCATTTCAAGGCCGACTTGCAGTATGAAGACGCCGTGCCCATGCTCAAGCGCCTACAGGAAACCGGTCGGGCGGAAGGCCTGGTATTTGGCGTAAAATTGACCAATACCTTCCCCGTCGACATTACGCGCCATGAATTGCCGGGGACGGAAATGTATATGTCCGGCAAGCCCCTATTCTTCCTGGCCATGAACGTGGCCAAGAAACTGAGCGAAGCCTTTGGCGGGACCCTGCCGATTTCCTATAGCGGCGGTGCCGATGCCCACAATATCGGCGATATCGTCCAGACGGGTATCTGGCCGGTCACGGTGGCGACGACGCTGCTCAAACCGGGCGGCTATGAACGCTTTGCCCAGCTGGCCCAGTGTTTTGAAGGAAAGATGGGTCAGTCGTTTACTCGTGTAAACGTCGATGCCCTGAATGCCTTATTGACCAAGGCGAAAGGCGATGCCCACTATACCCGCCTGGATCCCAAGACCCAGCAGCGCAAGAACGACCGGGCTCTGCCCATGATGGACTGCTTCATGGCTCCGTGCAGCCAGACCTGCCCCATCCATCAGGATATCCCGGCTTATATGGACCTCGTCGCAGCCGGGAAATATGACCAGGCGCTGCAGATCATCCTGGAAAAGAACCCCCTGCCCTTTACGACGGGGACCGTCTGCTACCATACCTGCATGAACAGCTGCACGCGCAATTTCTGCGATGACCCTGTCGAAATCCGGCGCAATAAACTGATTGCCGCTGAAAAAGGCTATGCCGATGTCATGACGGCCTTGCAGGCTGCGCCGTCTAATGGGAAGAAAGCCGCCGTCATCGGTGCCGGTCCTGCCGGCCTGTCGGCTGCATATTTCCTGGCCCGCAGCGGTTTTGATGTGACCGTCTTCGATAAGAACGATGAACCGGGCGGCCTGGTGCGGACCTTCTTATGTGAAAAGAAAGGCCAGATTTCGCCGGAAGCTATCGACCGCGATGTGGCCCTTATTGAAAAGATGGGCGTCCACCTCGTCGTCGGCAAGGCGATTGCCTCTCTCGATGAACTTCAGGGGTATGACGTCATCCTGGCAGCCTGCGGCGTCAAAGGGAAAATCGGTGATACTCCGGCCAGTGCCATCGACGGGCTGACGATCATCGGCGACGGCCATTACGGCAAGACTACATCTGTCGTCGAATGTATCGCCGACGGCCAAAAGGCGGCGGAAGCCATTTTGGGACAGCTGACCAGTGTCGATACCATGATTCCAGCCGATATAAACGACGTTTACTCTCGCCGGGGCCTCCTGGAAGCGGCGCCGGAAACGGGTTGTGACGGCCGCTGCCTCCATTGCGACAGCGTCTGTGAAGTCTGTGTGGAAGTCTGCCCGAACCGGGCCAATGTGGCTATTGCCGTACCGGGCCATATGCAGGCCCAGATCCTCCATGTCGACTATATGTGCAATGAATGTGGCAACTGCCGGACTTTCTGTCCCTGGGGCGGTGCACCGTATAAAGATAAATTCACCCTCTTTGCCAACGAAGAGGACCTGGAACACAGTGATAATCAGGGCTTTGTCGTCATCGACAAGGTCAGCGGCTTCTGCAAGGTCCGCCTGGATGGGGAAATCCGGTCGACGACCTTAGGGACGGCTGATGAAGCCATCCCAGAAGATATCCGGACCTTTATGGAAACGGTCTGCCGCGATTACGGCTATTTGCTGATTGAATAGAGAAAGAAGGGGAAACCATGGATTACGTCATCAAAAACGGGACGGTCTGTCTGGAAGGGGAACATTTCCGGGCTGACGTCACCGTCAGGGAGGGAAAGATTCAGGCCCTGGGAAAGGCTGTCCACAATGGCCATGAAAAAGTCATCGACGCCGATGGCCTCTATGTCTGCCCTGGCGGCATCGATGCTCATACCCATATGGCCTTGCAGCAATCGCCGAAGTATCGCGCCTGTGATGACTTTTACAGCGGCGGCGTTGCGGCGGCCTGCGGCGGCACGACGACCATCCTGGACCATATGGCCTTTGGGCCGGCCGGCTGTTCCCTGCGCTATCCTTTTGAACAGTATAAAAAATTGGCGGCACCCTGTCCGGTCGACTATAGCTTCCATGGCGTCATCCAGCACGTCGATGATCAGGTCCTGCGAGAATTGGGCCAGCTCATCGACGAAGGGTTTCCCAGCTTCAAGGCCTATACGACGTATGGCTATCCTGTCGGTGAAAGAGAATTGATGCAGCTCCTGCCGGTCATCAAGAAGCATGGCGGACTGCTTACGGTCCATGCCGAAAGCGACGGCATTACCAACGCCCTGCGGGATTCCCTGGGGCCACAGGATTTGCAGCCTATCGGACAGGCCAGGATGCGGCCTAACGCAGCCGAAGCCTCAGCCGTTGCCAATGTCCTGGCAGCGGCCCGGGCTTGCGGCGATGCACCGGTCTATATCGTCCACACGTCGGCCCATGAGAGCCTGGTCCAGATACGCCTGGCCCGGCGCCAAGGCCAGCGCCACATATACAGTGAAACGTGTCCGCAATACTTATTGCTGACAGAAGATAAATTCCGCGAAGGCGGTCCTTTAGAAGGCATTAAATACATGATGGCGCCGCCCTTGCGGAAAGCCGAAGATAACCGGGCCTTATGGCAGGCCCTGGCAGAGGGGACCGTCCAGACGGTGGCGACGGACCACTGTCCCTTTACGATAGCTGAAAAACAGGAGAATGTCAGTGATTTCCGCCAGTGTCCCGGCGGTGTATCCGGCGTCGAAGAACGGATGCCCTTGTTGTTCAGCGAAGGCGTCCTGAAAGGGAGGCTGACCCTGGAACGGTTCGTCCAAGTCACCAGTGCCAATGTGGCGAAACTTTTTGGTCTGTACCCGCGCAAAGGGACGCTGCTGCCCGGCAGCGATGCCGACCTCGTCCTCATCGACCCGAAAGGTGAACGGACCTTTGCCAAAGAGAACCTGCACACGACCTGCGGCTATTCGCCATATGAAGGCATGACCGTCCGGGCAATGATCCGGCTGACTATGCTTCGCGGTGAAATCATTGCAAAAGACAACCAATTCTGTGGAAAACGCGGCTATGGAACCCTGTTGCATCGGTCCGCGATGAAAGATAATCTTGATCATTAGGAAGGTGGCATTATGAGTGAATTATGTAAACTATGGGTAAACAACCGTGAAATAGAGGCCGATGGGGACCGGAAACTCATCGACGTCCTGCGCAACGACCTGCGCCTGAAATCCGTCAAGGATGGTTGCAGTGAAGGGGCTTGCGGGACTTGTACCGTCGTCATCGACGGCAAGGCGACCAAGACCTGTGTCCAGAAGGTCAGCCGCATGGCCGGTAAACACGTGTTGACTGTCGAAGGCCTGTCCCAGCGGGAAAAGGATGTCTTCGTCTATGCTTTTGGCGAAGCCGGCGCCGTCCAGTGCGGCTTCTGCATCCCCGGCATGGTCATGTGCGGCAAGGCCCTCATCGACGCCAATCCGGCGCCGTCGCGGCTGGAAATCGCCGCCGCCATCCGCAACAATATCTGCCGCTGTACGGGCTATAAGAAAATCATCGACGCCATCGCCATGGCAGCGGACTTGCTGCGCACAGGCCAGGCAATCCCGGTCCGCGGCGGCTACCGCGGTGTCGGCGATCCTTGCCAGCGCATCAACGTCAAAGCCAAGGTCCTGGGTATCGGCAAGTATACGGATGACCTGGATGCCGTCGACCTGCCCGGCATGTGTTATGGCAGTGCCATCCGCAGCGCCTATCCGCGGGCTGTCGTCAAGGCCATCCATGCGGAAAAGGCCAAGGCCCTGCCCGGTGTCGTCTGTGTCCTGACGGCCGATGACATCCCGGGTTCCGTCAAGGTCGGCCATTTGAAGAGCGATTGGGATACGCTCATTCCCGTCGGCTCGACGACGCACTTCCTGGGCGACGCCATTGTCCTGGTGGCTGCGGAAACGCCGGAAATCCTGGAACAGGCCAAGAAACTCGTCGACATCGAATATGAAGAACTGCCGGCCCTGACCTGTGCCGCCGACGCTTTGAAAGAAGGGGCTCCGCTGGTCCATCCGTCGGCCGGTACGAATATCCTGGCCCATGAACACCTGGTCCGCGGCGATGCCGACGCTGTCATTGCGGCCTCGAAATATAAAGTGACGCATCACTTTGAGACGCCGTGGACGGAACACGCCTTCCTGGAACCGGAATGTGCCGTCGCCATGCCTTTTGATGATGGCGTCTTCATCTATTCGTCGGATCAGGGCATTTACGATACGCGCCGGGAAACGGCACTTATGCTGGGCCTTCCAGAAGACAAAGTCATCGTCGAGAATTGTTTCGTCGGCGGCGGCTTCGGCGGCCGGGAAGATGTGACAGTCCAGCATTTGGCAGCCCTCGTCGCCTATGTATGTAAACGAATATGTAAAGTAAAGTTGACACGGCAGGAAAGCATCCTCATCCATCCCAAACGCCATCAGTTCAGTATGGACCTGACGACGGCGTGTGACGAAAAGGGGAAACTGACGGCCATGAAGCTCGTCGCCGTGACCGACAACGGGGCCTATGCTTCCTTGGGCGGGCCTGTCCTCCAGCGCGCTTGTACTCATGCCGCTGGGCCGTATAATTACCAGACCATCGACATCGACGGGACAGCCGTTTACACCAATAATCCGCCAGCCGGTGCCTTCCGCGGTTTTGGCGTCACCCAGACCATTTTTTGCCACGGAATTAAACTTAAATAAACTGGCGGAACTCGTCGGCATCGACCCGTGGGAAATCCGCTACCGCAATGCCATCCGGCCGGGCCAGGTTTTGCCCAATGGGCAGATTGCTGACCCATCGACGGGGTTAGCCGAAACACTGGACGCCGTCAAAGACGTATACTATCACAGCGGTCCCTATGTCGGCATCGCCTGTGCCCTGAAGAACTCCGGCGTCGGCGTCGGCCTGCCCGACTATGGCCGCTGCCGCCTGGTCATCAAGGACGATATGGTCCACATCTATTCATCGGCTTCCTGTATCGGCCAGGGCGTCGGCACGGTCCTGGTCCAGATGGTTTCGGAAGCGGCAGGCCTGCCCATCGAAGCCATCAAATGGCATATGCCAAATACGGCGACGGCTCCCGATGCCGGCACGACGTCGGGATCGCGGCAGACGACACTGACCGGGGAAGCTGCCCGGCGGGCGGCTGTCCAGCTGCGGCGCGACCTCTTTGCCGCCAAGGGTCTGCCTTACGAAGAAACGAGTCATGCCAGTGATTACCTGGAAGGCGTAACGGTAGAAAAAGAATCGCCGGCGACGGCAGCCGTCCGCTTCAACCGGAGCGACCTGGATGTCCTCAACGGCCGGGAATACGTCGGCGAATACCTGGGCAAGACCGACAAGATGGGTGCTGACGTCCCCCATCCCGTATCGCATGTCGCCTACGGCTACGCCACTCACGTCTGCATCCTAAACGAAGACGGGACCATTCGTAAGATGGTCGCCGCTCACGACGTCGGCCGCGTCGTTAACCGTAAGAGCCTGGAAGGCCAGATTGAAGGTGGCACCATTATGGGTTGCGGCTATGCCTTGACGGAACAATATCCCCTGGACCACTGCAAACCGACGGCGAAATTCGGGACCCTGGGCCTGTTCCGGGCCGATAAAGCCCCGGATGTCGAAGCTATCCCCATCGAAAAAGAAGGCGTCGACGTAGCTTATGGTGCCATCGGCGTCGGTGAAATCACATCTATCCCCACCGCTCCGGCCGTAGCCGGGGCCTACTACAAATGGAACGGCCAGTTCCAGACGACATTGCCCTTAGAAGGGACGCCGTATAGCCGGAAAAAGAAATGAAAGCTGTCTTTTGTATAGGCAGTTGTACTATAATAGAGATGTTTGATGTTTGATGTTTGATGTTTGATGTTTGATATTTGATATTTGATGTGGAAAGGTGATCTTATGAGAGAGAAACTGGTCATTATCCGCGGTGCCGGGGATCTGGCTACGGGCGTGGCCCAGTCTTTGTATGAGGCTGGGTTCCGCCTGCTGTTGCTGGAAGTGGAGCGGCCGTCGGCTATCCGGCGTCAGGTAGCGCTCTGTGAAGCCGTCTATGATGGTACGGCTACGGTCGAGAATCTGACGTGCCGTTGCTGTCAGTCGCTGGCTGAGGTCCAGGCCGTGTGGGAGGCTGATGACATTCCCCTCATCGTGGATCCTTCGGGGACATCGATTGCGACTTTAAAGCCTTGGGCCGTCGTCGATGCCATCCTGGCTAAGAAAAATCTCGGGACGAGTCGTCAAATGGCTCCTCATACGGTTGCCTTAGGCCCGGGGTTCACGGCTGGCGTCGATGTCGATGCCGTCATTGAAACGAAACGGGGTCATCAGCTGGGGCGCATCCTCTGGCAGGGAACGGCCATTGCCAATACGGGGATACCCGGATTGATTGCCGGCTACGGCAAGGAGCGCGTCATTCACAGTCCCCGGGCTGGTTTCGTGTACGGCCTGGTCCACATCGGCGACAAAGTAAAAAAAGGACAGCCTATGGCTGTCCTGACAAAAGAAGCAATTCCTGTTGGAACGACGGCGTCGGCGTCGATGGGGGTCCCTGTCCCGGCATCGTTGACGGGGTTCGTCCGGGGCTTGATCCGCGACGGTTATTACGTGCCCCAGGGCTTCAAGATGGCCGACATCGATCCGCGGGATGATGAACGGGAAAACTGCTTCACGATTTCTGACAAAGCCCGCAGCCTCGGCGGCGCCGTCCTGACGGCACTGCTCTGGATGGGCAAGGGGGGATGTTTGATGAATTATGATAAGAAGGACTTGCATTTTTCGTCGTGCCGGGAATTACCCTATATCGACTATCATCAAGGTGCTGTGGAAAGGAAGCAGTCTATTGCCGTCGAAGTGATGACGCCGCTCTACCTTGACGGGCAGCGCATCAGTACCCTCGTGTCTTCGCCGGAAGATGTGGATATCCTGGCCGCCGGCTACTGCCTGGCTGAAGGGAAAGTCCCGGCTGGCCGTAAGCTGGCCCATGTCTGCCTGCACGATGAGGCTGCCTGGGTCACGACGGAAGCGGGAGCCTCATCGGTTCCCGAAAAGGGCCCCCTTTGTGCCGATTACGGCGAACCGGCTCTGTTCTTATGGCGGCCTCCTGGATAGCTTGTCGACGGCCCATCATGCTTCGCACGGCGTCCACGAAGGGGCTTTGGTCCAGGGCGACGAGGTCCTCATCTATACGGAGGATATTGGCCGCCACAACGTCCTCGACCGCCTGCGGGGCTTCGTCGAGTTACAGCACATCGATGTCAGCCAGGCCGTCCTGGTCTTCAGTGGCCGCGTTCCGCAATCAGTCATCGAAAAAGTCCATGGCCTGGGCGTCCGCTTCCTGGCATCGCGGGCCTTGCCGACGAGTCTGGGCGTCGCCTTAGCCGAAAAATACAATATTACCCTGGCCTGTGGCCTGCGGCCGGATTCATTTAAGGTTTTCGCCCATAAGGAACGAATCGTGATGTAGGATAAGGGGGGGCGCTAGGGACTAGCTTGCGCAACGGGCTCGCCGCTGCATCGACGCCATTTCGGATTCAGATGGCGCTGCGCGCCTTTAGACTCAAATTGACAATGCCGCTTCGGGGGACCCTCAGCGCATAGCGGGCGCCCCACGCGGTCGCCCCTACGTATCGCAAACGGCGATGAAAAATATTTGTTTGCGCGAGCAACCCGTAGGGGTCGCCGCGTGGGCGACCCGCAGAATCGTGGGTATAGATTGGTCAGTATCGGTGTGGTTTTTCTGTGAATTTTGTACATCCCTTGGTTTGATGCGTGCGGCTCGGACTCAGATGGCGCTGCGCGCCTTTAGACTCAAATTGACAATGTCGCTTC
>ENA-OQCL01000529-OQCL01000529.1-human-gut-metagenome-genome-assembly--contig:-NODE-529-length-17869-cov-16.130538_pt1 | contig 17869 bp, 14 predicted proteins | sample MGYA00242502_ERZ504586 | MGnify/ENA primary metagenome ERZ504586 (study PRJEB26092, sample SAMD00036316) | human gut metagenome | host: Homo sapiens | study: EMG produced TPA metagenomics assembly of... | reverse complement strand
GAACGATCTGCCCGCTCTTTGGATGAGTCGTCTGCGTGCACAGAAGTGTGCGTGAATGGCTTTCGACATTCAGTTCAAGCTGATTTATCAAGGCATACGGGATGTTTTCCGTGTGCGAAGTTTGAGTTACTAGTTTTCATTATAACATACTCGTCCAGCCCTGTGCATGCCTCTTTTATTTCTTGACGAGGACCAGGCCATCGCCGACGAGGCGCTCCTGCCCGTCCGACGGGGAGTTCTGCACCTCACCGTTCACGACGAGATCCGACGAGCCACCGCCGTCGAGGTTCAGCGCGTCCTGCGCGCCGAACTTCACGAGCAGCTTCGCCCAGTCCGTCAGCGTCAGGCCGACGCTGTGCGACTGGCGGCCGTCGACAACGGCTAAGAGATAGCGGCCGTCCTTCGTGATGCCGACGGCACTGCGCGGCGCGCGGCCGATGCGGATGTCCGCCGGGAAATCCTCCTCGTCGACCGTCACATGGACGCGGCCATTCTCCACGAGGCGCGGGCCGCAGCCGATGATGAAATCCATGTTCTGCCAGCCGTCGCCGAGGTTCTCCTCGATCGTCACAGGGTCGCCGACCTGCACGCCTGCGAGCGCATCGGCCGCCGTGCCGTGCACCGAGATGACGACGCCATCCGCGGGAATTGGCGAATCGTTCTGGCGGATGTCCGTGACGCGGCCGCCGCGCATGATGTACTCACGGCCGTATTCATTCGTGCCCGTCGAGCTACCGTAAGCGCGGTTGTAGATGACGAGGCTGTCCGCGCCGCGCTCGCAGTCGACGCCGGCCACGCTGACGCTGACGCCGCCCATCGTGACCGTGCCGTCATACGAGATCTTGCCGAAGACCGGCGTGCCGTCCTTGCGCAGGCCAAATGCCGAACGCGTGTAGTACGTTGTGCCGACCGTCTGGCCGTTGATTTGCGTCACGCCGAGGATGTCGCCCGCCGGCGCGAAGTACGAGGCATTGATGCCGGCCACGCCGCCGGCTCTGGCAACAATGCCGCTGACGACCTCACGTCCCGGGATTTTCCCTTTTGCGAGCGTCGGCACGAGACGGTAGCGCGCGGGGTCTGCCTCTAAGAGCCAGGCCGATACCTTGCCGTAGTCGTCCCAATAGACATACGTGTGTTCCGTCAGGCCCGGCTCGATCTCCTGCACATAGTCGCCATCGATGGTGCCCGGCATGCCCGTACTGCTGCCCTTCGTGGCCGTGCCCGTCGGCTTGTTGACGGTTGTGCCAGCAGCGCTTGCCGCGCCCGTATTGGGCAGCACATCGACAAAGAGGCGCGTCGGGTTCTTGAGCGTGCGGACCTGATACGAGAGCCCCGCCTTGAGCTTCATCGTCACGATGAGATGCTTGCCCTTTTTATTGTAGGCAATCGACTCGATGCGGCTGCCCTTGGCCGGCACGGCCGAGAAACCTTTGTACGACGTATCGGCGAGGTCGAGCGTCAGCGTGCGGCCGTCCGCGGAGACCGCGGTCGTGTAGGACGGCATGTCCGTGAACTCGTAGACCACGCGGTCGTGCTCGCTGCCGCTGTGGAAGCGCATCGAAGTCAGCCCCGCCGCCATCGCGAAGCTCTGCCCGAGGAATAATGCCGCAGCGGCAAACACCGCCGCGCGGCGAAGGATCTTATTCATATTGATCTCCCTTCCAATAAAAAACCTTCCCGGCATGGTGCAGATGCGCACATGCGGGGAAGGAAAGCGTCAGCCTTTATTTCCCGATCTTGAGGTTCATGGCCTTGCCGTCGAACTTCGAGAACGTGTCGAGCGCCTTGCCGCAGCCGAGCGCGACGCAGGAGAGCGGATCATCGGCGAGAGCCGTCGGGATGTCCGTCTCGCGGCGGATGAGCTCGTCGAGGCCGAAGAGCAGCGCGCCGCCGCCCGTCAGGATGATGCCGCGGTCCATGATGTCCGCCGAGAGCTCCGGCGGCGTCTCCTCGAGGACCTTCTTGACGCACTCGACGATGCGCGAGACAGAAGCGCCGATGGCCTCTGCCACCTGCTTCGTCGTGATCTGCACCGTCTTCGGCAGGCCCGTCAGGAGATCGCGGCCGCGGATGTCGAGCGTCTCATCGCGCGCCTCAGGATACGCAGCGCCGACCTTGAACTTGATGTCCTCCGCCGTGCGCTCGCCGATCATGAGGTTGAACGCGCGCTTGACATAGGCGATGATGTCCGAGTCGAACTTGTCGCCGGCGATGCGCAGCGACTCGCTGTTGACGATACCGCCGAGGCTGATGACCGCGATGTCCGTCGTGCCGCCACCAATGTCGACGATCATCGAGCCGCACGGCTCCACGATGTCGAGGCCGGCGCCAAGCGCTGCCGCGAGCGGCTCCTCGATGAGCTGCGTGTGGCGCGCGCCAGCCTGCTCAGCGGCTTCCTGTACGGCGCGCTGCTCGACCATCGTGCAGCCCGACGGGATGCAGATCATGATGCGCGGACGGAAGACGAAACTGCGTCCGACGACCTTCTCGATGAAGTGGCGCAGCATGCTCTCCGTGATGTCGTAGTCCGCAATGACGCCCTCGCGTAGCGGACGGATGGCGACGATGTTGCCCGGCGTGCGGCCGATCATGCGGCGCGCTTCCTCGCCGATGGCAAGAACGCGGTTCGTGTCCTTGTCCACCGCGACGACAGACGGCTCGCGCAGCACGATGCCCTTCCCTTTTACATAGACCAGCACGTTGGCTGTGCCAAGGTCGATGCCGATATCCATTGACATACCAAACATTTTATTGAAATCCCCTTCCAACCGATAAAAGAATGATATCATACCTTCTGGAAAAGATTATGGCAGAACCATATGAAAAGCAGCGGGAAAACAGATGCCGCCCATTCTATGCCATCTTTTCTCATTGATATACTATATAATACTTCGCGCGCTTTTACAATGGGTGGAACAGGCGAAAAAAACAGAAATATGCGCGTCTCTGGCAGGCACAGCATGAATTTGCAAAATTTCATGTTATTTACGATAACTTACGCTGATTTTATGAAAAATTTCTCTTTTGCTTTTTCAATAGGCGCATTGACAACGCCAAAACAGGATGATACGATTAATTTAATTTAGAAAAATTTAAGGAGACTTATCTATGAAAAAAGCAATCGCCATCCTTCTCGTCATCGTCGCGGCCTTCCTCGGCACGCTGCTCTACTTCCGCGCCCACGACACGCGCAGGGCCGACAGCCTCTCCGCCTACGCGCGCATCGAGTTCACGGGCCTGCGCGGCTCCGACGGTTCCGCGACGAGCGCCCACTTCACCGTCTGGGATACGCGCTATGACGGTGCCAAGGCCGACTCCAAAGTCACGCTCGTGACCGACGACAAGGAGTGGCCGCTGATTGCCTCCGTCAAGCAGAAGAACGCGGGCGCCTTCCAGAAGGAGAACGAGATCTCCGTCTTCCTGCCGGCCGCCACGCTCGACGACATCAAGGCCGCTAAGACCATCCGCTTCCGCTATTCCTACAAGGACGGCCAGACGATCGACCTGCCGCTCAATGATGCCGACCTCGCCTACTGGAAAGGCCAGGTCGAGTAAACTAACGACTGTATTGAGCGCATAAAACGCAAAAAAAGGAGCATCCTCGCAGGGGGATGCTCCTTTTGCGTGCAGTCGATCAGCCTTTGTAGACGCGCGGCACGCGCGGGGAGATCAGGCAGGTGACCTCGTAGTTGATCGTGTTGAGCCACTTGGCTGCCGTGTCGGCCGTGACGGTCTCATCGCCAAAGAGCACAGCCGTGTCGCCTTCCTTGACATCCGGCAGGTCCGTGACATCGACCATGACCTGGTCCATACAGACGCGGCCCGCAATCGGCGCCTTGCGGCCGCCGAACGAGACGTAACCGCCGTTGCCGTAAGCACGGATGTAGCCGTCGGCGTAGCCGATCGGCAGCGTCGCGATGCGGCTCTCGCGCTCCGCGATGAACTGGCGGCCGTAGCCGATGCTCTCGCCCGGATGCAGCGTCTTCATAAAGACGACCTTGGCGCAGACCTTCATGACCGGCTTGAGGTCAATCGGGTGCGTGACCTCATCTGACGGCCACATGCCATACTGGATGACGCCGGCGCGCACCATGTCGTAATGCGCCTCCGGGATCTCGAGGATGGCCGCCGACTCCGCGATGTGGCGGATCTTGAGCTTGATACCTGCCTCCTCGACGGCCTTCAGGGCCTGCTCGAACTTCGCGAGCTGCCCCTTCGTGTACGTCTTATCCTTGCTGTCTGCCATCGCGAAGTGGGAGAACATGCCCTCGATCTCGATGTTCGGCAACTGCTTGACCGCCGCGGCCAGCGCGCCGATCTCCTCGGGGCGGATGCCGATGCGGCCCATGCCCGTCTCGACCTTGAGGTGCACCTTTGCCACCTTGTGCTGGCGCACGGCCTCGCGCGAGATGGCCTCTGCGAGTGGCAGCTCACAGACGACCTGCGTGACATCGTAGTCGACGATGTCGCGCGCCTCGTCCGGCAGCACAAGACCGAGGAGCAGGATCGGCGTCGTGAAGCCCGCTTCGCGCAGCTCGATGGCCTCGCCGAGCGTCGCCACCGCGAGGTACGAGGCCCCCGCCTCCACCGCGACGCGCGCGACGGCCAGAGCGCCGTGGCCGTAGGCGTCCGCCTTGACGACCGCACAGAGCTTCGCCCCGCCGCGAATGTTCTTCTTGATTTCTTCGTAATTATGTCTCAGGGCGCGAAGATCGATCTCCGCCCAGGCTGCACGGTTTGGCATGAAATATCCCCTTTTCTCGTACCGAGTCAGATTCTCTTTTCAGTTTACTACACACCCTAAAAATGTCAAGCATGTTAGTCGTTTGCTAGACTACCGGCAGTGTGTTATAATGAAGTCGAAAAGGAAGCAACGCCGTCATCTGTCTGGATACGGCACTAAAACAGCCCTTGTCAACATGGTGTGGTGACCACTTGACAAGGGCTGTTTTGTCATCCATGAGTGGTGAATCATGGTGACAGTTTAGGCATCGTCGCGACGAGAAATCTTAGCGTAAAGCCAGTTGGAAACAACTATAAGGGAACGATGTGCCTGCGGCAATAAAAAAAGGCCTCCGCCGAAGCGGAGGTCTTTTGTATGCGAGTAAGGTCTGCTAATCGAAGGATTAGAAGAATACCTCAACACGGCCGAAGAGGTTCTCAATCTTGTTGTCCGTGTCGAGTTCCTTGCCGTTGCCATAGCGCAGCGTTGCAACGATGTTCTTGAACGGAGCGTAGTTGGCGCCGACTTCCCAGCCCTTCTGGCCAGCGAGGATAGCATCGAACGTGGAGAACAGAGCCGTGTTCTGGCCGAGGTAGCGGTACGCTGCCCAAGCGCCCCAAGTGCCCTTGTTCTCAGCCTCAGCGCCCTTGTAGTTGTACTGAGCGCTCCAAGCCTTGTCGAAGTCATCAGCGGACGTGTTGTTGGCATAGAAGCCGTTCAGGCCGTTCGTCTTGTCGAACTGGTAAGCAGCCTTTGCAAGCCAAATGTTGGCATTATCTTCAATCTGATCTTTTGCATTCTTCTTCTCATATGCAAAGTCATCAGCGTTCAGATGATGGTAGTCGACACCGCCGACGAATTTGCCGTCTGCATAGCCGAGGCCAGCATACTGGTAGTTAGCAGCATCATCCTTAACAATACCTTTATCATTCTTCGTTACGTAATCATCAGCATCGAGGCGGCCAGCACCAGCCGTAAACGTTACCTTGTTGCCGAACTTGACTTCAGCGCCGGAGAACGTCGTATCGAAGATGCTGTCATCATCGATCTGGGCGAACTTACCGAGTTTCGTCTGGAAGTTGCCGTAGTTGCCCTGAGCCCAGATACGCTTAAGCGTGACATCCGTGTCCTGGCTGCTGTCCGAACCATGTCTAAGAGAAGCGTCTGCATTGTCGTCCTTGTTATCCTTGGAGAGATCCGTGGAAGCATCGAGACGTGCATTTACATGCCAATTGCTGTTGACCTCAGCGCTCGGCTCGAGGCGGAACAGGAGCTGATCGTCGTTCGTCTTCTTGCTTGCATCCTTATCGCGATGGCTGTAGTACGTGTACTCAGCTTTGCCGTTCCACTTTACGTTGTCGGCATTGCGCTCGAGGTTGCTGACGCGGACGCCGAGGTTGTTGAGCTCATCGGAGAACTCAGCAGCGAGTTTGTCGATCAGGGCCTTATCAGCAGCGGAGACATCGCTCTTAGCCATAGCCTTTGCGATCATCTGAGCCATCTCATAACGCGTGATGTTCTGGTTGCCACGGAACGTCGTGTCGCCATAGCCTTCGATGACGCCATCAGCAGCGAGCTGAGATACAGCGTCGTAAGCCCAATGGTCAGCCGGTACATCGGAGAACGGGTTTGCAGCAGCAAACGTCGTGCTAGCAGCGCCAACAACGAGAGCCGTCGTCAGAGCGGATACGAGAGTCTTCTTCATAAAGAACTCCTCCTTCAAAAATAGAATGAAACGTTACGTCCTAGTTCTATCGGAGGATTCCTCATGAGTGTCCATGTTTCCTCAGTCTCATCCTTCGACTTCCCTTCGAACGGGATTATTATAACACAAAGATTTCATGAATGTCAAATTTTATTTACGCTGATAATCATTAACATCCAACAGCACTGCAATCCCGCTCATAGGGAGCCTTCATCACCGTGGCAGTATGTCAGTCCAGATGCTGGCTGAGCCACTTGCTCCAGCTCATCCGGAAGCCATCGGCATGCTGCTCTTGGACGTACTGATAGAACTTCGCGACCATGTCTGCTTTCTGATTGTAGTAAGCCGCCTTCCAGTCGCCGTCTTTCGGCGCAGCGACGCGGTAGGCGACGTAATTGTTGCCGATGAGGTACTGGCGCGAGAGAATGGTGCCGAGCGAGAGGTCTGGATTCTTCATCATGTCGTACATCGCCATATAGGCCGTCGTGCGCCCCTGTCCGGCCTGGCAGTGGAAGTGCAGCCAAGCGTCTTTCGGCAGCTTGCGCGTGAAGCGGATGAACGCATCGATGTTCTCAGCCGACGGCCAGACATGGTCCGTCGCCGCGATGCGGAAGTAGCGCAGACCGCGCGACTTGACGAGCTGTTCTTCCGTCATGACGGACTCCGCCTTGACGGTCACGGGATTCACCGGCTTCTTATCCTTGCCGAGCTTGGCCATCGTGACATCTTTGCCCCTGACAGACTCGAGGCGCGACTTCTCATCGCGCAGGGCAGCTCTCTTGCTCTTGCCGAGATTGCCCCAGTCGCGCTCGCCGTACCAGCTGACCGCCGTGCCGTTGATGAGGCCATGCGACTCCTGGCGCAGGTCGACGATGTAGATGGGCCCCTTCGCCTGCTCCTTGAGCACCGGCACCATCTTGTCAAACTCCTTCACTGAGAACTCCGCACTGCCCGAAGCGTAGAGCGTCGCGAGCCCCTTGCGCGAAGGATTCCTCTCAAAGCCCTCGCCCGCCTTCTTCGGATCGGCATCCGTGCGGTACGCGGAGTTCGCCGTGCGGAAATTGCGCGGCAGTTTGTCCCGATCCTTCGAGTCAATGCGCCAGACATAGCCCTTGTACTGCGCCGGATCTTCCTTAGCCAGCAATGGATTTGCCGTCGCGGACTGCGCGGACTGCACCGATGCCACAGGTGCCTTGGCCGCAAAAGCCGACTGCGGCAAGAATGCCCCACCGAGAAAAGCCGCTGCCGCCAACGAACACATTATCTTTTTGTTCCATACATGCATCAAAATCACTCCTCAATGCTCTGAATCATAAAACACGCACTCTATTATAGCCCTTTTGTGCAAAAATACTACTGTTATGGCAAAATAAAAAACAGACCGGTCACTCTCCCATATGGAGAATGACCGGCCTGTCTCTAAAGACCATGCATCAGCGATGCAGCCTTGTCATGCGGCTAGATCAGAAGAAGAACTCAACACGGCCGAAGAGCTTCGAAGCATCTTTGTCGTTTGCGAGGTCCTTGCCCGTGAAGTACTTAGCCTGTGCAACGACGTTCGGGAAGATCGTGTAGTTCGTGCCGAACTCCCAGCCCTTCTGGCCTGCGCTGACGCCATCATAGGTCGGTTTGACAGCAGCGAACTGGCCGAGATGACGGTAAGCAGCGTAGAGGCCCCAAGTGCCCTTGTTGGCTTTCTGAGCGCCTTTATAGGACAGCTGCGTCGTCCAAGCCTTGTCGTAGTTGTCAGCTTCCGTATTCTGAGCATACTTGCCATCGAGAGCGATGTTCTTGTCGAAGCGGTAGCCTGCGCCAACAGCCCAGATGTTTGCATCGTCAGATGCATCTTTTGCGTTGTCAACGTATTTTTCTGCATCCGTGAAGACATTGCTGTTCAGATGACGGTACGATGCGCTTGCATTGAACTTGCCAACGCCATAGCCGAAGGCGATAGCCTGCAAGTTGGAAGCGGCATCGCTGCCGATGAACTTATTGGTTTTGTTGAATTCACTGACAGCGGAGCTGTTCAGATTCCAGCGGCCAGCCTCAAGCGTCGTCTTGAACTTGTTGCCGAACGTCACAGCAGCACCAGAGAACTCCGTATCGGCAATGAGGTCATTGTCAATCTGATCGCCGAACTTACCGAGCTTGATATTCGTCGTGCCATACTGGCCGTCTGCCCATACGCGGATGAGCTTCAGGGTAGTATCCTGTGCGCCGCCATGCAGATGGTCTTCCTCCGTTTTAGCGACGTCATCACCGTCTTTTGCAAGGTCCGTATTGGCATCGATACGAGCCTTCACATGCCAGTTGGCGTTAACTTCAGCCGACGGCTCGAGGCGGAGCTTGAGCTCATCATCATTGACTCTTTTCTTGACACCGGCTGCATTTTCCGTACGCTTGCTCGTGTACGTGTAACGTGCCATGCCGTTCCACTTGACCATGTCGGCATTGCGCTCGAGGTTGCTGACGCGGACGCCGAGGTTGTTGAGCTCATCGGAGAACTCAGCGGCGAGTTTGTCGATCAGGGCCTTGTCGGCAGCGGAGACGTCCGTCTTGGCCATAGCCTTTGCGATCATCTGAGCCATCTCATAACGCGTGATGTTCTGGTTGCCACGGAAGGTCGTGTCGCCATAACCTTCGATGACGCCATCAGCTGCGAGCTGGGATACAGCGTCGTAAGCCCAATGGTCAGCCGGTACATCAGAGAACGGATTTGCAGCAGCGAACGTCGTGCTTGCTGCACCAACGACGAGAGCCGTCGTCAGAGCGGATACGAGAGTCTTCTTCATGAGAAACTCCTCCTTCTGTAAATATAGAAGTGATTTTCTTAAAGCCAGTTCAAACACGACGCAGAGTATCCATGTTTCCTCTACCTGTCGCTTTTTTGAACGCACTTTGATTAACTTCAGTCTACCATACCCGATTGACCGCCGCAAGAGATTTCAGGAGGAATATTTAAAAATTAACAATGCTGCCTAAAAAGTCAAGGAAAAAATAACCAAAAGGACAACATTTATGAATCTTGAGCACATGGAAAAAAGAAACAGCGGCCCCAGAAGGGACCGCTGTTCTCGGTTCTATTGCTTTTTAGAAGAGTGGATTTTATCAGAAGTGGAATTCGACGCGACCGAAGAGTTTCTCAGCATCTTTGCCGTTGTCGATGTTCTCGCCGTTGAAGTACTTGACGCTTGCTACCGTGTTCTTGAAGAGCGTGTAGTTCGTGCCGACTTCCCAACCTTTCGTGCCAGCCCAAGCGCCATCGTAGGACGGGTCAAAGGCTACGTTCTGGCCGAGGTAGCGGTACGCAGCGTAGGCGCCCCAGGTACCCTTGTTCTCCGGCTCTGCGCCCTTGTAGTCGAGCTCGACCGTGCCGGCCTTCTTGTAGTCGTCGGCCTTCGTGTTCTCGGCATAAGCGCCGCCGAGGGCGACGTTCTTGTCAAACGCATAGTGGAGGTTGGCACTCCAGATGTCGGCATTGTCCTCATCCTGCGTGGACTTGTAGCTCGTGCCCATTGCCGTAAAGGCATCGCTGTTCAGATGATGGTAGCCGGCGCCGATGCTGAGCTTGTCCTTGCCGTACTGCAGGCCGATGCTCTGCATGTTGGCCGTGTCATCCTTCTCCGAAGCGGCCTTGTCGATGGAAGCGTTGTTCGTATCGCCATTGAGGTCGAAGCGGCCTGCCTGCAGCGTGACCTTGAGGTCCTTGCCCGTCGTGATGGCGGCGCCGGAGATCTCGTCATCGAAGAGCAGGTTGTTGTCTACCTGCATCGGCAGTTTGCCGAGCTTGATGTTCGTATCGCCGTACTGACCCTCAGCCCAGAGACGCTGCAGCGTCACATCCGTGTCCTGCGAGCTGCCGTGGTCATCATCACCCTTGTCTTCCGCAAGATCCGTGGATGCATCGAGGCGGGCGTTGACATGCCAGTTGCTGTTGACTTCCGCCGACGGCTCGAGACGCAGCAGCAGCTCATCGTCGTTGGATTTATCCTTGCCATCCGTCTTAGATTTATCACGCGTGCTCGTATAGGTGTAGCGGGCCTCGCCGTTCCATTTCACCTTGTCGGCATTGCGCTCGAGGTTGCTGACGCGGACACCGAGCGTATTGAGCTCATCGGAGAACTCAGCGGCGAGCTTGTCAATGAGGGCCTTGTCCGATGCCGAGACGTCCGTCTTGGCCATGGCCTTGGCAATCATCTGCGCCATCTCATAGCGCGTGATGTTCTGGTTGCCGCGGAACGTCGTGTCGCCGTAGCCTTCGATGACGCCATCAGCTGCGAGCTGGGATACGGCGTCGTAAGCCCAGTGATCAGCCGGCACATCGGAGAACGGGTTCGTTGCGGCAAATGTAGTCGATGCAGCACCAACTACGAGCGCCGTCGTCAATGCAGATACAAGAGTCTTTTTCATGATGAATTCCTCCCATCTTCCTTCTATATACGATATAGAAGGTATCGAGTGAATTGGATTGGTGGGAAGAGTGCGGGGAGCATCGCGAGTATCCATGTTTCCTCTGAGGTCCCTGCCCCTTTCCTTTTGACACCATCATTATATTACTTGACTCAGTCAATTACAATTACACAGCCGTTAGAAGTCCATTACACTTCGGTTAGAATAGTTTGCAGACTCAACTATCACTATCATTGAGAATCCGCGCACGAAAAAAGCCTTCCACTGACATTTGCCAATGGAAGGCTTTGATCTGCCTAGGCAGTGAATCGTCGCTCGTGCAGCTTCTTATCAGAAGAAGAAGTTTACGCGGCCAAAGAGGACCTTGTCGCTGAGGTCGTTGTTCTCGAGCTGCTTGCCATCGAAGTAGTTGATTGCAGCGAGGACATTCGTGAACGGAGCGTACTCAGCGCCGACTTCCCAACCTTTTGCATTGGAAGCACCATCGTTGAGGAACGTCTCATAGACCGGGTTGAACGCAACGTTCTTGCCGAGATAACGGTAAGCGGCATAAGCACCCCAGGTGCCCTTGTTGGCCTTCTGTGCACCCTTGTAGTTGACCTGGATGTTGTGAGCCGTCTCAAAGTCGTCGGCTTTCTCGTTCTTGGCATAGCCGCCGTTGAGGCTCCAGTTCTTGTCGAACGTGTAGCCAGCGCCGACGGACCAGATGTTGGCCTCATCCGTATTGGCCTTGATTGCCTTGAAGCCCTTGCTGTTGAAATGACGATAAGCAACACCGCCATAGAGCTTGCCAGCCGTACCGTTCAGGATGTAGCCCTGGTAGTTTGCTGCCGTATCTTCGCTGGCATCATGGATGTTCGTGTACGTGCGGGAATCGCCGAGGTTCCAGCGGCCAGCTTCGACCGTTGCCTTGAGCTTGTTGCCAACCGTTGCCGATGCACCGGAGAACTCAGCATCGAACAGCATACCATTCGTCTCCATGGAGAACAGCGGCATCTTACCGAGCTTGACCTGGAAATTGTCGTAGTCACCCTGTGCCCAGAGACGTGCAATCTTGAAGTTGTCCTGACCTTCTTTGTCAGCCTTGTCCTTGCTCGGGTTCGTCCAAGCATCGATGCGGGACTTGACATGCCAATGGTTGTTGACTTCAGCACTCGGCTCGAAGCGGAGGTTCATCTGATCCTTGTTCTTCTTCTCCGGGCTGCGGCCTTCGCGGCGGTCGCTCCAGTAACGGTAACGAGCCTGGCCGTTCCACTTGACGTTGTCGGCATTGCGCTCGAGGTTGCTGACGCGGACGCCGAGGTTGTTGAGTTCGTCGGAGAACTCAGCAGCGAGCTTGTCGATCAGGGCCTTGTCGGCAGCGGAGACATCGCTCTTGGCCATAGCCTTGGCGATCATCTGAGCCATCTCATAGCGCGTGATGTTCTGGTTGCCGCGGAACGTCGTGTCGCCGTAACCTTCGATGACGCCATCCGCTGCGAGCTGGGATACAGCGTCGTAAGCCCAGTGGTCAGCCGGTACATCGGAGAACGGGTTAGCAGCAGCGAACGTCGTGCTGGCAGCGCCGACAACGAGAGCTGTCGTCAGTGCAGATACAAGAGTCTTCTTCATAAAGAACTCCTCCTTCATAAAACAATTGGACATTCTTGGCTGATTTCATGAAGAAGGTGTTCATGAGTGTCCATGTTTCCTCAGTTCTTTTCTTTATGGTCTCATGCCAATTGGTTATCAGTGTAACACAATCCTGTTCAAATTACAAATTCCCCCTAATATGTTTCTATATTGGCAATCAAATCTATCCTGTTAATTTTCTGCACCTTATGGACAAAAAAAGACCGCTCCCGAAGGAACGGTCTTTTGATTGCGGAATGTGACTTCTGCTGATGGAATCAGAAGAAGAAGCTTACGCGGCCAAACAGCGTCTCGGCATCGCGATCCGTTGCGAGGTTCTTGCCGTCAAAGTACTCGACAGCCGTGTAGACGTTCTTGAACGGAACGTACGTAGCGCCGACTTCCCAGCCCTTCGTGTTCGTCTGGAACGTATCGTACGTCGGCATCAGAGCGACGTTCTCGCCAAGGTAACGGTAAGCGGCATAAGCGCCCCACGTGCCCTTGTTGGCAATATCCGAGCCCTTGTAGGACAGCTGGATGTTGTGAGCCGTGTCGTAGTTGTCAGCTTCCGTGTTCTGAGCGAAGGCACCGAAGAGATCCCAGTTGTGGTCAAACTTGTAGCCAGCGCCGACGGACCAGATGTTGGCATCGTCAGACTTGGACGTGCCGTTGCTGTACGTAGCAACATCCTTGAATGCAGCATCGTTGAAGTGACGGTAGGAAGCGCCAAGGCGGAGCTTGTTCGGAGCGTAGTTGAACTCTGCGCCCTGGTAGTTGGCAGCATGATCATTGACTGCATCGAGGACGCTATACTTCTTCGTCGTAGCGTCATAGTCGCCATGGATGTTGTCATTTGCATTCTCAAGGTTCCAACGGCCAGCTTCGAGCGTCGTCTTGAAGTCCTTGCCGAACGTCACGGCAGCGCCAGAGAAGTAGTCATCGACAACAAGGCCAGCATCAGCCGTGGAGAAGAGCTCCTGCTTGCCGAGCTTGACGTCGAAGTTACCATACTGGCCTTCAGCATAGACATACGTCAGCTTGACATTGCCGTCGTCGCCCTTGTCGCTGGACATATCCGTCTTAGCCGTCAGACGAGCCTTGACATGCCAGTTCTGGTTGACTTCAGCCGTCGGATAGAGACGGAACTGCAGCTTGTCGGCGTTTTCCTTCGTCTTCTTGCCGTTCGTATCCTCATCGCGCGTGCTCTTGTAGGTGTAACGAGCCTCGCCCGTCCACTTGACCATGTCGGCATTGCGCTCGAGGTTGCTGACGCGGACGCCGAGGTTGCCCAGCTCATCGGAGAACTCAGCAGCGAGCTTGTCGATCAGGGCCTTATCAGCAGCGGAGACATCGCTCTTAGCCATAGCCTTTGCGATCATCTGAGCCATCTCATAACGCGTGATGTTCTGGTTGCCGCGGAACGTCGTGTCGCCATAGCCTTCGATGACGCCATCAGCTGCGAGCTGGGATACAGCGTCATAAGCCCAGTGGTCAGCCGGTACATCGGAGAACGGATTTGCAGCAGCGAACGTCGTGCTGGCAGCGCCGACAACGAGAGCCGTCGTCAGTGCGGATACGAGAGTCTTTTTCATGAAGAACTCCTCCTTTGGGATAAAACAATTACAATTCTCGTTCAAACGAGGCCAAAGAAAAAGAACCGCATGAGTGTCCAAGTTTCCTCAGGATTCCTGGCGCTCTTTGGTTCCTCATTGAACGTTGTTCATTGTAGCATGCTATCGCACATTTGTAAACCAATCGCGTGAAATTTAACATACAGCTCATCGAAAGGCTATGTTCAACTGTCACATCAGCAAATGCATATCTGCCCGCACAATGGTATAATAAAAAGGCGAATCGCCTTATTCGGCCGGCGTTCCAGCCGTCCGGACGATGGCGCGGACCATCTTCTCGAATTTCGTGCGCGGCATCATGACGAGATGGCCGCATCCCAGGCACTTGAGCCGGAAGTCCATACCAGTGCGCAGGATTTCCCATTCACTCGAGCCGCACGGATGTGCTTTTTTCATGCGCACGACGTCGCCTACGGCATAATGTTGTTTTTCCATCATATCTTGGAGGCCTCCTAATGAAAATCTCGATTCTGCAGATGCCGGTCGCTTTCGCCCGGCCCGATGATAATATCAAGACGCTGCGCCGCATGGTCGCAGAGGCCATGCGCGCAGAGCCCGATGTGCTCGTGCTGCCCGAGCTCTGGCGGCTCGGCTTCTACCCGCAGCCGATCGCCGTACACGCGGATCTCGACGGCCAACAGTCGCGCACGGTGCTCGCCGAGCTCGCGCGCACGAACGGCGTGAACATCGTCGGCGGCACGGTCGCCAACCGGCGCGAGGGCAAGGTCTACAACACCTGCTACATCTTCGACCGCACGGGCACAGAAGTCGCCTCGTACGACAAGGCGCACCTGTTCTCGCCGAGCGGAGAGAGCAAGGACTTCGCGGCAGGCAAAGAGATGGTGACCTTCCGCCTCGACGGCGTGCTCTGCGGCATCGCCATCTGCTACGACGTGCGCTTCCCCGAGTTCATCCGCAAACTCGCGCTCGAGGACATCGCCGTGCTCTTCCTGCCCGCCGCCTGGCCCGCCAGCCGCCTGAGCCACTGGCAGACCCTGACGCGCGCCCGCGCCATCGAGAATCAGTTCTACGTCATCGCGGCCAACGAGGCCGGCACCGACGAGCAGGGCAACCACCTCGCCGGCCACTCCGCCATCCTCGACCCCTGGGGCGAGGCCATCGTCGAAGCAGGTGAAAGCGAAGCCATCCTGACCGCCCGCCTGCGCCCCGGCCTGCGCCACCACATCCGCGAGACCATCAACGTCTTCGCCGACCGCCGCCCCGAGCTCTACTGAACACTGCTATCAAAAAGACTGTCGCAAAACGCGGCAGTCTTTTTCTTTTCTCGTATTGCGAGGTCAGATACCGGGTACTCCCCCAATGTGCGCAGCACGAGGGGGCCAGCAGTCTCACCTACCACACAGCAGCGGGGCCACGCAAAACACGCCAACTACGCTCCTGTGTAAACCAGTCGAGGCAAGAGGGAGGGGGCCTGTATTTCGCCTGCAGGAGCGCAGTGACTGCCCGCAGGGCTGGTCCCCGAATGCCAAGCAGCATCCGTCCACTATGTCAGAACGCCGCGGCAGGCGGCGAACCGCCAACGATGCGCCGCAAAGCCATGGGGACCATTCAACGGAGCGACGAAGCCGAAATACAGGCCCCCTCCTGCGCAACGAACTAAACTAGGCCCCGCGCCCTATCCATCACACGTTGAAGCGGAAGTTGACGACGTCGCCATCCTGCATGACGTAGTCCTTGCCCTCGACGCGGACCTGGCCTTTCTCGCGTGCGGCGGCGACGCTGCCGGCGGCGATGAGGTCGTTGTAATTGACGATCTCGGCGCGGATGAAGCCGCGCTCGAAGTCCGTGTGGATTTTGCCGGCGGCTTTCGGTGCCGTCGTGCCCTTGACAATGGTCCAGGCGCGGCACTCATCCGGGCCGGCCGTCAGGAAGGTCTGCAGGCCCAGGAGGTCAAACGCTGCCTTGATCAGGCGGTCGAGGCCGCTCTCCGTCTCACCGAGGTCTTCGAGGAAGGCCTTGGCCTCTTCTTCGTCGAGCTCGGCGATCTCCGACTCGACTTTTGCCGAGATGGCGACGACTTCCGCGCCCTCTTTGGCCGCGTATTCCTTGACCTGCTGGACGTACGGGTTCTCGTCGTAAGCCGTGGCGACTTCGTCCTCGGCGACGTTCGTGACGTAGAGCGTCGGCTTGAGCGTCAGGAGGTTCATCTCCTTGATGAGCTCGAGGTCATCCTCGGAGAGGTCGACCTGGCGTGCCGGCGTGCCCTCGTCGAGCGCAGCCTTGATGCGGCGCAGGATCTCATCCTCGACCTTCGCCTCTTTGTTGCCGGACTTCGCGATCTTCGCGAGCTTCATGATGCGCTTCTCGACGATCTCGAGGTCAGCGAGGCAGAGCTCCGTCTGGATGATGTCGATGTCGCGCAGCGGGTCGATGCCGCCCTCGACATGCGTGATGTTCGGGTCGACGAAGCAGCGCACGACGTGTGCAACGGCATCGACCTGGCGGATGTGCTCGAGGAATTTATTGCCGAGGCCCTCGCCCTTGGACGCGCCCTTGACGAGGCCGGCGATGTCGACGAAGCGCACGGAAGCCGGCGTCGTCTTCTTCGAGTTGTAGAGTTCATGCAGGACCTTGAGGCGCGGGTCTGGTACGGCGACGACGCCGACATTCGGCTCGATCGTGCAGAACGGGAAGTTCGCGGCCTCTGCGCCGGCTTTCGTGATGGCATTGAAAAGCGTGCTCTTGCCGACGTTCGGCAGGCCGACAATACCAACTTCTAAGTTACTCAAAATGAATTTCTCCCTTACTTTTGATTACAGTGTGCCAAAGATACGGTCGCCGGCGTCGCCGAGGCCCGGGACGATGTAGCCTTTGTCGTTGAGCTTCTCGTCGATGGCTGCGACGTAGAGCGGCACATCTGGATGGTCGTGGTTGATGACGCGGACGCCCTCAGGCGCGGCGACGAGGCACATGAGAATGATGTGCTTGGCGCCCTTCTCCTTGAGCAGCGAGAGTGCGGCCGACGAGCTGCCGCCCGTGGCGAGCATCGGGTCGACGACGATGAGCGTGCGCTCGGCGACGTCGCCCGGCAGCTTGCAGTAGTACTCGACCGGCTTCAGCGTCTTCGGGTCGCGGTACATGCCGACGTGGCCGACGCGGGCCGCCGGGATCATGTTGACGACGCCGTTGAGCATACCGAGGCCGGCGCGCAGGATTGGCACGACACCGACTTTCTTGCCGGCGAGCATCTTCTCCTTGCACTTGCAGATCGGCGTCTCGATCTCGACTTCCTTGAGCGGAAAGTCGCGCGTGATCTCATAAGCCATGAGCATCGAGATCTCCTCGAGCAGCTCGCGGAAGTCCTTCGTGCCCGTCTCCTTCATGCGCATGATCGTGAGCTTGTGCTGGATCAGCGGATGGTCGATGACGTGGACGTTCATTGGTTCAGCCATGTAAGATACCCCTTTCTACACAATACAGAGCCGTTACTGAAAACTTATAAAAAGCCATATTCTATTGATGAAAAACTGACTTTTATGTTTCGTTCCTCGTTCATCGCATTCGTTTTTGCCCTCCCGAAGGACAAGCTACTTACGTTTGATATAATGCTCCGGAGGCTTTGACATGACACTCCTTGCTCTCGCAAGGAAGTAAGTCTGTTCCCGACTAACGAATCGGTACATATCTACATGTCTACATGGACTTCTTTCTATCAGCTTGCAGATGTCATTTGCTCTGCGTCCCCATAACGTTTGTAGGTTCAGTGCTGCTTGAAAGTCACGATCGATTACATTACCACATACAGGACAGACATACGTCCTTTCCGAC
>ENA-OQCL01000528-OQCL01000528.1-human-gut-metagenome-genome-assembly--contig:-NODE-528-length-17883-cov-5.469475_pt1 | contig 17883 bp, 17 predicted proteins | sample MGYA00242502_ERZ504586 | MGnify/ENA primary metagenome ERZ504586 (study PRJEB26092, sample SAMD00036316) | human gut metagenome | host: Homo sapiens | study: EMG produced TPA metagenomics assembly of... | reverse complement strand
TCGGCAAGTCGAGCATACTCGCCGCCATCTCCAACGCGCAGCCGAAGATTGCGAACTATCCCTTCACGACGCTTTCGCCGAACCTCGGCGTCATAAACACCGGCGACGAAAGAATAGTCATCGCGGATATCCCAGGCCTTATCGAGGGCGCGCACGAGAACAAGGGGCTCGGCCTCGAATTCCTGCGCCACGTGGACAGGACGCGGCTTCTGATACACGTACTGAGCCTTGAAAGCGGCGACTTCGACGCCATCGTAGAAGATTTCGAGGTCGTGCGCAGCGAGATGCGCAAGTACGACCCCGAGCTTGACGAGCGGCCTTTCTTCGTCGCGGGAAACAAGCTCGACGAAGTCCCCGAGGAGTTCGTGCCCGAGCTGACGGCGCAGCTCGCTGACTATTTTGAGAAAAAGGGCGTATCCTTCATGACGCTGAGCGCGCTCACGGAAGAGGGAATTCCCGAACTCGTAAAGCGCGTTACGAAATTCACCGCGGACCATCCGCGGCCGGAAAGCAGCGTAAGGCTCTACGCGCTTGAAGAAAAGCCGCTCGAAAAAATGCCGAACCGCAAGCGCATGAAGATACAGATAATCTCCATGCACGGCGGCGGCTACCGCGTGCTTCACTACAAGCTTGAAAAGGCGGTCGAGCGCTACGACTTCAGCCAGGAAGAGAACGTCGCGCGCTTCACGAAGCTGCTTCGCCGCTACAAGGTCGAAGAACTGCTCGAAGCCGCGGGCGCGCAGCCCGGCGACCTTGTGAGCATCGGCTACAAGGATTTCAACTTCTACCCGGATTACTATCCCGAAGAGACATACGACGAAGAGCCCGAGCCGGAGCTTGAGGAATTCGAGGACGGCGGCGAAGAGGACGAAGATGAATAACCGCGCCGCGGAAAGCCCCGACGGCATAAAGATAGGAATAATGGGCGGGACCTTCGACCCGATCCATTACGGCCACCTTCTCGCCGCGGACGAGGCGCACGCGGCCTTCGGCCTCTCCGAGGTCATATTCATCCCGTCGGGACACCCGCCGCACAAGGCGAATAAAAAGCTCACCTCGCCCGAGGACCGCTACCTGATGACGGAGTTGGCGACCGTCGACTGCCCGTATTTTCGCGTTTCGCGCGTCGAGATAGACCGGCAGGGCAGCAGCTACACGATAGACACGCTCCGCGCGCTGCGCGCGATGCCGGAGTACGCCGGCGCGCAGTTCTATTTCATAACGGGTCTCGACGCGGTGCTCGACATCGTCTCGTGGAAAAATCCCGAAGAAATAATGACGATGTGCCGCTTCGTCGCGGTCAGCCGCTACGGATATTCGCCGAAGAAAATGGAAGAGCTTCCGGAAGAGCTCAGAACAAAAATAATCCCGCTGGAGATTCCGCTGCTCGCGATATCGAGCACGGAGCTCAGAGAGCGCGCGAGAAACGGCAGAAGCATCCGCTTCATGGTGCCTCCGGCGGTGGAGAAGTTCATAAGAAAAAAATCTCTGTACAGAAACAACACGGAGGAATAGGTCTTGAGGCGTTCGACAACGAAAACGATAATACTCGCCGTCCTGCTAGGATTCATAGCGGCGGCGGCCGGCGTGGGGGTGCGCCTCTACACGGCATGGAACTCAAAGGGCGAGACGCTGATAGACGCGGCTAAAAAGTCGGCGGAAAACAGCGCCTCATACGACGCCCTCGAAAGCCAGGGCAAATTCAACATCCTGCTCATGGGCGAAGACAACGTCGACGGTTCGAGACGTTCCGACACGATACTCTTCATAACGGTCGACATCGACGACAAGAACATCAGGGTGCTCTCTCTGCCGCGCGACACGCGAGTAATGATACCGGGCCACGGTACGCAGAAGCTCAACCACGCCTTCGCCTACGGCGGACAGGACCTTATGCGCGCGACAGTCACGAACTACCTCGGCGAGCCGATACTTTACTACATGATAGTGGACTACGACAGCTTCCCGGCCTTCGTCGACATGCTCGGCGGGGTTGAGATAGACGTGCCGAAGCGTATGCGCTACGTCGACCGCGCCGGCGGCCTCGACATAAACATACAGCCCGGCCTCCAGACGCTCGACGGCAAAACTGCCCTGCACTTCGTGCGTTTCCGCAAGGACGCGCTCGGCGACATCGGACGCATACAGCGCCAGCAGCAGTTCCTCAAGGCGATGCTGAAAAGGGCCTACGACCCGCGCGTGATAATCCGGCTTCCGGAGCTCGCGGCGCAGGCTATGAAGATATTCCGGACGGATATGTCCACCTCCTTCGCGCTTCAGCTCGCGGGCTTCATACAGAACGAAGTGGGCGCGACAAGATGCTCTTCTCGACGCTGCGCGGAACACCTGCGACCATCGACGGCCTCAGCTACTGGATGGGCGACGTGCGCGACGCGAAGCGCTTCCTCAACGCGCCGTTTGAAGAGCTGACAGGCGAAAAGACGGAAGCGGGAGAGGGCGGCGCCGGCGAGCAGCAGCCCGCGGAGGATGAAAAAGCGGAGAAGCCGGGAATGACGGCGGAGCAGCTCGCGGAGCTTGTGAAGTCGATGCCCGAATCTGTCGCGGTCCTCAACGGAACCGGCAAAAGCGGAGTCGCGGGCGAAATTTCCACGCGCCTCCAGAAAATCGGCGTCGACGTCGTACACACCGGCAACGCAAAGCATTTCGACTACCGCTACAGCAACATAGTCTATCCCTCCAACGCGCCGTCGAGCGTCAAGGATACGGCGAAGACGCTTGGGAAGCTGCTGAGGATACCGGAAGGGCTCGTGAGGCCGGGACAGCAGGCATTCTACGCATCGCTCGTCGCGGGCCACGACTATAACCGTCTCGTGACGCTACTCGACGAGCTGGTAAAGATAAGCGGCGAACATTAAAATATAACCGAACGACAAAAAAGGAGATGGAGCCAGGAATGGCGGACAAGAAAGACTTTTGCGCACCGTACAAAAAGCTTATAGACGCCCTGATCGACAAGCACGCGCTCGAAGTGACGGCGCACGACCTCAGCGAAGTCTCGGGCTTCGCCGACATCTTCATCGTCGCGATAGCGCGCTCCGAGCTCCACGGCAGGACGCTCAAGGACACGGCGATGGACACGCTCGACGAAATGGGCTTCTCCTACAGAATAGAAGGGGAGACCAGCACGAAGTGGACGCTGCTCGACGCGGGCGACCTTATCGTGAACATACTGAGCCGCGAGGGACGCGACTTCTACCGTCTCGACTCGCTCTGGGGCGACGCGCCGACCGAAAGATTCTTCGACGAGGACGAATAATCATGGACTGCATATTCTGCAAGCTTAAAGACTACGTGCTCGAAAACGAGCTCGCTTACGCCGTATTCGACGTGATGCCCGTCAATCCGGGGCATCTTCTGATAATCCCGAAGCGCCACGTGCAGAACTACTTCGACATAACTCCCGAAGAGGAGCTGGCGATGCACGACCTTCTGCACAAGGGCAAAAAGCTCATCGACGAGAAATATTCTCCCGACGGCTACAACTTCGGCGTCAACTGCAACGAGTGCGCCGGCCAGACTGTCATGCACGTCCACATGCACCTCATCCCGCGCTATAAAGGCGATACGAAGTTCGTACACGGGGGAGTGCGCGGCGTAATTCCCGAGAAGATGTCAGACCTCGAAAAATAGCACAACGTTATCAGAATTATAAGACGTTATAATCCGACGGTGAAAAAGCCGCCGGATTTTTTTATTTATCCGCGGCGGTTTATAATAAGAGCCGCGACAGCTTGGCAGCAAAATGATTGGAGGACGTGAAGATGAAAATAGCTGTTTTTGGGATAGGCGGAATAGGCGGTCTGATCGGCGGCGCGCTGGCGCGAAAGAATGAAGATACATATTTTATAGCGCGCGGCAAAACGCTTGAAGCCATACACAGCCGCGGCCTGCATGTAGAATCCACGCTGCTCGGCGATTTCACCGTCAGGCCGAAAGAGGCCGCCGAAAGCGCCGGCGGCTTCGGCACGATGGACGCCGTCATAATTTCCTGCAAGGGGTACAGCCTTAAGGAAGCCTGCCGTATCGTCTCTCCGATGGTGGGCGAGGATACGCTCGTCGTCCCGCTGCTCAACGGCGTAGGAGTCTCCGACATGATGAAGCCGCTGCTTCCTCAATGCCTCCTTGCTGACGGAGTCATCCATGTCTTCAGCCATATAGAGGAGCCGGGGCATATTGTCCAGAGCTACGGCCCGTGCCATGTCATCATAGGCATGAAAGGCGGCGAACGTCCGCAAAAGCTCGACGAGCTTGCGGAAGCGCTCAACGGTGCGGGGATAAAGACAAGCGGCAGCGAGGACATACTTTTCGAGTGCTGGCGCAAATATCTGATAATGTGCGGCAACAGCGTCGTCTTCTGTTACTACGACGGCCCGGCGTGGAAGGTGCGCGAGCACGCAGATTATAAGGACACAGTGCGCGCTGCGGCGAACGAAATAATTTCCGTTGCTGCTGCAAACGGCGTAAAACTGCCCGAAGGCTCCGCTGACTTGTGCGCTGAGAACTTTATGAAGCTTGCGCCCGAAACGGTTAACTCTCTGTACCGTGACCTGAGCTCCGGCAAACCTCCGCAGAAAACCGAACTTGACCACCTTATAGGCAGAATGATAGAAATGGGCCGCGCGGCGAACATTCCGTCGCCGTACCATGAGATGGTGTATAAACGCTTCGCGCCAGAAAAACGATAAAATTACAAGAAGGCGGAAATACTAAGTAGATTTATAAGCAGCGCATCCCCGTAAAATCTCTAAAAAGATAGGCGTTTGAAGAGGGGGAGCGTCTTTATAATGATGTCCTATAATTTAGCTTATGTTATATAAAGCCCCTCTCGGAATCACCGAGAGGGGCATTTTGCTGCTTTCAGCTGTGTTTGCTGTGTTTTTTGTATATGACTTTTTAACGCTGCAAGTCATATAATATCCTCGTTATGTTACGTTTATTATAACGTTGTCCTTTACAGCGCGTTCTTCACGATCTGCATGAAGCTGTCGGGCTTGAGCGACGCGCCGCCTACGAGGACGCCGTCGATGTCGGCCTGCGAGATTATGCCTTTCGTGTTGTCGGCCTTGACGCTGCCGCCGTACAGGATGATGAGCTCGCCGGCGGTCTTTTCGCAGAAGCTTTCCTTCGCGAGTCCGCGTATGAAGCCGCAGACCTCTTCGGCGTCGGCGTCGCTCGCGGTCTTGCCGGTGCCTATAGCCCATACCGGTTCGTAGGCGATTATCATTTTATGTGCGAGCGTCTCTCCGTCTATACCTTTGAGCCCCTCGACGAACTGCCTCTTGATAACGTCGAAGGCTTTGCCGCCCTCGCGCTCCTCGAGCGTTTCGCCGACGCAGAGAACGGCTACGAGGCCGCAGTCTATCGCGGCGTGTACCTTTTTATTAAGCTCTTCGTCGGTCTCGCGGAATATGTGGCGTCTCTCGCTGTGGCCTATGAGGACGTGCGTCGCGCCTATCTCGGTAATCATCGGGCCGGAGGTCTCGCCGGTGAAGGCTCCGCTCTTTTCCCAGTGCATATTTTCCGCGCCGACTATTACGGGCAGTTCTTTTGCTGCGTTTACCGCCGTCAGCAGCGAAACTGCGGGAACGAAGAAGGCTATCTCTTCGGTCCCTGCGGCTACGGCTTCCTGTACCTCTTTCGCTTCCTTCAGTTCGGCGCCGAATTTGCTAAAGAATTCACCTGTCGCCGCCGGGCCGTGGTTCATCTTCCAGTTTCCGGCGATGAATTTTCTGCGCATTTTATATTCCTCCAATTATCGTCATATCGTCTAGTGCGGAAATCGCGGCGAAACGGCCATTTTCCCACACCGCTGGGCGCTTTGCTCTAACGTTATATTGCTGTCATATAATGTTGATAACGTTAGATATAAATAAACGCCTCCACTTTTGATGAAGGCGTTTATTTTATCGTTTCTCTTACTCGACTACGTAGGGCTCTATGCCGGGAAGGCTCTTGCCTTCGAAGAATTCGAGGCTCGCTCCCCCGCCCGTCGAGACGTGCGATACCTTGTCTTCCATCTTGAAGAGCGCTATCGCCGCCGCGGAGTCTCCCCCGCCTACGACCGTCAGAGCGCCGTTCGCCGTCGCATCGGCGAGCGCCTTCGCTACCGCTTCCGTGCCTTTCGCGAAAGCGGGCATTTCGAAGACGCCCATCGGACCGTTCCAGAGGACGGTCTTTGCGGCGAGTATATCTTTCGCGAAGAGCTCCGCCGTCTCGGGGCCTATGTCGAGTCCCATCTCGTCCTGCGGGATGGCGTCTGCCTTGACCGCCTTCGCGGGAGCGTCGGCCTTGAACTCGGGCGCGACTACTGCGTCAACCGGCAGAAGTATCTTCACGCCGAGCGCCTTCGCCTCTTCGAGCATTTTGGCCGCGAAGTCGAGCTTCTCCGTCTCACAGAGCGATTTGCCTATTTCGAGCCCCTGGGCTTTGAGGAAGGTGAAGGCCATTCCTCCGCCGATGAGTATCGTGTCGGCTTTCTTGAGCATGTTCTCGACGACCGCGATTTTGTCGGAGACCTTAGCTCCGCCGAGGATGAGCACGAAGGGCTTCTTCGGCTCGTCGCGCGCCGCTGAGAGCATCGTTATCTCGCGGTCGATGAGCTTGCCCGAGAAGGACGGAATGAGCTCCGCCGCCGCGCGCGTCGAAGCGTGCGCCCTGTGCGCTGCGCTGAAGGCGTCCATGACGAATACGTCGAAGTTCTTGACGAGCTTCTTCGCGAACTCCATATCGTTCTTTTCCTCTTCCGGATGGAAGCGGACGTTTTCGAGCAGGAGCACTTCTCCGTCTTTCCAGTCCGCGACGGCTTCGTCGACCTTCTCGCCGATGCAATCGGAGACGAAGCGCACGGGCCATCCGGTCAGCTTCGCGAGCTCTTCGCCGACGGGCTCGAGCGTGTATTTGAGGTTGACCGTTCCCTTCGGGCGGCCGAGGTGCGAGACGAGCGCGATTTTTGCGCCCGCGTCGCGCAGAGCCGTCAGCGTCGGAAGGTGCGCCTTTATGCGCGTGTCGTCGCCGACCCTGCCGTCGGCCAGGGGGACGTTGAAGTCCACCCTGACCAGAACCTTTTTACCCGCTACGTCCGAGGGAGAAAAGGTCTTAAGGCGCATAGCGTTACAGTCCTTTTTTGAGGATGTAGTTCGCGAGGTCTATTACTCTGTTGCTGTAGCCGCACTCGTTGTCGTACCACGAGAGGAGCTTTATCATCTTGTCGCCCATAGCCATCGTGTGGCGCGGCGCGAATATCGAGGAGTGCGTGTCGCCGACGAAGTCCATCGAAACGAGGTCTTCCGGCTCGTACTCGAGGATGCCCTTGAGGTAGGTCTCAGCGGCTTCCTTCATCGCGGCGTTCACGTCGTCGGCTGTTGCGGGCTTCTCAAGCACCACTGTGAGGTCTACGACGGAGACGTCCGGCGTCGGGACGCGGAGCGCGAATCCGTTGAGCTTGCCCTTGAGCTCCGGCATGACTTCGGAGATGGCCTTCGCCGCGCCGGTGCTGGTCGGGATGATGGAGAGCGCCGCGGCTCTTCCGCGCGAGAGGTTCTTGTGCGGGAAGTCGAGCGTCTTCTGGTCGTTCGTGTAGGCGTGGACGGTGTTCATAAGTCCTTCCTTGATGCCGAACTTGCTCTGGAGGACCTTGCAGACCGGCGCGAGGCAGTTTGTCGTGCAGGAGGCGTTGGAGATGATGTTGTGCTTCGCGGGGTCGTAGACTTCCTCGTTGACGCCCATGACTATCGTTGCGTCATGGTTCTTCGCGGGGGCGGAGATGATTACTTTCTTCGCGCCGGCGGCGATGTGGGCCGAGGCCTGGTTGGCATCGGTGTAGCGTCCGGTCGACTCGATGACGAGGTCGACGCCCATTTCCTTCCACGGGAGCTTCGCGGGATCGGGCTCGGCGAGGGCTCTGATTCTCTGTCCGTTTACTACGAGGTAGTCTCCGTCTACTTCGACGGTGCCCGGGAAGCGGCGGAAGACCGAGTCGTACTTGAGAAGATACGCGAGCGAGGACGGCGGCGTCAGGTCGTTGATAGCGACTATTTCAAATTCGTTTTCCTTGCCGTTCGTGAAGAACGCGCGAAGGGAGAGACGCCCGATGCGTCCGAAACCGTTGATTGCAACCTTATACTTGGCCATGATAAAATGCCCTCCTTATAGGTTTTTATCTTTCGTTATATTTACGCCGGAGAGGGATAAACCGTTTTTATCCCTCTCACGGCGATTTTGACGCTTTTTCCGCTGCCGGTCGAACCGCTGCTCGCGGCTTGACGCTCAAAAAAGTTTAAGATTTACGCTTCCGTTTCAAGGTCTTCGTGAAGCACGCGGAGCAGTTCTCCGAGAGCCGCGGCGCTGAGCACGTCTCCGTGCGGGCGGTACGGCATCATGCCGTCGAAGAGCTGGGCCACTCCGCCGAGGCATCCGTGGCGCAGGTGCGAGTTGAACGGACGGATGAACGCCCAGCCGAGGTCCTTCCTCGTCGGGTTGTATTTCAGGTAGGCCGTTATAAACTGGCCGAGGAGCCAGGGCCACGCCATGCCGCGGTAGCAGGCCTTGATACGCTGGTCGAGGCGGCCCTCGAAGCGGCCCTTGAATTTATCGTGGCGCGGGTCGAGCGTGCGGAGGCCGTAGGTCGTGTAGAGCTCGTTCCAGCAGAGGCGGACGACCTTCTGCGCGGTCTCGGGCGAAAGCGGGCTGTAGGGCAGCGACGCCGCGAGTATCTGGTTCGGCCTGATGGAGTTGTCGGTCTTGAAGGTCTCGGGATCGACGCAGTCGTAGAGGCCGTTCATGTCGAAGCTCCAGAAGGTGTCGTTGAAGGACTTCGCGCACTTCTCCGCCGCTTCTCCGTACTGCTTGTCTCCTGTGAGCTGCTCGGCGGTCTTCAGCGCGTTGTACCAGAGCGCGTTGACCTCGACGAGGTAGCCCTTGCGCGCGACGACGACTTCGTCGCCCGCGGTCGCGCCCATCCAGTGGCGCGCCGTGTCGGAGACCGTGAGCTTGAGCAGCATGTTCGAGTCGCATACGACGTCGAGCTGCGGCACTCCGTTGAGATATCTGTCTACGATCTGCTTCACGCCGTTCGCGAGCGTTTCGGCATCGGCTCCCGCGTCCTTCACGTGGCCGAGGTATTTGCCCGCCGCGTAAACGAACCAGAGTCCGTTGTCGGCTCCGCCGTTTTCAAAGGCGCATCCGCAGCCGGAGACTCTCTCCGGCATGACCCAGCCGTTCTTCTCCGCCGCGCCGAGCCAGTATTTCAGCGTCTTGAGCGCGACAGCCTCGCGGCCCGTCGCAAGCAGAAGGCCCGGAAGCGCGATGAAGGTGTCGCGCGGCTTCGCGTCGACCGAGGGATAGCCCGTGTATATCGGCGCTGTGCACTCTTCGCGGTCGTCGACGAGGTGGTACGAGGAAACTATCATATCCTGTTCGGCGCTGTTGTTCGCCGGAATGTTGGCCTGTTCGAGTATGTCTTCGAAGCGTGCGGCGGCTTCCTGCTCCATCGCCGCAAGCTGCTTCGCGTTGAAGTTCTGCGGTTCCTGCGAGAGGACCACGTAGAGGACGTCGCCCTCGGAAAGCTCGTTCGAGATGAGCCCCGGCGACCAGAGGTGGTCCACCGACGGGGCGTCGATGCGATCGTCCTGCTCGTAGATGAGGTTCTCAAACCAGAGCGGCTTGAGCGACCACGTGCCCGCCGTAGCGGAGACGCGGCTCGTGCGGCCCTTGCCGCTGATGCTGATGCTGTGCGCGTCGTCGGACGATACGCTGAAATCGGCGCTGTTCGACTCGGCGCAGACGGCGTTGCTGTACCTGTGCGCGACGAGCGGGCGCAGGTCGAGGCGGATCTTGTCCGGAGCCGCGAGAAGCTCGTACTTGATCACCGTGCATTCTTTGCCGCGCGGCATAAATATAGATTTTTTCAGGAGGATGCTGTGAATAACGAAAAGCATGCTCGGATATGGATTTCCCTGATATTCCTGAAGGTATCTGTAACCGTCGGGATAAACCAGATCCTTGTATCTATTTGTCGAAAGCTGGTATTTTTTGTTGCGGTCGAAGAGCGTTTCTTCGATTTTACTGACGAGGACGGAATGCTGTTTTTCTTCTCCGTTCCTGACGACCAGGAGTCCGTGTTCCCTTCTCGTGTTAGCACCTATGACTGTGGAGAAGCCGTAACTCCCGCGCCCGTTTGAAATCAGAAATTCTCTCCCGGCGCCTTTGTCGTAGGTGTTAACGTCCGCTTTTCCTAAGTACATTGGCATCATCCCCCTTTAGTTGCGTCTGAAGTATATGTTCTAACTTTCGCCATCTATATTCTACCGTACTTTTGCTAATTGGTCTCGGTAAAGTTTGGCCAAGTTCTTTCAAAGATATGCTCGGATTTCGTTTTCTCGCCGCGACGAGCTCGAAAAGCGGTTCCGAAAGGGTTTCCGTTATGCCCAGCTCGTCCATGCGGCGTATAAGCTCCATCTGCCCGCGCGCCGCCTCGATGCTCTTGTTGATGTTCGCGGCGTCGCAGTTGACGAGCTTGTTCGCATGGCTGCGCATCGAGCGGTAGATGGCCGTCTCCTCGAGCGAGAGCGCCGTCTTGACGAGCCCCATGCGCGAGAGCAGGGTCACTATCTGCTGCTGGTCGCGCAGCGTGAGCTCCCTGTACGTCGCGCGCTTGCGCACGCCGACGGTGAAGCCGCAGGATTTCAGTATCGCCTGGAGGCGCTCCGCAGAGCCGTTCGCCGTCTGTGGGCGCATGATGAGGTAGTATCCGGCCTTCGGCATGTAGAGCGCGCCGCAGCTTCCGAAGATGCCGCGCACCCAGCCCCAGTTGCGCGTGCGCTTCGCCGTCGAGCGCGTGACGGAGAGTATATCCGCAGTGCGCTCCTTGTCCGCCGCGAAGACTATCTTGCCCTTTATCTGCGTGTCGACGAGCCTTATGCCCTGCTGTCCGTCCGCGGGACAGGAGCAGCACTCGCCCCACAGCCGCATGAGACGCCTGACCGCGAAGAGGCGCGGCGATATAAACATGATTTCCTCGCCGCGCGCGCGCGAAGGCAGCCCGTCGAGAATGCCCGCCGCTTCGTCGCGCGCCTGCTCGTTCGAGGGCATCGCGCCCCATTCGTCCCAAATAGTTCTGTTGACGCTTTCCATTGTTGCCCTCAGTTCTTTCTGTTGCCGCGCACTATTTCCATTATCGTCTCGGAAAGGTGCTTCGCGTTGTGGCGCAGGTATTTTCCGTTCTTTATCTCGCAGTAGTCGCCGTAGATGATTTCGCTGCCGAGAGATTCGAGGTATTCCTCTTCCTTTGCCGACAGGTAGAGCGGCTCCGCGCCGATGTTCGCGTAGCGCGTCACGAATTCCTCCGGTATCGCGGACTGGTTCGCTAGGATGTAGTCCGGCACTGCGCCGAGGATGCTCGCTATCCAGTCGACGTGGGCGACGATGTTCATGCCCTCGGTTTCCTTCGGCTGCGTCATGAGGTTTGCTATATAAATGATGGGGACCTTCATGTCGCGCAGCAGCGCCGCCATCTCCGTGAGCAGCAGGTTAGGCATCACGCTTGTGAATAAACTGCCCGGGCCGAGCACTATCACCTCGGCCTCGGATAGCGCGCGCTTCACCGCGTCGAGCGGCTCCGCGTCCGACGGCTCTATCCAGAGCTTCGCGAGCTCGCGTCCGTGGTCCGATATTTCAAGCTCGCCCGTGAGCCTTTCGCCGTCCTTCGTCTCACCTTTCAGCACTACGTTTTCCGTCGTAACCGGGAGCACCTGCCCGCGGATGGCGAGCATCTTGTTTAGCTCCTCGACGGCGCGCTGGAAGTCCCCCATCATCTCCGTCGTCGCAAGCAGGATGAGGTTGCCGAGGCTGTGCCCCTTCAGCTCTCCCCTGTCGAAGCGGAAATTCAGCAGGCTGTTCAGCGAGCTGTCGTTCTCCGCGAGCGCGACGATGCAGTTGCGGATGTCGCCGGGCGGCAGCATCCCCCACTCCTGGCGCAGGCGTCCGGAGCTTCCGCCCTCGTCTGTGACGGCGACGACAGCCGTGATGTTGCGCGTGAAGCCCTTGAGGCCGCCCAATAGCGTCGAAGGCCCGTGCCGCCGCCTATGGCGACTATGCGCGGCCCCATTGAGAGCCTGTATTCCATCGCGTTCGTGATTATGCTGCTCCTCGAATGCTTCGCGCGGCGTAGCCGAAGCCGCTTGGAGGAGGCGAAATAGACGGACGGCCCCTCCCGCCGCGAAAGCTGCTGTGAAAACGAGGAAAAGAGGGCTCCGCTCACCGCATATTGCCCTTGTCTATGTCGCGGTGCGTGATTACAACACGCTTGCCGGCGGAGGCTATCGCCGCTCCGACAATCTCCGCCACGGCGACGGAGCGGTGGCGTCCGCCCGTGCAGCCGAAGCAGATATGAAGCTGCTTCTTGCCCGTCTCGCAGTAGACCGAGGCTATATAGTCTAGCAGAGGCACGGCCATGTCAAGGAATTTTTTCAGCGACGGGAAGCCGTCGAGGTACCTCCGCACGGCTTCGTCCTTGCCGGAAAGCATGTGCAGGTCGTCCACGTAGTTCGGGTTGGGAAGGAAGCGCACGTCGAATATGTAATCCGCGTCCTGCGGCGCGCCGTACTTGAAGCCGAACGAGCTGACGATGACCGACGGCTCCGCGACGGAGACCCCGGTCGACTCAAGCACGCGGGCTTTGAACTCGGGCAGTTTGAACTTGCTCGTGTCGATGACGATGTCGGCTTTCTCCATAATCGCCGAGAGCGTCATGCGTTCCTCGCGTATGCCCTGGAGTATCGTGCTGCCGTCCGCGAGCGGATGGCGGCGGCGCGTCGTCTCGTAGCGGCGCACGAGCGCCTCGTCCGACGCGTTTATAAAAAGCACCTCCGCGTCCACGCCCTTCTCGCGCAGCTTCTCCACGACGCAGCTGAGGTCGTTGAGCAGCTCCTTGCCGCGCGCGTCCACAACAGCGGCGACGCCGTAATTCACGGCCGCGGGGTGGTTTGCGAGCACGTCCATGAGCTGCGGAAGCAGCGCGGGCGGAAGATTGTCGATAGCGTAAAAGCCCTGATCCTCAAATACGTTGAGAGCCGAGGACTTCCCCGCCCCAGACATACCCGTGATTATGATGCAGCGCTTTATCTCCCTTTTCCCATCCATTTTTGAATCATCTCACTTACAGCGGCGCAGCCGGAAGATAAGGCCGAAAGCGGCCTACAAGCGAATTATAACAAATTTAATGGCGCAGCGCAGAAAAAGCGGCGGCTTCGCGCAGTTTGATTCGAAGCCGCCGCTTTATCCCGCTTATCCGCCGTCGCGGAGTTTACCAGTCGCGCTCCCCTATCGCGTCCTCAACGTCGATGTCTATGCCGAACCAGTCGAGGATATAGCCAACGGTCACGCCTATGCTGTCACGCGCGACCGTCTCTATTTCACTGTCGTTCTCGTCGAATTCTTCCTGCAAGTCGTTGATGGCGAGCGTCATCTCGTCGAGCTTCGCCTGTATGACCTCCTTGTCCGTCTCGCCGCTTTCGAGCAGCGCGATGACGGGCGTGATGCAGTCCTTCACCTTCTCGACGAGGAATTTCGGATAATAGTCGTCCTCGACCATATCTTTGAGCAGAACGTAGCTTTCGTCGAACTTTTTCATCGCCGTGTCCCTCCGTTTTTAATATTCTATCTTCAGCGTCATGCCCGGCAGCGCCGCGCCTTCGCTGCGCGTTATCGCGTGCTTGTCGTCCGCCGAGAAGCCTATCGTCTCGCCGTCCTTCAGCGTCACGTCGTACTCTATGACGTAGGCCGCCATGCTCGAAAGGAAGCCCTGAACGTCCGACGGCTCCGCATCGGCGTCGAGCACCTCCATCTCGTCCTTGCCGAAGCACTCCATGCCGTAGGTGTAGCCGCAGACGCCGCGCTCGCTGCGGTAGAGGCCGAACCATATGAGGTTGAATATCGGAAATTCTCCGTCCTTCATCATGCCGGCGAATTTATAGAAAAGGCTCGGCTCGAAGACTGTGCCGCTTGTGTAGATGCCCGTCGCGCGCTTCTGACGGCAGCAGCAGGCGGCGAGCTTGACGTAAAGTTCCGCGCGTTCGACTAGGCTCGCTTCCTTTCCCGTAACACCGACCATGATGTGAGCTTTATGCGCTTTCGCAACGTTTACCGCCTCTGGCCACATGTAATTGCTTTCTGCGTTTTCCTCAGCTTCGCCGTCGGGGACTGGCATCTGCATGAGGCTTGCTGCGGCTATCATATCGCCTATCTGGAATACGAGCGAGTCGTCGCTCACTTCATCGTCGTCATCTTCCGTCGCGTCTATGTCCCACTCATCTTTCAAGTCGCGGATGAGCTGTTCTCTGTCCCATTCGTCCTCCGAGAGCAGCACGAAGCCGACGAACGCCCCGGCTTTCTCCTTGCGCTCCTCGGCGAGCTTCGCCTGCTCCATCCAGTAGGAACGTATCATCTCGACCATCGCCGTCGCCTTCTCGACCGCCGTCGATTCGTCGTACTCTTCCATCTCGCTGTAAACGTGGCCGCAGTGCCCGAGCTCGCCGCCCTCGTAGCCGCCGCATACGCCGAGCAGCCATTTGCCGCCAACTTCGCGTTTGTACCTGAACAGGTAATAGGTCATGTCGTGCAGCTCGAAGGTTCCCGCGCACTCTATTTCTGCGGGAGCCTCGCCGAGCTCGTGCGGGTGTTCGAGCCATTCAATCATGGCGTCGCGCGCCGCCTGCATCTGCGCTTCGTTCATCGTTGTTTCCCCTTTCGCATGTCTCCAAATTTTATGAATGGAACTCAATCATTGCGCCGCAGACTATGAGCAGAGAGCCTGCGGCGAAAAAGAATATCCGCCGTCCCGTCCTGCCAAGCAGGTGCGCGTACGGCTTGCCCACCGGGTCGCAGAGCCAGCTCCAATTCCGCACCGCACCCATGACGAAGAGCGCGCCCGCCGCAATGCAGACGAAGCTGCGGTTTTCGCCCAGAAACAGGGAGACGGCGTCAGCATCCATGACTGCGGCCTACTCTTCGTCCTCTTCCCCGCCGCCGTCAAGCTTGCGGAAGTCGAGAGATTCTCCGTAGGAGCGCGTGAGGAACGGCATTATCTCCGGGTCGTAGTTGCAGATTGTGTTCAAGTCGCATATGCTGAAATTGTCCTCGTCGTCGAGATACTCTTCGTCCTCGTCTCCCGCGAGGAACAGCCAGCCGCTTTTCCAGCCCTCGTCGCAGCGCGACGGCCTGAATCTCTCGCAATAGCCTATCTTGCAGCCGTCTACTAAAATCCTGTCGCTTGCGCAGCACTCTGCCGCGCCATCCCAGTCTTTGAGCAGCGGCTTTATATCTTCGGCTTTTATCGCAAAATTTTTCTCCGGCCTCTGATTTTTGTCGAGCGCCTTCCACTGCGCGTAACAGCGGTCGATTATCTCCGCCATCGCACGGTAATACTCTTCGCTCCACGGCACGAAAAGATAGGCCGCGCCGCCGAATTCCTCGCTTTTCGCGCGCTCCTCGCCGAAGTACGCCGCGGCGTGAGCCTTCACGTCCTTGAGATAGGCGTAAGGCGTGGCGCGGCTTCCCCAGCTGTACCATTTTGCGAACTCCGTCCCCTCATGGTTGAAGTATGTCAGCGAAAGCTTGCCGTTTATATCATCGTCGTCCCGCATGAACTCGCGCAGGTCAGTGAGTTCGCCCTTCTTCACCGCCTCGACGGTTTCGCCGTGGCTGCGGAGGAACGGATTGCTCATAAAATCATGTTCGATGCTCCAGCGCAGGTAAATCGCCAGATGGTTGTAGGCCGCCAGCTCGCCGACGGGCAGTTTTTTCTCTTCTATGACCTTGATGTGCTCTTCGGCCGATTCCATGAGCGCGTCGTCGTAATCTATTTTGTCCGCGTCGGTGATGACGTTAAGCCTTTGCGGGTCGATTACCTCGAGCGTTTCGTCGGAACATTTTTCAAGAAGTTCGTCTACTCCGTGCTCGCGTTTGAAATCTATCTCCTCTTTATAAAGAGGGATGAGCTGATAGAAATTCACTTCGTCTCCGTCAGCGAGTTTGCAGACATAGGAATCCTCGCCGAACACGCCGGGCGAAAGCAGCAGCGCGCCGCAGAGCTTCGTGCCGTCCGAGAACGGAACTCCGTCGTCATCTCCGAGCGTGTGTCCCCAGCCGAGCCATGTGTCTCTGTCCCTCAGCGGATAGCGCGCCGTAGATTTCAGGATACGGATAGGCCAAAACCATTTGTCGTCGTCAAACGCCTCTTTCGTGAGATTCCAGTCTGGCGGCAGATTTATAAGAAGCTCGGCGCGTTCGAGCTTCTGGTCTGCAAGCTCCTCCGGGACGTTCATTTTGTGCGCGCCCATGCCGAGCGTGACGAGCGTGTAATAGTTGTGCTCCTCGCGCGGCGGTATGACGCAGACGTCGAGGTGTACGCCCTCCGACGCGATTTCGTGCATCACGTTGTCGTAATCGCCGAAGTATTTTGCTATGTGGTCCTGCACTGTGTCCCAATCGGCGTCGTCGTAGGTCTCAAGCGTAAAGTTTTCGCCGCCGTCTTCACTGTCGTCGTCAAGGAACTCTCGTATGCTCCCTATTAGTTTTTTTGCCTCTTCGCTGTCCGGCTCCAGTTCGAGCCAGCGTTCCGCGTATGTCAGAGCCTCGGCCTCGCGCCCATCCGCCATCCAGAGCGCGTATGCCATGCGCGAGTTCCAGAATGGGTCGCTCTCTCCCCCGGCGCGGATAGACTCGAAGATAGATATAGCTTTGCCGAGCAGTTTGCGGTCGACCTTGTCTGCGTCGCCGTCGGGGCGTTCGCAGTGCGGGCCGAGAACCGCTATGTTGCTGTAAGCGCGTCCGAGAAGAAGCGTAAGCTCATACCCGCGCTCCGCCTCCGGCACCGCCTCTATCGCCTCGACGCATTTTTCAAACTCGTTTTCGTCGTTCCATTGCTTGATCTGTTCTTCCAGGTTTTTCATATATTTGCCTCCCGATTTGTGAAGAACGCTTTCGTCGTCGAGCCGTTGGGCAGACAGCCGCAAAACGCAGCGCATTCAAGGTATTAAAGCTCTTATTTATCGGATTTGCTAAATTGTACCCTTTTCCATGGACTTTCGGCGTCGCTCAGAAGATTTTGCGCTTTTGTCATTATGCCGATTAGAGTCATTCCGTAGCCAGACCACATTGCCCTACCTATAACATAGTCGCTTGCAAGCTCTTCCCATGAAGAATAAAATTCCCGGCATTCAGCGAGCGCGTTATTGATACAATGCCACGCCTCTTCTTCTGAAATATACTCAGCGTCGAAGCAGCAGCGCGTGACCAGCACGAAGCGCCCCATATCCCATGCAGTGATGGAATGCGAGGCAAGGTCTTTTCGGTTCGTCAGAAAGTTCTCTTCTATGAGTCCATCCACCGCGCTTTGTAAATTTTCGAGAAATTCATCCGCCCGCTCGTGCTCGTCGTCTTCCAGTTCATTGTAGTCTATCGCGCCGGCTTTGCCTGAAGCGGCTCCCTTTATTGCATCGAAGAAGACGCGGTGCCCCCTGCCGAATAGCCATTGCAGAGTTCCGATGGCAGATTCTCTGTCCTCTATCCCGTAGTAGTTTTCTAGATTTTCTTTAATACCCTCAACATCAGCCCCTGTCGTGAGGCTGTCGCAATAGTACCCTGTTTGCTCCGCGTTGATTGCGCCGACGTTGAGCGCTATAAATTGTTCCTCTGTAAGATTCTGCGCGACAGGGTTTTTCCTTATAATGTTCGTTGTCGAAAAATCTTGAAAGTTTTCTAAAGAAACTCATTGCAAACACTCCTTATATCATTTGGAAAATATTACTGCTAGGTTCATGTCTCTGATATATTGGCACGTTTGCATATGCGTCATCCATATCCGTC
>ENA-OQCL01000527-OQCL01000527.1-human-gut-metagenome-genome-assembly--contig:-NODE-527-length-17919-cov-3.359881_pt1 | contig 17919 bp, 23 predicted proteins | sample MGYA00242502_ERZ504586 | MGnify/ENA primary metagenome ERZ504586 (study PRJEB26092, sample SAMD00036316) | human gut metagenome | host: Homo sapiens | study: EMG produced TPA metagenomics assembly of... | reverse complement strand
GCCAGCTTACCATCCTGCATAATGGGGCTTCCGCTCATACCCTGGACGATCCCCCCGGTCTTTTCGATGAGTCTGGGATCTGTGATCTGGACCACCATCCCTTTCCCAGCCGCGCTGGTTTGCGGATAGGGTTTTTATGATTTGGCAATCATATGCCTGCACCCTATTTTCATCTATTGTAGTCAAGATCTGGGCAGGGCCTGTATGGATCTCCTCGGGATAAGCGAGCAACGCCCCGTCTGGATAGAGCGGGTTTTCTAAAGGCGCATATAGCTCCCCATATATGCCCATATTCCCGTTGGTATCCAACGTGCCCAGCCGCTGGCTAACCGTGCTGAACGCCCCTTGGATCTCCCCTGGCAATCCGCTGCTGCCTTGGGCGATCCCCACCACATTGGATTGCACGATCTCCCCTGTTTTTACAGACAATAACGTTCCTGTATCCACATCCGTAATGGGATGCCCCAAAGCGCCGTAGCGCAGGGTATCCATCGCATAGAAGGATAATGTCCCGATGCCTGCCGTACTATCCCGCACCCACATGCCCATTTTGTATATTCCGTCCTGTCGGTCCGCTGCGGGCTCGATGGTAACGTCTATGGACACATCGTCTCTGGAAAGCTGCAGGTCCACCGCCCCCTGGGTTTCATTACATAGGGCGGTAAGATGGGCCGCATCCTTTACCGCCGTCCCATTTACGCCCAGGATCACATCCCCCACCCGTATACCCGCTGCCTGGGCTGGGCAAATAGCCGTTCCATCCAAGGTTTCAAAGCTGCCCAATCCAACCACCAGCGCCCCCTCCGTATACAACGTAACCCCTACCGAATAACCTCCCGGCATTACCCAGATGGAATCCCGGGTATAAAAGTTTACGTTTTTTCAGGGGGATCAGGCCAAACAAGTCCACCTGCACCGTATAACCGGCAGGGGTATCCGAATGGAGTTGCTCAGCCAGGTCCTGGGACACCGGTTGCTGTTTCTGTTCATATCGCAGGGAAAAGGGCGCGCCAATGCTGGCCAACCGGCTTTCGCTGTCAGAACCGATATAGGCTTGGCTCGGCAGCTCTCGCACAAGCCGTGCCGGTTCTCCATAGTTGAAGCTGAGCAGCAGCAAGCATACCAGCAGCCCAATACAGCGCACAAAGGCGCTCCCCCTGCGTATTTTCATGACACGTCACCTCAAAAAAAACACTGGGTTTCCGGGACACGGTCCCTTCATCCGCAGTGTTAGTTTCCTCGGCATATGCCTTGGCTATACGGTGGGAATATATTCTTTCCTTTTACAGCTTGCAGCGGCCGGTCAACCTATTTTGCCTTCTGCTTTAGCCGCCGCGCAGCTATCCACCAATTCCTTGGCGTGTTCCAAGGCGGCGGCGCTTTGGCCCGCTCCGCTCATCATGGCAGCCACCTGCACATAGCGTTCCTGTAAAGTAAGCGCCCGTAAAGACGTGCGGGCATGGCCGTCTGTTTCGCGTTTTTTCCACCAAGTAATGGGCGTCCGCCATCGCTGCGATCTGGGGCAAGTGGGTGACGCACAGCACCTGATGGTCCCGGGCAATGCGTACCATTTTTTCCCCTACCACGCTTGCAATTCTGCCGCTGATCCCCGTATCGATCTCATCGAAGATCAGGGTCTCAATGGCATCCCCTTTTGCGAACATGGCTTTCATGGCCAGCATGATCCGGCTCATTTCGCCGCCGGAAGCCACCTTTTCCAAGGGCTTCAACGGCTCGCCTGCATTAGCGCTGAGCAGAAATTCCACCCGCTCCGCCCCCAGGGAGGAAATGCCATCCACCGGATGGAACGCTACGGCAAAATCCCCATGGGCAAAGCCCAGCTCCTTAAGCTCCTGCACCATGCCCGCTTCCAAGGCGGCTGCCGCCGCCCTGCGGGCCTGGGTCAACCCATCCGCCTGCTGCCTATATACCTCCGCTGCTTGCTGAAGTTCCCGCTCCAGGTTCGCCCGGCGCTCCTCCGAGCCTTCCAGCTTCTCCAATCGCTCTGCGCTGGCTGCCAGGTAACCCATGATCGCTTCATAGTCCTCGCCGTATTTCCGCTTCAGGCTATGGTACAGCGCCAGCCGTTCCTCGATCTGCTCTGCCCGCTGGGGGTCGTATTCAAAACCGGCTTGCATATCCCGCAGGCTATAACTGATGTCCTCTAGGGCGTAATACGCTTCCTCCAGCCGTTGGGACAAGGCTCCATATTCCGCCGAAAGCTCCCCGATCCCCTGGAGCTGCCGCCACGCAGCGTTGACCAGGGATAAAGCCGTCTCGCCTTCGCCGCTGAGGGCTTCGCTCCCCTGCTCCATGGCTTCCATGATCCGGGCCGCGTTTTGCAATACCTTCCGTTCTCCTAAAAGGGCTTCTTCCTCCCCTTCGTATAAGCCCGCTTTTTCTATCTCCTGGATCTGATAGCGCAGCATGTCCATTTCCCTGGCCCGTTCTTCCTCGGAGCCAAAGCCCTCCAAAAGTTCCTTCTGAACCTGCTTATATCGCGCAGCCGCTGCCGCCACGCCTTCTTTCCAGGGGCGGATCTCCTCTTGGGCAAAGGAATCCAAATACTCCATATGCCGGCTCTTGGACAACAAAGACTGATGGGCGTGCTGCCCATGCACATCCACCAGCTGGTCTGTGATCTCCTTGAGGGTAGCCAGGTTCACCAGGGCCCCATTGACCCTGCAAATGTTTTTGCCGGCCGCCGACATCTCCCGGGAAAGCAATAACTCCCCCGGTTCTTCACAGGGGAGGCCCATCTCCTCCAAAGCGGACAAAAGGCCGTCCCGGCCCTTTATCTCAAAAACAGCTTCCACCCGGGCTTTATCCGCCCCATGCTTGATCAACTCCCGGCTGGCCCGTTCTCCCAGCACCAGGTTCACCGCATCGATCACGATGGATTTCCCTGCGCCGGTCTCGCCTGTGAGCACGTTAAAGCCCGCGGTGAAGGCCACGTCCAATTCTTCGATCAAGGCTACATTTTTTACGAAAAGCCGTTGCAGCATATGCCTCTATACCTTCAATAGGGTCTGGAACCGGCGGATCAGCTCGTTGGCATCCGCCCCTTCCTTTACCGCGATAAAGATCGTATTATCCCCGGCGATGGTGCCGGCGATCTCATCCCAACGCAGGGAGTCAATGGCCTCTGTGGCCGCGCCCGCCGTGCCGGAGATGGTTTTTACAATGACCAGATGCCCCGTGGCGGTCATGGACAGCACCGAATGGGCGAAAATGCTGATGAACCGGTCCTTCAGTCCAGCCTCCGCCTTGTCCACGGTGGCGTATTTATAATTTCCATCGTCGGAAAGCACCTTGATCAGGCGCAATTCCTTAATATCCCGAGATACGGTGGCTTGCGTCACTTTAACCCCCTGTTCCCGCAGGCGGGCGGCAAGTTCCTCCTGGGTATCGATGTCAAAATGTTCAATAATGTCCAGAATGATGGCATGGCGCGCAGACTTCACGTGAATAAACCTCCCCCACTTGGTATTTGGTGAACGTGCGGATGCTAGGTAAGCTTGGTATGGATCAGCTGGTAAATGTTCCGCTGCTGGAATTGGATAAACTTCACCGTCCTTGGGCTTTTTCGAATGGTGATCATATCCTGCTGGTTAATATCCCGGGTATAGATGCCATCCAAGGCCAAATACCCATCGCTGCCCATACGCAGCCGCAAAGGCTCGCATGGGTCCGCCACAATGGGGCGGAAGCTAAGGGTATGGGGGCATACTGGTGTAATAATGGCCACATCTAGCCCCTGGGCCACCACCGGTCCCCCTGCTGAAATGGAATAGCCAGTGGAGCCATTGGGCGTGCTAACGATAATGCCATCGCAATATACGCTGCCCGCGTCCATTCCGCCGATGTTTACATTGATGTCCGCCACGCCGGAAAACCGGCGCTTATAGAGCAACGCCTCGTTGATGCAATCCTGGGGGGCTTCATCGTTGACCGAACAGGCCAACAGCATCCGCTCGTCCACCAAGAACTGTCCCTTTTGAAGTTTTTCCAGGGCAGCTGGGATCTCCTGGTGGCTAATGGCGCTCATGAATCCCACCCGGCCAAAGTTAACGCCTAAAACCGGCACATCCATAGGGACTGCCAGGGCCGCCGCCCGCAGGATCGTCCCGTCCCCCCCTAAGGCCAGAATGGCCTCGGGCTGGGCCGTGGAAAACGCAGGCGCCTCTTTAAACTGGGGCAGGTTACGAAGCGCATCATCCAAGACGCAGGCCATAGAACGCTGCTCTGCTACTTGCAAAATATTCTGCACTGCGCCCAGTGCGCTGGGATTATTCGGATTGGCAAAAATGCCCAAACTATGCATATGACTACCCAACGATCTTTGTTTATTCATTATATGCGTATTTATGCGTTTTTTCAAGGGATTTTATCCAAAACAATGTGGGAATCCAATTCCCGGTGGCTTTGCTCCACAACTTCTTGCAGCCGTTTTTCCAAGGGGTCCCCTTGTGCGGCAACGGCCTCCTGACCCTTTTCCAGCAAAAGCAGGTATTCAATATTGCCCTTTGGCCCCGTAATGGGGGAATAATCCGCTTGGCGCACGGTAAAACCTGCGGCCATAGCTCCCTGCACCGCTTCCTGCAAAACGGATAAATGGGTCTTCGGGTCCCGCACCACGCCGTTTTTCCCCACTTTATCCCGGCCTGCCTCAAATTGGGGCTTTACCAGTGTGACCATCTGCGCCCCAGGCCTAAGGCAGGTAAACAAGGCCGGCAGGATCAGGCGAATGGAGATGAAACTCACGTCCATGCCGGCAAAGTCCAGGGGTTCGTCAAACCAATCCGGCGCCATATTTCGCGCGTTCATCCGCTCCATGGCCACCACCCGCCCATCGTTGCGCAGCCGCCAATCCAGCTGGCCGTACCCCACATCGATGGCATAGACCTTTTTTGCGCCGTTCTGCAACATACAGTCTGTAAACCCGCCGGTGGAAGCCCCTACGTCTGCGGCCACCACCCCCGTCAAAGAAAGGCCAAAGGCCTGGATCGCCTTGGCTAGCTTCAAGCCGCCCCGGCTTACAAAGGGGACCGGGTCCTCCTTTACCGTAAGGTCCTGCTCCGGGCCCAGGGGTTCCCCCGCTTTGTCCACCCGCTTTCCGTCGGCAAAGACCACCCCTGCCATGATCAATGACCGGGCCTTTTCCCGGCTGGGGGCCAAGCCCAGCTCCACCAATCGAACGTCCGCCCGGACTCCCTTCATCGTTTTTCCTCCATGTTTTCCAGCTGCCGCCGGATGCTGTCCACATCCAAGCCGCACCAGGCATATTGTTGGGATGCGGTACCTTGTGCCACCGGCGTTTCTCCCACGCCCAGGCGCGCCACCCGGACCCCCGTACCGCTTAACGCTTCGCATAGCCGGCTGCCCAAGCCGCCGGTCTGTAGCCCGTCCTCCAGGCATAGGATTTGCTTACAATGGCCTTTGATCGTCTCTAGCATATTGAGATCCATGGGCCGGATGCACCAAGCATTTATCACGCCCACGTCTTTCCCTTCTCCTGCCAGCAACGCCCGCTCCACCATAGGGCCTTCCGCCACCAGGCTGATGGGCCGAAGGGGACGCAGGGTTTCCCACCTTCCCCGCTCCATCGGCCCTTCCAGCGGCCGGTTCATCAGCGCGCCCCGGGGATAGCGCACCGCTGCCGGACGGTCTGCCGCCAATGCCATCGCCATGACGGCTGCCAGTTCCTCCTGGCTGGATGGCGCATAAATATCCAATCCGGGAATGGTATGCAAATAGGCCAAGTCATATACGCCTTGGTGGGTTTCTCCATCCTCTCCCACCAGCCCCGCCCGGTCTACGGCAAATACCACCGGCAGATGCTGCAAGGCCACGTCATGAAGGATCTGGTCATAGGCGCGCTGCAAAAAGGTGGAGTAAATGGCAACCACCGGCCGCAAGCCGGTAGCCGCCATGCCTGCGGCCAATGTAACGGCATGCTGTTCCGCGATCCCCACATCAAAAAACCGCGCAGGATAGCGCCTAGCAAAATCCGTAAGCCCCGTCCCGTCCGGCATGGCTGCGGTGATTGCCACGATCCTTTTGTCCTGCTTTGCCAGATCGCACAACGTCATACCAAACACATCGGAATTGGTACAGGCTGTCTTGCCTCGGATATAGCCGGTCTCCGGGTCAAAGGCGCCGATACCGTGAAATTTATCTGGGCTGGACTCCGCCAAACTATAGCCTTTTCCCTTTTGGGTAACCGTGTGGATCACCACCGGCTGCCGCAATGCCTTTGCCTTTTCCAGCACCCGGATCAAGGCTGTCAAATCATGGCCGTCAATGGGGCCAAGATAGGTATAGCCCATCTCCTCGAACAGGACGTTGGGCAGCAAAAAATATTTGATCCGCTCCTTAAACCGGGATATGCGCCCATATAGGCCCGGGCCGATCCGGGGGATCTTTTCCACCCGGTCGATCACCCGGCGCTTTAGATCGTTATACCGCTTGCTGGTACGCACCTTGCATAGATGCATGGCCATGGCCCCTACGTTTTTGGCGATGGACATGCCATTATCGTTGAGCAGCACGATCAAGGGCAATCCGCTTTGTCCCCCGTCGTTCAGGGCTTCAAACGCCATACCGCCCCCCAGGGCCCCGTCTCCGATCAGGGCCACCGCGCAATGGACGGTATCCCCCCGTAACTGCATGGCCCGTAGCATGCCCAAGGCGGCAGAAATGGAGGTGCTGGCATGGCCTGTATTAAAGGCGTCGTGTACGCTTTCCTCCCGTTTGGGAAACCCGGCCAACCCATGGGCCTTTCGCAGGGTAGGAAAATCCGCGTAACGCCCTGTAAGCAGCTTATGTACATACGCTTGATGGCCAACGTCAAAGATCAGCTTATCCTTTGGGCTGTCAAATACCCGATCTAAGGCCATGGTAAGCTCTACCGCCCCCAAATTAGACGCCAAATGCCCGCCATTTTGGGATACCACATTGACCAAACATAAACGAATCTCCCGCGCCAGCTCCTCCAAGTCCTTTTGGGGCAGCTGTTTGTAATCCTCCAGGGATCCAATTCGATTCAGCAGCGGGGTATCCTGCATGTTTCTAAAGCCCTCCGTCAATGCTTTCGCTCCAGGGTAATATCCACAAGCTCCGTCAAATAGTTTGCGCCGGAGCCGAAGCAAGCCACCGCGCTTCTAGCCTTTTGGGCGGTCTCCTCCGCCATCTGCTTGGCCGTCTCCAGGCCATATAGGTTTACATAGGTCAGCTTATGGGCTTCTTTATCCTTGCCTAGGGTCTTGCCCATGGCCGTGAAATCCCCTTCCACGTCCAAAATATCGTCCGTAATCTGGAATAAAAGCCCGTATAAAGATCCAAACTCGCTAATGGCATGAAGCTGCCGGGCGTCCGCATTGGCAATATGGGCGCCTGCCAAGGCCGCCGCCTTGATGATGGCCCCGGTCTTTCTGGCATGGATGTATTGCAGCCTTTCCGCGCCGGCGGTCTCATCCCCTTCGGATTCCAGATCCGCTGCCTGACCCGCCACCATGCCGCACACCCCTGCGCCCCCCGCCACGGAGCGCACCGCTTCCAAATACCCTGGGTTGTCCCCATGGAGGGCCAAGGCGCTAAGCATCACCTCAAAGGCATAGGACAGCAATCCATCCCCTGCCAGCACGGCCATCCCTTCTCCAAACACCTTATGGTTGGAGGGCTTGCCCCGGCGAAAATCGTCGTCATCCATGGCGGGCAAATCGTCATGGATCAAGGAATAGGTATGGATCATCTCCAAGGCGCAGGCAACCGGCAGGGCATCCTCCACATCCCCGCCCAGCATCTCGCATACCGCCAGGGTCAGGCAGGGCCGAAGCCGCTTTCCCCCATTGTATAGGCTATAAGACATGGCCGTAAGCAACCCCTTTGGTATATAGGGATTCCCCATATATTCTTCCAGCGTGCGGGCCGTTAGCGCCCGGTATCGTTCCACGGATTCCCGATAGCTCATTCCTGGATCTCCTCAATCTGCATCCCAGCGTTTACCTGCATCAGCCGCCCCTCATAGCCTTCCAACAGCTTACGGCAATAGTCCGTGAGGGTCATGCCTTCTTCATACAGTTTCACCATTTCGTCCAGGGACAAATTCCCTGCCCCCAATTTTTCCACAATGGCATCCAGCTTTTCCTTCGCCTGCTCAAATGTAAGCTCCTTCTTTTTAGCGGCCGCCATAGGCTTTATGCTCCTCCACCTGTTCAATCGTAATATCCGCCCGACCATCCCGCAGGATAAGCCTTGCCTCCATGCCGGGCTGTAGTCCCTTTATGCTGCCCGCATATCCGTCCCCGACCTGAACCATGGCGTAGCCACGGCCCAGCACCCTGCGCGGGTCCAGCTCGTCCAGCCTAGCCTTACATGCATCCACGCCAGCCTGGGCGCCAAGCAAGGCCTGCCGCAAGCCGTGCTCCATTGTAACTGCCTGCTGGCCGATCTCCTTTTCCAGCAAGGCCAAGGTATGGCTCGGCCGGGTAAAAGCGGCCGATTGCCCCAAAGCCTCCAATTCCTTTTGCAGCCGCTCCACCCGCTCCCGGCAAAACCGGGATAGGGCCTGTTCCGTCCCTTCGATATCCCCCATTAGCCTATCGTACTCCGGCACGCACAGCTCCGCTGCCGCGCTGGGGGTCGGCGCCCGCAGGTCCGCCACAAAATCCGCAATGGAAACATCCGTTTCATGGCCCACCGCGCTCACGATGGGGATGCTGCATGCATAGATGGCCCGGGCCACGCATTCCTCATTAAAGGCCCACAGATCCTCCAAGCTGCCGCCGCCCCGGCCCACGATCAGCACATCCGCCGCTTTGTGGGCGTCCATCCATTGGATGGCCTTGGCGATCTGCTCGGCCGCGCCCTCCCCCTGCACCTTGACAGGGTACAGTAAAAGGCCCATGCCTGGGAACCTGCGCCGGGTGATCTGGAAAATATCCTGGATGGCCGCCCCAGTTGGGGACGTAACCACGCCGACGCAGCGGGGCAAGCGGGGGATGGGCTTCTTATGGGCCGAGTCAAAAAGGCCCTCCGCCTCCAATGCCGCCTTGCTGGCCAGAAACTGGGCATACAGGTCCCCCTGGCCTTCCCGCTGGAGCTTGGTGACATACAGCTGGTATTGGCCATCCTTTACATAGAGGGAAATGCTGCCCGTCACCGTGACCATTTCCCCATCCTTTGGCAAGGGATGCAAGGAAAGGGCATGCTGCCGGAACATGACGCACCGAACCAGGGCGGCCTCGTCCTTCAGGGAAAAATACAGGTGGCCGGAGCTATGCCGCTTAAAGCCGCTGATCTCTCCCCGCACCTGCAAGCCCTGTAACAGGCCGTCCCGCCGCAGCAGGTTGTTAACGTATTCGTTTAGCTGGGATACCCCCAGGATATAGCCGTTAACCCTTTCCATGTTCCAACCGTGCTTGTAGCGCCCGTTGGGCGGATTCCACCGTGTTGTCCATCAGCATAGCGATGGTCATGGGACCCACTCCCCCCGGTACAGGGGTGGTAAAGGCCGCCTTTTCACATACCGGGCCAAAGTCCACGTCCCCCTGCCATTTCCCCTGGATCCGCACCTGGCCTACGTCGATGACCACAGCCCCTTCTTTGACCATATCCGCTGTGATCAACCCCGCCTTGCCCACCGCGGCAATCAGGATATCCGCCTCCCGGGTGATGGCGCCAAGCTCCTTTGTGCGGGAATGACAAATGGTCACCGTGGCATCCTCCCGTAGCATCAGCAGGGCCACAGGCTTGCCCACGATGTTGCTTCGGCCCACCACCACGCATCGCTTCCCCGCAATGGGAAGCCCCGTGCGTTTCACCAACGCCAATATCCCTTTGGGGGTACAGGGTATAAAGCCAGGCTGGCCGGTAAGCAGGGCGCCGGCGTTTTGCACGCGGAACCCGTCCACATCCTTTTGTGGATCGATGCAGGCGATCACCTTGTCCGGGTCCAAATGGCCGGGCAAGGGCAGCTGCACCAGGATACCGTGGACGGTATCATCCTGGTTGAGCTGCCGGATCTTGTCCAGAAGCGCCCCTTCCGAAAGGCTGGCCGGATAGGTATACTGCTCCGCAAGGATCCCCAGCTCCGCCGCCCGCTTTCCCTTGGACCTTACGTAAAGCTGGGATGCGGGATCTTCTCCCACCAGGATCACTGCCAGCTTTGGCGTGATCCCTTGGGCGGTTAGGGCGTCTACTCGTTTTTTAAGATCCTCGCAAAGGGTTTGGGCGAGGGCCTTTCCATCTAAGATCTGTCCCATCCATTTGCCTCCTGTAAGATCCGGTCCCGGGTCAGCAAGGCAACCCCAACGGCGTTGTCTGTGCTCAGGGCCGGATCGCCAAAATATAGATCGATGTCGGCCTTTTCCAGCCGTTCTTGCAACATTTCCCGCAGCAGCCCGCTGGAGGCCACGCCGCCTGCCAGCAAGATACGGTTTCGCCCCGTCTTATCCGCCGCCTGCACGATAAGCTTTGTAAAGGTTCTGGCCAGGCAATCGTATACCGCCAAGGCCAGCTCTCCCATCTGGGCCTTGCCCAGCAAAGAGCGGGCTGCCGTTTCCACCCCGGAGAAGGAACACCGCAGCTCCTTTACGCTGGCCGGCAGCTTGATGTTGGTGTCTCCCGCCGCCCGTGCGACCGCTTCCAAATGGGGGCCTGCCGGGAAGGGCAGCCCCATCGCCACCCCCAGCCGATCCACCAGTTGGCCTGCATGCAGATCCTCCGTACCCCCCAATAGGCGAATGGATAATCCCGCGTCCACAGTCAAAAATCTCCGTAGTGCCGCCGGAGATATGCATACCCAAAATAGGCAGCTGTTCTAGCAGGGCTTCATTCCTCAGCATCGCCGCCCGCACATGCCCTTGCTGATGGGAGGTATGGTAGGGCGTCAGACCCAATCCTGCGCCCAAGGAAGCAGCGGCCATGCGGCCTGCCCAAAAATACCGGCATATAGGAATCCGCTTCCGGCCTGGGCCGGCTGCTGACCCCAATGCCTCGGATCTGGCTGCGATCCAGGCAGGCTAGCATACCGGGGAGCAAGCTCTCCAGATTCCGCACATGCTGAAACAGCCCTTCGCTCTGCCGCAGGCCCCTTTGGCCCAACTTGACAGAAAGCACCGTCCGTTTTTCATAGACGATGCCCTTTTCATCCACGCATGCCACGGAGGTGGTATAACAGCTTGTATCGATTCCAAGAAACAGGCCCATCAGGAGGCCTCCCCGCCTTCCAGCCGCTTGGCCAGCGTACCCAGCATTCCGTTGATATATGCGGGGGATCGCTCGCCCCCAAAGGCTTTGGCCAGCTCCACCGCCTCGTTAATGGAGACGCTGCAAGGAATATCCTTGCGATAGAGCATCTCGTAAATGGCCACCCGCAGGATGGAAAGATCCACCCGGGGCATACGGTCGATCCGCCAGCCTACCGCCAGTTCTTCAATGGTTTGGTCGATCTGGACGCTGTTGGCTTCAATGCCCGCCAGCACCGCCTGGGAAAATGCCAAATCCTCCTGGGAGGGGGACTCCTGAATGCCGGACTTGTCCAGCACTGCCTCATAGGTATCCTCGCCCCCAAATAGGCTTGCAAAGGCCAGCTTCATTGCCACTTCGCGGGCTGTCTTTCTGCTCATGGTTCTCTATTCTCCGTCTTTATTTCTTTCTAAATAGTCGGCTAAAAAAATTCTTGCACCCGGTCAACGCCGCCTTCATCCAGCAGCGCGCCTAAAAAAGACAAGGCTGCCACCACTGCAAACAGGAATAAAGTGCGCCAGAAGTTGATTACAAACACCAGGATACAGAACAACAGCCCTCCCAGCGCTCCTAGGATCTGCCACTTGTGTTGCAAGAAAAATGCCAGGAGTTCATTTTTTGTGCATACCTTACCTCCAGCTTACTTCTGCAACGCTTGCGACGGGCCGCTGACCACCATAATGCTCACTTCCCGCACCTGGATCCCCGTAAGGGTCTCGATATGCTCCCGCAAAGAGTTGCGCAGGGCCTCTGTGGTTTCGGGAATGTTGGCGTCGTTGAGCAGGGACAGCTTGAGCTGAATGCCAATGCCGTTTTCCTGCAAGGTGATTACGCTGGCGACCTCCCGGATTCTAACATTGGTTTTGCAATGGCGCTGCACCATTGCGTCGATGGCGGAAAGGGCGATCTGGGTGGTGCCATAATCGCCAGCGGATACCAACGCGGAGGTGACCGGCGGCTGCGCAGGCGTCCGGTCCCCTCGGTTGAACCCAACCAAAATGGCCAGGGACAGCAGGAAAAGCACAACGCCTGTCCCACCCATCACAAGGGCAAAATTAAGCGTCCCCAGCTGGGTTCGATAGGCATCTATCCCCATCCGCAAGGTATCCAAGGGATACAAGCCCGTTGCCATGACCAGCAACAGCAGGCCTACCACCATGCCCAACAGGGTCAGGACAACCAGAAGGAATCGATGAAAAATGCTTGGCTTCATATAAACACGACCTTTCTGCTATGAAACAGCCCGGAACAACACGCCAAAGGGCGATCAGGCTAAACCCGATCGCCAGCTTCTGCGGGTCATACATCCGGGCAAAAAATCATTATGCCTTTATGCCTCGGGCTTTTCCGTCACGGAAACAGAAGGGGTTTTTTCCGGCTTTTCAAAGCTGATGGATTGGACGGCCACATTGATGGTGGATACGGTCAAACCCGTCATGTTTTCAATGGTAGCCTTGACCTTTTTCTGAATGTTTTGGCAAACCTCGTGGATCTTAAAGCCATATTTCACCACCACGCTAATGTCGATATTAACATTTTCTTCGGTGAAATCCACACGGATCCCCTTGGTGAGGCTCTTTTTCCCGCCCAGCATGCCGCTGATGCTTTCCGCCACAGTACCGCTCAAATTTTCCACGCCCTCCACCTCGCTGGCAGCGAGATTGGCAATGGTTGCGATTACGTCCGGCGCAAATATAATCTTGCCGCCCTCGATGGCGGTCACATCGGTGCTGATGCTCTTGTCAGATGCCATGGTATTGCCTCCTTGCGTTGATCTTTCGTATATTATATCAGATTTTCCCAGCCCTGCAAACACAATTGCCTTTGTTCCCGTTTTATTTTCAATTTGTACATCTTTTACTGGGCTTGGGATAAAATCTTAATATTATCCGCACTTTCCCCGGTTTCACGGGTCACCACATCCAGGATCTGGGCCACCTGCTCGCTGCTCAATTGGGGGGAATCCACCACCACGTTTACCGAGCCCTTGTGAAATGTGACCGCCGCATCGGAAAACCCCTTGGCGCGCAGCAGATTTTCTATGGTAAATTCCGCCTCCATGTTTTCCACCAACGCCAGCTTCTGCGCCTGGGCATCCGCTAGGGTCTCCGCATCGCTATAGGATACGGCGATCACTTCGTCTAAATATTCGATCTCCGTCGCCCTGACCGCATCCCGTTCCGCCCGGAAGGAGGCAAAATAATCCGCATCCGTCTGCTCCACATCCATCTCATCCACTGCCGCCTGCATACCCGCATCCTCGGTTTCGGGTTCCCCTTGTGCTAAAACCGGTTCCGTTCCTTGATTAAGCCGTATGTTCAGGACCACAGCCCCTACCAGCAACGCCCCAGCTACCAATAATACCGCATATTTTCTAATAAAGCCCTTGGTTTTCATCCTTCTCCTCCTTCTTCATAAGCCGGCCGGCTCATCTCAAACACCTCGATACATCCTGGATCGATCCCCAGTACCGTCTGTACTGCGCTTTGTAGCCGCAGCTTTACGGCGATATCCGCCGCCCCTTCCGCGATCACGATCACCCCCCGTACCGCCGGGGCCTTTTCCGTCAGGACCAACGCCTCGTCATTGAGGGTGGCGGGGGCGGATACCTCCGTACGGTTTTCGTTGACGGTGGCGGTCTCTGTGCCTGCGCTTTCTTGGGTACTGCTTTGTACCTCTGTACGCATAGCCGGCACCACCTGGGCGCCGGTGTCGTAGGTGATCATCACCTGTACCTTTCCCGCCCCCCGTATGCAGGACAATGTCTCCTCCAGCCGTTCTTCCACGGCGGTTTCTGCTGGGGCTTCCACCATGCCCGCCTGGGCTGGTTCCTCCGCCTCTTTCCCGCAGGATGCTGTGTACACCAAGATCCCCAGGGCGGCCAGCAACACATACACCGCCAGTTCGATCCGCTTATCCCCCTTCATCCGGGCAGCCAAACGGCCCAGAGGTTCAGTAACTGCCTTCCATTCCTTCATGGCGCCTCCTGCCAGGCGGAAAGGATGCCTTCCGCCAACATCCAAAATATGATCAAGTCCACCCCCCGGGCGGCGCTTTTTTTGCAGCGCCCCCGCCGGGAGCAAAAACCCCAGGATACATCGTAAAATCGCCGCCGCGCTCACCTTGAGCACGATCCCATATAGCCAGCCCATGCTTTCTATCCTCCGCTGCCCAACGCCACCACCAGCCCCATTGTTAACACGAACATCAGGGCCACCAAGCCGGCGCATGCAAACATATACCTGCATATATCCGCCATGCCGGTGAGCATCTTCGGCATCCGGCTATCGGACACCTGCGCGCACAAGGCGCCGGTCAGCTGAAAGGCAAGGCTCATGCCCATCAATTGGAGCAAAGGCATCAGCACCACCCCCAAGGCCATCACCACCCCTGCCATGCCCGCGGCGTTTTTGATCAGGATGGTGCAGCCCCGCACGCTATCTAAACTTCCCGCCACCACGCCGCCCACCAGCGGCAGAGACTTATCCAGGGTATACTTCATGGTACGGAAGCTGATGCTGTCCACGCCGCCGGCGCTCATGCCTCCCAAGGCCATGGCCCCAAGAAAAACCGTGGTGATCCCGCCCATAGCCCATTTTACAAAGGATTTGATGGTATTCGCCAAATGGGTCACCTGTTCCCGTCCAGCCAACGCCCCCACGATATACAATACCCCTGCCCCCATGACCCCAGGCAGCAGCACACTCTGGACCACTTTGGCCACGGTGCCGCTGAGGAGCACGAACATGGGTTGCACCATGCCCGCAGACGCCGTGGCCCCAATGGCGGCCAGCAGGGTGACCAGCAAAGGGGAAACGGTTTCCAGCAAGCCGCACAATTCCTGGATGACCCCGGCGGTCATGGCCAGCTGATCCGCCAGCAGGGCGCTTAGGATCATAACGCACACGCTATAGCATAAAAAGGAGGCGATCTCCTTTACATTGGTTTGCGTTTTTCCCCCCAAAAGTGCGTCTAATAACCCGGTCAACAGGGCAATGCCTATAATGGAGGCCAAGGACCCAAGCCCCTGGGCAAGGGTCGCTTTTACCGTTTCCCACAGCCCTTCCAGCAACCCCTGGGCCTCCAACCCCTCTCCCCTGGCAAACCCGGCGATCAGGCTATTGATATCCCCGTGGCCCCACAGATCCTGAACCTGGGCCGGCAGTTTCCCATAGCTCTCCTCCCAGGCGGATAGGTCGTATTGGGCCTGGGTGGCGTCCAGGATGCTTTCCAGCTCCGCCTCCAGGGCCATGGCCTTGCAAGGCCAAAGCAATGCCAGCGCCAGGATCAACCACAAGCCTTTTTTCATATCCCCTCCAGGAGGCTACGCAATAGCTCCAGCACCGCCAGCAGCGCCGGCAGGGCCGCCGCCACGATCATCACCCGGCCTGCCAATTCCACCTTGGAGGCGATAGCGCTCTCCCCCGCGTCCCTACAGGCCTCCGCGGCAAATTGGGCCACATAGGCGATCCCCAACACTTTGAATACCAGCTTGAGCTGTTCTACCCCCAAGCCAAACCGTCCGGTCACCCCTTCCACCGCTTGGCGTATGGCGGCGATGTCCGTTAGGGCATAGCTCAGCAGCACAAAGCATACGGCAATGCTAAGCTGTAGCATGCGCGATAACGATATCCTGACCACCACCGTCGTCCAGCAATTCACCAGCGGAATCTTGGCCCTGCTGCTCGCCTTGACCACGCAGCCCATGCCAACGGCGGCGCAGGTGATCACTCCCGAGTTCATCGGCGCCATGGCCTACGTTGCCGTCCTTTCGGCGGCCTTTGGAGCCGTGGCGCAGAACACAGCGCAGGCACATGTGTCCCCTTCCGAGGCGGGCCTGCTCTGCTCGCTTGAAAGCGTGTTCTGCGCCCTGTTCAGCGTGGCATTCTTCGGCGAGGTGCTCACGCCGAGGATGGCGTTAGGCTTCGCGCTCAATTTTCGCCTCCGTCGTGGCAACTCAGCTTGGCGACAAGGGCGGTAGCACCGCTGCTGCTGCCGCTGCCGACTCCACCCTCGACGAGTCCGCCGCCGATAGGCCAGCGGCCACCGCAAGCCGGGAATCCAGCGAACCTGGCAAACGAAACCGTGGAAGAATCGCCCGCTGAACTGCGAGTATCGCAGCTCGCAAGCCCCTTTTGGCTACTAAGCGAGAAACCCCGCATTCTCGGTGCCAAGTCCGCGATTGGCCGCGGAGCATAGGCCATGATAGCGGTTAAGCCCGACGGCGAAACACGAGATAGCTGTTCAGGGCGCCCGTCCGGCCATCCGCCTCGAATCGCGCAACGAGGCTCGCCTGGCGGTCGACGGCGCGAGCGAGGTCAGCCACCTCCTCGTCCGAGAAGGTGTGACAATAGCGGTATGCATGCTGCCTGTTCTGCCACCCAAGCAGGTAATCGCCCTCATCGAGCGCGGGCAGCCCATACTCCACGCGAGCTTTCGCCGTCGTTTCTACCGCCTTTGCTGCAAGCTCGGGGCTCTTCGCGAACTGCCAAAGCGACACCGCCACGTGCCCGCCGGGACGCACGCTCTTGACGAGCGCCCGCAGAAGCGCCGCCCGCGAATCGGCACCGGGAATGTGGTGGAAGAATCCGAAGCACACCGCCATATCGACAGGCGGCGCTTCGATTGCGCGCTCAATCGAAGCGTTTATCAGCGAGTTTGCGATATCAAGCTTCTGGAAGGCAACGTTGTCGGCGTCGCCCGCGAGCCCATCGCGCGCAAGCTGCTCGCAATCGTCCACCGCGAAGTAGGCTATCGCCGCACCGGGCAACGCCTCTTGCAGAAAGCGAAGGAAGCGCCCGTTGCCGCACGCCACATCGAGCACACGAAGCGGCTCGCGGGAAGGCTGCCAGGCGAGGGGGGCGACATCTCCGGGAAGAGGGCCCCCCGGACGCTCGCCGCAAGACCCCGCATCCTCGGGGCGCTCGCCAGCATCGCGCTCCAACTTGCCAGGACGCGCCACGCCCTCGTGTCGAGAGCCCTCGAGGTGCGACCCGCTGCTTACCGCCGCCGACGTCCCGGCGCAAAGCTCCATCTCGTCGAGGCAGCGCCCCCAACCCGCCCACGAGGCGCGACGGGTCGACGAGAACGACGAGGCGTTCTCGCGGTAGAAGGTCGAGGTTATGTCGCACAGTTTTCGGGCGGTTTCAGCATCCATAAGGCATCCAGTGCATTGTATCGCTTCGCGGTTCAACGCACCGCCCGCAGCAAGCCAGCAATCCGCCAGTGCGTGCCGGGTCCGCATAGCGTACAATGCCGCTTATGCAGAAAACCCTCGAAATCATATTGTCGGCCCTGAGAGAACAGGGGCAGCCGCTCGACGCGAACGCGCTCGACCGAATTATCCGCGCGCGCAACCGCGAGCTGCGAGGCCCTGTTCGCGCGGTGGCAAAAAAGAAGCTTCTCCCTTCTACCAAAAGGTCAAGGAATCCGACCCCGAGCTATGGCGCAGTTGGGACATCAATGACGCGCTCGAGGCGCTCCTCGTGCGCACCCTGCGGATGAAGCCCATGCGCACCGCGTCGGGTGTGGCGACCGTGACGGTGCTCACCAAGCCGTGGCCCTGCGCAAGCGCCTGCCTCTACTGCCCGAACGACATCCGCATGCCAAAGAGCTATCTAGCCGACGAGCCCGCCTGTCAACGAGCTGAGCGCAACTGGTTCGACCCCT
>ENA-OQCL01000524-OQCL01000524.1-human-gut-metagenome-genome-assembly--contig:-NODE-524-length-17941-cov-3.640732_pt1 | contig 17941 bp, 18 predicted proteins | sample MGYA00242502_ERZ504586 | MGnify/ENA primary metagenome ERZ504586 (study PRJEB26092, sample SAMD00036316) | human gut metagenome | host: Homo sapiens | study: EMG produced TPA metagenomics assembly of... | reverse complement strand
GATGGCAACGTCGATAACGGGCTTAGCGAACTCGATCTTCTCGAGGACGATCTCCTTGCCCTCGGCGCACAGGGTGTCACCGGTGGTGGAGTTCTTGAAGCCGACGCAAGCGACGATGTCGCCGGCGCGATGTAAGCTTCTGCGTCTGCTTTCAGCTTCTGCAGGATCATCGCGGAAATTTCCTGTGGGGTGTACTGTTTGCCGCCGAGGGTGGCTTTATAATCAGAGCCCATGTGGCGCTTGATGCTGGCAACGGTGTTGTCAGGATTGGTGATGGCCTGACGCTTTGCGACCTGGCCGACGAGACGTTCGCCGCTGTTGTTCAGACCAACGACGGATGGTGTGGTGCGGTTGCCTTCGCTGTTAGGGATGACGACTGCTTCGCCGCCTTCCATGACTGCCACACAAGAGTTTGTAGTCCCTAAGTCAATACCAATTACTTTTCCCATTGTAATATTCCTCCTAAAAATCTATCAATAAAAGATGGTGATTGTTTATTTATTACCCGTCACACGGCAAACCGTTGGACGGATGACTTTTTCCTTGAATTTGTAGCCTGCGCGCAGCTCGTCGAAAACGGTGTTGGCTGGCTGCGATTCGTCGTCCACGACCATGATCGCTTCGTGGAAGTTTGGATCATATTCCTGGCCGATGGCTTCGATGCGTTCCAGACCTGCCTTGGTGAGACAGTCGAGGAGCTGCTTCTGCACTTTCTCGAACCCTTCCTGGAAAGCCTTCACGCTCTCTTCAGAATCTGCCGGCGGATTTTTCAGCGCCAGCTCAAAGCTGTCGAGCACCGGCAGAAGTTCTTTCACGAGGGTCATCGTGCCATATTTGGCGATGTCCTCTTTTTCTGTGGTGGTGCGGCGCTTAAAGTTGTCAAAATCTGCCAGGAGACGCAGATAACGCTTGTTGAGTTCTTCGTAGGCACTGTTGTCTTCGGCGGGAGCTTCCGCTTCTTCTGCGACCTCAACCTCAGGTTCGGTGGTTTCTTCCGGTGCCTGTTCCTCGGTCTGAGGATCCTTGGCCTGTTCTTGTTCTGTCATTCACAGCACTCCTTACTAATACTTTTCTTCAAATATCGCCAGCCCTGCGCTGCTCTGCCAGTCGCCATCGTGAGCGACGACGGTTGAAAGGGCATTTTGCGGGCTTCGTTTTTTCCAATCGCGTGAACAGCTGCTCAAATCCGCTGAGCACCGCTTCGACCATGGCCACGCACTTGATATAGTTCATGCGCTTTGGCCCGATGAGCGCCAGATGGCCGACATTTTTGCCGACGCTGTAGCTGCCGACGACCATGCTGCAGGCGCTGATCTCTGACGCGCTGTTCTCGTCGCCGATGCGGATCGTCAGGCCCTTCTCCGGCAGATTGTCAAAGAAGGTGGCCACTTCGTCGTCATCGCTGAAGGCTCTGAGCAGCGAACGCAGGAGCTCAAGATCCTGGAACTCTGCAAAGGAAAGCATATTCAGCGCACCTTCGACGATGACCTCTTTCTGCTGGCGTCTGCTGAGGATCTCGTTTAGGATATCCAGAAGATCGTGGACAAAGCTCGAGGCTGTGCCCATCTGGTCGACGAGGAATTCGATCAGCGGTCTGTGCCAGTGGGCCACGGAAAGTCCGCGCAGATAATGGCTGAGCACGCCGTTGACCACGTTCAGCTCCTTCGGGCCGAAGCCTTCCGGCAGATCGATGAGACGCTGCTCGACGCGTTCGTCGTCGGTGACGACCACCATGAGGCCACGCTCCGGCATCAGGTAGATCAGATCGAGCATCGAGAGCAACGGTTTTGTGATCTCCGCCTCCGGCACCACGAGCATCGCTGTGTAGCCGGTGATGTCTGCCATGTGTCTGAGGATGGCGTGCATGCGCTCGCCGTCGAGGCTGGCCTGGCTGCGGATGTAATCGTACAGCTGCTTTTCATCGCTGTAAGAGCGCTGGGCGCGGAACATCAGCCGGTCCACATAGTAGCGGTAGCCGACGTCTGTCGGAATGCGTCCCGCTGAGGTGTGCGGCTGCACGATGTAGCCCATCTCCTCGAGATCGCTCATCTCGTTGCGGATCGTCGCCGAGCTGAAACCGATGTCGTATTTTTTGGAGATGGTGCGCGAGCCGACCGGCTCTGCTGTATCTATGAAATCTGTGACAATCGCTGCTAGAATTTTTTCTTTTCTCTCATCTAACATGCTCTCGCCTCCTTATTAGCACTCTTTTCTCTCGAGTGCTAACTCTGTACTTAGGATACATCCTAAGCCGCGAATTGTCAATAGAATCGCCAAAAAAATCCGCTCGCCGCCAGAAATTCTCGCCAGCGCGCGCAAAAAAAATCGACCGCCCGTCGCCTGAGATTTTTCCCAGGCAACGGGCGGTCGTGAAAAATTTTCAGCCAACGAGTCGTTTTGCGCGGCGCTCTGCTTCTGCGATGATGCGCTCGACGTCGAGCGTCTGATATTCGCCGTGCTTGTAAAGGCAATCGCCCTGCACGAAAACGCTGTCGATGTCGCTCTGCTGCGCAGCGTAGGCAACGTTGCTCACAGGATCGTGATGCGGCACGTTCCACGGCTGATCAAGCTTGTAGAGCACGAGATCGGCGCGCTTGCCGACGGCAATGCTGCCAATGGCGTCGTCCCAGCGCAGCGCTTTTGCGCCGTTCACGGTCGCCAAACGCAGCGCATCACGCGCACCAACGGCCTGCGCGTCGTAGTTGCGGATCTTGTGGATGAGCGCAGCCACCTGCAACTCACGGTGCATGCTCATGATGTTGTTCGAGGATGCGCCGTCGGTGCCGAGACCGACGACGACGCCAGCGCGCTCGAGATCTTCGACGCGGCAGATGCCGCTGGCGAGCTTGAGATTGCTGATCGGATTGTGCGCAGCGGCGACGCCGTGACGCGCGTAGATCGCGATGTCCTCATCTGTGAGCCAGACGCTGTGGGCAGCGAGGGTTGGCACGTCGAGCACGCCGAGGCTTTCCAGCCAGGCTGCCGGCGTCATGCCATATTTTTCCTGAATGAAGTCGAACTCGCCCTTCGTTTCCGCGACGTGGATGTGCACGCCGGTGTTGCGCTGGCGTGCGTGTGCCGCCATTTCCTGGATGTATTCGCCAGGGCAGGTATTCGGCGCGTGCGGTCCGTACCAGATGCGGATGCGATCCTCCTCGGCGCCGTGCCAGCGCGCATAGGCGGCGTCGTTTTCTGCGATGCCGCGCTCCTCGGGATCGTTCATGCCGACGCTGCCGCGGGAGATGATCGCGCGCATACCGCTGTCGACGACGGCCTGTGCAATGGCGTCGCAGTGGTCGTACATTTCCATGAAGCAGGTTGCGCCGCCGGCGATCATTTCCAGCATGCCGAGGCAGGAGCCCCAGTACACATCGTCGTCAGAAAGACGCGCCTCAGCCGGCCAGATATAGTTGTTGAGCCAGACATCCAGCGGCTGGTCGCCGCCGTAATCGCGCAGGAGCGCCATCGCCACATGGGTGTGGGTATTGATGTAGCCTGGCGCCAGCAGATAATGCTCGCCGCGGGCAAATTCCACGGCGTCTGCTGCTTCCTCTGCGCTGACGTTTCCGACAGCGGCGATGCGCCCGTCTGCGACGAGCAGATCGCCGACGACTGGCGAAAGTGCGTCGCCTTCAAGCATTGTGACATTGCGGAACAGGGTTTTATTCATCGGCTTCTGCCTCCGCTGCCGTTTCTGCTGCGTCGTCAACTGTTTCCGACTGGTCGTCGCCGCCAAAACCAAGGAACAGCGCTTCGGCAAAGGTGCGTGGATTGAACACCTGCAGATGCTCCTTCTGCTCGCCGACGCCGATGTATTTCACCGGCAGATCATACTCGGCTTTGACACCGATGACCACGCCGCCCTTGGCGGTGCCGTCGAGCTTGGTCAGGATCACGCCGGTGACGCCGGCAGTATCTTTGAAAACCTTCGCCTGATTGAGCGCGTTCTGGCCGGTGGTGGCATCGAGCACGAGGAGCACATCACGCAGGGAATCCGGCGCTTCGCGGTCGATGATCTTGCGGATCTTCGCAAGCTCGTTCATGAGGTTGACTTTGTTCTGCAGACGACCGGCGGTGTCGACGAGGAGCACGTCGCAGCCGCGGGATTTTGCCGCAGCGATGGCATCGAAAACGACAGCAGCAGGATCGGCGCCTTCCTGGTGCGCGATCACATCACAACCGACGCGCTCGCCCCAGATCTTGAGCTGATCGGCAGCAGCAGCACGGAAGGTGTCGGCAGCTCCGAGGATGACCTTGTGGCCCTGCTCCTTGAGCTGCCAGGCGATCTTGCCGATGCTCGTCGTTTTGCCGACGCCGTTGACGCCGACGAAAAGGATGATGTTGAGGGTATCCGGCTCGAGCTTGAGTGGTTCCTCTTCCTCGCCAAGCAGCTGCACGAGCTCGTCAGCGAAAGCTTCCTGCAGATCGGCGCTCGTTTTCAGATGGTCGCGCTTTTCACGCTCGCGCAGACGCTCCACGAGATCGAGCGCAGTGTTGACGCCGACGTCGCCCTGGATGAGCGCTTCTTCGAGCTCATCGTAGAGATCGTCGTCGATCTCCTTGCCGCTGAGCACACCGAACACTTTTTCCATAAAACCACGGCGGGTTTTCGAAGTCCGTCGTTGAGCTCCTTATTGAGCGCTTCGGCGTCGGTTTTTTCAGCTTGGTTTTTCTTAAATAAACGGTCAAATAATCCCATGTGCTAAGCCTCCTGCTCGTCCTGATAATCGCTCAGCCGCACGGATACCTGCTTGGAAACGCCGTTGGCATCCATGGTGATGCCGTAGAGGACAGACGCCGCTTCCATGGTGCCCTTGCGGTGAGAGATGATGATGAATTGGGTTTTGTTGGTATATTGAATGATAAAGGATGCAAATCGCTCGACGTTGGCCTCGTCCAGCGCGGCTTCGATCTCGTCGAGAATGACAAACGGGCTCGGCCGCACCTCCAGCAGCGCAAAGAGCAGCGCCGTCGCTGTGAGCGCGCGCTCGCCGCCGGAGAGCAGCGTCAGCACGCGCTCTTTTTTGCCAGGCGGCTGGGCCACGATCTCCACGCCAGTCTCAAGATAACGTCCCGGCAGCGACAGCTCAAGCCGCGCGCTGCCACCGCCGAACATGGCGGTGAAGATCTGCGAAAACTGCTCGTTGACTTTCTCGTACGCCTCTTTGAAGCGTCTGGACATGGTCTGCTCCATCTCGTGGATGACATCCTCGAGCTTCTGCTTGGCGAGGCTGAGGTCCTCGAGCTGCGTCTGCAGAAATGCCGCCTGCTCGCTGACGCGCTCATATTCCTCCAGCGCGGTGAAATTGATCTCGCCGAGACGAGCGATCTTGTTTTTCAGCGTTTTAAGACGGGCTGGCGCATCCTGGGTGTCGAGCTCAAGATCTGCTTCGGCGATGGCAACATCCGGCGAAAAGCCGAAGGCTTCCAGAAGCTGCTCCTCAAACTGGTTGAGCTTTTCTGTGGTACGCTCGAGCCGCATCTCAGAGGTGCTGTGCGCGCGCCAGCAATTGTCGCTCGTGCTGCGCGCCTCGCTGACGGATTTTTCCCGCTCGCGGATATCTTCTTCCAACGCATCGATGCGCGCCTTCGCTTCCTGCATGGTGGCATCGACAGCGAAGTGGCTGTCCTGCGCTGTTTTCAGCGCTGTACGCTCGTCGTCGAGACGCGCGCTGAGGCTGGCCAGCTCTTCAGCAAGCTGGGCGCTATCTGTTTCCTGCTGCGCCACTGCCTGCTGCAGGCGCGCTGCTTCGCTGACAGCTGCCGCGTGGCGCTCGCGCTGATGCTGCACCTGCTCATCGCGCGCCGCCTGCTGCACGAGCACGCCCTGCAACGCTGCCTGCGCCGTTTGCTGGGCGCTCTCCGCCCGGCTGAGATCGCTGCGCGCCTGCGCCAGATCTTGGGCGAGGGTTTCCAGCTTGACGCTGAGCGCTTCTGCCGCTTCTTTTGCACGCGCGAGATCCTGTTCCGCTGTTGCGCGCTCGGCGCTGAGGCTGTCGCGGTTCATACGCTCAAGCTCCAGCTCACGCTGCACACGTTTCACCTGCGCCTGCTGCTGTTCGAGGACGACAGCGATCTCACGCAGCGCCAGCTGCTCCTCCTGCTTGCGCGCGTTGCCGCGTTCCTGCGACTGCGCGAGCTTTTCCAGCTGGCTCTGCAGCTTCGCCGCCGTATCGACGATCTTTGCTGCTTCGGCGGTAAGGGCGGCGATCTTATCCTTCAGCGCGCCCATTTCGTGCTTGCGGTGAACGATCGAGCTCTGCTTTTTCTGATGCCCACCGGTCATACTGCCGCCAGGCGCGAGTACGTCGCCATCCAGCGTCACAAAGCGATGCTTCGCGCCGGTGCGCTTGGCCAGCGCCGTCGCGCTCGCGAGATCGCGCAGCACCCAGACGCGGCCGAGAAGCTGCGCCATCACAGCTTCGTATTTCGGATCGTATTGCACCAGATCCAGCGCCAGACCGATCACGGCGTCGTCGTGGAAATCCACATCCTGGCGCTTGCCCTTGACAAGGTTCAGCGGCATGAAGGTGACGCGGCCGCGGCGCTCTTTTTTCAGCCAGGTGATGGCCTGCTGGGCGTCGCGGTCGTCGTCGACAACGACGTTCTGCGCTGCACCGCCGAGGGCGTTTTCGATGGCTGTGAGATATTCTGTCGGGATCTCCAGCAGCTGCAGGATCGAGCCCTGGATGCCGGAAAGCCGGCGCTCTTTTTTCGCGCGCAGCACCTGCTGCACGCCCTGGTAGTACCCTTCACCGGAGGCTTCAAATTCCTCCAGCGTTTCCAAACGGCTCTGCGCCTGGGTGAGCTGCTGCTCGAGATGACGCTGCTGATCCTGCTGGACAGCGAGCGCCCGGCGACAAGTCGTCATGTCGTGCTCAAGCTTTGCCAGCGCGTTTTCGGTTTCTGTCAGCGCTGCTTCGCTCTGCGCCTGCTCCGTCTGGCGCTGCGCCACGTCTGCCGCCAGGGCTTCGTGCTGCGTTTCCAGCTCAGCCAGACGCGACGCCACACGCTCGCTGCGCGCTGCGTCGCCGCTCATCGCCTGCTCCAGGCGGGTGATCGTGTTGTTGGTGGCTGCCTGCCCGGAAAGGGTCGCGAACTGCTCCGCTTGCAGGCTGTCGATGCGCGTTTTCAGCGCGCTCACATCGTTTTCCGCAGCGGTCAGCGCTGCCTGATCCTGCGCTGCCTGGCTGTCGATCTCTGCCGCTTCGGCCTGGCTTTCTGCCAGCGCTTTCGCGTAGGTCTCCACATTTGCGCGCACCTCTGTGAGCTTCTGGCGATTCTCCTCTGCCTGCGCAGACAGCGTCGCCAGTCGCTCCTCGGCGTGCTGATGCCGCTCAGCGAGCAGGCTCAGCGCTTTTTCATGCTCCTGCGTTTCACGCAGAGAATCGGTGTATGCCGACTGCGCGCTTTCCATGGCGTGACGCTCCCGCGCCAGAGTCTGCTTCGCTTCTGCGAGGGCCGCCTCCGACTGATCGAGGGCGGTCTGCGCCGCCAGCGCTTTTTCGTGCTCCGCTTCCAGCGTATCGAGCTGGGCCTTTTCGTCATCCCGCGCCTGCAGCAGCTGTTTTGTCAGATAAGCGAGCTGGAGCTTGTCGCTCTCTGCCTTGAGCCCACGATAGACGCGCACCTTCTCCGCCTGCTTGGCGAGGGGATCGATGCGCTGCTCGAGCTCGTAGAGGATGTCGTCGAGACGCGTCATGTCGTCGTTCGTCGATTCGAGCTTGCGCTCTGCTTCGCGCTTGCGGTATTTATATTTGCTGATGCCTGCCGCTTCCTCGATGAGGCCGCGCCGCTCTTCGGCGTGCAGGGTGAGAATCTCTTCGATCTTGCCCTGACCGATGACGCTGAAGCCGTCCTTGCCGAGACCGGTGTCCATGAAAAGCTCCTGAATGTCTCTCAGGCGGCAGGTGTTTTTATTGAGCATATAATTGCTCTCGCCGGAGCGATAGAGCGTGCGTGAGACTTCGATCTCGTCGGCGTCCAGCGCGAAAATGCGCTGGCTGTTGTCGAGGATCATCGTCACCCGCGCCATGCCGACAGGCTTGCGCCCGGCGCTGCCGGAAAAGATGACGTCTTCCATCTTCGCACCGCGCAGCGTTTTCGCGCTCTGCTCACCGAGCACCCAGCGGATCGCATCCACCACGTTGCTCTTGCCGCTGCCGTTTGGCCCGACGATGGCGGTCACCCCCGGCGAAAAAGAAAAATATACCTTATCTGCAAAGGATTTGAAACCCTGGATCTCTAAGGATTTAAGAAACATGTGTCACATTCTTTCTACTGTATCGTTCAAAACAGAAGCGTCGGCCACCACCGTCACCGGCTGGCCGCAGCGCTCTGATAAATAATGAAGGTTTTCGCGATGCTGACCGATCGCCTGCGAGAGAAACCGCGGTGCCACAGCAAATTGCACCGGCGCAGTCTCGTGCTCCCGCAAAAGCGCCGCCATGCGCCGGCGAAAGCGTCGTGCTTTCACAAGCTCGCCCAGCGCTGGATGGTAGGCGCCAGCGATGACATCTCCCTGCGAGAGGTTGTCCTCCGCCTGCAGCCCCACACGGATCACCGGGATCTCTGCCGCATCGAAAAGATCGAGCAGCGCCGCCACCGTGTCGAGCACCGCATCCAGCGGCCACGGCTGATAGCTGCCTGCTGCATACGCTTCCGCCAGCGCCGTGTCGCGGATCACCGCTGTTGGATAGATGCGCACCATATCCGGCGCCAGCTGCACAAGTCGTGCTCCGGTGGCAAGGCTTTTTTCCGGCGTATCGCCCGGCAGCGCCACCATCATCTGTGCACCGCAGCGAAATCCCGCTGCCTGCACGCGCCTGATCGCATCCTCTGCCTGCGCCGCCGTGTGGCCCCGCTGAGACGCCGCCAGCACCTCATCGTCCAGCGATTGCACGCCGATCTCCACCGTATCCACGCCGTAATGCGCAAGCCGCGCCAAAACCTCCGCGCCCAGCGCATCCGGGCGCGTCGAAAGACGGACCCGAGAAATGCGCCCGTCCTTTTTCAGCTGCGCCGCACTTTCCAGAAGCGCCGTCTGCGTCTTGAGATCGATCGCCGTGAAGCTGCCGCCGTAAAACGCCAGCTCCGGCAGCGTGCCGCTCGATGCCGCCCATTCCTCCGCCTGGCAGGCGAGCGTGGCGAGATCCGGCGGCTCCCAGGTGCCCGTGATGCGAAACTGATTGCAGAACACACAGGTGTGCGGACAGCCCATGTGCGGCACAAACACCGGCAGGATCACGTGTTTCACTGATCCTTCTCCACCTTCGGCAGCTCGCCGTAAGCAACGAGCGCCGCCAGCGCCGCTTCGCGCTGCGCCAGCTTTTTCGATTTTCCCCAGCCGCGTCCGCGCGCGATCCCGTCGACCTGGACCTCCACATGGAAATCGCGGTCGTGGGCAGGGCCGCGCGTTTCCAGCACCTCGTAGCTGATCGTGTGGTCCGGCTCCTGCTGGATAAATTCCTGCAGCCGCGTCTTATAATCGCCGTAATAACCGCCCTGGACCATCGCGATCGCGTGCTCGAGATATTTCACCAGCACCGGCTTCAGCACCTCGATCCCCGCGCTCAGATAGATCGCGCCGCACATTGCTTCCCAGGCGTCCGCCAGATTCGATGGGCGCAGACTTCCGCCCGTCGCCTCCTCGCCACGGCCCAGAAGCAGATATTTGTTCAGCCCCAGCTTCCGCGCAGCGCCAGCCAGCGCATCCTCGCAGACCAGACTCGCGCGCATTTTCGTGAGCTTGCCCTCGTCGTCTGCCGGAAACTGCGCAAAAAGATATTCGCCCATGATCAGATCGACCACCGCGTCGCCGAGAAATTCCAGCCGCTGGTTGTCGTGGTCGAGATTATGCTCCATCGCGTAGGAAGGATGCGTCAGCGCCACATCCAGCATCTCGAGATCCAGCCCGCCGATGCCCAGCTCGTGCGTCAGCGCGCCCAGCGCCCTTCTCCGTTCTTTGTCCATCATTCACCGCTCCTTTTTTGGGTAACAGATAGTTTTATTGTACACGACATCGCAGAGCCGCGCAAGCTCTGTACAATTTTTCGCCGCGCGCTGTATAATACCGCTAGACAGGAGGAATATTAAATGAAAATCGCATTACCAACCAGAGACGGACGCATCGACGACCATTTCGGTCACTGCGACCACTACACCATCGTCTCCGTGGAAGGCGGAAAAGTCATCGCCACCGAAGATATGCCATCGCCAGAAGGCTGCGGCTGCAAATCCGACATCGCGCCACAGATGGCGCGCATCGGCGTGCGCATGATGCTCGCCGGCAACATGGGCAACGGTGCCCTGAACGTGCTCAATTCCAACGGCATCCAGGTCATCCGCGGCTGCAGCGGCCCGATCGAAGACGTCCTCGCAGCCTACCTCGCCGGCACCCTCAAAGACAACCAGATCGCCTGCGACCACCACGACTGCGACCATCATTGATCGCTCGTCCGCAGAAAATAGCAAACGCGTCAGCGAGATTTTTTCCCCGCTGACGCGTTTTTCTTTAAAAAAACTCCATTCATAAATTCTCTCTCAATTCCAGCAGTTGTTTTTTCAACTCCGGCAGATCCTCCGAGATCACATCCCAGACCAGCATCAAATTAATGCCTTCGTAATCATGCACAATACGATTGCGTAATCCGTACATGGCGCGCCATGGAATTTCGCTGTGTATTTTCATAAAATCATCGTCCAACGTTCGACATAATTCGCCCAACTGGCTAAGATTAAACACACAGGCCTCTGTCGTCTTTTCATCTTTTACAAATTGGTCATAATTGTAACCCTGACAATATTCTACCACTTTTGTCAGATAGCGCAGCATTTTATCAATGATGATCTTTTCTTTCATAGATCGTCACCCCTGTTTTCTGGATCTCCCGGTCAACGCGCGAGCCCTTGTCGATGTGCGTCACATCCATCACATCCACCGGCATTCCCGCGGCTTCGTGTACCGCTTCAATAAAGCCAACAAATTTTAATCCGCGCAGACCACTGTCAACGATCAGATCCAAATCGCTCCTGTCCGTTGCCGTTCCCTTCGCGATCGATCCGAAAAGCACCGCCCGCCGGATCCCATATTCATCAAAGACCGGCGCCAACACCGACTGCGCCTCTTTCACTGTCTGAATCATAACACACACCTCATTTCTGCAAGAATTTCTATCTTTATTATATCAGTTCCACACACGCACGCCTAGAAAAACCATTCAACAAAACGCGTCAGCGAGAATTTGTTGAAATCTGCTGAAAATTTCTCTTGCAGAATGCTGGCTTCTGTGCTACACTGTGTTCATCAAGCAAAGGTGTTTGAAACGTGAAAACGTTCCAAACACCTTTTTTGTTTTTCAGAAATCTTTCTGAATCCTCACCGCGCGGCAACCTGTTACCCTCTGGACAAAAGAAAGGAATGTGAGAAAATGAACAGTGGAGATACTGCTTTTATGATCATCAGTGCTGCGCTGGTGTTCTTTATGACGCCGGGGCTGGCCTTCTTCTACGGCGGGCTGGTGCGGCGCAAAAATGTGGTGAATACGATGATGGGCTGTGTGGCGATCATCGGCATCGCCACCCTGATGTGGTGTTTGGTGGGTTACTCGCTGGCCTTCGGCGGAAACCACGGCGGCATCATCGGCGACCTGCGTTGGTTCGGGCTTAATGGCGTGGGTATGGAGGCTGGGCCATACGCGGACAATATTCCGCACCTCGTTTACTGCGGCTTCCAGATGATGTTTGCCGTGATCACGCCAGCACTGCTCACAGGATCGCTCGTCGGGCGCGTGCGCTTTAAGGCGCTGGTGATCTTCGTCATTCTCTGGTCGCTGGTGGTCTACTATCCGCTGGCGCACATGGTCTGGGGCGAAGGCGGTGCGTTGGCGGCGCTGGGCTCGGTGGATTTTGCCGGCGGCAACGTCGTGCACATTTCCTCGGGCGTGAGCGCGCTGGTGTTCGCGATCGTGCTCGGCCAGCGCCGCGGCTATGCGCAGGTGGTCTACCGCGTGCATAACATTCCGTTCGTGGTGCTCGGCGCGACGATGCTCTGGTTTGGCTGGTTTGGTTTCAACGCCGGCAGCGCGCTGGCGGCCAACGGCCTCGCTGCCCACGCGTTTATGACCTCGTCGATCGCTTCCGCCTCGGCCATGCTCGTGTGGATGGCGATCGACGCGATCAAGGACAAAAAGCCAACCCTCGTCGGCGCCTCCACCGGGCTTGTCGTCGGGCTTGTGGCGATCACGCCGGGCGCAGGATTTGTGCCGATCTGGGCAAGCTTCATCACCGGCGCGCTGGCCAGTCCGATCAGCTATTTTGGCATCGCGCTGATCAAAAAACGTCTGAAGATCGATGATTCCCTGGATGCCTTCGGCTGCCACGGCCTCGGCGGCATCTGGGGCGGCATCGCCACCGGGCTCTTCGGCCTCTCTTCGATCAACGACGTGGCGCAGTGGAACGGGCTGGTTTTCGGCGACACCCGTCTCTTCCTCGCTCAGCTCGCCGGGATCGTCGTCTCCATCGGCGTCGCCGTCGTCGGCACGCTGATCTGCCTGGCGATCACGCGCCTCTTCACACCGCTGCGCGTGGCGGAAAAAGACGAGCTCGTCGGACTCGATCTCTCGCAGCACGGCGAAAACGCTTACCCAAGCTTCAACGGCTTGGACTGAGAAAGGAAAATGAGGTGAAACTATGCTGATCAAAATTGAAGCCATCGTGCGCGAAGAAAAATTTGAAGAAGTCAAGCACGCCCTGTCGGAAATCGGTGTCAACGGGCTGACGGTTTCCCAGGTGATGGGCTGCGGCACCAGCAAAGGCTACAGCGAAGTCGTCCGCGGCATGGAGATCGAGGTGCAGATGCAGCCGAAGATCAAGTTCGAGATCGTCGTCTCCTCCGAAGAATGGGAGCAAAAAACCATCTACGCCATCGAACACGCCGCCTACACCGGTGAGCCCGGCGACGGAAAAATCTTCAGCTACGAAATCCGCGACGCCATCCGCATCCGCACCAGAGAAAACGGTTACGACGCCATCCAGGCGAACCGCGACGAATAACGACAATCGCCAGCTTTCGCAGAGAGAGCTGGCGATTTTTTTATGTGGGGGGTAGCGAGCGCTAGGCCAACCAGTTTTTTTCGATCTCGGCTCTGAGCGCGCAGAACATGTCGTAGTACCGCGCTTTCGCGCCGCGAACGATTTCCAGCGCGGTCAGCTCGTTGTATGATTAGGGCGCGTTGCATGGAAATCCCCTCCCCGTCTGTCGGTTTTATGATTCTATTGTACGAAAATTTCACCGATCTTTCAACCTCTCCGACTCTTTACCTTTAGCTGCGATCTGCCGCGAATTTGTGAAGCTTCTAGGCGCGAAAATCGTAATCTGAAGACAAGCGCCAACAGGCCTGCTACACAAACGATTTTCGTCTGTGTAGCAGGCCTTTGTTTATGCGCGTGTGATTTGCCGGGCAGCGAGGACAAGCTCGGCGTTGAGAACGATCCAGCAAAGCGGGAGGATCGGCCAGCTGCCGATGGCTGCTGCCAGGAGGAGCATGGCGGCGGGGACGAGGTATTTGCGGGGATGGTGCCAGAGGTCGCTTTCGCTGCGCCAGTTTTTGAGAGGATGCTGCCATTCGAGCCAGACTGCTGCGAGGGCGCTTTGCAGCGCGATGAAGAGGGCTGCGGCGAGCATTTGTGGCGTAATGGGGCCGATGGTGAGGGTCCAGCTGATGAGAAAAACGCTGTCGGCGAGGAGATTTGCACCGGCGAGCAGGACGACATAGGGCAGGCAGAACAGCCTGACGCTACCGGGGAGCATGCGCACGGCGCGGTCCAGGGCGGGATCTGCGGAAAGCAAAACGCTGAGCGGGGTGTTGAGGGTGAGGATGGCGAAGCCAAGGGGCGCGACGAAGATCTCGCGAGCGAAGCTGGCGAAGAAAAACGGCAGCGCGGCAGCGACGAGCCAGAGCCCAGCGGTGTTGACGAGATAATTTCTGTGGGTGAAGAGATGGCGCAGGAAATAGCGGAGCATGAGAAAATGCTGTGCGTGTTTTCCGGAGCGGCTGCCAGGCGCTGTGGCGCGCAGAAAAGCCCAGGCATCTGCGCGCGCAAGCAGGATCAGAGCCGCGGCTGCAGAAAGCGCAAGCAGCGGCAGGAGCACGCGCGCTCCTGCGCAAAGGCGGAGCACAACGAGAAGCGCGAGCGTCCAGAGCATGGCGAGCCAGCGCAGACCGCTGCGAAAAAGCGCCGCAAGCAGCACGCTGCAAAGCGCGCAGAGGCCGGCGCTGCAGAGCGTTTGCGCGCTCCAGGCGCTGACGGCGAGCAGGATCGCCAAAAGCGGAAGGGTTTTCGTGGCGAGGGTGTAGAGCGCCAGCGCGCCGATATAGCCACGCACAATGTCGCGCGCATTTTCCGGGAGCATGAGCAGATGGCGCAGCTCGGTCTGCCCATCCGCTGCAGCAAGGGCGCGGAGCATGGCGCCGCCGCTGAACACGCTGGTCATCAGGCAGAGCACGAAGGGCGAAATAGCGACGCGCCACTCTGTCGCAGTCAGGCCGCCATAGACGACGGCGCAGACGACGAGGGTGCGCACAAGGCGCTTCCCCCGCGCACCGAAGTATTTGCGCAGAAAATAATCAAACGTTGTCATCGCGCGTCGCCTCCCTGATCGCCTGCGCATCGATCTCGCCGCTGCTGAATGTTTGGCTGATGCGCCCGTTTTCGAGAACGAGCACACGATCAGCGGTAAGGGTGATGCTTTCGAGCACATGCGACGAAAAGAGCAGCGTGCCCTGGCTGCGGTAGTTGTTCATACACGTATAGAGAAATTCGGTGCTCTGAAAATCCAGCCCGTTCACCGGCTCGTCCAGCAGGAGCAGCGGCGGACGCAGGGCAAATGCGGTGATGAGAAAGGCTTTCTTGCGGTTGCCTGTGGAAAGATCGCGGATCGGCGCCTCGGCATAGTCTGCGAAATGAAAACCGCGGACGAGGGCATCCACATCCGGCAATGGCCGGGCGTAAGCGCGGGCTGCAAAGGCGAAGTATTCGCGGAAGCTGAAATAGCCGAAAGCGGCGTCCTCGGCGAAGACGGTGTAGCGCGCGCGTTTGAACGCGGGATCGCGAAACTGCATCGCTGCGCCGTCAAACGCCGCATGCGCGATGGAAAACTCTGCGTGCAGCCCGGAGAGCACGTTGATCAGCGTGGTCTTGCCAGCGCCGTTGAGCCCGATGAGGCCGACAACCTCGTGCTCCCCGAGGGAGAACGTGCAGTCCTCGAGCACGGGATGCTCCGGTGCGTACCAGGCGGACAATCCCTGGATCTCGAGCGCGCTCATGACTGATCGCCGCCGCCCGACTTCCACGCTGTGTAAGCGCCGTAAAACATGGCTGAGCTCATGAAGATGAAGAGCACGACGCCGCTGACATTCATTGTCACGGCGCTGAAGATGAGACAGGCGAGAAATACAAAGCCCATAATGAGACGAAAATAATAGTGACGCATGATCGTTTCCTCCTTTGTGGATCATCGTTGTTTTATCCTGTCTCTATCCTACACGATCTGCGTACGCGCTGCGGAAATGTCCGCGAATGGTCGGTTTTTGGGCGCGAAAAACCACGCCGCGAATGGGCGTGGTCAGATTGCCTCAAATGAAAGGGTCGCCACTGCTGTGAAAACGCCATCGGCATAGCTTGTCTGCACGACGCCGTCGTAGCGGGCAGCGGCTGTGCGTGCGCTTGCCAGGCCCCAGCCGTGGAGCTCGCCGGATTTTGTCGTGGCGCAGTTTTCCTGCGGCGGATGGGCGCTGTTTTCCACCTTGATCACAATCGTTCTGCCGATGCGCCGCATCACCAGCCGCAGCCAGCGCGCGTCGGTCTGCGCTGCAGCCTCGAGGGCGTTGTCAAGGAGGTTTCCGAGGATCGCGCAGAGATCGGCGCCGCGCAGATTGCTATGTGCCGGAAATTCCACCTCTGCTGTGAAACGGATGCCTGCTGCCTCAGCCGCCTGCGCCTTGCTTGCGATCAGCACATCCACGATCTCGTCGCCGGTCCAGACGCGCTCAGTCAGCGCCGACAGCGGCGCCTGCAGGCTGTCGAGATACGCCACTGCCTCGGCGCTCTTATCCTGCGCCAGCAAACGACGCAGCACGCTGAGATGGTTGTGCAGATCGTGAAAAAGCTTGGCGTTCGCTTCGTAGCTCTCGGTGATCCGCCGCTGCTCCCGTTCGGCGCTTTCGGCCTGAGCTGCGCGCAATTCTGCAAGCTCGCGCTCGGTGTCGAGCTGGCTGCGCAGGTTGTAAACGAGCACGCCGATCATCAGGATGAGCGTGAGCATCAGCTGGAGCGCCGTCGCATCCGCAGGAATCGCCAGCCTGTGCTGCTCCTCGAGGGAGATCAGCGCCAGCAAGCTCGCGAGGAAAAACGCAGCGAATCCCTTCATCGCCAGCGCGCGCGGCAGCGTCCTGCTGCAGAAGATCAGCACGAGCACCAGCGCCAGACCATGCACAAGCCAGAGCGCCGCCTGCGCCTGAGCACTTGCGCCATCGAGAAAGGCCGCATCTGAGAAAACCACGCCCAACCAGGCTGCCGCAAGAAAGCGCCAGAGCGCCAGCGCGATCTCGTAAAACGTCGCAACAAAGAGGCTCATGCGCCCGTCGCAGCCCAAGAGCCACGCTGCACAAAGCGCCATCGCCGCCACCTCGAGCATCATCTGCGCCGGGTTCGGCCAGCCAAATGCGAGCGCGCCCAGCGCCGCCACGCCCACCAACGCGCAGCGCGGCGAAAAGTGCTCGCATTTTCCGAGCAGGCGTGCGGTCAGATACAGTCCCAAAAGTGCTCTTAAAATCGCCGATAAGAGCACTGAGATTTCCACGCCGGTCATAAGAGCGCCCCCCAATAGGCGGCAAGCTGCGCCTTCACCTCCGCCAGATGTCCGCGACTGATGGGCAGACGCTGGCCGTTATCGAGCGCTGCGAAGCCCTCCTTCACCGCCATCACATGCACAAAATTGACGATCATGCCGCGGTCGATATACACAAACGCAGGATCGTCCAGCTTTCTGCCACCGCGCCGAGGCTCGTGCGCTCAAGATGCGCGCCCTGCGCTGTGAGGAAGCAGACATTCTTCCCCTCGCGCGCGATGTAAAGGATCTCGCGCAGCGGCAGCTTTTCCAGGCGGTGGGCAGTCTGGATCGTGTAGCTTTTGCCGTCCTCCAGCGCAACGAGCTTCGCAGCATCGAGAATGGCCTGAGGCAGGCGTTTTCCAGCTCGTCCTTCGGCACATAGCGGAAAATGTTCAGCGCGTAGGCGTCGATCGCGTACTCGCGGTGGCTCGTGATGAAGATCACCCGCACCTGCGGCAAGAGCGGCGCGATGCGTCGGGCCAGCGCCATGCCGTCCAGCCCCGGCATCTCAATATCCAAGAGGATCAGGTCATAGACGCGCCCGTCCTCACAGATATCCGCCAAGAGGCTCTCACTTTTCGTATAAACCTCCATCGTCACCGTATAGCCGCCACGCGCCAGCGCCCTTTCTGCCAATGCGCGGTGCGCGTCCACCGCCTGCGCATCGTCGTCACAGATCGCCAGTCGGATCATCTCGTCCACCTCCGTTTCGGTTTTTCCCCATTATACCACAAAAGCGGCTCCGCCAAAACGGAACCGCTATCATTTCACCAGCGCCATTCGAAGCGGCGCATCACGATATAACCAAGGGCGATGGCGCAGATGCTGAGCACCGCCACTGTCGCGACGGCAGGCCAGATCTGCGGCGTCATGCCGGCTGAAAAGCCGAGGAAATTGAGAAAGCCGTCGGTCACGCGGCCGAGGGCGAGCGCCGGTCCGCGAAAAGCGAAGATCGCCGGACCCACCACCATCACCAGGAGGAAAACCACAATCCCCACGACAAGCGCCCGCCGCTTGCCCAGGCGCAGCGTGAGCGCCCCGATGAAGTAC
>ENA-OQCL01000523-OQCL01000523.1-human-gut-metagenome-genome-assembly--contig:-NODE-523-length-17943-cov-5.426583_pt1 | contig 17943 bp, 16 predicted proteins | sample MGYA00242502_ERZ504586 | MGnify/ENA primary metagenome ERZ504586 (study PRJEB26092, sample SAMD00036316) | human gut metagenome | host: Homo sapiens | study: EMG produced TPA metagenomics assembly of... | reverse complement strand
ATCAAACTCTTGCAAAAATATGTAACTTGTGTAAAATATCTCTAAATATGCGCGAAACGCGCGGATTTTTCAAGAAAGGGCGGGTTAGACAGATGCAGACTTACAGACATGGTTCCACTATATATGTTACACTGACCCCCTCCCCTTCATCATCTTCTCAGTATGTTAACAATTTTTAATATCTATAACGGACTTCGCATTGGGCGAAGAAGGGCGCGAAAACGCCTCTGCTTTCGCGTGCTCTTACGCCATGCAGTATCTCCTGTACTTTGACGACGGATAGGGAGCTCGGGGCTTCGCGCCCCGTTTCCTCCGCCGTCAATTTTTTTTGAAAGGATGACAAAAACAATGCGTTTGATAAAGGCAGTTACGGCACTGCTGTTGGTGGTGTGCGCTCTCGCCGCCCCGGCCTTCGCGGAGGTCGCCGTCGTCGACGTAGCGCGCGTGATAGACGCGAGCGCGCCGGGCAAGTCGGGACAAAAGTATGTAGACAACCTGAAAGCCTCGCTCGAAGCGGAGCTCGAACGCTTCGTCAACAAAACTGCGAAAGACAAGGACGCGCAGGCGAAGGCCGCGAACAAGCAGGCCGAGCTCAACGCGCAGTTCGCCGCAGAATACGACCGCGTTACGGCGCGCGTCATGGACGAGCTGAGAAAGGTCGTCGCGCAGTGGATAAAGACGAACAAGAAGGGAATCACCGTCGTAGTCCCCGCGCATACGGCTCTCGGCTACGCCCCCGCCGCCGACGTGAGCGGCGAGATTTTGAAGAAGCTCAACGCCGTGGCGATTGATTTCACGGCGAAGTAGAAAATACAAAAGTCAGATGAGGAGGAAAAGCTATGAGGAAATTTTTTGGGAAATTCTTGTTTTGTATGCTCGTAACAATGTTGACAATCTTTTCGTGTTATAGGGCAGACGCCGCTAAATACGAATTTCAAGGCGGAAATATCACTGGGCTTAACCCTATAGCGATAGATAAGGACGCAACATCAAACGGCAACTACGCTATATCGATAGGATATTTCGCAAAAGCTCTTGCCAATAATGCAATATCTATTGGTGAGTGGTCTCAAGCATCCGGCATTGACGCTTATGCATTAGGGTCAAACGCAAGAGCTTTAGGAGATAGCTCTCTGGCTATCGGCGACGTAGCTAGGGCAACAGCGGACAACAGTGTTGTCATAGGTTCCGGAGCGGGTTCACTATATGATTACATTGGAAACATTACCCGCGGCGTCGGGGAAAATTCTACTTCGGTCGGCCCCAGAGCGCGCGCACTTGGCGAAGCGAGCACCGCGCTGGGATATTACACCTATGTCTACGGCGATAACAGCGTGGCGGTCGGAGACAACGCAACTGTCGGCACATCAAATGCGGACGTTGACGACGCGGTTGCGCTCGGGAGCAATTCTAAAGCAACCGAAGCGAAGACTGTATCCATAGGAAACGATACAACCAAACGCCGTCTAGTAAATCTCGCGGCGGGGAAAGCAGACACCGACGGCGTGAACGTAAGCCAGCTTAAGAAGCTTGGCACCGCAACTGCGAATGCGCTCGGAGGAGATTCAAAATTCTCTTTCAGTACATCAGGCAACGGAACGCTGAAAACATCCCTTAAAGTCGGAGACGATACTTACAGTTCCGTTCAGCGTGCGCTTGATGCGCTCGCCGACAGCACCGTTGCATACGACGGCGACGACAAGTCCACCGTTACGCTCGACGGCAAAGGCGGCACGACGATAAACAACGTCGCGGGGGGGAAGCATCGCGAGCGACAGTATGCAGGCTGTCAACGGCGGTCAGCTTTTCACAACGAATACCAATCTCTCAAACCTCGGAGCAAGTATCGCTGATGCTTTCGGCGGAGATTTCAAATTTGAAAGCGGCATGCTTACCGGCGGCTTTACTTACGGCAACGAGACGACTATACAGGGCGCGTTTGACAGCATACGCGACGAACTGGACAAGCTCTCCGAAGGCTGGACGTTCAACCCCATCGACGACGCTCAGCAGTCCGGCGGCGACGGCGGTGCGGGAACAGGCGAGGGCGCGACGCCTCCGGCATCTTCGACAATCAAGCCCGGCGACAGCCTGACGGTGAACGCGGGCAGCAATATCGAAATCACGGGCTTGGATAAGGATTATACGGTTAGCGTGTCGGATAATCCAAAGTTCGACAGCGTTTCCGTCGCGGACGGCAAGGTTACCGCCGATGAGGACGGTCTGACGGTCGCAGGAACAGACGGGAACAGCGTGAAAATCGACGGCGATTCCGTGACGGTCGCGGATAAGGTGACGATTGACAAGAACGGAATCGACATGGACGGGACGAAGCTGACTGGGCTCGGCGCAGGCAGTATATCCGAGGGAAGCACGGATGCTGTGAGCGGCGGTCAGCTCTGGGAGACGAACCAGACTGTCGACGAAATCGGCTCCGTCCTCGGCGGCGCGGAGAACGGGTATAAGAAGCCAACGTTCGACACGGTGACGGCGAACGATATAACCGTCGGCAAGGTCAATATTTCTGGCTCGGGCATCAACATGGGCGGCGCTGATATCACAACCGGCGGCGGCAATATCGATATGGGCGGCGGCAGGATAACGAACGTCGCGGGCGGCGCGATTGCGCAGGGAAGCACGGACGCCGTGAACGGCGGCCAGCTCTGGGACGCCTATCAGCGTATGGACGCGATGGGCGGCGACATCTACCGCCGCATGGACGACCTGCGCGAGGATGTGAATATCGTCGGAGCGCACGCGGCGGCGCTGTCGGGGCTTCACCCGATCGACTATAACCCATACGAGCCGACTACGCTTTCCGCCGCGGTCGGCACGTACCGCGACGAGTACGCGGTGGCGGTCGGAGTTTTCCACTACACGCGCGAGAACGTGATGTTCAACCTCGGCGCGTCGCTCTGCTCCGACGGAGACATCATGGGCCGCGCGGGCGTGAGCTTCACCGTCGGCAAATCCTCCGACAAGCCGAAGGTCGCGGGGACGATGAACGGCCTGCGCAATCAGGTCATCGCTATGCAGGCGAAGCTCGACGAGCTTGAGGCTGAGAAGAAGAAGGACAAGGAACTGCTTCGCAGGAACGAAGAGATTATGAAGCAGAACGCGGAGCTTATCCGCGAGCTGACGAAGAAGCTAGAAGCGAAGAGGTAAACGCTTCGCCTAAAGCCGCGCTCCCAACAGCGCACGGCGGGAGAGAGCCACGCTCCCCCGCCGCCTTATATTCTTGCTTCTTGCTTAACTTTATACAAGAGACAGCCATCTCGTCATGCCGCGCTCCGACGCGGCATCCAGCGGCTTCGCCCTCCTAACGTGTGGGAGTTTAGAGACACTGGATTCCGCGTCAAGCGCGGAATGACGATTAACAGGCGTTTTCTTAAAAAGCTGAATGAGTATAATTCCCATATGTTACGGTATTTGACGACGCCGGATGCCGCGTTCATCGGTCAAACGCCGCGATATCGGCAATGCGTTAAAGAGATTTTGATTTGTTCGCCGGCGCGGACAGCGCATTGCGTCAAGCGCGGAATGACGATTCCCTGCCGTTTCCTTCAACGGCTGAATAGGTATAATATGCCCATACTGTGCGAAGGGGGCGCGTGCGGTGGGGCGCGGGACGAAGCTTTATAATCTGATACTTCCGCTGTGGCTGCTGTGGATTTTTCCGCAGACGTGGCTCGTCGTGCTTCCGGCGAATTTCATCGTGGACCTGCTCGTTTCGGCGCTCGCGCTGCGTTTCGCGGGTGCGCGCGGAATCGCGGAAGTTTTGAAATTTTCGATTCTGCGCACGTGGCTCTGCGGCTTCGCGGCGGACGCGGCGGGGACGGCGCTGATGGCCGCGCCGCTGTTCGCCGAACCGTTTCTGCCCGAGGCCGCGCGGCCCCGGTGGCCCGACCTGCTTTCCTATCCGCTCACGATGAACCCGTTTGAAAGCCCCGCCGCGCTGCTGTGGACGCTCGACTGCGTCGCGCTCTCGGCTTTCGTCATTTACAGGCTGAATTATAATTTCTGCTTCCGCCGCGCGGAGCTGACGGACGCCCAGCGCCGCCGCGTCTCGCTCGCGCTCGCGCTTTTCACCGCGCCGTGGCTCTTCCTTCTGCCGGCGAAGTGGATTTACTGATTCCCCGCCCGTTTGTCCGCGCGCCGTTTTTAGGATAAAATAAAGTCGACTTTATTTTTGCATAAAAGCTCGCGTTTGCCGTCCTCGTACAAGTATTGCAGCGTACATTATTACGCTATAATTATGTACAAAGCGATGTAAAGGAGGCAGCAAGATGCCGCAAATCAGACCTATCACAGACCTGCGGAACACTAACGAAATTTCGGATATCTGCCACGCGCGGCGCGAGCCCGTTTTTATTACAAAGAACGGGTACGGCGACCTCGTAGTTATGAGCATAGAAACTTATGAGGATTTGTTCGAAACGGCGGCGACGGACGCCGCTATTGCGGAGGCCGAGGCGGAGTACGCGCGCGACGGAAAGCTTTACGACGCAAAAGAAGCTTTAGTGGCTCTTCGGAAAAAACATTTTGGATAGCTACGCCGTCGTTTTTATGAGCCGCGCTCTGCGCGACTTGGACAATATTTACACATACATTGCTCAGAAGCTTTGCGAACCGCGCACCGCGTCGCTGCTTGTCGACGAGATAGAACGCGGGGTTCTTTCGCTTGAGCATATGCCGTCGAGATGTCCTTTGAGAAAGGCCGGAGCGTTCGCCAATAGCGGCTACCGCCAGCTGCAAGTAAAAAATTTTTTTGTCATTTTCCGCATAGACGAGCCCAGCAAACGGGTCGTCGTCGCAACAGTCAGATATTCGCGCAGCAACTTTTGATTCCCGACTTTCCCCCGCCCTCTCCTTCCTGTGAAATTCATAACGATCAGCGGTTTTCTGCTAAAATATTGGAGGGTATTATTTTTCAGCAAGCGGAGGGAAACGGTTTGACAGAAGTTGTAATCTGCGTCGGAAGTTCCTGCCATATAAAGGGCGCGCGCCGCGTCGTCGAGGGGTTGACGAAGCTCGTCAAGGAGAGCGGCATGTCGGAGCTGGTGAGGCTTTCCGGCTCGTTCTGCATGGGACGGTGCGAGGAGGACGGCGTTTCCGTCAAGGTTGACGGCGAGATTCATTTCGTCGACCCGGACCATGTTGAGGAATTTTTCAGAGATGTGATCATGGGGAGTTGGAAATGAAGTATATCAATGTGGCGAAGGCCAACTGCAAGAACTGCCACAAGTGTCTTAAAGTCTGCCCGGTGAAGTCTATCAAGTTCAGCGACAGCAAGGTCGAGGTTATGGAGGACGAGTGCATTCTCTGCGGGCGCTGCATACGCAACTGTCCGCAGCACGCGAAGTCGCTCGTCCACGACATCACTGGCATCAAGCAGACGGTGCGGAACAGCGCGCGGAGGAAGATAGCCGCGCTCGCGCCGTCGTATCTCACCTCGTTCGGCATGGAGAACCGCTACAAGCTCGCGGGCGCGCTTCAGAGCCTCGGCTTCTACGCCGTGGAGGAGACGGCGGTCGGCGCGCACGCGGTGACGAAGGAGTACGCGCGTATCCTCGAGAGCGATACGATGGACAATATGATTACGACCTGCTGCCCGTCCATCGTTTTTCTCGTGCAGAAGCATTTTCCGAAGCTTATCGAGCATCTCGCGCCGGTGCTTTCGCCGATGGAGGCGCACGGCGCTTTCCTGCGGAAGAAGTACGGCGACGACGCTTTTATAGTTTTCTTCGCGCCGTGCATCTCGAAGATTGAGGAGGCGCGCCTTTCGGAGAAGCGCTATATCGACGGTGTCGTGACCTTCAAGCAGCTCGCGGCGTGGTTCGACGAGGACGGCGTGAAGCTGCCTGAGGCGCAGGAGGGATATTTCGGCAACGACCCGAGCGCCTCGGCCATTTACCCGGTCTTCGAGGGCATCGTGAAGGACGTGAAGGCGAATCTGCCCGACGACTCGCACGTATTCCGCAAGTATTCGTTCATGAGCAAGCAGGGCGCGAAGGACGTCTTCGAGCTCTTCACGGAGATGAACGAGGGGCGCATACACAACTGCTTCATCGAGGCGAGCGCCTGCTACGGAAGCTGCATCAACGGCCCGGAGAAGCTCGACGAGGGTTATTATCCCGTCAGCCGCGGCATAGACATGATGCACTATCTGCGCGAGGAGAAGAATATCCGCGAGGCGGACCTCTCCGACGTGGACCTTCGCCGCGAGATACGCCCGACTCCGCCGAAGCTCGCCATCCCGGACGAAGATACGATACGCGCGATTCTCGCGCAGATAGGCAAGACGAAGCCGGAGCACGAGCTGAACTGCGGGAGCTGCGGCTACCGCACCTGCCGCGACAAGGCGATAGCGGTCTACCAGGGCAAGGCGGAGCTGCACATGTGCCTGCCGTACATGACGCAGATTTCCGAAACGCTCGCGAACGTCACGCTCTCCGTCAGCCCCGACTACATCATCGCGGTGGACCGCGACCTGCACGTCAAGGAGTGCAACCTCGCGGCGCAGCATCTGCTGAAGGTGACGCGCAGCGAGATTACGGGGCGGCGCATCGAGGACTTCCTAGACCCCGTGGACTTCGCGCTCGCCGTCGCCGAGGAGCGCAACATCCCGCTGCATAAGGTCAGCTACGAGGACCGCGGCATTATAGTCAACCAGACGGTCGTCTACATTCCAGAGCAGGGGCTCGCGATAGCCTTCCTCCACGACATAACGAAGCAGGAGGCGGAGGCCGAGTCGCTGAACAAGCTCAAGATGGAGACGATGGAGATGGCGCAGAACGTCATCGACAAGCAGATGACCGTCGCGCAGGAGATAGCGAGCCTCCTCGGCGAGACGACCGCCGAGACGAAGGTGACGCTGACGAAGCTCAAGGATTTGATCGTATATGACGGACATGACGACTGAGAGCCTTTGCATAGACGCCTGCTATAACAGCCTGATTAAAAAGAACGAGGAGCTCTGCGGCGACCGCGTCGAGGTGATAAACACGCCCGAGAGCACGCTGCTCGTCCTCTCCGACGGCCTCGGCAGCGGCGTCAAGGCGAACATCCTTTCGACGCTCACGTCGAAGATAATCTCGACGATGATAAGCCGCGGCGCTTCAATCGAGGACACCGTGGACACGATTGCCCACACCCTGCCCGTCTGCAAGCTGCGCGGCATAGCCTACTCGACCTTCATGATTCTGCACATCTGCAAGGACGGCAAGGGCTATATAGTCGAGTACGACAACCCGCCCTGCATGCTGATACGCGACGGGCGGCACATCCCGTTCGACTACGAGGAAAAGACCATCGAAGGCAAGCTCGTGCGCGAAAGCCGCTTCACGGCGAAGCCGGGCGACTACTTCGTAATAGTCAGCGACGGCGTGACGCAGGCCGGCATGGGAGAGACGCTCGCCTTCGGCTGGGGCTGCGACGAGGTCGCGGAATTCCTCTGCGGCCCGTGCGGCGAGAAGCTCTCCGCGCCGCGCGTAATCGAGCGCGTGCTCGGCGTCGCGAAGGACCTGTACCTCGGCAAGCCGGGCGACGACACGACCGTCTCAATAGCTCACATAATGACGCCGCAGACGGTCAGCCTCTTCTCCGGCCCGCCGAAGAACCCAGAGGACGACTCGCGTCTCGTGCGCGAATACATGGAGACGCCCGGGCTGCACGTCGTCAGCGGCGGCACCAGCTCCGAAATCCTCTCGCGCGAGCTCAAGCGCCCGCTGCGCGTCAACATCGACTACACCGACGCGGACATCCCGCCGACGGCTACGATAGACGGCATCGACCTCGTCACCGAAGGCGTGCTGACGCTGAAGCGCGTCATAGAGCTCGTCGAGGAATACCGCACGCGCCCCGCCGTGCCCGAAATGACGGCGGAGCTCGACAGCGAGCACGGAGCGGCGAAGCTCGCGAAAATGCTCATCGAGCAATGCACGGACCTGAAGCTCTTCATCGGCAAGGCCGTCAACACGGCCCACCAGAACGCGGACTTCCCCACCGAGCTGCGCGTCAAGTTCCGCCTGCTCGACGACCTCGCCGAGTCTATGGAAAAGCTCGGACGCCGCGTCGAGAAGAGATATTACTAGGCAAAGCATAAAACAAACGCGAACCGCCGCCGCTTCCGCAGCAAGCAGAAACGGCGGCGGTTTTTCATAAATGAACAAAACCCCACAAAAAACGCGCCGCGCGGTAAAATCAAAGCGTCGCTCAAAAACCCGCGAGGTGGTCTCTTTGTCCGAACTATATAAATTCCTGTCGAAATACACAGCGCGCCGCGCGCCCGGGACTGCGGCGCGAAGCGATAAACTTTGCGAAGCGAAGGAGAGACGATGATGGAGGCGATTCTGCTCGGAGCCGGCCTGTCGAAGCGCATGGGCCGCCAGAAGCTGCTGCTGCAGTTCGGCGGCAAAACGGTCATAGAAACGGTGATAGACAACCTGCGTGGCGCGGGCTTTGAAAGAATATGCGCAGTCCTCTCGCGCGAGGTCGCGGAGGCGCTTCCGCGGCTGCCGCGCGGCGTCGAGGCGCGGGTCAACGAAGCGCCCGAGCGCGGGCAGTCGAGCTCGCTCGCCATCGGCCTTGAAATGCTCGGCGAAGGGCGCGACTTCTGCATAATGCTCGCTGACCTTCCGCTCGCGACGCCCGAGGCGATAGCCGCGCTCGCGCGCCGCTTCGACGAGCTGCCGCCCGGGAAAACGCTGCTCGCGCCGTGCCGCGACGGCGTATTCGGCCACCCGATGTTCTACCGCGCAGTCTGGCGCGAGCGCTTCCGCAGCGCGCAGGGCGACGCCGGCGGCCGCAAAATCGTCGCGCTCTACGAATCCGAAATAGAACGCGCCGCCGCCCCCGACTGCCACTTCAAAGACATAGACACGCCCGAAGACTACGCGGAAAGAGTGAAACAAATGGAGGCCTGCGCAAAAGAGGCGCGCGGGATGTAGCGCCGCGGGCGCGTGCTAGGGAGGCGGCGAGGCGTCGGCTATTACTGCACGTGCAGTTGTTTGACCTTACACATCACGCGAAGGCCGCGGCACTGCATTACGTTGATGTCCAGATGGACAAAACAGTTTCAACTCACGCCTCCCGTGAAGGATGCGACTTGCGCTTCTATCGCCATGTGCTCATATTTACGGTTTCAACTCACGCGTCCCGTGAGGGACGCGACGTGGCGGTCGGTCTCGGGAACGTCCTTCTCGTCGTTTCAACTCACGCGTCCCGTGAGGGACGCGACTTATCGCCGCGTCCATCTCCGCAATCGCGCGGAAGTTTCAACTCACGCGTCCCGCGAAGGACGCGACACAACGCCGTTGCAGGAGTGCCGGGACGCAATGAGGTTTCAACTCACGCGTCCCGCGAAGGACGCGACGCAGGTAGACGCCTTCTACGGCTACGATGACGGTTTCAACTCACGCGTCCCGCGAAGGACGCGACGAGGGCCAGCAATCTGCTAATGATGCTCAGATGGGTTTCAACTCACGCGTCCCGCGAAGGACGCGACAAACGGAGCCCCGAAGGGCTCCGCAAGGCAAAATGTTTCAACTCACGCGTCCCGCGAAGGACGCGACGCGTTGTGCTGCGGCGTTACGTCGCGCCATGCGGCGTTTCAACTCACGCGTCCCGCGAAGGACGCGACGGTATATCAAGAATCCACAGATATGATAACACTCAGCGGCCGCGTTTGCGCGACGGTTCGCGGCGGCGTTGGTTTAATGGGCTTATGCGGTGCGGAAGCGCGGGAATTTACAGGCGCTGTGCGGTGCGCGGACATTTGGGGATTTTTATGTGAGCTCGAGGTTCGCGCGTCTGTTCTGCATAAGCGTCGTAGGCTTACGGCTGCAAGCCTCCGACGCTTCTATATGGCATAGCGTAAATTTTTTTAAATTTGCCGCGGCACCGGCGCGCGGGCGCTTCGCCTAGCTCCCCGCCTTCTCGACGAGCGCGCGGAATATGTCCATCTGCACGGCGTCGTCCTCGGCGAGGCATTCGGGGTGCCACTGCACGCCGACGGCCCATTTGCAGGCGGGCGCGCTGACGGCTTCGATTATTCCTCCGTCCGCGACGGCGGCGGCCTGCAGATGCTTTGAGAGGCGGCCTATCGCCTGGTGGTGCATCGAGTTGACTGGCATCGTTTCGCCGGAGTGGTTCGGGAAGAGCCACGGCGAGAGGATTTTTACCTTGTGGACGTAGCCGCGAATAACGTCGGAGCGGCTGTGCAGCGTCCATTTTTCGTCGACGGAGGGAAGGTCCTGCGTCAGCGTGCCGCCGAGCACGACGTTCAGCAGCTGGCAGCCGCGGCATATTCCGAGCAGCGGCTTGTCGCGCTCGAGCGCCGCGCGGCAGAGCGCCGTCTCGAAGTGGTCGCGCTCGAGGTCGGGCGCGCGGCTGCCGCGGCTTTCCTCGCCGTAGAACGATGGCGCTATATCCTGCCCGCCCGCGAATACGAAGCCGTCGAGCTTCGCTGCGAGCTTTTCTATTTCGCGCTCGTCCTCCGCCGGCGTCAGCGCGAGCGGAGCGCCGCCCGCGGCGCGCACGGACGAGATTATCTTCGACGTGAGGCGCGAGAGCAGCCAGAAGTATTTCAGCTCTTCGCCGTCAATTTCATCAAGCGCGGCGTTTTCCCAGCGCCGCTGAAAGGGCAGCGTCGGGACGCCGATAAGCGGTCGCTTTCTCATGCGCGCGCTATTTCGCCTCTTCTTCCGCGTACCAGGCTATCGTGCGGCGCAGCAGCTCGCGCATGTCGGTCTTGGGCTTCCAGCCGAAGCGGCTTTCCATCTTCTTGACCGAGGGCTTACGGTTCTGCATGTCGTCGTAGCTCTTGCCGTAGTAGACGGAGGCCGGGATGATGTCGAGCTCCGTGGCCTCGGCGGCCTCGCGGAACTGCGGAAATTTCTTCGCCTCTTCGACGAGCATCTCCGCCGTCTCTTTTATCGAATAGTTGTTGTCGGGGTTGCCGATGTTGAAGATTTCGTTGTCGCCGCGGTTGTGCTCGTTGCGGATGATCGCCATGAGCCCCTCTATGCCGTCGCCGACCCACGTGAAGCTGCGGCGCTGCTCTCCGCCGTTGACGAGCGCTATCTTGCGGCGGTGTACCATGTCGTAGAGCATCTGCGTCACGGAGCGCGCGCGGTGTTCCTCGGCGTCGCGCTTGGTGTCGAGCCGCGGCCCTATCCAGTCGAACGGGCGGAATATCGTGAAACGCAGCCCAGCCTCGTAGCCGTAAGCGAATATCATACGGTCCATCATCTGCTTCGCGCAGCTGTATATCCAGCGCATTTTGACGACCGGGCCGGTCGTGAGCGGGCTTTCGTCCTCCTTGAGCTCCTCGCCCGAGCTCATGCCGTAGACCTCGGAGGTGGAGGGGAAGATTATGCGCTTGTTGTGCTTCACGCAGAGGCGCACCATTTTGAGGTTCTGTTCGAAGTCGAGCTCGAAGGTCCATACGGGCTTTTTGACGTAGTAGGCCGGCTTCGCTATCCCAGCGAGCGGTATGACGGCGTCGGATTTTATGACCTCCGCCTCGAGCGCCTCGTTGTCCTTGAAGATGTCGCCGCGCCTGAACGAGAACTGAGAGTTCCCCTCGTAGGGCGCGAGATTCGTCGAAGCGATGTCGAATCCGCTCACCTGCCAGTCGGTCGTCGTGAGCACCGCGTCGAGCAGATGCGTGCCGATAAATCCGTTTATCCCAGTTACGAACAGTCTCATTCAGAACCTCTCCTTCCTCAGGCGGACGGACGCGGGCTGCGCGCCGGTAATTTCCGGCCGCGCGCCGCAGAGCCGCGCCGCCCGCGCAAAACATAAAACGGGCGATAATTTTACATATTATAAAGCCGCGCGCCGGAAAATACAAAAAAAGAGGCTTTCGCCTCTTTTTCGCCGTTTCCGGAATTTTTACGCGCGCGGGCGCTTCACGTTCTCCTGCGACTCTTCGACGCCGGAGGCTATGCCGCGCTCCACCGTCGTGCCGGGGATGAGGTTGTCGCAGAGCGCCGCGAGGATGCCCGCGACGGCCATCGGCGTCTTCAGCACGGCCCAGATCATGCCGCCCGCCGTCGTGCCGAGCGCGCCGGTGAAGAGCGCCTGGTTCGGCTCAACCCAGCCCGGCAGGCCGAGCGCCATGAGGAACGAGAAGCCGACGATGAGCACGTTGCGCTGGCTGCCCATGTCCGCGCGCATGAGGTTCTGAATGCCGAGCGCGCCGATCGTGCCGAAGAGCGTGATGTACGCGCCGCCGATGACGGGCGTCGGCATTGTAGCGATGAGAGCGCCGAGCTTGCCGATGAGCGAGAGGCATATAAGTATCACCGCTCCCGCGCGCACGACGTAGCGGCTTGCGACGCCGGTCAGTCCGATGAGGCCGATGTTCTCGGTGTACGACGTGGTGCCGACCGAGCCGAGCAGGCCGGAAAGCGCGCAGCACATACCCTCCGCTCCGATGCCGCGGTTTATCTGCGGCACGGTCGGGTCGTTGATGCCCGCCGCGTAGGAGCAGTTGTGGTAGTCTCCGATAGATTCAATCATTACGCAGAAAAATCCCGCGGCTATCGCGCCGATGGAGAGGCCGGAGAACTTCGGCGCGCCCCACGGCATGAAGAGATTCAGACGGAGCCACGGCGCGTCGATGATGCTCTGGAGGTTGATGTAAGCCGCGTGTCCCGGCGCGAAAACGCCCGCCAGCGACAGCGCGAGGCAGAGCAGGTAGGCGATGACGATGGAGCCGAGGACGGCGAAGATGTTGAAATATTTATTCTTGCTCACGAGGCTGAAGAAGAAGACGAGGACGACGACGAGCAGCGAGACGGGCCAGAAGTTCGCCGCGTTGAACTGGATAGCCGTCGGCGCGAGCGAGAAGCCTATCGCCATAATCGTCGGGCCGATGACCACCGGAGTGATTATCTTGCGTATGCGCCCGATGAGCCGTCCGTAGCCGAGCGCCGAGAGCGCGACGCCGCCGACGATGAGCGAGCCGCCGACGTACTGCATGACGACGTCGGGCCCCATGCTCTTGTACGCGCCGATGATGGTCATAATCGGCGGTATGAAGCTGAAGCTCGAGCCCTGAACGATCGGAAGCCCAGAGCCGAGCTTCGGATGCGTCTGAATGAGCGTCGCGATGCCCATGCCGAAGTAGACGCAGCCGATGAACGCGCCCATCTGCGCCGTCGTCATGCCCATAGCCGGCCCGAGCACGAGCGGCACGAGCGTCGTCGCGCCGAAGAGCGTAAGCACGTGCTGCGCTCCCGCAAGAATCAGAATAGGCAGCGGCGGCTTATCGTTGATACCGTAAACAAGTTGCTTTCTCGCCATGATAGTTCCTCCCTAGATAATTTTGCAATCGGTTGCAAAAATATATGCCGCGCGTATTATAGACGATAATCGCGGAAATTGCCAGAAGGAACGAACACGGAGGTAAGAGCGGAAAAATGCAACGATAAGACGGAATACATGGAAAAACAAAAGCCGCGCGGCGATGCACGCTACTTGAGGGCGATTCGCTACATTTGTTGTTCTAGCTCTTCTCTTCGAAGAAGTATCAAGAATTGCAATTCGTCAAACTCATCTTGATTAAGCACAGCTCTGACCTTATCAGCCAATAGATTATATCTGGCGCGTTGCTCATCAGTCATTTCTATTGCATCTTGTTTCTTTTTCCATTCAAAAAAACAAATCGGGTCTCCTGTTGCCATATTCATTCCAAATTTCATAAAAACTCCTCCTTATATCACGTGGACTGCTTAGCTTCAATTCACACATCCTTTAGGGACACGACAGTCGTGTCATCGAGATTTTCTTACTGCCCATTATTTCAATTCGCGCGTCCCGCTAGGGACGCGACACGCGCATCAAGCTCCAACAGCTTCTGTATCTGGTTTCAACTCACGCGTCCGCAAAGGGCGCGACGTACCGCGCAAAGACGCAAAAGACGCATATATAACAGCGCTTTTCCGATATTCTGCGCGGCGTTTTATTTTGTGCGCAGCCGCGTGTTTTGCAGCCGTGAGTTTACGCGAACTTCTTCCGCAAATCCTTCGCGCGCGCCAGGTGTCCGCCCTCTTCGGCGAACATCCGCGAGTAGCGTTCCTCGGCTTCTGCGTCGCGGGCGCGGCGCGCTGCCAAGATCAGCATCTGGCAGAGGTCGAATTTCGCAAGCTTCGTCGGCGTGCGGCGCATCGTCTCTTCGAGCTCCGCCATGTCGGCTTTGCCGCCTTCGAGCAGGGCCGTCCACGTCGCGTAGAGCTTCGCGTCCGAGCCGAAGTTTTCCACGAGCTTCGGGTTCTGCTCCTTCAGCGAGTCGAGCTGCTTTTCGAACGAAGCGAGCGCCGCGCGCGCCTCCTTCGGGTTGCCGCCCCAGAGCGTGTAGCGGCAGCGGTTTCTTTTGACGAGCGCCGTGAGCGCCGCGCGCTTGGCCTGCGGCACGGCTTCGCCCGGCTCTTCGAGAGTTTTCAGCGCGCGCCGCCAGTCGCCCGCGGCGCAGTAGCCGTCGGCGAGGCTCGCGAGGCCGACCACGCTCTGCGCGCTGCCGTGCTTCTGCCCGCGCGCCGCCTTTTCGTAGAGGCTTATGAACTCTTCCGGCTCGAGCGCGATGTGCAGCTTTTCGAGCACGCGGCTCTCGCACGACGCGGCGGCGATGTTCGCGACGAGCGTCGTGACGGCGCTGCCGATTATCGCGACGAGCGAGACGGTCAGGATGAGCAGCCAGAACGGGCCGTCGGCGCGCCGGTAGGCGACTGCGAGCGCAAGCGCCGCGGTCGCGGCGAGGCCCGTGTAGAATATCGCGCGGCTTCTGCCGAAGTATAAAATCATGAAGATTCCCCCAGTGCCTGTGTCGAAGATAAATTTCGGTCCACCCGTACTATACAACCGCCGCGCCGCGTTGGAAAGAGCCGCGCCGACGCGCGCGGAAATTTCCCGTTGTAGTACAAAAAACGGCGCGGCGCGGGCCGCGATTATTGGTACCGGTGACAATGAATTGGGCCTGCGCGAGTGCTAGAATGGAAGGCGTAAGGAAGTTTTTATGGAAATTTAGATAATTTTACGGTTGCACGGAGGCGCATTTCGATTGATTAAAGTTCTTACCCTCATGGACGACACGGGGTCGGAGAATCTCGCGCTGCGCGCGGAGCACGGCCTTTCGTACTGGGTCGAGGCAGGCGGACGGCGCTTTCTTTTCGACTGCGGGCAGGGCGCGGCGACGATGGCGAACGCGCGCCGTCTCGGCGTAGGCCTCGCGTCGGCGGACTTCACTATATGCTCGCACAGCCATTACGACCACGCGGCGGGCTTCCGCGACATGGCGGAGGCCGGATGCGGCGGCAAGCTGCTTTACACAGGGCCGGGCTTCTGGGAGCGCAAGTACGCGCGCGACGGGCTGAAGTACACGGACCTCTCCGCGGGCTTCGACGAGAATTTCCTCGCCGAGCGCCGCGTCGTCCACTGCGTCTGCGGCGGCCTGCTCGAGGTCGCGGAGCGCTGCTGGCTCGTCGGCGATTTCCCGCGCGTCCATAAGTTTGAAAAAATCCCGGAGCGCTTCGTGAAGGGCGAAGCCCCCGACTGCGAGCCGGACGACTTCTCCGACGAAATCTGCCTCGCGATGGACACGGAGCGCGGCCTCGTCGTGCTCGTCGGCTGCTCGCACCCCGGCATACTGAACATGGCGGCGAAGGTCCACGAAGTTCTGGGCCGCCCGATATACGCGCTCTTCGGCGGGACGCACTTGGTCGAGGCCGACGGCGCGCGTATCGAGCAGACGGTGAAGGAGCTCCGCGCTATGGGCCTTTCCGTGCTCGGGCTGAGCCACTGCTCGGGCAGGGCCGCGGAGGAATATCTGCGCGCCTGCGGCGGCCTCGAGGCCTGCCACATGGCGACGGGAGACCTCGTGGCGGTGCGCTGAGGAGCCGCATGCGTTTCGACGAGATTGCGCGCGACCTCGTGCATACCGCATCAAGGCTGCTGCGCGGGCGCATCGTGAACATAATGGACACCTCGGGCGTAATCGTCGCCTCGACCGACGCGGAGCGCATCGGCACGACGCACGAGGGGGCGCGCGAGGTCGTCCGCACGGGCCGCCCCGTAGCGATAGAAAAGTCCGACGTGCCGCGCTATCCAGGCGCGCGCGAGGGCTACAACCTCCCGGTGCTCAGCGACAACCGTCTCACGGCGGTCGTCGGGGTTTACGGCAATCCCGAAGAGGTTCGCGACAGCGCATATATTTTGCAGGCCTACACGGAGCAGTTCTTCCGCCAGAAGGCGATGGAGCGGCAGAGCCGCATATCTGACGGCCTGCGCGCGGACTATATCCGGATTTTGATGAACCTTTCGGCGGGCGGCGGCGAACGGCTTGCGGAGCTCGCGGGGGCGCTCGATCTTAAGCTCGATTTTCCCGTGAGGATGCTCGCCTTCTCCGTGCGCGGCGCGGAGGATTCCCTGACGCGGCAGCAGCTTCTGAGCCGCGTCGCGGAGGAGCTCCAGTCGCAGCGGCTGATAGACGCGGAGCGCGACGTGTGGGCTGTTATAGAAGATAAACTTCTCGTGCTGAAAAGCGGCGGCGACGGAAATTATCTGCGACGCGCGCACGGCTGCGCCGAGGACGCCGCGGCGGCCGCCGTGCAGCTCTGCGCGGGACATCTCTGCGCGGTTCTCGAAGAGGCGCGCACCTCGGGCTGCGAGGCGCTGACGCTCGGCGGGCGCGGCGAGTGCGGCGTCTTCGACATAACGGACCCGCAGTGCCGTTTCGCCTACCTCATGCGGCGCGCCGCGGAGCGCGAGGAGGAATTCGTCGGAAGGATGTACCGCGAGCTCGGCGAGCGCTTCAGCGGACGCGAGCTTGAGACGATGCTCTCGACCGCGGCGGCGTACTACGAGGCGGGCGGCAGCGTGACGAAGGCCCGCGGAGGCGCTCCACGTCCACAAGAACACGCTGCAGTACCGCATGCGGAGGCTCTGGGAGGCCGTCTGCCCCGGCGTGGGCGGCTCGTTCGAACGCGAGTTCCTGCTGCGTCTCTGCATTTTGTATCACAGGCAGTTAAGGCTGCGAACGCCTTTAATTTAACCCAATAGGGAGGAAGAGCAACATGTCAGCGTTATTCATGTTCGGCGTTATTTTTATCGCCGTGGTGGCGATGATAATCGCCATCTCCAAGTTCAACATCCATCCGTTCATCGTGATGGTCGTCATCGCGATTGCGATGGGGCTCGTCTGCGGCTTCGACGCGGTTAAGGTAATCAACACCGTCAAGAGCGGCTTCGGCAACATCCTCGCGAACATCGGTATCGTCATCCTCTGCGGAACGATAATCGGCACGATTCTCGAGAAAACCGGCGCGGCGCTCACGATGGCGAACAGCATCCTCGGCGTCGTCGGCAAGGAACGCAGCGTCCTGACGATGGGCGCGATGGGCTACGTGACGGGAATCCCGGTCTTCTGCGACTCGGGCTTCGTCGTCCTTTCGCCGATAAGCCGCGCGCTCGCCGCGCAGAGCAACAAGTCGCTCGCCGTCATGGCGACGGCGCTCTCCGGCGGACTTTACGCGACCCACTGCCTCGTCCCGCCGACCCCGGGACCGATAGCGATGGCGGGAACCCTCGGCGCGGATCTCGGCCTTACGATAATCGTCGGGCTTATCCTCTCCATCCCAGGCGTCCTCGTCGCAATACTCTACGCAAACAAAATATCGAGCAAGGTAGACATTCCCGCTAACTCGCAGTATACGATGGAAGAGCTCGTCGAGAAATACGGAAAGCTCCCCGGCGTGCTCCACAGCTTCTCGCCGATATTCCTTCCGATAATCCTCATAGGCATCGCCTCCGTCGTATCGTTCCCGAGCCGTCCGCTCGGCGAGGGCTTCGCCTTCAAGTTCCTCAACTTCATAGGAAACCCCGTCGTCGCGCTCATGCTCGGCGTGTTCCTCGCGATGACGCTTATCCCGAAGAGCGAGAAGG
>ENA-OQCL01000522-OQCL01000522.1-human-gut-metagenome-genome-assembly--contig:-NODE-522-length-17973-cov-2.847025_pt1 | contig 17973 bp, 17 predicted proteins | sample MGYA00242502_ERZ504586 | MGnify/ENA primary metagenome ERZ504586 (study PRJEB26092, sample SAMD00036316) | human gut metagenome | host: Homo sapiens | study: EMG produced TPA metagenomics assembly of... | reverse complement strand
GTCGCAGCCTTCTTTCATTTCCTGGCCGCAGCGCAAACATTTTCTCATGATGCTCTCCTCCTATTTTTCTGGATAACGTTTATCTTTCCAATACCACCATTTTTAGTTTTTGCTGGCTCGGGATTGTCTGTCTCTGTAAAATACACGGCACAGCAGAAAAATCATAGAGCTGGCATTTGTCTTCGCTGAAGCCTTTCTGCAGACAGTCCTGCGCATACAGCGCCTCTGGATCTTTTCCGCGCAGATCGTCCACAGAATGGATGCCGATGGCCTCCAGATCGGCGGCGATATTTGGCCCGACGCCGGGGATTTTCTGCAGATCGCTCATGGCTGTGTGCTCCTTTCTCGTTAAAGGTTTTCTCCATCATACCACACCTGCGACAAAAACAACAGGACGAATCATTCCACCGCCATTTTCTGCAGCGACAGACTTCGCTACATCCTCACGCGATCTCGCGCAATTGCTCAACAATACTTTTTTCTGCAAGCCGATGCGTCTGCCAATGTTGTACAGCGAACGCACTGACAGCCACAAAAAGCGCGTAGCAAAGGAGAAAAGCGATCGGAAACTGATAATGGATATAGCCAAGTCCCGGAATTTCAGAAAGCCAATGACAGATCGCCCAGCCCAGCGCGCCACCGATCAACCAGCTGCCGAAAAAACTTGCACCGAAATAGACGACATTTTCCACGCGCTGCGCCTGCACCAATTGCTGCCGCGTCATGCCGACAGCTGCCAAGAGCGCAAATTCGCGCTGACGTATGACGCTGTTCACAATGCAGGTGTTGAGCAGATTGAGAAACGCAAATACGAGAATGAGCACTGCCAACACACTCACTGCTAAACGCGCGTTGGCGAAGTACGCTTCGTAAGACGCGATGTCATCCGCCAAATTCCCCACATACACCCACTCGTCAGCAGTCACAAGCCGCTGCACCGCTTGCGTGACGTCCACTGCGCTTCCCGGCGTTGCCACAATGTACCAGGCGAGGGTACAATCCATCGCCGCCAGTGCCTGCAAGTTTTCGGTGTCGGTGTAGAAAACGACGCCATCGTCCTTGTTTTCCAGGATGCCGATGGCTTCTAATTGCACCATTTTCTCCCCAGCACCGGTGTCGACAGAAGCTGTGATCTGATCACCGACAGACAAATCAAGTCCGGTCTCCTGATAATACGGTGAAGCGCGATTGATCGTCACAGGAAGAATGTCCTCTCCGTCGCTTTCCCGCCAGTACTCCCTCGACCAATCGCGGTGCTAACGTGCGCGGCATCGCACATCTGGATGGCGCCCTCAAACCCGCATCCGGCAGCGTGACATCGAGCATCGCCAGCGGCACAATGCGCTCAACACCGGGAATCGCCAGGAGCTCTTCGCGCAGCGCGTCGCTGAAAGGCGCAGCGCGCATAATGCGATAGGTCGAATCTTCGTCAGCTGTCGAATTGATCTTGATGTAGAGGCTGCTGTCTTCATAATACGGCTGACGAGCCAGTGTATCAATGTCGATCGCCGCCATCACTGTGAAGAGGACAAAAAGCAGCGCACCGCTAAAAATGAGCGACGCCAGCGTGAGCACAGTTTTTTTCTGATCGCTGGAAAGCCACCGGCGGCCAATCGCGCCTGGCGACAAATGCGCGCTGTGATGCGCAATAAGCCGAGACGTCGGGCGCACCAAACGGCCTTTTCTCCTGGGTTGACCAATGCTCAGCGTCGCCGTCTGTCGCAAACCATCCATCGGCGACACGCGTGCAGCCTGTTTGGCCGGTGCGCGGAACGAAAGATAAACAACGAACCAGGTAAAAGCTGCCGCAGCCACTGCCATACTCGCGCTCTGCACCCAGAAAAATTCCAGCGGCAACAGGACGTTTCCGAAAAAACCTGCGAGCACACCAGTCGCCAGCCAACTGCGCGTCATGCGCCTGCGCTCGGCGCTAACGATGCATCGTATTTGTCGGTTCGTCGCACCAAGGGTACGCAACTGCGCAAATTCCCGCGTGCGCCCGAGCACTGAGAGATACATGATGTTGCGGATCGCAAGCCCCGCAGCCAGCAGCACCACCAGCGCCACGCCGAAAAGCACCGTCACAAGCTCGCGATCACTCGTCACGCCCTCGGACACTTCCAGCGCCAACGCCGCATCCACAGCCAGAATGGCTGCAAAACTCAACAGAAAAGCTGCGCCAAAAACGATCAAACCAGCGAGCAAATTTCGCCGTCCTTCACTTTGCAAACTCGCGCAGGCGAGTTTTTTGATGGCGCGATCGGTGTTATTTTCAAAAGGCAGTGCCATTTTCTCACCCCCGTTCCACAATGCGCCCGTCCTCGATACGCACGATGCGATCGGCAAGCTGAGCGATCTCGCTGTTGTGGGTGATCATCACCAGCGTTTGGTGGAAGGCGGTGCTCATGCGACGGAGCAGACCCATGACATCGGCGCTGGTGCGGCTGTCTAAATTTCCTGTGGGTTCATCCGCCAGCACGATAGCAGGCCCCGCGACGAGGGCGCGGGCGATGGCGACGCGCTGCTGCTGTCCGCCGCTGAGGGTATTCGGCATACTCTCGAGCTTTTCTCGGAGGCCGAGCATTCCCACAACTTCCTCCATGAGTGCCGAGTCCACACGGTTGCCATCGAGCTCCACCGGCAGCACGATGTTTTCCTGCACGTTCAGGATCGGCACGAGATTATAATTCTGGAACACGAAGCCGATGTTGCGCCGGCGAAAGATCGTCAACTGGTCGTCGTCCATCTGCGCGAGCTCTTTGCCACGCACCATGACGCTCCCTGCCGTCGGCGTGTCCAGCCCGCCGAGCATGTGCAAAAGCGTCGATTTGCCGCTGCCCGAGGTGCCGACGACGGCGACGAACTCGCCCTCTTCCACTGAAAAATCCACGCCATCCAGCGCGCGAACAATATTGGGTTCCTCGCCGTAATATTTTTTAGAGGCCTTTCGTTTCTACGATCATCTGAATCTGTCCTTTCCTGGTTGATAGGCCCATTATACGCGCCAAATGTTGCAGAATTGTGGCAAAGGTAGATTTTTTGAATGTGGTGGCCGTTTCTTTCATTTGTATTGCTATTGTCCAGTCATCCTAGTATAATAAAACCATAAGATCACCAGGAAGGGAGTTGACGATCATGTCCAAATCCGCAAGTGTTTACGCACGCATCGAACCTGAAGTTAAAGAGCAGGCTGAGCAGATCTTAACCACTCTGGGTATCCCTGCTTCGAATGCAATCACGATTTTCTATAAACAGATTATTTTGCACAACGGTTTGCCGTTTGACGTCACGATTCCACGCTCTCAATTGCTCGATCTCAATCAGCTTACAGAGGAAGCGCTTTCCCGAGAACTTGAAAAAGGATATGCTGATATGAAAGCCGGGCGTACGAGACCGGCAAAAGAAGTATTTAACAATCTTCACAAAGAGTACGACTTATGAGCTATCGCGTATACATCTCTGACCATGCGGCGCGCGATCTGCACGCGATCTATGAGCACATCGCCTTTCATCTACAAGCGCCGCTGAATGCCCGAAAGCAGCTTTCCCGACTTGAAGACGCCATCTATTCTCTGGATATTTTCCCAGAGCGCCATCCACGATACACGAAAGGTGCCTGGCGCGACGGCAATCTTCATGTTCTTCCGGTCGACAACTATGTGCTCTTTTATTTCATCGATTCCGAGGAAGAAACGGTGACGATTTTCCGAATCATCTACGGCGGCCGCCAAATTGAAGATCATCTCTGAGTTTTCACGACCAGTGCATTATGTGCTGGTGGATTTGTTTCCCATACCAAAAACGAGCAGGAAGCCGGCGCTTCCTGCTCGTTTTGTATTCAATTTTCTGCCACGATCTCCCGATAGCGTGCGATGCGGCGGGCGATGTCTTCGACACTCATGACGCCGGCTTCGCGGATGGTGAGCTTGCCCTGGACGTAGACGAGGACGGCTGGTGCGCTGTAGATGCCGAGGGCGGCGCAGGCGTCGGCTGCGGCTTCGAGGGAAAGGCTGGCGCAGGTGACAAGAGGATCGTCCTTGTAGCGGGCGGAAAGCTTTTGGGCGATGGCGGAGCAGGCGCAGCAGCGGATGCTCCCGATCTCGACGACGACGATGGGCTTGTGGCGCACGAGGGTTTGGAGCTCGGCGGTGGTTTGTAAGGGCTGCATAAAACGGCCTCCTTCTACAAAGAAGCGAGACCGGAAGCGTTCCGATCTCGCGAAGATTTCTCAGACGTTGTCTCTGAAGCCGACGATGAGTCCGCCGAGCTCGGCGTAATAGCTGCAGAGGCCGCGGGTTGGCATGATGCGCACTTCGGCGTTGGTCCATTTTTCACGCACGGCGGCGGCGAGCATTTCTGCGCACTCGCGGTTGTGGCAGTGGCTGATGAGGACGGTTTTGGCGACGCCGGCGCGCTCTTTGATGTCGTCGACGATGGCGGCGATGGCTTTCTTTTTGCCGCGGGCTTTGCCTTTGATCTGTATGGTCCCTTCTTCTGTGCCGATGCCGATGCCCCAGAAGCCGAGTTTGCCGGCGAGAAGGCCGGCGTATTTGTTCATGCGGCCGTTTTTGATGAGGTTATGGAAGGAGCACAGGGCGAAGGTGACGTGGGTGTGCTGCTGCATGCGGCGGGTGGTGGCGACGACGTCGTCAAATTCCATGCCGGCGTGGATGAGCTGGTAGATGTTTTCGATGATGAGGATGAGCTCTGGTCCGGCGGAGCAGGAATCGATGATGGCGACGTTTTTCTCTGGATATTTTTCGGCGATCATCTGCTGTGCGACTTTGGCGCTGTTGTAGCTGCCGGAAAGATTGCCGGAGATGGTGACGGCGATGGAATTCTCGGCTTTTTCAAACTGTTCAAACCAGGTGTATGGCGATGGGCAGGAGGTCTGGCTGGCGTCTTCGGAAAGCTCCATGGCTGCGACGAGTTCGCCGGTGTCGAGATGTTCGTCGTCGACGAATTCGACGTTGCCTACGTTGATGTAAAACGGTATGGTGCAGAAGCGGACGCTGTCGTCCTGCAGTTGATTGTCAAACATGTCGCAGCTGGAATCTGCGATAATGTTCCACTTCATTTTAATTCCCCCTTGATCGGCGAGCGATGATTATATTGTACAGGATGAAAACTGGCTGATGGGTTGTTGTGGTCCAACATCATTGCCATATCCTTAACTTCTTGTTTTGATTATAGCATAACTTCCCGCTGAGGTCGTCATCCAATCACGAATTTTTGCAAGATTTTTTCATAAAATAGAAAAAGAGACCGGAGGATGCTCCGATCTCTCTGAAATATGGGTGATCAGGCGAGAAAAACGCTGAGGCCGAGATAGGCGATGAAGGCGCAGATCCAGGCGATGACGCACTGGAAGACGATGACGTAGCACATCCATTTTGTGCCGAGCTCGCGGCGCACGGCGCTGACGGCGGCGGCGCATGGGGTGTAGAGCAGGCAGAACACGAGGAGCGCGGCTGCGGTCAGCGGTGTGAGCACGGCCTGCACGGCGGCTTCGCTGCCGAAGAGCACGAGCAATGTGGCGACGACGCTTTCCTTGGCCATGAAGCCGCTGATGAGGGCGGCGGTGATGCGCCAGTCGCCAAAGCCCATTGGCCCGAACACTGGCGCGATGACACCGGCTACTGCGGCGAGCATGCTATCGGCGGGATCGGTGGCGACGTTGAGGGTGAGGGTGAACTGATTGAGGAACCAGATGACGAGGGTGGCGACGAAGATGACGGTAAAGGCGCGCTCGATGAAGTCGCGGGATTTATCCCAGAGGAGCATGCCGACGCTTTTGGCGGATGGCATGCGATAATTTGGCAGCTCCATGACGAATGGCACGGCGTCGCCGGCGAACAGGGTCTTGCGGAAGAGGAGGGCGACGAGGATGCCGACGAGGATGCCGACGAAATAGAGCAGGGTCATGACGAGGCCGCCGTTATCTGGGAAGAAGGCGGCGGTGAAAAATCCGTAGACGGGCACTTTTGCGCTGCAGCTCATAAATGGTGTGAGCAGGATGGTCATTTTGCGGTCGCGCTCGCTTGGCAGGGTGCGGCTGGCCATGATGGCGGGCACGCTGCAGCCGAAGCCTATGAGGAGGGGCACGATGCTGCGTCCGGAAAGGCCGATCTTGCGCAGGAGCTTGTCCATGACGAAGGCGACGCGCGCCATGTAGCCGCTGTCTTCGAGAAGCGACAGGAAGAAAAACAAGGTGATGATGATTGGCAGGAAGCTAAGCACGGTGCCGACGCCGCCGAAGATGCCGTCGCGCACGAAGCTGACGAGGACGCTGTTGACGCCGGCGCCTTCCATCCAGCCGACGACGAGGTCGGAGAGCCAGCCGATGGCTGTCTCGAGGAGGCCTTGCAGCCAGGCGCCGATGACGTTGAAGGTGAGATAAAAGATGGCGCCCATGATGGCGATGAAGGTTGGGATGGCTGTCCATCTGCCGGTGAGGATCTGGTCGGCTTTGCGGCTGCGGGCGTGCTCGCGGCTTTCGTGGGGCTTGACGACGGTTTCGCTGCAGACGTCGAGGATGAAATCGAAGCGCATGTCGGCGATGGCGGCTGCGCGGTCGAGGCGGCGCTCTGTTTCCATCTGCTGGATGATGTGTTCGATGGCGTCCTTTTCGTTCTGGTCGAGATGAAGGGCTTCTTCGATGACGCTGTCGCCTTCGATGAGCTTGGTGGCGACGAAGCGGATTGGCACGTCGGCCTGTTCTACGTGGTCTTCGATGAGATGCATGATGGCGTGGATGCAGCGATGCACGGCGCCGCCGTGCTCATCGTCTTTGCAGAAATCCTCGCGCCGTGGTTTTTCCTGATATTTTGCGACGTGGATGGCGTGGTCGATGAGCTCGTCGATGCCCTGGTTTTTCGCGGCGGAGATTGGCACGACTGGCACGCCGAGTTGTTCCTCGAGGGCGTTGACGTGGATGGTGCCGCCGTTTGCGTTGACTTCGTCCATCATATTGAGGGCGACGACCATGGGGATGCCGAGCTCGAGGAGCTGCATGGTCAGATAGAGATTGCGCTCGATGTTGGTGGCGTCGACGATGTTGATGATGCCGCGTGGTTTTTCCTTGAGCAGGAACTGGCGGGTGACGATCTCTTCGCTGGAATACGGCGACATGGAATAGATGCCGGGCAGGTCGGTGACGAGGGTGTTGTCGTGGCCGCGGATGACGCCATCTTTGCGGTCGACGGTGACGCCGGGGAAATTGCCGACGTGCTGGTTGGCGCCGGTGAGCTGGTTGAAGAGGGTGGTCTTGCCGCAGTTCTGGTTGCCGGCGAGGGCGAAGGTCAGTGTGACGCTGTCGTCGAGGGGTGTTTCGTTTTCTTTGTCGTGATAGATGCCGCCTTCGCCGAGGCCGGGATGCGCGATGTGCGGTGTGCGCGGTGCGGCTTCGTGGGTGTGCAGGAGTGCGGGGTCGATGGCTTTCACCTGAATGTGCTCGGCGTCGGCCAGTCGCAGTGTGAGCTCGTAGCCATGCACGGTGAGCTGCATGGGATCGCCTAATGGCGCAAATTTGACGAGCTTGACATAGGTGCCTGGGATGAGGCCCATGTCCAAAAGATGCTTGCGCAGCTGATCTTCGCCGCCAACGGCGACGACCTGGACGGATTCGCCGATCTCAAGCTCGCGCAGCGTTCTGATTTTTTCTTTCTCCATGATATTCTCCTTCGGACGTTCGGGCGGAACGTCCTACCTTCTCTCTATGATACAGCGTTTATTATACCACAAAACGGACGCGCGCCAACAGTAATCCCACGGAAGCATTTGTTTTTCGGGGCAAATTCTCTGCGCTGGCACAAAAAAGACGCCCACGCGGGACGTCTGTATGGTATACTAAAGATATGGAGCACTGCCATAGATGGTAGGCGGTTCCTCGATTCCAACGGCGATCCTTCGCCAGGAAGCGAGGTGGTTCTTATGGATATTCAAACTACAATCGAACTGATTGCCCTCGTGGTGTCAGCTGTAGGACTAGGTATTTATATTGAACGTAAAAAATAGCCGCCCAAGCCAAAGGTTGCGGCTATTTTAGTCTAACACTGAGGAACCGTCTACCGGCAGTGCTCCTCTTTCTATGGTCATTATACCACGATTGCCCGGCTGCGACAATCGTTTTTTTTATGCTCAGAATGTGAAATCGACGCCCATGATGAGCATCATCATGCTGACGAGGGCGACGATCATCGACAGCGGCAGGAAGATGTAGACGCACAGGCGCCAGGCTCTGGAGTAGACGTCGTCCAGCGTCACTGGCAGGCGATAGCAGCCGCTGATCTTTTTCAGCGTCCAGGTGTGGTAATTTTTTGCGCAGACGGCGCAGCGCCTTGAGGGCGGTGCCGGAAAGCAGCAGCAGAAAAATGCCGGCAGCGACGAGAAAGAGCACGCCGACGGGATTGTTTTCAAAGATCTCATACGGCGCGTTCTCGAGGATGGACATCACCTGCGCTGGCAGACTGTCCACAAGGTTCATCTGGAAGATGACCCCGAGCGCGATGGAAAGAATCCCGGCCAGAAACATGGCCAGAAATCCCAGATAAAGCACCAGCCCAAAGATCACGGCGAACAGGCTCACGAAAAAGATGCCGAAGCGCTTGAAAAAGCCTGCGGAGCCGTTTTTCTTCAGGGCGCGCTTGTTGCTGTATTCCTTGCCCTGATACTGCGCCGCCAGCGTTTCCGGATCCGGCAGGGTGCTGATGATCTCGGTGTCGCCGACGGACTGACGATTGCGCTTAAAGAAATAATTTTTGATATCCGTCACCATTTTGTCGGCGTCCGGAATGTCTTTACCGGCGAGGGCCTGCTCCAGCGCGGAGATGTACTCGCCTCTTGTTTTATATTCCATTTCCCACGTCAATGCGTATTCCTCCCAATCATGATCGAGCGCGTGTATCTGCTCCTATCATACACGAAAAAGTTTGCCAGAACGTTACAAATCATTAAAACCGTGCGCAACCGCTCATTTTTTCAGACGCAGCGCTGCCTCGGCGAGCTTTGCGGCGGCTCCTCGCGCACGCACGGCGCCCTTCTCAAGCTTTTGCAGCGGACAGCTGCGCTTTTCTGCCTCGAAATCGTAATCTGCCGTGGTCTTCACGCCGCTGTAGATGGTGGCTGCGCCAAAGCCGACGGGATGCACCTCCACTGCCGTCAGCCCCGCGTCGCGGAACATCTGCGCGATCTTCCTGGCGCGGCGGGAAGGTCTTCAGGCTCTCTGCCAGCCAGGTATAGGCCGGGAAGCCGTTGGAGATCGTTTTGCCGCTGACGAGATGGCTGCCCAGCCATGGCACGACCTTGAAATAGTAGAAATTAAAGAACGCACGCGCCGGCGGAAAAGCCCGGACGCGAGACATCGATGCAGACAACCTTGCCGCCTGCGCGCACGACGCGCGCCATCTCGCGGATCGCCAGCGGAATATCGCTGACATTGCGCAGCGCAAAGCCGCTCGTCGCCGCGTCGAAGCTGTCGTCCGGAAACGGCAGCGCCAGCGCATCGCCCTCGACAAACTGCACATGGCAGTTCGGATGGTCCTTCATCTTCGCGCGCGCTGCCTCAAGCATCTGCGCCGAAAAATCAAGCCCCACAGCCTGGCCATAGCGTCCGGCGATCTCCGCCTGCTGGTAGGTCATCTCCCCCGTGCCGCAGCAGACATCCAGCCCCTTGCCGCCAGGGCCCAGCTCCGTTTTTTCCATGACGAGCTTCTGCCAGTGCGGCAGCATCCCCCAGGTCATGAGCAGATTCATAAAATCGTATTTGCCAGCGATGGATTCAAACACCTCGTGGACGTATTTTTCCTTGCGTTCGTTTTTCATATCCGAGTCCTTTCTATCGTCATGCGCTTGTCGATCCGTTCAATATGCTGCGCGCGCCCGTCGCCATCAATTTCCAAAAGCACCGCCTGGAAGAGAAAGGCGTCGTCCTCGCTCTGCTGAAATTTCACCCGGCGCTGCGTCAGAAAGCGATTGATCGACGCCTCCACCTTCATGCCGATGACAGAATCCACCGGCCCAACCATGCCCACATCCGTCTGATAAGCCGTGCCCTCAGGCAGAATCTGCGCATCCGCCGTTGGGATGTGCGTGTGGGTGCCGATCACCGCGCTCACCTTGCCATCCAGATAGCGGGCAAAGGCCAGCTTTTCCGACGTCGCCTCCGCGTGGATGTCGACAATGATTGTGCGTACGCCCTGCGCATGCAGCGCGTCCACGATCCCCATGATCTCCTGAAACGGGCTTGTCAGCGTCGACACATAGACATTGCCCATCGCCACAACCACCGCCACCTGGCGATGGTCCGCCTCCGTGATCGTCCAGCCGCGGCCAGGCGTGTCCGGCGGATAGTTGAACGGGCGCACAATGTCCTCGTTTTCATCGATGAAATGATAGATCTGCGGCTGGTTCCAGGCGTGGTTGCCCAGCGTCACCACATCCACCCCGATGCGTTTGAGCTCCTGATACTGCTTCAGATTCAGTCCGTTTTGCGTGTGGATGTTTTCGCCGTTGGCGATCACCAGATCGATCTGCTTTTCCTGCTTCAACTGGCGGATACAGCGCGCAGCCATCTCGATCGAATCCGGCGTCACCATATCGCCAATAAATAGAATGTTCATAATCGCATGCTCCTGTCTCTTTGCCCATCCATCATAGCATTTTTGCCGCAGCGCCGCAAGAAAGCCGTGACTTTGGGCATAAAAAAACGCACTCACATTTTTTTGGCGAGTGCGTCGACGTTAGGAATTCCACGGGATTCGAACCCGCAACTCAGGTGCCACAACCTGTATGATGCCGTTTCAACAAAAATTCCTTTCGACTTAACCATATTATAGCAATCCAAAAACGCATTGTAAAGCCATTTTTGGCAATCTCTGGCAAATTTTATACAAATTAATGAAATGTCACCATGTTGTAAATCTTTTCGCCGCGAACCGGCGCAGAGAAATCCGCTTCCCCGCCTCCGCCAAAACCACCAGCCCCCGCACGCCGCCGCCAGCGCAGAGGCTGGCGCACGACGAATTTATGCAGATGGGTGGGGATTTGGTGGAGGGCGGAGAATTTGTCGGGCAGAATTTCGCGACTTTTTTTCGAGACTCTCAGGCAAAACGCAACAGGAACAACGGGTTATATTTCATGCTTTTTCGTGCTATATAACGCATTTTTCCTGTTGAACGTTCGCCAAATCTCTAAGTAAAAAGTGGTGATTTTCTGCCCACAAAACAGGCAATCGCTGTCACAGAGCTGGTTTCAGCAATTTTTCGCCATGCCCAATTTTCACTGGCATCTGCCCAGAAAAAGATTGCGTTTGGTTTCCGTTTGGGCAGTCATGCGGCCATTTTGGGCACACACACATTTTCTTCTTTGCGTACAAAATACTTGGTTGAGCGGTAGTCATGATAGGCTTTCCCCAAACGCACGCGCTTATCAACGCGCTTCCAGCCCGGGAGGTTGTTGAGGACGTTGACGATGCGGGCGCTGTCCTTTGGCTGCAGCTCGCTGATCGGACGCCCGAACAATTCGACCCAGACTTCAATGGCGGTGACGCTGGTGCGCAGGCAGGTTTTCACAGGGCTCGGGCGATCGGGATCGAAGCTTGAAATATGGTGCTGGCGCTCAGGAATGCTGAGATTTTTCCAGTTATGCGGCAGCGGGATGTCGAGAAACGCTCGATGAGCTGCTTCTGCACATCTTCGGCGGTGAAGGCGGCGCGCACCTCGCCTGCCACGCGCTCCATTTCCGGCGAGAGCACGATCGGCGCACCGGCATGGTAGTAAACATCACCTCTGCCCAGATCTGATCGCGCTCGCGAGGGAGATCGTTGTGAACGTCCTTTGTCTGGGGCTGCACCCCGCAGGCAACCGGCCAGTTGCGGCGTTCGCCGGTGATATCCCCGAGGAAAAGCGGTTGTTCGTCGTTCCCCAGAACACACACTGACGCTCCACGACCACGCTGCGTTTGCCGTATGGCGGGCGATATTTGTCGCTGTTTTTCGAGAGAAAGGCCTTGACGCTTTCGATCATCGCCTTGTTAAAGCCAGCCAGCTCAGGAATTTCCACCATCCAGCTCCCCTGCAGCGACATGAAGGTGTCCTTGTCCTTGAGCTCGTAGAGGCTGTCGTTGAACCAGCCCTCCTCAGGACAGAGCAGGCGGATGAGGCTCGATTTGCCAATCCCCTGCGGACCGCTGAGAATGAGGATCGTGTCGTATTTAACGCCCGGCTGCATCACGCGGCGAACCGCAGCGACGAGATGCTTGATCGTGACAGCGCGGGTGTAGGGCTCATCCTCCGCGCCTAGATAATCCACCAACAGCGTCGGCACACGCTCCACGCCGTCCCACTTTGGCAGATCTTCCAGATAATCGCGCACAGGATGGCGCTTGTTGTTCATAAAGGCGTTTGTCAGCGCAATCTCGGTGTCGCCTTTGTTTTTCAGCCCATCGTACTGCGCCTCCATATAGAGGATAAGCCCCGCCGTGTCCGCATCCGTCCAGTCGCGCGGCGCAGCGGGATCGCTTTCATCAGACCATGGCAAGCGCCCGCTCACGATCTCGCGCCCGGCGAAAACGTCGTTGTAAAGCTTCCCTGCAAACGCCGGATCGTGCGTCAGAATGAGGAAGATATTGTTGATCGTTTTCGCCACACGGCCCTTGCCATCGTATTCCAGCAGACCCTTCCAGTCCTCTTCCTCGCCGAAAAGCGCCTGCTTCACGCGCGCGTCGTCCTTCACAAGGGCGAGCATCGCCGCGTAGCTCGGAAGCTTCGTCGGATTTTTCGTGCGGCTGTGCGCATCCAGCGCTCCGAATTTATGCAGGCGCACCAGGTCGAAGGCATTCAGGCGTTTGCCACTTGCAGGCGACGTCGAATGGTTGTCGTAGCAGGCCAGGCCGTCGTCGTAGATCACCAGGCCGTTGGCCGTCGTGCCAGCCGCGTAGGTATAGCGATCCGGCGCATCTCCCGGCGTGTAGACCTCCGGCAGAAAGGCCGCGATCGCCTCCGGCACGCTGTAGGCACGGCAGAAGGCCCCCACCAGCCCCGGCTTTTCCTGCGGGTCCTGGAGCGGCGCAGCGTCCCCCCATCGTCGGCTGGTGGCAGCGCAGGCGTCTTTTCCGCGTGCGGCCACTGGCGCGCATCGCGCCAATCGTCGTAGCGCGCCAGCACCTCCGCACTCACCACAAGCGGCCCCCTCCGTGGACCACAAAAGCCGCGTTGTAATCCATATCCGCGGCGCGACGGCCAGAACATCAAGCGCTCCGGCTGGTCCGTCGATGGGTCAAACCACTCAAGGCCAATATCCGCCTCAAGCCCCCGCGCGATCGCCGTGTATTCCTCCGGCGAAACAGGCCGCGCCAGCGGCAGGATGATGCGCAATCGCGGCGCATTCGGCGTGTGGCTGTGCGTCGGGTGGACAATGTAAAAATACGGCAGCGCGCGCTCAATTTGCGCCAGCGCCTCCTCGAGCGGCACAGTCACCTCGTCCAGATCCAGCGTGATCAGCGAGCGGCTTTCCACCTCGCCCTTCGCGCGGCGCGCTGCCCTTGAGCGTTCCCCCACATAGCCGCCAACGTCCTTGCGGGCGCTGCGCTCCAATTTGTCCATGGCAGCGTATTCCGCCGTCGTCTCCGCCGTGCGGCGCGGGTTCGCCAGCTTGTCGATGAATTTCGCCAGCGTCCACTCCTCGCTCTTCCAATCCGTCGCGCGCACACTTCCGCCGACAGACAGCGTGTAGGTTTCGTTCAAATGATCGGTCATAGGCGTCACTCCTTTTTCGTGAGAAAATCGTGGGCAACAGGGTTGTGGTTGGTCATGTTGATCTTCCTTTCTATGCTTTCCGCGTGTTGTATTTTTCGTGCAACAGAAATTTCCAGACAACCGTTGCACGGTCAATACAATTAGTCTACCGCGTGCTCGTTGCTCTGTCAATACGAATTTCTGTAGGATTTCAAGTTTTTTCGTTGCTCATTCAGTACGATCATGCTATACTAAACCCACAGAAAGGAGGTCAGACCCATGAAAGAAACCCTGGGTTACCGACTGAAACGCGAACGCACCCTGCGCCAGCTCTCGCAGGAAGCCCTCGCCAAGGCGCTCGCCACCGACGAAACACCCATCAACAAAAGCATGATCTCCCGCTGGGAGCGCGATCTCGATACACCATCGACAAAAAATCTCACACGCCTCGCCGAATATTTCCGGCGACCGCTGGAATATTTCACCTGCGCAGAAAATGTCGCGCCAGAAGGACTCGGGCCAGCGCTCGTGCACGCACGCGAAAAACAAGGCCGCTCCCGCGCTGAGATTGCAGACTCCGTGCGCCTGTATGAAGAAGATCTCGCGCGTTACGAAGCAGGAGAGCCAATCAGCGAGACAGTATTGAAAGATCTCGCCTTCCGCCTTCCCGGCGAGGAAATATTTGCCATCCTGCTCGACGCCGAGAGCGCAATCGGTAAAGATCCTCACGACGCATTCCTGCGCGCGATGGCGAAACCCAAAGCTGATAACACCATCACCTACGCAGAATTACGCGAACATTTTTTGCGCGTTCAGCTGAAAAATCAGCTCCAGGAGCAGCGCAACAACCCTGCGCTCCATGAAATCCCCCTCATCGACGAGGCCGTTTTCACCAACCCAGACGCCCTGAAAAGCGCCGCCCTTTTCCAGGTTGAGGCCGACGTCAAAGAAACAATCACACTCAGCATCGACACCGGCGCCACATTCTGCCTGCGTGCGCCGGACGATGCCATGGCCTCAGCCGGCATCCGCTCTGGCGACCTCGTCTTCGTGCATCAACAAGCGCAGGCAGAGGACAGTGCCATCGCCGTCGTCCTCGTCCCCGGCGAGCACGGAGAAGCCACCCGCGCCCTCGTGCGCCGCGTCTACCACACCAAAGACAAATCGCAGCTCCAGCTCACAGCCGACGACCGCAGCTATCCACCGCTCCTCGTCGATCTCCTGGAAAATGGCGGCGCCAAGATCATCGGCAAAGTCACCTACACCCTCACCCAGCCCCGCTAAACGCACAAGCCTTGAGAAAATCGCCGTTTAATGCTATAATTGGGGCATTGTGACCGAAATCAATCATTAAACCAAGGGAGTTGTATCATCATATGAAATTAGGCATTGTTGGCCTTCCGAATGTTGGTAAGAGCACGCATTTTTAACAGCATCACAAAAGCCGGGGCGGAATCGGCGAACTATCCGTTCTGCACGATCGACCCGAATGTGGGCGTGGTGGCTGTGCCGGACAAGCGCCTGGGGGTGCTGGCGGAGATTTCCAAGAGCCAGAAGATCGTGCCGGCGACGATCGAATTTGTCGATATCGCTGGGCTTGTGAAGGGCGCGAGCCACGGCGAGGGGCTGGGCAACCAGTTTCTCTCGAACATCCGCGAATGCGACGCGATTGTGCATGTTGTGCGCTGCTTCGAGGACACGAACGTGATCCACGTGGACGGCAGCATCGATCCGATCCGCGACATTGAGACGATCAATCTGGAGCTGATCTTTGCGGACATGGAGGCGGTGGAACGCCGCATGCAGAAGACGGCGAAGGGCACGAAGACGAACGACAAGAAGCTGATCTGCGAGGACAATATGCTGAAACGTCTCTATCCGCATCTGGAAGCAGGCGAAAGCGCGCGCACCTTCGCGTGCAAGGACGACGAGGAGCAGTTCTATTTCAACCAGCTGAACCTGCTGACGGCGAAGCCGATCCTCTACGCGGCGAATGTCAGCGAGGACGACGCTGCGGAAGGCAACGCGATGGTGGACGCTGTGCGCGACTATGCGGCGAAGGAAGGCAGCGAGGTTTTCGTGATCTGTGCGGAGATCGAAAACGAGATCGCCCAGCTGGAGCCGGAGGAAGCGGCAGAATTTCTCGAATCTCTGGGCCTTGCTGAAAGCGGGCTGGACCGCCTGGTGGCGGCGTCCTACAAGCTGCTGGGCCTGATCAGCTACCTCACGACGGGCGAAAAGGAAACCCGCGCCTGGACGATCCGCCGCGGCACAAAGGCGCCACAGGCGGCTGGCAAGATCCACTCGGACTTCGAACGCGGCTTCATCCGCGCGGAGGTTGTGAGCTACGACGATTTCACGGCGGCTGGCAACTACGCGGCTGCGCGCGAAGCGGGCAAGGTGCGCCTGGAGGGCAAGGAATACGTCGTCAAGGACGGCGACATCATCGAATTCCTCTTCAATGTCTGATCCGACCATACAAAAAGCCGCAGGCTCCTCCCTCATGGGAAAAGCCTGCGGCTTTCTTATTGTCTTCTATAGTTGTCACAGCACATAGCGGAGCATGCTCGCGAGATAAAGCTTTACGCGCACTTCGATGTCGGAGAGATCGCAGTCCAACAGTTCGTTGATCTTTTTGATCTTGTAGACGGCGGTGTTGCGATGGATGAAGAGCCGATCGGCGGTCTCGTTGATGCTGCAGTTGCTCTCAAAATACACTTTCAGAAATTCCAGATAGTCGGTCTTCTTCTCTTCGTCGGAGCGCACCAGCTTGCCCAGGGTGTTGTCATAGAACTCTTCTTTCACGCCCTGGTTGTCGATGGCCAAAAGCAGCTGATAAACGCCCAGCTCATCGTAGTTGCGCAGCATGTTCTTCCATTCCTTCTTCTCGCTGAGCTCGGTGACGTGCTTAGCCTGCATGTAGGCCTGCGAGAGCTTTTCCAGCCCCTGCACGTTAAGGCTCATACCGGCGTAGAAGGTGTAATCCTTCATACGCAGGAGCACGATGATCTTCAGGAGCACATTCTGGATGGCTGCCGAGGAATAGTTGGAAAAGACGAAGACAAACCCATCGTCCATCGTCAGCACAAAAGACTTGTCGCCGGTCGCCAGGAGCTGCTGCTCCATGAGCTTGACGATCCACTGGATCTCGGAGGTTGGCAGTTCGGCCATGTCTTCCACCTTGATGAAGGCAGCCGTGTAATGCTCCTGGACCTTGAAGCCATACTGCATGAAGGTTGGCATATAAAGCCCGGTCTTCTGCGGGAAAGAGATGGCGTTCTTCATCGCCGAAAAGAGCTGGCGGCTGGCTTTTTCTGATTCCAGGAGCTGGATGCAGAGCAGCTTGCTGATGCTGGAGATGTCGGCGTCGGCGGCCATCTCGATGAGCGGAAAATGTGCCCTGTCGCAAAATTCCAGGAGCGCTGGCGCCAGCACCTGGGTGCGCTTGTCGAGGGCGACGACGACGCCGCTGCTGTTCTTTTCCACCAGCTGGTGGAGCAGCGCCAGGGGTTCGTCAACAAATTCCAGATAAGCATGATTGATAAAGACCAGCTCGTTCTCATTGACCATCGCCCCATCCTGAGCGCTCTCCACAAAGTGGAACCAATCCACCGGACGGCCGATGCCGATCCGGCCTGCGACCAGTCCGATCCGATAGTCGCTGACCACATCCAAAAATTTTTCTACTGTAATGCTCATCACTGCACCCCCTCTCCGAAATAAGATCGCTGCAAAACAGCGATCGTACTCATCACGTCAATGGATGTTTCCTATATCAGTATAACAATCCAGCCATTGTGATGGCAAGTCACCATTTTGCAGCGCTCAGATATTTTTTTGACGCTTTTTTGTCCGCATACTTGATCCCGATGCCGGTGAAGGCCCAGATCATCCCAAAGACCACGCAGAGGTAGCAAGGGATGCACCAGATGGCGTATTCGCCGACCGAGACCCCGAGGAGGTTGGTATAGTAGATACCGGAAGCGCCCCATGGCACGAGCCCGAGGAGCTGTGTCCCGGAGTCTTCGATGGAACGGGAAAGGTTCAGACGGTCGAGGCCCATGTCATCGTAAGCATCCTTGAGCAGGGTGCCGACCATGATGATAACGATGGAAGCGACACCGGCGGTGAAGGTCAGGATGATGCCGGCGAGCATCGTGAAACCGATGAGTTTCCAGCGGCAGTCGATCTTATGCGCGAGGGTCTCGAGGATGACATTGAGGCAACCGATCTTTGCATGA